>Ga0102931_1001498_pt1 | contig 11598 bp, 11 predicted proteins | sample SalPonR1_C_D1_MG_FD_79282 | JGI IMG/M metagenome (GOLD analysis project Ga0102931, IMG submission 79282) | Salt pond soil microbial communities from South San Francisco under conditions of wetland restoration - Salt Pond MetaG R1_C_D1_MG | ecosystem: Environmental > Aquatic > Marine > Intertidal... | reverse complement strand
TGGCGCTCTTCCTTGGCGATCAGCACTTCGCGCGCGTCCTCCGGGTGGCCCATCTCGCGCAGGACATGCGCGCAGTGCTCCCACGGCTGCGGCCAGAAGTCGCCGCCGAACCGCTCCGGGTCTTGCAGGTCCAGCCAACGGATGCGCTCTTTGCCAGAGACCGGCGTTCCGGTGCCGGTGAACCCGCCATAGCGGCAGCGATCTAGCAGCAGGTCGCCGGGCACCGGCCAGTAGGCGGGATCGTCGCAAATGGTCCCGATCTCCGCCGCCGTGAGGTCGAGCGCGCCTTCAACACGGTTGCTTCCGCCGTTGTTGCCCGGCCGCCAGAGGAACGCCCCCGTCACACGCGCACCAGCGACGTTGAGTGCCTTACCCGTCGAACCGGGAACAGTCTTCTCCTTTTTCAAGTCATACGGGTTCTGGAACCGCCCGCCGACACAGTCCAAATCGCCGCCGATCTCCGACCGATGCAGCCGCACCTCGCCCTCGGCCTCCACACCACGCAGAAAAACGCCGCCGCGCGCGTTCAGGCGATCGGCAAAAAGGCCCGGGAAGCGCGACCCCTGCAAGTTCAGGGTATGTACCGTTGCCCCGAACATAAGGGCCATGTCCAAAAACCGGCAGCTAAGAAGGCCAAGATCGCGGTCAAGCTTGCAGCCTTCGAGGTCGAGGCCAGTCGTGCCCTCGTCCCCCAGCAGCGGATCGGCCTTCCCGTCGCTGACCACCAGCGCGCCCTTGATCCGCAGTCCCTTTTCGTGCAGCCGCACATCGTCGTCCCCCGGCGCGCCGAGGGCGAGCCAGCGGATCAGGGTGGCGCGCACGCGGCGGTCGTCGCCGGCCTCGGGGCCGGGCAACTTTCCATCACCGAGCACGGTCACATGGCCGGTGCCCAGCCCGGCGATCACGGCCTCTTCGGCCTCGGTGAGCGGCGCGAACTCCGCCAGCGTCATGGCCCGCCCTCGAACAGGTCGCCGCTGCCTTTCGCGGTCGGGGCCGGCAGGCCGAGGTGGGTCCAGGCCTTGGCGGCAAGCATGCGGCCGCGCGGCGTGCGCTGGATCAGGCCCTGTTGCAGCAGGTAGGGTTCGATCACCTCTTCCAGCGCATCGCGGCTCTCGCTCAGCGCCGCCGAGATCGTCTCGATCCCCACCGGGCCGCCGCCGTAGTTCTCCGCGATCAGCGCCAGGTAGCGCCGGTCCGCGCCGTCCAGCCCGAGGTGATCGACCCCCAGCCGGGTCAACGCCCGGTCGGCTATCTGGGGGGTCACGGTGCCGTCGCCCTCGACCACGGCGAAATCCACGACCCGGCGCAGCAGCCGCCCGGCGATGCGCGGCGTGCCCCGGGCGCGGCGGGCGATCTCCTGCGCGCCCCCGTCCGTCGCCGGCGCCCCGAGCAGGCGCGCGCCGCGGGTCACGATCTCGTGCAGCTCTTCCGTGGTGTAGAATTGCAGCCGCGTGGGAATGCCGAACCGGTCGCGCAGCGGCGTGGTCAGCAGCCCCATGCGCGTGGTCGCCCCGATCAGGGTGAAGGGCTGCAACTCGATCCGCACGGTGCGCGCCGCCGGGCCTTCGCCGATCACCAGGTCCAGCTCGAAATCCTCCAGCGCGGGATAAAGCACCTCCTCGACCGCCGGGTTCAGGCGGTGGATCTCGTCGATGAAGAGCACATCGCGCGGTTCCAGGTTGGTCAGGATCGCGGCCAGGTCGCCCGCCTTGGCCAGCACCGGGCCAGAGGTCATGCGGAACCCCACGCCCAGCTCCTTGGCCATGATCTGCGCCAGGGTCGTCTTGCCCAGGCCAGGTGGACCGTGAAACAGCGTGTGGTCCATCGCCTCGCCACGCCGCTTGGCGCTTTCGATGAAGACCCGCAGGTTGGCACGGGCTTCGGCCTGGCCGATGAACTCATCCAGCAGCTGCGGACGCAGGGCGCGGTCGGCATCTTCTGGCTGGCGGTCGGGGCGCAGGGTGGGGTCGGACTCTGCCATGATATTGGCCTCCTATCCCTTCGGTGCCAGCAGCTTCAATGCCGCGCGGATCAGCGTGCCGGTCTCCGCGTCTGGCGCCTCGCCCCGCGCCCTGGCCACCGCACCGGCCGCCTCGGACGGTCCGTAGCCCAGGTTGGCCAGGGCGGACAGCGCCTCGGACTGCGCGGCGCCATCGGGCGCGGAGGAGGCCGGGGTGGCGGGAGTCATCGTCTCGACAGCCGCATCGTCCGTCTTGGCCCCCGGTGCGGTTGTGCCTGTGATCGGCGCGGCGGCCCCCATGGCCATGACCGTCGGGGCCTTGTCCTTCAGTTCCAGGATCACCTTCTGTGCGGTCTTTGGACCCACCCCCTTGGCCGAGGCGACGGCAGACCAGTCGCCCAGCGCGATCGCGCGGCTGACCCCGTCAGCCCCCAGGGTGCCAAGGATCGCCAGAGAGGCCTTGGCACCGATGCCCTGCACACCCATAAGCAGGCGGTGCCATTCCTTTTCCACCAGCGAGGGGAAACCGAACAGCTGCAACAGGTCGTCACGCACCAGAAGGTCGGTATAGAGCGAGACCGCCTCGCCCGGGCCGGGCAGCGTGGCCATGGTCCGGTCCGAGACGAAGACGACATAGCCCACGCCGCGCACGTCGATCAGGATGTGATCCTCGGCGCGATAGTCCATCCGGCCGGAGAGTCGCCCGATCATGCCGAGGCCCCCTGGACCGCGCGCGCCAGTTGGCCCGCCGATTGCAGATGATGCGCATGGCAGATCGCGATGGCCAGCGCATCGGCGGCATCCGGCCCGGCCAGGGCGACCCCGGGGAGCTGCAGCTTGACCATGTGGGCGATCTGTCCCTTGTCGGCATGGCCCACGCCGACCACCGCCTTCTTGACAGCGTTGGGCGCGTATTCCCCCACGGCCAGCCCGGCGCGGGCGACCACCAGCATGGCCACCCCGCGCGCCTGGCCCAGCTTGAGCGTGCCGGCCCCGTCCTTGTTGACGAAGGTCTGTTCCACCGCGGCGGCCTCGGGGGCGTGCCCCGTCACGACCGCCTGCAACTGGTCGTGCAGCGACAGCAGCCGCGTCGCCATGTCCGCCCCTGATGATTCGCACACGCCGTTGGCGAGGTGCGACAGACGCGACCCCGACACCTCGATCAGGCCCCAGCCCATCTTGCGCAAACCCGGATCAATGCCCAATACCCGCATGCCACCCCGTCGTTATTGCCCTTTTGCAACAGCCCTAGCACAAAGAGCGAACATTGGCCAAGATGCAATGCGCGGTCTGGAAGCGACATGCACCTTGTCCGTACGCGACATGCCCGCCGCAACACGGTCGATTTTCGCCATTTTCAGGTCTGGAAGCGACACCTTGAAAGCCGATGATTTATCTTTTTATTCATGATCTTAGGTTGGAATTCAGACATGCGTAAAACGCATGAAAGCCATGCAAAAAACGCTCTGGTGCAAAGCGACGGGCGCGCCTAGTTGCGAAGCAGACGACAGACCGGCGCCCGCCCATTTCACAGGAGAGTCCCATGGCCGCCATCGACATGACCCGCCCGCTCAATGGCTTCGGCTTCTCGCTCGCCCGCCTCTTCGGCACAGTGGCAAGCTGGAACGACGCCCGCGCCACCCGCAAGGCGCTTTCCAGCCTCAGCCGCCGCGAACTTGACGACATCGGCCTGTGCCCCGGTGACATCGACCGTATCGCCGAAAAGCGCCGCTGACCTCACCACCACGGATGGCGTCCCCGGGACGCGACACGCCATGACCGCGTCGGGATAACCCGACGCGGCCTTTTTCGTCAGGCAGGTGGTTGCCGTAGACGTCGGGGGGCTCAGCGCCGCAAGTAAGGCCGTAGCTGTCCGCCGACCCAGACGGTCACGCCCTCGGGCTGCATGAGCCAGGCCCCGACACGTTCGACCGTCGTTCCGGTTCGAAGCTTCTCGACTCGCTCGGCATAGCCGACGGGACCGATCTGGGCCCAGAGGACACCCTTGAAGGCCAGCCCCAGAAGCATCACGATCAGGATTGCGCGCAGCGGGAAGCGCGGGCGCGCGACCCGAGGTCGGGCACGGATCAGCCCATCCTTGCCGACGCGATGAACGACACCGTTGCGGCGAATGCGGTCATGGGTCCGCACGACATGGCCCACGCGCTTGTCAAAATCGGTATTAATCGACATGGCAGCCTCACTGTGATCCCCACCACAGTGTGTCAAAGGTGTCGCCTAATTGTGGCGAAAATCGGGCAGACGCCGTGAAACCCCTGATTTCAGGGCCACGCTCACCCAGGTTTGGCCAGTACCAGCGTCGTCCAGTCAACAATCTCGTCGCTCTCCACGTGATTGAACCCGCAACGTGCATAGGCTGCCCCGACCTCATCGGCCTGGTGGGTCAGAAGCCCCGAGAGAATCACGTGCCCGCCGGGGGCGGTATGGTCCGCGACAGCAGGGGCGAGGTCAATCAGCGGCCCCTTGAGGATATTGGCGAAGACCAGGTCATAGGGCGCACGCCCGGCAAGCGCATCAGCGTCGAACCCCGCGGCGGCAACACATGTAACCGCCCCGGCCATATCGTTGGCTGCCAGGTTGGCCTCGGCCACCTCGACCGCGACCGGGTCAATGTCGCTGGCAATGACCCGCGCTTGTGGCAGGCACTTGGCCGCGGCCATGGCAAGCACCGCGGTGCCGCAACCGATATCGGCGACATTGCACGGCACGATGCCCTGGCCCAACAGCCGATCGAAGGCGCGAAGGCATCCCAGCGTGGTACCGTGGTGCCCCGTGCCGAAAGCCATCGCCGCCTCGATCAGCAGGCCCACGCGCCCCTCGGGCAGCTTGTCGGCATCATGACTGCCATGAACGAAGAAGCGTCCTGCCTCGACCGGGGCCAGTTCGCGTTTCACATGGGCGACCCAGTCCACCTCAGGCAGTTCGGACACGGCAAAGGGCCTGGCCCCATGTGCCGCCGCCAGCAGCGCCAATGCGACCGCGTCAGGGCGGTGCTCGAAATAGCCGCCGACCTCCCAAAGGCCTGATTCATCCTCCATCTCGAAGACGCCGACACCGGTCGGGGCCGGGTCCAGCCCCTCCATCGCTTCGCCAAGCGCCTGGGCCTGGTCCTTGCCATTGAGGGTTGTGAGGGCGGTAAAGGTCGTCATGGCTTACTCCGCAGGGGCAGGCATGGCCTGCGTCAGGATGGTTTCGTTTCCCGGTCCGGGATGGCGCGGGATCAAGAGCGCCAGGGACAGCGAAATCCCGGCCATCGCCGCCGCAAGCCCGAAGACCGCCGCGGGCGAGGCCAGCCAGAGATACCCCAGCAGGGCCGGCAGGAAGACCGCGGCGACATGGTTGATCGTAAAGGCCACGGCGGCCGTGGGGGCAATATCGCCAGGATCGGCGATCTTCTGGAAATAGGTCTTCAGGGCAAGGGCAAGTGCAAAGAACATGTGGTCGATCACGTAAAGGACCCCGGCCAGAACCACCCCCCAGCCGAACCAGTAGACCCCGCCATAGGCCAGGAACACGACGATCAGCCCGACGTATTCGAAGGCGAGCGCCATGCGTTCGCCCCAGAGCCCCACAAGGCGGCCCATCAGCGGGGCGAAGATCATGTTGGCCACCAGATTGACCAGGAACAAGGCGGTGACCTGGTGCACCTCGAACCCGAAACGCTCGACCATCATGAAGCCGGCGAAGACCACGAAGATCTGCCGCCGCGCCCCCGACATGAACTGCAGCGCGTAATACAGCCAGTAGCGCCGTCTCAGCACCATCTGCTTGAGTTGCGGATGCGGACTCTCGAATTGCGGATAGGCGAAATAACAGAACAGCGCCACCAAGGCGGTGAACCCGCCCGACACCACGTAGACGAAATCGTAGCTCAGGTCGAAGCTCTCCCAGGTCAGCACGATCAGCACATAGGCCACGAACGTCGCCGCAGACCCGGCCGCCAGGATCCAGCCCAGCATCTGCGGCGCGCGCTGCTTGTCGATCCACTGCAATTGCAGGGACTGGTTGACCGTCTCGAAATAATGAAAGCCGATCGAGGACAGCATGGTGATCGTCAGGATGCCGCCCATGGACGGAAATTGCGCGGTCAGCGCCGTTGCCACGCCCAGCATGGCCAGTGCGCCAAGCCCGAGCAGCTGTTCGCGAAATACCATGAGCAGCGCGATGACCCCGATGGCGAGGAAGCCGGGAACCTCGCGCACCGTGTGCAGCCAGCCGATGTCGGATCCGTCGAAGCCCGCCACCTCGATGACGAAGTTGTTGAGCAACGCCGACCAGGTGGCAAAGGCCACTGGCATGGCCGCAGCCATGAGAAACAAGAGCGTCACGGGCCGCCGCCAGAATGGCAGGGTCCGGGCCCGGGCGAGGGGAACGATGCGCATGGCGCGCGGCTTACGACGTTTCGCCCGACTTGACGAGAGCGAATGGAAAGACGCGGCCCGCCCGTGCGGGTGCGCGGCCTGATCCATGTCAAGGCGAACATATTCAAGATGGGGCATGTCAGGGCAAACAGCCAAGGACACCCGCCCCATGGACCTCATCCTCTATCTTGCCGAAACCCTTGGCGAAGCCCAGACGGCCGCGCTCTTCGGCATCGTGACCGGCTTGATATTCGGCGTGGCGGCGCAACGGTCGCGATTCTGCCTTCGGGCGGCGACCAGCGAATTCGCGCGCGGCATCTGGGGCGACAAGGTGGCGGTCTGGCTGCTGACCTTTTCCACCGCGCTGGTCTGGGTGCAGGGGGCGCGGCTGCTCGGCCATGTCAACGTGACCGAGGCCCGGATCATGGCCGTTCCGGGCAGTTGGTCCGGGGCGATCATCGGTGGCTTGGTGTTCGGCGCCGGGATGATCCTCGCACGCGGCTGTTCGGGGCGCCTGCTGGTGCTGGCGGCCACGGGCAACCTGCGCTCGGTCGTCTCCGGATTGATCTTCGCCGTGGTGGCGCAGATGTCCCTGCATGGTTGGCTGGCGCCCCTGCGTGACCGGCTGGCAGGGCTCTGGATCACGCAGGGGGGGCGCAACCTCGACCTGATGGTGGCGGGGGGCATACCCGACTGGGGCGGGCTGGTGCTGGGTGTCGTGCTGGCGGGATTGGCCCTGGTCCTGTCGCGGCGCAACCGTATCGGTGCGGGGCGGCTGATCTTCGCCTCTGGCGTTGGCTTTGCAGTGGCCATGGGCTGGATCTTGACGACGGGGCTCAGCCGGATCGCCTTCGACCCGATCACCATTGAAAGCGCCACCTTCACCGGCCCCTCGGCCAACACGCTGATGTTCTTTCTCGAACCGGCACCTGTGCTGACATTCTCGATCGGCTTGGTGCCGGGGGTCTTCCTGGGCTCCTTTCTCGCCGCAGTTCTGACACGCGAATTCAGGTTCCAGGGGTTCGAGGACGAGGCCAACATGCGCCGCGCCTTGGTCGGCGCCGCGATGATGGGCTTCGGCGGGATGCTGGCGGGCGGCTGTGCCATCGGCGCCGGGGTGACAGGTGGATCGGTCTTCGCGGGCACCGCCTGGGCGGCGCTGACAGCCATGTGGGTGGGCGGCATGCTGACCGACTACCTGGTTGACCAACGCGGGCTGCGCGCGCAAGCGGCCTGACGTCTTTTGGTCCGAAAGACCGCGGGGCGTCGCGCGCCCCGCGCGTCAGGGGCAGCGCCCCCAAATGAATTCATCGGGCCTGCGCAGCACTCATCTTGAAAACCACCCGCTAATAGAAGTTCTGCGGATCGACATCCACGGCCATGCGCAAATCGCCCTGCAACGTGAACTGCCCGATCCACTGCGCCAGGGCCTGTTGCAGCGGCGCGCCCTTGTCGGCCTTGACCAGAAGGCGCACCCGGTGCCGCCCACGGATGCGCGCGATCGGGGCAGGCGCGGGGCCGAAGACCTGCGCCCCGATCCGGCGCAACGGCCCGTCGTTGCGCGCCATTTCCGCGCCCAGGTCAAAGACCGGTTGCGGCTCCGGCGCCGACAGGATGATCCCGGCCATGCGCCCATAGGGCGGCACGCCCGCGGCTTGGCGTTCGGCCGCTTCGGCGGCCCAGAACGCTTCTTCGTCCCCGCCCAGGATCGCACGGATCACGGGGTGATCCGGCTGGAATGTCTGGAGCAGCGCCTCGCCCGGGACCTCGGCCCGGCCCGCGCGTCCCGCCACCTGGCGCAAGAGCTGGAACGTCCGTTCCGCCGCACGCAGGTCCGACCCCTTCAGGCCGAGGTCGGCGTCGATCACGCCAACAAGGGTCAGGTTGGGAAAGTTGTGCCCCTTCGCCACCAGCTGCGTGCCGATGATGATGTCAGCCTCGCCCGAGGCGATCCCCTCGATAGCCTCTTTCAGCGCCCGCGCCGATCCGAACAGATCTGAGGATAGCACCGCGATGCGCGCCTCGGGCCAGAGCGCGCGCGCCTCTTCCTCCAGCCGCTCGACTCCCGGTCCGACAGGCGCCAGCCTGTCCTCGGCTTCGCAATTGGGACACACTGTCGGCATCGGCCTGGTTTCACCACACTGGTGGCACATCAGCCGTTTCAGGAAGCGGTGTTCGACCATGGAGGCGTCGCAATCGGCGCAGCCGATCTGGTGGCCGCAGGCCCGGCAGACCGTCACCGGGGCATACCCGCGCCGGTTCAGGAACAGCAGCGCCTGTTCCCCCCGCGTGATCCGCGCATCCACCGCCCGTTTGAGGCTGGGCGAGACCCATTTGCCGCCCGGCAGGTCCTCCAGCCGCATGTCTATGGCGGCCATTTCGGGCATCACCGCCGCGCCGAAGCGATCGGCCAGGTCCAGCCGCGCGTATTTTCCCGACTGCGCGTTGGCCCAGCTTTCAAGGCTGGGCGTGGCCGAGGCCAGCACCACTTGCCCCCCTGTCAGCGAGGCGCGCAGAACCGCCATGTCGCGCGCGTTGTAGAGGACACCATCTTCCTGCTTGTAGGAGGTGTCGTGTTCCTCATCCACGACGATCAGGCCAAGGTCGCGATAGGGCAGAAACAAGGCCGAGCGCGCGCCCACGACCACCTGGCACCCGCCCTGCCCGACCATCTTCCAGCAACGCCGCCGCTCGGTCATGGTCACGCCGGAATGCCACTCGGCCGGCTTCATGCCAAAGCGCGCCTCGATCCGGGTCAGGAACTGCTCGGTCAGGGCGATCTCGGGCAGCAGCACAAGCGCCTGCCGCCCGGCACGCAGGGTCTCGGCCACCGCCTCCAGGTAAACCTCGGTCTTTCCCGAGCCGGTCACGCCCTTGAGCAGCGTCGTCGCGTAGCGGCCTGCCCTGATACCTTCGCGCAGCGCCTGCGCCGCCTGCGCCTGCGCCTCGGTCAGGGTCTTGCCGCCGTGATCCGGGTCCAGGGCCGGGTAAGGCGTGTCGCGCACCGCGTCTTCTTCATGGACCGCGCCGTGCTTGACCAATCCCTTGACCACCGACGTCGACACGCCCGCCATTTCAGCCAGTTCGCCCAGCGTGAAGGACAGCCCGCCATAGTCGCGCAACACTGCAAGCACCTTTTCCCGCGCCGCGGTCATCCTGTCGGGCACGGTATGACCCAACCGGTAGACCTTGCGCATCGCGGGCGGATCGCCCAAGCCCGGCGCCCGCGTGGCCAGCCGCAGCATCGCGGGCATCGGCGTCAGGGTATAGGCCGCCGCCCGTTCCAGGAAATCACGCATGTCCGCGGTCATGGGGGCCAGGTCCAGTACCCGGATCACCGACCGGATCTTGGCCCGGTCATAGTTACCCCGGCCGGGCCCCCGGATAACGCCCAGCACCTTGCGCGGGCCCAGCGGCACCTCGACGAAGGCGCCCAGCCAGCAGCCACCTTCGGGCGCGGCATAATCCAGCACCCGGTCCAGTGGCTGGGTGGTCAGCACGCCGACCAGCGCACCCTCGTCGAAGAATTCAGCTGCGGCCGGGGTCATGTTAGCGCAACCATAAAGGGGTTTCCGTATTGCCTGTTCTGGGGTAAACGCTGTCACCGAGACTGCCAACCCCAAGCACCCGGAGTCCTGACATGAAGTTCTTTGTTGATACAGCCGACGTTGATGCCATCCGCGAACTTCACGCGCTGGGCATGGTGGACGGCGTCACCACGAACCCCTCGCTGATCATGAAGTCGGGCCGCGACATCCTCGAAGTCACCCGCGAGATCTGCGACCTGGTCGAAGGGCCTGTCAGCGCCGAGGTCGTTGCCACCGAGGCCGAGGCCATGATTGCCGAGGGCCGCAAGCTGGCCGCGATCGCCGACAACATCGCCGTGAAGGTGCCGCTGACCTGGGACGGGCTGAAAGCCTGCAAGGCGCTCACCGACGAAGGCAAGATGGTCAACGTCACGCTATGCTTCTCGGCCAACCAGGCGCTTCTTGCGGCCAAGGCGGGCGCGACCTTCATCTCGCCCTTCATCGGGCGGCTGGACGACCTCAACCTCGACGGGCTTGACCTGATCGAGGACATCCGCACCATTTACGACACTTACGGCTTCGACACCCAGATCCTTGCGGCGTCCATCCGTTCGGCCAACCACATGAGCGACTGCGCCAAGCTGGGTGCCGACGTGGCCACCGCTCCGCCGGCCGTGATCCACAAGATGGCCGAGCACGTTCTGACCGACAAGGGCCTGGCAGCCTTTCTGGAGGATGCTGCCAAGGCCGGGATAAAGATCGTCTGACTGTCCCGCCACGCGGCGCGCAACACCCCGTCCGAACCGGAATATTGTTCTGGCCCGGCGCAGAGGCTTTCTGATAAACGTCGGAACAACGAAGAAGGATGGGCACCATGAGCAGCAGCCCCGGCAAGGACAACGGCGTCCGCGACCGCATCCTGTCCGACCCCGAGTCCGTACTCGAGGATCAGGATGTGATGCGCGCCCTGATCGCCGCCAACGAAAAGGCGATGGGGTCGAACATCGTCGACCTGCGCGGCATCGCCATGGAACGGCTCGAGGCACGCCTGGACCGGCTGGAAGACACCCATCGCAACGTGATCGCCGCCGCCTACGAGAACCTCGCCGGAACCAACCAGATTCACCGGGCGGTATTGCGGTTGATGGACGCGGGACGCTTCGAGGGATTCCTTGCCGATCTGAAGGGCGACGTGGCGGATATCCTGCGCGTCGACACGGTGCGGCTGGTGCTGGAGTCCGCTGCCCAGTCCGAGGACCCTGCGGTCAGCCGCTTTCAGGATGTGCTGCGGTTGGCCGACCCCGGCTTCGTCGCCGATTACATCATGCAGGGCCGCAACCAGCCGCCGCGCCAGGTGACCCTGCGCCAGCTGCGCACCGACAACGAGGTGCTCTTCGGCGAAAAGGCGGATTTCATCCGCTCGGAGGCCTGCCTGCGCCTCGACCTGGGAACCGGGCGGCTGCCGGGCATGCTGGTGCTTGGCGCCGAGGACCCGCATCAGTTCACCCCGCAACAGGGCACCGACCTGCTGGCCTTCTTCAGCGGCGTGCTTGAACGGGTCATGCGGCGCTGGCTGGGCTAAGCCATGATCTCACCGGCCATGTCAGACGCGCTGGACCGATGGCTCGACCACCGGCGCGCGCTTGCCGGGGCCTCCGAGAACACGATCGCCGCCTATCGCCGTGACCTTCTGTCGTTCCTGGCCTTCATGGCCCGGCACCACGGGACG
>Ga0102931_1001489_pt1 | contig 11651 bp, 9 predicted proteins | sample SalPonR1_C_D1_MG_FD_79282 | JGI IMG/M metagenome (GOLD analysis project Ga0102931, IMG submission 79282) | Salt pond soil microbial communities from South San Francisco under conditions of wetland restoration - Salt Pond MetaG R1_C_D1_MG | ecosystem: Environmental > Aquatic > Marine > Intertidal... | reverse complement strand
TCTGGGCCGGTCATCCTTTGACTCCCGTCGAGGCGATCCCGGCGATGAACGTCCGCTGCATCGCCAGGAAGAGCAGCACGTTGGGCACGATCGCGATCGCGGCGCCGGCCATGACCACGTTCTGGAAGCGGATGGCGCTGGTGTACGACACCAGCCGGTTGAGGGCCAGCACGACGGTGTGCATCTCCTCGCTCTGGAGCACCGTGAGCGGCCACAAGAAGGCGTTCCAGTGGAACACGAACGCGAAGATCGCCAGGGCGGCGACGGCCGGTCCCAGCAGCGGCACCACGATGCGCCAGAGGATCGTCCATTCCGACGCGCCGTCGATGCGGGCGGACTCGATCAGCTCGTCGGGGATCCCGGCGATGAACTGCCGCATCAGGAAGATGCCGAACGCGTTGGCCAGGAACGGCAGCATCGCGCCGGCGTAGGTGTCGACGAGCCCCATCGCCTCGACGATCCGGAAGAGCGGCACCAGCATCACGATCGGAGGCAGGAACATCGTGGCCAGCACGACGCCGAACAGCGCGTCGCGGCCCGCGAAGCGGTGCTTCGCGAACACGTAGCCGGCCATGATGCTGGTCAGCAGGATCCCGAGGGTGGTGCCCCCCGCGATCGTGACGCTGTTCAGGAACGCCCGTGCGAACGGCGCGACCTCGAACACCTGCGCGAACGCCTCCAGGCTGGGCGCGGCGGGGATCCAGACCGGGGGCGACGCTTGCAGCTCCTGCGGCGTCTTGAGGCTGGACGCCAGCATCCAGAACAGCGGGAAGAGCATCGTGGCGGCGACCACCACGAACGCCGCGCTACGCACCAGGACGCCGGGCACGCCCCGCATCACGCGCTCCCCGCCGTCGGGTCGCGCAACAGCCGCATCACGACCACCACGGCGGCCGCCAGGACGAGGAACAGCACGAACGCCATGGCGCTGGCCTGACCGGCCAGGCCGAACTCGAACGCGGACTTGTAGATCTGGAACGACAGCACGTTCGTGGCGTTGGCCGGACCGCCCTGCGTGAGGACGTAGACCGGCTCGAACACCTGGACGGTGTTGATGATCGCGATCACGACGACGAACAGCAGGGTGCGCCTCAGCAGCGGCAGCGTCACGTGCCAGATCCGCTGCAGCGCGTTCGCGCCGTCGATGGTGGCCGCCTCGTAGTACACGGTGGGGATCTGGGTCAGGCCTGCGATCACCAGGACGGTGTAGTAGCCGACCGTCTGCCAGACGTTCAGGATCACCAGCGACAGCATCGCGGTGTCGACCGAGCCCAGCCACGCCTGACGCGGCAGGCCGACGATCCGCAGCAGCTGGTTCAGCGGGCCGTACAGCGGCGAGTAGAGGTAGCCCCAGATGATCGCGACGGCGATGGTGGGGATCATGTACGGCACGAACACGATGGCGCGCAGCGCCGTGCTGGCCCGCCCCATGCCGCCGAAGAGCAGCATGCCCAAGCCCAGCGCCAGCGGGACGATGGCCAGCAGGCTGAGCCCCGCGTAGAGCAGCGTGTTCCGCAGCGCGATTCGGAACGTGCGACTGTCCGCCAGCTCGCGGTAGTTGTCGAACCCGACGAACGTCCAGTCGCCCAGCGGCGTGAACATCGACCATTCGTGCAGGCTGATCCATGCGGTCAGCGCGATCGGGGCGACCACGAACGCGAGCAGCAGCCCGAGGCCGGGCGACAGCAGGATCGCGGTCCATGCTCGTTGCGTTCGTCGCACCTGCGTGCCTCCCTCCCAGGCCACGCCCCTCGGAGCGTGGCAGCCTCGGGGCCCGCCCTCCTCGGAGCGGCGGGCCCCTGTCACGTCGATCGTCGTCGCTCGTCAGCTACGCGTGTCCTTCGCGAGCGTCCTGGGCGAGCGTCAGCGGTCCAGGACCCGCTGCACCTCTTCCTGGGCGGTGTCCATCGCCTCTTCGGGGCTCAGCTGGCCGAACTCCATCTGCTCCAGCGCGGTCTGGACGGCGGTGGTGATCTCCTCGCCGCCCATCACGGTCGGGAACGGGATGGCGGCGTCCAGCTGCGCGACGTAGCCTTCCAGGAACGGCGTGTTCAGCTCGTCCGCGTACGCGGCGACGTCGGAGTTGCGGCTGGGCAGGATCCCCATCGACATCAGGATGTCCGCCATCGCCGAGGCGCCTTCGCTGCCGCTCTCCGGCGCGTTCAGCCACTCGAGGAACGACCAGGCGGCCTCGCGCTGCGCGTCGCTGGCGTTGCCGTTCACCATCGTGAGCCACGCGTACGAGACGGGGTGGCTGGCGTCGCCGTTCGGGCCCACCGGGATCGGGGCGGTGGCGACGTCCTCGAACGCTTCGCCCATCGAGTCGCGGAGCGCGCTCTGCCACCAGTTGGCCATGATGATCATCGCGGTCTGGCCGTTCGTGAAGTTCTGCAGGTACGGGCCGGTGGTGCTGGCGTTGGCGGTGCCCATCGCCGGGTCGGTCGCGCCCAGCTCGAAGATGAGCTGGTGGTACAGCTCGGTGACGGCCTGCGCCGCGTCGCTGGCGAGCTGGGCCTGGCCGTCCTCGATCAACGCGCCGCCGTTGGAGTACACCATCGAAAGCCACGGGTGCACGACGCCGGCCGGCCAGCTGTTGATCAGCCCGAACCCCTGCTGGACGACGAGGTCGCCGTCGCGGATGGTGAGCTGCTCGGCGGCGTCCAGCAGCTCGTCCCACGTGGCGGGCGGAGCGTCGATGCCGGCCTCCTCGAACAGCCGCCGGTTGTAGTTCAGGGCGTACAGGTTGACCTCGTTGGGGTAGCCGTACGTCGTGCCGTTCGCCGACACGCTGCCCACCAGGCCTTCGGGCCAGTTGGCGCGGACGTCGCTGTCGAAGAGGCGGGGCATCGGATCGGCGATGCCGGCGTCGACCAGCTCGGGCAGCCACAGCTCGTAGATGCCGGCGATCGTGGGTCCGCTGGCGCTGGTGGCCTGCGACCGCAGCGTGCTGAGCAGGTTGCCGAACGGCACCGCCCGGACCTCGATCGACACGTCGGGCGCCTGCGCTTCGTACTCGTCGATCGCCGCCTGCAGCTGCGTGACCGTCTCGGGTGGCCAGTGCGTCAGGTAGGTCAGCTCGACCTCCTGCGCGGCTGCCGCTCCGGCCAGGCCACCGATGGCGATGGCCGCGAGCGTGCGCGTGAGGAGCTTGCGGGGTTGGAGCACGGGGATCCCTCCTTCGTGACGAACCGTCGATCTGTGGACCCCTTTACGTTACATCGTTATAACGAATCGTGTCCAGACCCGGTCCGTTCCTGCGCGGACGCCCTGACCGTTCTCGTGGGCGTCCTCGGCGGGGCGGTCCCGAAGGGGCACGGACGCCGCGCCTCAATACGGGATCCGCTCGCCCCGGTAATCGAAGAAGCCTCCGGTCTGCTCGGCGGACAGGCCGTCCAGGACGACCATCAGTCGTTCCGCCGAGGCACCCGCGTCGAGGGTCGGATTGCCGCCCGAGCCGAACGGCGCGGACAGCTCGCTCTCCACGTGCCCGGGATGCAGCGTCACGCACACCGCCTCGCGGTTCTTGCGTCCCAGCTCGTTCGCCGCCGTGCGGACCAGCTGGTTCAGCGCCGCCTTCGACGCGCGGTAGCCGTACCAGCCGCCGATGTCGTTCTCGGCGATGCTGCCCGCCCGCGCCGACAGCGACGCGAACACGACCCGCCCCTTGCGCGGAAGCAGCGGCAGGAAGTGCTTCATCAGCAGCGCCGGCCCGGTGGCGTTCAGCGCGAACGCCCGCGCCAGTGCCGCCGGATCCAGGTGCCGCCACGTCTTCTCGGGCTGCACGCCGTCCCCGTGCAGGAAGCCGGTGGCGTCCAGCACCAGGCGAACCTCGGGGCCGCGCGCCTTCGTCGCCGCGGCCGCCGCCTCGATGCTGGCCTCGTCCGTCAGGTCCAGCGCGGGGTCCGTCCCGCGAGCGAAGCCGATCGCCTCGGCGAAGCGCGCGTCGGCGCGTAGGCGTTTCAGCAGGGCGGTGCCGATCGTGCCGCTGCTGCCGATCACGACGGCGAGGCCGCCGGTGGGAAGGGAAGGGGGGTGCGTCATGGGGCGAGGGTACGGCGGGTCGCGGGGAACGGACCGTAAGCGCGATCGCGCGTCGTGTCGAGCCCGCGACGCTCCGTGCCCCGCGCCGGGTCGCGCAGGTCAGCGCGCCAGCAGCTCCTCCAGCGACGGCACCGTCCCCGTCGGTCGGTCCGTTCCCAGCAGCCCCTCGGCCTCCTGGACGTCGCGCGCCTCGCTGGCGGGATGGTCCACGACGACGGCCAGGCAGCGCAGCGCTCGCTCTCCGTCGCCCCTGGCCCGGGCCAGCCGCGCCCGCGCCACCAGGGCGTGCAGCGCGGAGGCCGGCTCGTCGGCGTCGCGCGCGATGTCCAGCGCGGCGTCCAGCCGCCGCCCGGCCTGCTCCGGGTCCCCGGCGCGCAATGCGGCAGAAGCCAGCCGCGCCTGCGCCCGACTCCGGATCGACGACTGGCTGTAGCGCTCGGCCAGCTCCAGCGCGCGGCGCGCGTGCTGGACGGTGTCCCCTAGGTCGCCCCGCTTCTCGGCCAGGTCGGCCAGGTTCAGCTCCAGGTACGGCACCAGGTGCACGTCCACGCCCTCGGCGATGTCGAGGCTCTCCGCGATCATCTCCTGGGCCTCGTCCAGCCGGCCTCCGCTGATCAGCAGCTCCGCCAGGTTGTTCAGGTCGATCGCCAGCCCGACCCGGTAGCCGGTCGCGCGGTTCCGCTCGATCGCGGCGCGGTAGTGCGTCTCCGCGTCGTGGGCGTGACCCAGGACGGCCTCGACGTTCGCCAGCGAGCGCAGATCGCGCGAGACCCGAGCCGGGAGCCGCTCCTGCGAAGCGGCCAGGGCGGCCGTGTACGAGAGCCGCGCCTCCTCGTAGCGACCCGAGCCCACCAGCACGTCGCCCCGCAGCTTCAGCGGCCGGTGAAGCGTGGCGCTGTCCAGTCCCGGCGTCGCCCGGGCCAGACGCAGCGCCGTCTCGGCCACCTCGAGCGCTTCGGCGAACCGGCTCAGGCGGAAGAGGTGCATGCCGCGGCCGCACATCGCCACGATCGCGACCGGGACCGCCGAGGCCGAGAACGGCTCCAGCGCCTCCACCGCCTCGGCGAACATCCGCTCGGCCTCCAGAAACCGTACGCGCATGTCGGCGTAGAGGCTCAGCGGCTCGGCGGCCGCGGCCAGCAACGCGTGCCGGCCCGCCTTCGACGCGAACGTCCACGCCGCCCTGAGGTTCTCCCAGTCGGCCTCCGTGGCGTCCAGAGCCGCGCGTGGATCGGGCCCCAGGATCGCGTCGAGCCGAGCGGTCACCCGCTCCAGGTACAGCCGCGCGTGCCGCTCCTCGGCCTGCGCCCCCGCCGGGTGGGCGCGTAGCCGCTCGAGGCCGAACTCGTGAATCATCGGATGAAGGTCGTATCGTCCCGGCGCCGCGCCCTGCAGCCAGCCGGCCGCCTCCAGGCGAGCCAGCGCCGCCGCGCCCGCGCCCGCCACGGCGTACGCCGCGGCAGCGTCGAACGGCCCGCGGAAGAGCGATAGGCGCGCGAGGAGCTCGGCATCCTCGGACCCCAGCAGGCTCCAGGTGCTCTCCATCACGCGTCGCAAGCCGGCGTGGCGGGGATCGAGCGACAGCCCCGGATTGTCCAGCGCCAGGAGGTCGCCCGAGACCGCGTCGGCCAGCTCGGCGCACGACCGGAAGCGGAGCCAGCCGGCCGCCAGGCGTAGCCCCAGCGCATGCCCCCGCAGCGCAAAGCAGACGCGCACGACGTCCGCCGCCACGCTGGCGTCCATGCGGAACGTCGTCGCCACGCGCTGGGCGGCGGTGACGAACAGCCGGACGGCGTCCCGTTCGGCGGCGCCCGAGTCGTCGGGGCCGCGGGGCACCTCCAGCCCGTCGACGCGGAAGATCCGCTCCGACGGACGTCCCGCCGGCAAGCGCGTCGTGGTCACGACCTGGAGGTCGGGCGTCAGGTCGAGGAGGCGCTCGATCGCGTCGCCGAGCTCGGGCTGGAGGTGCTCGGCGTTGTCGAGCACCAGCACCGTCCGCCGTCCGGTCAGCCCGTGAGCCAGCTGCGCGATCGGCGACTCGGGACCCTCGAACGCGACCTCCACGACGTTCGCGATGGCGGCCACGGCGAACTCCACCCCGACGACGGCGTCCAGCGGGACGAACGCGACGGATCGGCGAGCGTCCGCCCGCAGTTCGTCGACCAGCTCCCACGCCAGTCGCGTCTTCCCGACGCCTCCGGGTCCGGACAGGGTCAGCCAACGCTCCTCCTCCAGCAGGGCGCGCAGCGCCGCCAGCTCGCGCCTGCGCCCCACGAACGGAAGCTCGGTCGACGCGCGCAAGGGCGCAGCGACGACCGGCTCGTTCGCGGAAGGGTCGACGGCGTCCTGGCGGATCGCCTCGGCCAGCTCGCTCGTGGTCTGGACGGGCGGCAGTCCCAGCCCCTCGCGCAGCGCCCGCCGACAGGTCTCGTACTGGCGCAGCGCACGTGCGCGATCGCCCCCGCGCCAGGCGGCGGCCATCACGCGCCGGTGCAGCTCCTCGTCCAGCGGATCTTCGGCCGCGAGCTCCTCGAGCAGCGACAGCGCCGCAGTGAACGCGCCCTCCTCGACCAGCCGTTCGGCTCGCCGCAGCGCGCACGCCCGGACCAGCTCGTGGACGCGGCGTCGCTCGGCGTCCAGCCAGTCGAGGAACGAAGGGGCCGAGGGTAGGTCGAAGCCGGCCAACAGGCACGAGCCCGCTCGCAGAGCGAGGGCTTCTCGCGGCCAGAGCGCCAGCGCGCCGGCGTGATCGTCCGCCGCGAAGCGTCGCTCGAACTCGGCAAGGTCGCTGTGCCCGCGGAGCCGGACGGTGTCGGTATGCGGGTCGTCGTCCAGCCACGCCTCGCCGCCGGACGCACGGCGAAGCTGGTACAGCGCTGCACGAAGGTTGGCCCGTCGTCCGGGACCCCAGAACAGCTCGCACAGCTCGGCGCGCGACAGGCCGTCGTGGCGGACGGCCAAGGCGTAGAGCAGCGCGGTCGGCTTGCGTCCCCGCAACCGCACCTCGCGGCCGTCGACGCGCACGCTGGGTGGTCCCAGGACGTGGATACCGAAGTCTCGGGTGGCCTGCTCCATGTCGGAGTCTAGCGGACGCGTTCGCGCGGCTCGGTGCGATGGCACCTCGACGCCCATGCGTCGACGACGTCTCGGCGGCTACCGCGCGTCGTCGGTCCCGACGTCGGCGGTCCGCACCTCGTCGACCCGGACGGCGCGGTGCTCCTCCACCGAGCGGTAGCACGCCTCGACCAGCGCCATCGTCGCCAGGTTGTCGCGACCGTCGACCTCCGGCACGGGCAGCTCGTGTGCCGCGGGGTCGGCCTCGTCACGCTCGATCGCGCGCATCAGCGCGGCCATCGGCCCGGCGAAAGCGTCTGGGAACCAGGCGTACGGCCAGCGCGGCCGGTACCAGCCCCCCGCCCAGCGAGCGCTGCGAACGTCGATCGTGGACGGCCGCCGCTCGGGGAAGTGCGGCCAGCCGATGGTGCCGACCGCGACGCCGTCCGTTCCCTCGACCCGCCAGCGGATGTACGGCTCGACCTCGTGGGGCGCGCCCGGCCCCGCCCATACGTCGTCCCACGCCGTCGCACGCAGCCCGCCGGGGTACTCGAGCAGGTACAGCGCGATGCCGTCGCGGTGCTCGAACGCGGTGCGCGGGTCCATCCGGACGCTGGCGAAGGCGCGCCCTGGATCGCCGAACAGGTAGCGGAAGGCGTCGAGGTGGTGGATGCTCATGTTCAGCAACGTCAGCCGCTCGTACTCCGCCAGGTAGTCCTGCCAGTGCGGGACGGCGCGCATCTCGATCGTGGCCAGCACCGGCTCGCCCAGCGCGCCGCGGTCCAGGAGCGTCTTCAGCGCGCGGACGCCGTGGTCGAAGCGCATGTTCTGGTTCACGGCCAGGCGGACGCCGGCCCGCTCGCAGAGGCGTACGATCTCCGCCGCGTCGGCGAGGGTGGGCGCCAGCGGTTTCTGCGCAAGGATGCCCTTCAGGTGGGGACGCCGGACGGCGGCGCGCACGACGTCCAGCTGCGCATGCGGGGGAACGGCGACGTCGACGATCTCGATGCGCGGATCGTCGAGAAGCTCGTGAACGTCGTCGTACGCGACTGGCACGCCGCGCAGCTCGGCGACGGCGCGGGCGTGCGCGGGCGTCCGGCTGGCGATCGCGGCGACGTCGAAGCCGGCGTCTCGGTACGCGACCAGCTGGACGTCGCGCACGATGAAGCCTGCGCCGATGCAGCCGATCGCGTGACGTCGCGCCGGCGCCCGAGGCAGCAGATCGCGTGCGGGATCGATCGCGAGCTCGGGAGGGACGTTCATGGGCGGTCCTCCGGCAGGCCGATCAGACCGCGAGCGCGCCGGTGATGATCCGCTCGACCTCGTCGATCGTCGAGGAGGCCGGGTCGATATCGTCGGCGACGACCTCGCCGTTACGGAGCACGACGATGCGGTCGACGACCTGGAAGACGTGATGGATGTTGTGCGCGATGAAGATCGACGAGTGGCCGCTGTCGCGTGCGTTGCGCACGAAGCGCAGAACGCCGTGCGTCTCTTCCACGCCCAGGTTGTTCGTGGGCTCGTCCAGGATGATCAGGTCGCTGTCGAAGAACAGCGCGCGGGCGATCGATACGGCCTGACGCTCGCCGCCCGACAGCAAGCTGACGGGGGTGTCGGGCGCCAGCTTCTTCGTGATGCCCACCTCGACGAGAAGCTCGCCGGCGATCCGGTTCATCGCGTCCTTGTCCATCCGGTTCAGGAACGCCGGGCCCTTGAGCGGCTCGCGACCCAGGAACAGGTTCCGAGCGATGGACAGCTGGGGCACCAACGCCGAGTCCTGGTGGATCGTCTCGATCCCGAAGCGGATCGCATCGTTCGTGTTCCGGATCGAGACCTTCTCGCCGCGAACGAAGATCTCCCCGCTGGTGGCCGGAACGACGCCCGAGAGAATCTTGATCAGCGTGGACTTGCCCGCGCCGTTGTCCCCGAGAAGGCCGACGATCTCCTTCTCGTGCACGGCGAAGTCGACACCCGCCAGCGCCTGGACGGGGCCGAACGACTTGTGAACATTGCGCATCCGGACCAGGGGCTCGGCCATGGCTACCTCGCCCTCGCCGGGTTGCGCCGCTCGATGTACGACTGCAGCGCCATCATGATCAGGATCGTCACGCCGACGAAGATGTTGTACGCCAGCCCCGGCACGCCGATCATCACGATGCCGTTGCGCATCATGCGCAGCATGAGCACGCCCAGGACGGTGCCGATGATCGTGCCCCGCCCGCCGGCCAGCGCGGTCCCCCCGATGACGACCATGGCGATCACCTCGAGCTCGTAGCCGGTCCCGCTGTTCGGGTTGGCGGCCGAGACCCGGATCGAGCTGGTGATGCCGGCGTACGCCGCGAGGAACGCGGTGAGGATGAACAGCCAGGTCTTGGTGGCGTCCACGCGGACGCCGCGAGCCCGCGCGGCGATCGGATTGCCGCCCGCCGCCTGGATCCAGTTGCCGATCTTGGCGTAGCGCAGGACGTACAGGAGCACGAGGGTGAACCCGATGAACCAGAGCAGCGAGGCGTAGACGCGGAACGTGCCGATGTAGAAGCTTCCGGCGATGACGTCCATCATCAGCGACTCGGCCCGCCAGGTGCGTTGCGGGAAGCCGCTGGTGGTGTACAGCGCCAGGCCCCGAACCGTCATCATCATGCCCAGCGTCACCAGGAACGAGGGAACGCGCAGGCGCGTGACGAACAGACCGTTGATCAGGCCGATCAGGACCGCGATCGCCAGCGCGATGACCATGGCGACCTCGAGCGGGACGACACCCTCGTTGAACAGGGTCCACATCACCACCGGTGCGAAGCCGAACACGGACCCCACCGACAGGTCGAACTCGCCGGAGGTGATGAGCGCGGTCATGCCCAGCGCGATCATCCCCATTTCGGGCGTGAACGCCAACAGATTGCTGATATTGCCTGGCGACAGGAAGTTCGAGGAGAGGCTCGCGAACACCGCGATCTCGACGACCACCAGGATCAGCGGAAGCGACTCCGGAGTGGTGTTGAGCCAGCGGACCAGAGGGGGCGTCGCTCGCATCGTAGTGCCAGCCTAACGCGCCGAGGCCGAGAGAAGGCCGATCCGGAGCGGACGTTCGCTGCGGCTCGTCGCGAGCCGGCGACCGGCGCCGCGGAGCCGGTCCGGCATCGCCCCTACGAGACGAGGCCGGCGCGACGCCGGCCTCGTCTCGTCGTGCGGGCCGGTCGTCGAATCGCCCTCGGGCGGCACGACGACCTGCTCGACTCGGAGCTACTCGGTCATGATGTCGAGGTAGGTCTGGGCCGTGTCCGCCTCGTAGAGGGTGCCGACGATGATGTCGAATCCCGGGGGCACGCCGTTCGCCGCCATCGAGGCCACGGAGAGTCCCATGTAGCTCGTCGCCTGCGGATCCTGCCACATCGCCGCCTGCACGTAGCCGTCGAGGACCTCCTGCGCGGTGTCGGCCGAGTTGCCCCAGCCCACGACCGGGATGTCGCCCGGCTGCACGCCCACCTGGTCGAAGACGCGCGCGATGCTGCCGGTCACCAGGTCGCCGAGTCCGATGATGGCGTCGATGTCGTCCTGGTTCGCGAGCAGGTAGTCGGACATCCGCGTGATGATCTCGGCCTGGTCGAGCGTCGCCTCGGTCACCTCGTACTCGATCCCGAGCGGATCGAAGACGCTCGCGATGCCTTCCGTGGCGAGGGTCTGGTACGTCGCCCCAGGCACCTCGACGGGCATCCACACGAAGTCGCCCTCCTCGACGTAGTCGTTGTCGACGAGGTACTGCGCCCAGCGGCGGCCGGTGTCGACCGTGTCGCCACCGACGTACGCATCGCGCCCGCTGTCGGCGTCCTCGGTGTTGATGATGACGACGGGGATGTCCTGCGCGTGCGCCTCTTCGATCACCTGGTCGAGCGCGCCGGGATCGGGCGTGCTGGAGACGATCCCCGCGGCACCCGCCGTGATGGCGGCGCGGAACGCCTCTTGGTGGGTGGGCACGTCGCCGCTGTGGAACGACGTGTTCACTTGGTTGCCGGTGACGTCGGCCCACAACTCGGCGCCCTCGAGGAAGTACGTCCAGACCGGATCGGCCGGGTCGCCGTGCGAGATCCAGTAGTACGTGTCGTCCTGAGCGAATGCGGGGAGCAGCAGGCCCAAGAGGAGCACTGCCGACAGGAGGGTGAGAAGGCGGTTGCGCATGGAGCGTCCCATCTATCCAGCTAGCGAAGCCGTCGGGACCCGCCGCGAAGCTGGAGAAAGCGCCGCGGCCCCGTCGTACACGTCAGCGTGCAGCGGAATACGGATGTACTCGGGCGTACACCTCTCACCCTAGGTCCCGGGTTCGGACGTGTCAAGCGCCGGTTCGAGCGGCGGCCCAAGGGGGCGTCGGAGGCGGTGACTCAGGTGGCGACGTCGACGGCGTGGAGCGCGGCGCCCAGCGCCCCCGCCTCGTCCCCCAGTCGGGCCGGCACCACCTCTGGAAGCGTCCCGCCGGCCGTGGTGGCGTAGGCGCCCAGCACGCGCCGCAGCGGACCGAGCAGCGTTTCGCCGAGGCCGGCCATGCCGCCCCCGACGACGATCCG
>Ga0102931_1001487_pt1 | contig 11652 bp, 8 predicted proteins | sample SalPonR1_C_D1_MG_FD_79282 | JGI IMG/M metagenome (GOLD analysis project Ga0102931, IMG submission 79282) | Salt pond soil microbial communities from South San Francisco under conditions of wetland restoration - Salt Pond MetaG R1_C_D1_MG | ecosystem: Environmental > Aquatic > Marine > Intertidal... | reverse complement strand
TCAAGTTCCGTGTAGAGCAGGCGGAGATGACTGTAGGACGATTTTGTTGGAAATTGGGTTCGGATTTCATCATCAAAAAGAGCCATGCCGCATGCATCTCTTTGGCGATGCATCATGTACATTAGTGATGCCGCATAGTGAATGGCATATTTAAGCTTACTCCAGTCAGCAAAATATTTGTAATGCATAGAGCTGCTAACATCAAGTACTACATGTGCACGGAGATTTGTTTCAGCCTCATATCGCTTTACATAAAATCGCTCCGTCTTAGCATACACTTTCCAGTCTATGTGCTTAAAGTCATCGCCCTGATTGTATGGTTTGTGTTCGGCAAACTCCACACTGAAGCCATGATAGGGACTTCTGTGAAGTCCGGAAATAAATCCTTCCACAATCCGCCGGGCTTTCATTTCCAGCGGAGCTAATTGAGTCAATATATCTGAATCCAATAACATAATAGAACCTATCCTTTTTCGACTTTATCGGCAAAAACTGATTTTAATTAAATGCTTTATGTGGAAGATGGCAGTGAAATTTCTTACTCTTATAAACTCTAAAAAAAGCGATTAGGTTTTGACTGACCGTTGCTCACAGGTTAACTGAGAGACTTCACTTAAACTACGTTCTAATGAAAAAAGTATACACTTCGGCTAATCAAATAGACTTTACCCTAGATGATATCTCGGCAATGCCGGCACCTAAACAGGTATTAACTGTGAATCCAACCTATTTTGATGTAGAATATGTGATCAATCCTCACATGAAAGATCATGTTGGTAATGTTGACAAAATGCAGGCTTTAAACGAATGGGAACATCTTGTGGACGGATACGAGGAGCTGGGCTTTAAAGTTCATCAGCTGGATGGCGTAGAAGGAATGCCCGATATGGTTTTTTGCGCAAACCAAAGCCTTCCGTTCATTGATAAAGATGGAAATAAAAAAGTACTAATGAGCATCATGCACTCTCCGGAACGCAAGGATGAAGTGTCTTACATCGAAAAATGGTACAAAAAACAAGGCTACGAAATTGAATATTTAGATAATTCCACAGTTGATGATTTTGAGGGAATGGGCGATGCTTTATGGCACTTTAAAAAGAGACTTCTTTGGGGTGGATACGGATTTCGTTCCTCACTGAAAGCTTACAATCAGATTGTTGACAAGTTTGATGTCCCGGTCATCGCATTGGAATTAACGGACGATAAATTCTATCACCTGGATACCTGCATGGCCATGCTAAACGAAAACAGCGTTCTCATCTACCCGGATGCCTTTAAAAAAGAAGGACTGGATATGATTTACAAACTTTTTGATAACGTCATTAAGGCCACGCAATATGAGGCAGAAAAACTTTTTGCCGTAAACGCCACTTGCCCGGATGGGAAAAACGTACTGATTCAGCAGGGCTGTACCGACGTAAATCAAAAACTTCGTGATGCTGGTTTTTCAGTTCACGAGTACAGCACATTTGAGTTTATAAAAAGTGGCGGAAGTGTTTTCTGTATGAAAATGCTTCTCTGGTAGTAATTGACCATCAACAGTTTGTCGGTAAAATTTTACAGTCCCGAATATAAACGGGATCGTTTTCACAGCGATTCCGTTTTTTTATGTAGAAACGATCTATTAAAAACTCTGTTTACACAAATTATATCTCCAAATAAATTCAGTTCCTTTGAGACAACTATTCCTACTTACAATCTTTATTTTTTCTGCAAATATTTTACATGCCCAAGTGCTTAACGTTGAGCGGGTTCGGGCCGATTCGGACACCACAGGATGGACCGGTGAACTGGGGGCAGATTTTTCGCTCAATAAATACACCGATCGCATTATAAAAGTTGGCGGACAGGCTAATGCGGCCTACTTTTCTGAAAATCACGGCTACCTTCTACTCAGTAATATCGACTTAGTAAATGTAGACGGCAACTCTCTCGTCAGCAACGGGTATATTCATTTACGTACAACATTACTTCGAAAAAAAAGTCTCTCCCCGGAAGTTTTTGCTCAATATCAATACAACAATAATCTTGGTTTATTGAACCGTGCACTTGGAGGGGCAGGGATTCGATATACCTTTTTGTCTCAGCCAAACCTGAGGGGGCATATCTCTACAGGATTTATGTACGAGTTTGAAGAGTGGGGTTTAAGTGATGATTTATCCGTAAAAAATGAATATCTGAAAAGTACAAGCAACATCGTGGTTCGAGGTCAGCTGAATTCTCAAACTTCTCTTACCATGATCGGGTACTATCAAGCCAGGCCGGATCGATTTTTTAAACCGCGGGCAACCTCAGAAAACCAGCTGAACATACGCATGAGTCGATCCATTACATTTAGAGTCAGCTTTACTATGACGTATGACGTTGAACCTGTAATTGACGTACCCAATCTTACATATGAACTGAAAAACGGAATTGTTCTCTCCTTTTAATGAACAGTAGAAGTGATTTTTACCTACACAACTACACTTTCTCCTTTCCATCAATTTTGGTAACGTAAACCTGTTCAATTAAATAAGATAAAATGTCTGCCAAAATTTACGCTTTTCTATCTCTTTTTCTATTGAGTGTACTCTTAATATTATACTCTATTCCATTAGGGCCTCTGCCCGCAATCGGGTCGTTTTTTCATCCCATTAGTGGTTTCTGGGCCAATGCTGAAACACATCGGATTAAGGGTGAAATTTCTCTTCATTCAGATAAGCTTCAGGCTCCGGTAGAGGTATTTTTTGACGAGCGCGGTGTGCCTCACATCTTTGCAGAAAATGACTACGATTTATACTACACTCAAGGTTATGTAACGGCAAAAGACCGTCTTTTTCAGATGGAGCTACAGATACGAGCGGCCGGAGGGTATCTCGCAGAATGGATGGGAAACGATCTGATCGAGTACGATAAAAATCAGCGTCGCCTGGGGATGGTATATGGAGCCGAACGTGCCATGGAAGAGATAACTTCAGATCCTGTTATAGCCAACGCGATCCAAGCCTATGCTGACGGCGTTAATACGTATATAGAATCGTTGAATTACGAAAAATATCCTTTGGAGTATAAAATTTTGGGAGTTGAACCGGCCGAATGGAAACCAATCAATACGGCTATATTGCTAAAATATATGACCCAAATGCTGGCTGCCCGTTCAGAAGATGTAAGGACCAGCAATACAATGGCACATCTCGGAGAAGATTTTGTTAATCAGTTTTTGAGCAAAAGGCCTGAACTGATGGACCCTATTGTTCCACCCGGAACAGATTGGGATTTCAATGCCACTTCTGTTCAGGCACCGGACCAACTCTATCAACCGACATTTACACAAGATATTGAACTTTGGCAGCCCCATCCGTTTAATGGCAGCAATAACTGGGTTGTTGATGGAACAAAAAGTGCCGGCGGTTACCCAATTTTATCAAACGACATGCACCTGAATATGAGCATGCCATCCATTTGGTATGAAGTTCAGTTAAACACACCCGATGTTAATGTATACGGGGTAAGCCTGCAGGGAGCGCCAACCATTATTGTTGGATTTAACGAAAATATCGCGTGGGGACCAACCAACTCCGGAGCTGACGTTATGGACTGGTATGAAATCACTTTTAGAAATGATGACCGCAGTGAATATTTACACGACGGCTCATGGCTGCCTGTTGAGAAGAGAGTTGAAACTATTCGCTCAAAATCAGGCGAAGTAGTGCAAGATACCATTCTGTTTACCCATCACGGACCTGTTTATGAGACCCGTAAAAAAACTCCGGTCACTCAAACCATACAGCGAGATCATGCTTTAAAGTGGATTGCACATGAGCCTTCGAATGAGCTTCTCACCTTCTACAAGCTAAACCGGGGAGAAAACTACGCTGATTTTAAGGATGCTTTTATATCCTATAAAGCACCTGCACAAAACTTGAATTATGCAGGCACCGATGGAAATATCGCAATTCAAACCGGTGGTAAGCTGCCTTTGAAATGGAAATATCAGGGAAGAACCGTTAGCGACGGATCTGACTCACGATACGATTGGGCTGACTATATTCCCTATGAACAAAACCCGCATGCTTTAAATCCGGACCGCGGATATCTGAGTGCGGCCAATCAGTATCCTACGGATGAAACATATCCATACTATCTGGGTGAATCCTTCGCTCCATTTGAACGCGGCAGAAGAATAAACGATCGTCTTGCTGAGATGGAAAACGTTACTGTAGAAGATTTCAAAAATCTACTGCTCGATACCCACAGCTATCATGCAGAAAGATTACTGCCCACAATTTTAGCCACTATAGACCTCGATAAATTCGAAGAGTCAGAAAAAGAAATTATTGATCTTCTAAATACCTGGAATCACAAAAATAATGGGGAATTGGTAGCCCCTTCAGTTTTCAGGGAGTGGTGGCACGAACTCTACAGTTTGATTTGGGATAACAAGTACAGCACGCAACTTCCCATGAGGAAACCGGACCGCGATGTAACCGTAGATTTTATCATCAAAAATCCGGACTCACCCTGGTTTGACAATCCTAAAACGGAGGATAACGAAACATTTTCTGATTTAATTTACCCGGCATTCAAAAAAGCCATTTCCAACCTGAATAACAGATTTGGCTCCAATAAAGACAATTGGAAGTGGGCACATTATAACAACACGAACCTTAACCACTTGGGTCAGATTCCCGGGATGGGAGTACCCAACCTTTTTACAGATGGCAGCAATGAGTCTGTAAATGCTATATGGGGCAGCCATGGTCCATCCTGGAGAATGATTGTGGAACTTGATCCTGAAGGAGTACGCGGCTATGGCGTTTACCCCGGCGGGCAAAGCGGAAATCCCGGTTCCAAAACATACCGTGAATTTGTTGAAACCTGGGTAAACGGAGAACTTTTTGAACTGTTATTTCTCGATAAAAAACCTGACTCTGATCAAGATTTTCCCGTCACTCTCCGTTTTAATACTCCGGATTGAAGAGTTGGCAATTAGTTAACACGATTTTGAGTTATTTTTGTTATTACTCTCAATGCTCATCAGATAGATAACGGATGAAAAAAAACAATTTCAAATCCCCTCCTTCAATCTTAAACTCTCAGGGAGATGAGAGGAAAGTGGGCTATGAGTTTGAGTTTACCGGAGTTTCCATGGAACTTGCCTCTGAAATTATACAATCTGTTTATGGAGGCGAAATTCAACAAGAATCAACCTATGCCTATTCTGTAGATCATACTTCATTCGGTTCATTCAGATTAGAGCTGGATGCTCAGCTTTTGAGAGATAAAAAATATGAAGAAATCTTTGAGAAAATCGGAATAGACATCAGCTCCTTTAAAAAGAAAGAATCCCTGGAAGATTCCTTGAAAGAGATGGCCTCATCTGTTGTACCATTTGAGATTATCTCCCCACCCATACTGCTTTCCAAGATGAGTGAACTCAATAAACTTGTAGATGAGTTACGAGCTCATAAAGCAAAAGGAACAGGGAGCTCTTTTATCTATGCTTTCGGGCTTCACCTGAACCCTGAAATTCCAGATTCATCTGTAAAATCCATATTGAATCATTTGCGTGCATATATTCTTCTGGCACATTGGATTCGAAAAGACTCAAAAATCAATATCAGCCGGCAGATTACCCCCTACATTAACGAATATGAAGAGGACTACATCATTCATATTCTGAATCCCGACTACAAACCGAATCTGAATCAGTTGATAAAGGACTACTTCAAGTTTGATAATTCCCGCAACCGGCCACTTGATATGCTGCCACTGTTCATGTTTTTAAATAAAGAGTTAACCTCCTCCTTAATTTCGGACAGTATTACATCATCACGGCCAACATATCACTATAGATTACCAAACTGTTCACTTGAAGATGAATCCTGGTCACTTTCTCAGGAGTGGAATCGCTGGGTATTGGTTGAAAAACTCGCATCTGATGAAAAATCTTTAAACCAATATTCAAGAGCATATCTGAAAATGAAACGGGAAACACTCATTCGTTTCGACAATAAATGGACTAAACTGATGGACCGTTGGGTGAGACATGTCTGGGAATAAACGGCCGACAATCGGTATCACCGGACCCAACGAAGGTGGCGGTGCCGCGTGGTTTTTTACAGCCCTTTCCGTGCGTTTAGCCGGTGGTAAACCACTCAGAATTACTCCCGGCAAACCTGCCGGTATTGAACATATTGACGGGTTAATTCTTGGTGGCGGAGCCGATGTTGAACCGAAAAAATATGGTCAGGAACGTATTGAAAGATCCATATTAGTGAAGAACAAGAGAACGATATTTGAGTGGATACTGTCGATCCTCTTTTTCCCGGTTTATTGGATTGGACGATATTTCCGATCAACCAAAACCTCACCGATTGATATTGAAAGGGATAAACTAGAGCTACAGTTGCTCGAATATGCCCTGAATCAAAATAAACCGGTATTGGGTATTTGCAGGGGTATGCAGCTAATGAATGTTCATTTTCAGGGAACGCTGCATCAGGATATAAGTGGCTTTTATACGGAACGCCCTCAAATTGCATCCATCTTTCCCAAAAAAAGGGTCAAGCTAAGAAAGGGCTCAAAATTGCATAAAATATTAAATACAGATGTTTGCAATGTAAATGCACTTCACAACCAGGCAATTCACGATCCCGGCAAAGGTGTTCAGTTGGTGGCAAAAGAACTCTATAACGACATCACTCAAGGCTTTGAACACTCCGGATTTCCATTTGTAATAGGCGTACAGTGGCACCCTGAATACTTAATTCAGATTAAAAGACAGCGAAATATTTTCAAGGAGCTTGTTAATCACGCCCGTTGAAGCAAATTATTCTGAGATTTGATTTCTATCCGTTAGATTGACTCATAATAAATCTCTATTCGATGAATCTGAATAAACCGTTACTTTTTTTATTCACTCTTGTGATTTTGGCCGGTTGTCTAAACCCTGCGCAAAATCTCTATCCAGACGATCCCGATTTGCGTAAAGTGCCGGTATATATTGTAAGCCATGGATGGCATGCCGGTATTGCAATTGAGTCGGAATACATTTTAAATCAGATTCCCGATCACTCTGAGTTGCCGGATACTAAATTTTTGAAATTCGGCTGGGGAGATGCAAGATATTACTCAGATCCTGATGCAGGTTTTTGGATTATGACGCGAGCCGCTCTTCTTCCAACCAAAAGTGCCATTCATGTTGTAGGCTTCGATCTCCCGGTTGAGATGTACTTTTCCGGAAGTAAAGTTGTTGAGATCAAAATCACGAAAGAAGGAGCTGCAGAGCTGGGAAAGTTCATAGACCAAACCATCAAAAAAGACGATGACGGAAATCCGGTCTACTATGCTGACGGACTTTATCGAAACAGTATTTTCCTGGAATCAGAAAGGATTTACATTTTACCCAGAACATCCAATAAGTGGACCGCAAAAGCTTTGCGAAAAACAGGCTATCCCATCTCCCCTTTCTATGCGTTCACATCCGGTAATGTAATTAACCAAGCATCGGAAGATGGGGTTGTCATTCAATAAAAGAATAAAGGTAGCTGAATCAGTATTTACCCAAATGCCACATCAAGCGTCATCATCAGCACAAAACCCACCATCGTAGCTAGTGTTGCCAAATCTGTATTTCCATGATGCTGAGATTCCGGAACCAATTCCTCAACAACAACATAGATCATAGCGCCGGCTGCAAATGCCAGAGCGAAAGGCAAAATGGGTTGAACAAATATTACAGCAAGAGCACCAATCACGGCAAAAGCCGGCTCAACTGCACCTGAAAGCTGCCCATAAAAAAAACTTTTGCCTCTTCCCACACCTTCTCGCCTAAGCGGAACAGAAACAGCTGTCCCTTCAGGCAGGTTCTGAATTCCAATACCGATAGCCAAAACAATTGCACCGGCTATAGTGGCCGTACCCGTTGGGTCAATACCGGTTGCAGCAGCACCAAAAAGCACACCGATTGCCAGTCCTTCAGGAATATTATGGAGCGTGATTGCAAGCACGAGAAGAGTAGATCTTCTCCAGCTGGTGCCTACACCTTCGGCATCAGACCTTGGCAGCCCTATGTGAAGGTGAGGCAAATAAGCATCACAGAGACGGAGGAAAAGACCGCCAATTAAAAATCCGGTCGCCGCAGGAATCCAGCCTATTCCACCCATTGCTTCTGTCATTTCAATAGCAGGAATAATAAGTGACCAAACACTGGCAGCAATCATCACTCCGGCCGCAAATCCAAGCATGCTGTCCAGAGTTTTTTGGCCCACATTTTTTGTCAAAAAAACAACGGCAGCGCCCAATGCGGTCATTCCCCATGTAAAAAGCCCACCGGTGAGCGCTTGAATCATGGGATTTAGTTCAAAAAACCATTCAGGTATAAGTTCCATAGCTTGTTTTTTTTTAAATGTACAAATATTTAGCCTAGGCTAAAAATATATATTTTAAGACAAATTCCCATATCCAAAATCAGTATACAATGAATATAATTACAGAAACATCATCTAAAAAAAGTAATCTATCCGGGATGTAATGCCAACTAAAAAACCTTATCTTCCGCAGATAAAATTATTTGGAGTTTTAACAGCGAATTCTATGTTTTTTTTAGAGATTAGCTGAACCGTTTATAAACAAAGATTGTTTGCTCAACAGACTACCATTAAGCAAAAAAATTATCCCGTACATGAAGATTTCATTTGACAAAGAGCGATTTTCCACGCGTCATATCGGACCTGACGAAAAGCAGATTGAAGAGATGCTTAAAGCCTCCGGTGCTGAGTCTATTAAACAGCTACTTGACGAGACTATTCCTGAGGGAATACGTTTAGAAAAGCCATTAGATTTACCTGATCCACTGAGTGAGGTGGACTACATTAGCCACATCAAAGAGACTGCCTCAAAGAATAAGGTGTTTAAGTCTTACATAGGAATGGGCTATTATGATACTATTCTCCCACACGTTATTCTACGGAACGTAATGGAGAACCCGGGATGGTATACAGCTTATACACCCTATCAGGCAGAAATTGCGCAGGGCCGACTTGAAGCTCTTATCAATTTTCAGACGATGGTATCTGATCTTACCGGAATGGAGCTTGCAAATGCATCGCTTTTGGATGAGGGAACGGCTGCAGCTGAAGCAGCATCTATGCTTTATGGTCGTCGAAAAGGGAAAAAGAGAAAGTCAGCTAATACGCTATTTATAGCCGATACCATTCATCCGCAAACTCTTTCTGTTCTTAGAAACAGGATGGAACCGCTCGATATCACATTAAGAGTTGGAAAGCCTGAGGAAGTGGATGTAACAGATCCTGATTTGTTTGCTATGATTCTGCAGTATCCTGATACCTTTGGGTCTGTAAAAGATTATACCTCACTGATTGATGCAGCACATGAGAACGATGTGTATGTAACCGTTGCGGCCGACCTTATGGCACTTACTCTCCTTACTCCTCCAGGGGAAATGGGCGCTGATGTTGTTGTCGGTTCCACTCAACGGTTTGGTATTCCAATGGGGTATGGCGGACCACACGCTGCCTACTTCGCTACCCGTGAAGAATTCAAGCGTCAGATTCCGGGTAGAATTATCGGGATTACGCAAGATTCAGAAGGGAATGTTGCCTACCGAATGGCCCTCCAAACACGTGAGCAGCATATTCGCAGGGAAAAAGCCACTTCAAATATTTGTACCGCTCAGGTTTTATTAGCTGTAATAGCAGGGTTCTACGCCGTTTACCACGGTCCGAATGGTCTGAAAAGAATTGCTTCCAAGATACACGGTCTAACAAAACTGACCGCAAAGGGATTACAGAAGTTAGGGTTCGGTATCTCAAATGAACACTTTTTTGATACCATTACTGTGACCGATGTTGACAGCTCGACTATCGAAAAAGTAAGAGACCTGGCTGTTCAAAAGAATATGAACTTCCGTTATGAAGATGGTCTTATTGGCATCTCATTTGATGAAGCCAAAAACCTTGAAGATGCTGAAGAGGTTTTAAATATTTTTGCTCAAGCAGTGAACAAAGAGCTGTCTTTCAATGTGAAAAAAGCATCTGAAAATCTCTCGGTTGACTTTCCCGAGAAACTAACCCGATCATCGGAATATCTTGACCATCCGGTTTTCAACCAATTCCACTCCGAGCATGAGATGCTTCGATATTTAAAAGAACTTGAAAACCGGGACCTGGATCTGACACACTCGATGATCTCACTCGGTTCATGCACGATGAAGCTAAATGCCACTGCCGAGATGATCCCTCTTACCTGGCCGGAGTTTGGTAAAATTCACCCTTTTGCACCCTTTGATCAGGCTAAAGGATATCATCAGCTATTTGATGAATTGGAAGCATGGCTGGCTGAAATTACAGGTTTTGACGCAATTTCACTCCAGCCCAACTCGGGTGCACAGGGTGAGTACACCGGACTATTGACAATCAGAGCCTACCATCAGGCCAATGGTGATAAAAAACGAAATGTAACCATTGTGCCATCCTCTGCACACGGTACCAACCCTGCAAGTGCCGTAATGGCCGGAATGGATGTTGTGGTTACCAAGTGCGATGAGAATGGCAACATAGACCTGGATGATCTGCGCGAGAAAGCAGAAAAGTATAGCGATCGACTCTCCGCATTGATGGTTACATACCCGTCTACTCACGGTGTGTTTGAAGAAGATATTAAGGAGATCTGTGAAGTGATTCACGAATATGGCGGTCTCGTCTACATGGACGGAGCAAATATGAATGCACAGGTTGGTTATACTTCTCCGGCAGCAATCGGCGCCGATGTTTGTCATCTTAATCTTCATAAAACATTTACAATCCCACATGGCGGCGGCGGACCCGGAATGGGCCCGATTGGAGTAGTGGAAAAATTGACTCCATTTCTTCCAGGTCATGACGTGGTTCGCACCGGTTCTGATCAGGCAATACCTGCCGTTGCAGCGGCAGCCTGGGGCAGCGCAAGTATCTTAACCATCTCTCATGCCTATATTCGCATGATGGGAGCCGAAGGACTAACAAAGGCTACAGAAGCAGCCATTCTGAATGCAAACTATCTAAAAGATCGGCTTAAAGATCACTTCCCTGTGCTTTATACCGGCAAGAGCGGAAGGTCTGCACATGAATTCATCATCGACGTGCGTGGATTTAAGCAGAGTGCAGGAATTGACGCCCCGGATGTAGCCAAACGTCTTATGGATTACGGGTTTCACGCTCCGACTATGTCGTTCCCTGTTCCCGGCACATTAATGATTGAGCCGACTGAAAGTGAATCAAAGGAAGAGCTGGATCGATTCTGTGATGCAATGATCGGAATCAGAAATGAAATTCGTGACATTGAAAGCGAAAAAGCTGACAGGGAAAACAATGTGCTGAAAAATGCCCCTCATACAATGCGGGTCATTGCTTCCGGCGAGTGGAATCACCCATATACCCGCGAAGAAGCAGTATTCCCGCTCCCACACCTCAGGTTCAATAAGTTCTGGCCTGCAGTTGGCAGAGTTGATGACGCGTATGGAGATCGAAACCTGATATGCTCCTGCCTGCCATTGGAAGAATATACTGAAGGCCAGGAACCTGCGACTGCCTGATTGTTTGTTAACAATAGGGCATTCAACTGCCTTCTGTTAATAAATTCTCATGTTTAAGAGCCATACTTAACTAT
>Ga0102931_1001484_pt1 | contig 11656 bp, 21 predicted proteins | sample SalPonR1_C_D1_MG_FD_79282 | JGI IMG/M metagenome (GOLD analysis project Ga0102931, IMG submission 79282) | Salt pond soil microbial communities from South San Francisco under conditions of wetland restoration - Salt Pond MetaG R1_C_D1_MG | ecosystem: Environmental > Aquatic > Marine > Intertidal... | reverse complement strand
TTCGGGGGCTTGTGAGGCGGGGTGCGATCCTCGCTACCAAGCGATTCTCTTTGCGAGATGCAGGTAACTAGGGGGTATCGACCGGAGCGTCAAGGGTGGGTCAGGGATTATCCGCCCTGCCCCAGAACACCGTCGATTTCCGCGGAAACCTCGTCGATCGCGCCCAGTCCGTCGACCGTCCGCAGATCGCCCTTGGCATAGTAGTAGCCGATCAGCGGCGACGTCTTCTTGTAGTATTCCATGAGCCTCTGGCGAAGGCTTTCCTCGTTGTCGTCAGCGCGGCGCTTGAACTCGGTTCCGCCGCAGACGGCGCACTTTCCGTCATCCGGGATCGGCTTGGTGATGTCGTTGTAGACCTCGCCGCACTCCGCGCAGGTCGAGCGGGCGGTGATCCGCTCCACGAGCGCGTCGTCGTCGACGCGCATCTCGATGACGGCATCGAGGGTTTCGCCGTGCCGGTCGAGCAATTCTCCCAGCGCATCCGCCTGAGCCAGCGTCCGCGGAAAGCCGTCGAAGATGAAGCTCGCCCCCTTGTGGGTCTCGAGTTGCTCCTCGATCAGGCCGATGACGATCTCGTCGGTGACGAGGTCGCCGCGATCCATGACCTCGGCCACCTTCTGTCCCATTTCCGTTCCGCTGGTACGGGCGGCGCGGAGCATGTCACCGGTCGACAGCTGGATCATGCCCCGCTCGTCCACCAGTTTGCGCGCCTGCGTGCCCTTGCCGGCGCCCGGCGGTCCGAGAAGAATGATGTTCATCGCCGTGCAGGCCCCCGTCCCTTGCCGCGGCGTTTTCCGCGCAGCTGCGACTTCTCGATAAGGCCTTCGTACTGATGCGCCAAGAGGTGAGACTGGACCTGCTGGATCGTGTCCATGCCGACCGACACGATGATCAGGATCGATGTGCCGCCGAAATAGGCCGTGATCGCAAGCTCGTTGCGGACCACCTCGGGGATCATGACGACGAGCGCGAGGTATCCGGAACCCACCGCCAGGATGCGGGTGACGACGTATTCGAGATACTCCTCGGTGCGCTTGCCGGGTCGGATGCCGGGAATGAACCCGCCCTGGTTCTTGAGGTTCTCCGCCACCTCGTCCGTCTTGAAGGAGACGTTGAGGGTGTAGAAGTAGGTGAAGAAGATGATCATCGCTCCGAAGAACAGCAGGTAGAGCGGCTGGCCGGGACCGAAGTAGGCGAGGATCGTCGACATCACCGGGCCGGTCTGCTGTCCGCTGAACGTCGCGACCGTCGTCGGCAGCAGAAGCAGCGAGGATGCGAAGATCGCCGGAATGACGCCCGCGGGGTTCACCTTGACCGGCAAGTGCGACGAGCCGCCATCGTACATCTTCATGCCGACCTGGCGACGCGGGTACTGGATGTGGATCTTCCTGAGAGATCGCTCCATGAACACGACGAAGACGAGCGTCGCCAGGAGCATGATCGAAACGCCGATGATCACGGGCGTCGAGATCGCGCCGGTGCGGCCGGATTCGAAGAACTGCGCAAGCGCTGCCGGAATCTCGGCGATGATGCCCACGAAGATGATGAGCGAAATGCCGTTGCCGACGCCGCGCGCGGTGATCTGTTCGCCGAGCCACATCAGGAACATCGTGCCGCCGACGAGCGTGATGACGGTCGCCGCGCGGAAGAACCAGCCCGGATCGGTGACGAGACCGCCCGCCTCGAGACTCACGGCGAGACCGTAGGCCTGGAACGTCGCGAGCAGCACTGTGCCGTAGCGGGTGTACTGGTTGATCTTCTTTCGGCCCTGCTCACCCTCTTTCTTGAGTTGCTTGAGCGGTTCCCACATCGCCGCGAGGAGCTGCACGATGATCGAGGCCGAGATGTAGGGCATGATGCCGAGGGCGAAGATGCCCATCCGGCTGATCGCACCGCCCGTGAACATGTTGAGGACGCCGCCGAGCCCGGCCGCCGCCTGATCCATGAAGTCGCGGAGCGCGTTGCCGTCGATTCCGGGGACCGGAATGTAGGTGCCGACCCGGTAGACGATCAGCAGACCGATGGTGAAGAGGATGCGACTGCGGAGTTCCGTGGCCTTGCCGAGGGCGGCCCAGCTCACGTTCGCCGCCATTTGCTCTGCTGCAGATGCCATGCACGGTCTCTTTCGTGGACGCGCCGCCGGGCGGAGTCTCCACCGGCGGCGCTACGGAAAACTCGAGACGGATGTAAGCGCCCGGAGGGGCGCCCACAACCTCTTATTCAGTCGCCGGGGCTGACGCCGTGGTGATCGACCCGCCGGCTTTCTCGACCGCGGCCACCGCCGACTTCGACGCGCCGGTGACGGTGATCGTCACCTTCGCCGAAAAGTCGCCCTTGGCGAGAACGCGCACGCCATCGAGCTTGCGGCGGACAAGGCCGCTGTCGACGAGTTCGGTCTCGTTGATCTCGGTGCCGAGCTTGCCGTCGTCGATGAACTTCTGGATCAGGCCGAGGTTCACGACGGCGTACTGCTTGCGGTTGGGCTTGTTGAAGCCACGCTTGGGCAGCCGCTGGTAGAGCGGCATCTGGCCGCCTTCGTAGCCCTTGATGGCCACGCCCGAGCGGGACTTCTGACCCTTGATGCCGCGGCCGGCGGTCTTGCCCTTGCCGGAGCCCGCGCCGCGGCCGACGCGCATGCGTTTCTTGTTGGCGCCCGGATTGTCGTGGAGTTCGTTGAGTTTCATGGTCGCTTCTCCTCGGCCGGACGCGCCCCCGAAGCGAAATGGGACGGCCACGGCATGACGTGATGTGATGGTGACCCGGTCGGCCACCGGGGGCGTATAGACCTGTCGCGTTCCGCGATCAAGGGGGTCGGTTTGCGTCGTGTCCGAGTCCGGATAGGGGTCAGGCCATTGATTCCACTGACGGTAGCGCTTCCACTTTTCCTCCGGCGCCACCGAATGAAGAAGCCCCGGAGCATGTCCGGGGCCATCGTATCAGTGTCTCGGCCGACGCCTCAGCCGCGCTCTTCGACGATCTCGACGAGATGCGGGATCTTGGCGACCATGCCGCGGACCGAGGGGGTGTCCTCGAGTTCGCGGGTGCGGTGCATCTTGTTGAGCCCCAGACCGATCAGGGTCTCGCGCTGGACGGACGGGCGGCGGATCGGGCTGCCCACCTGCTTGACGACGATTGTTTTCGCCATGGTGTTTACTCCTTACGCCTCTTCTGCGACCTGGCTCGAGGTCTCGGGGGCCTCGTCGCGCTTGGGCAGGATATCGGCGACCTTCTTGCCGCGACGCTGCGCGACGGAGCGGGGCGACTGCTCCTTCGTGAGGCCGTCGATCGTGGCGCGGATCATGTTGTAGGGATTCTGCGATCCCAGCGACTTCGCGACGACGTCCTGAACACCGAGCATCTCGAAGACGGCGCGCATCGGGCCGCCGGCGATGATGCCCGTGCCGGGAACGGCGGTGCGCATCACGACGCGGCCGGCGCCGTGGCGTCCTTCCATGTCGTGGTGCAGCGTCCGGCCTTCGCGGAGCGCCACGCGGATCATCTGGCGCTTGGCCTGTTCGGTCGCCTTGCGGATGGCCTCGGGGACCTCCTTGGCCTTGCCCTTGCCGAAGCCCACGCGGCCGCGCTGGTCGCCCACGACGACGAGCGCCGCGAAGCCGAAGCGCTTGCCGCCCTTCACCGTCTTCGAGACGCGGTTGATCGCCACGAGACGGTCGGCGAATTCCGGGTTCTCGTCGCGCTGGTCGCGCCGGCCGCCCCGTTGATGCGGTTCTCTTGCCATATCTCGTCTCCTCAGAACTTCAGGCCGCCATCACGGGCGGCATCGGCAAGCGCCTTGACCGTCCCGTGATAGAGCAGACCGCCGCGATCGAAGTAGCATTCCTCGACCCCGGCCTTCCTGGCGCGCTCGGCGATGGTCTGACCGACCTTCGCCGCCGCGTCGACGTTGTTCTTGCCGACGATGCCGAGATCCTTCTCGAGCGAGGAGGCCGCGGCGAGCGTCACGCCCTGCGTGTCGTCGATCAGCTGCGCGCTGATGTTCTTGTTCGACCGGTGCACGCTGAGGCGCAGGCGGTCGACGTTGGTGCTGCGAAGCTTGTTCCGGACGCGCAGGCGGCGCTTTAGGAACAGATCCCGTTTGCTGTTTGCCATTGTCGCGTCCTTACTTCTTCTTCCCTTCCTTGCGGAAGATGTATTCGTCTTTGTACTTGATGCCCTTGCCCTTGTAGGGCTCGGGGCCACGCCATTCGCGGATGTTCGACGCGACCTGGCCGACCTGCTGCTGATCGGCGCCTTCGACGACGATCTCGGTCTGCTTCGGCGCGGTGACGGTGACGCCCTGCGGCACCTCGAAGTTCACCTCGTGGCTGTAGCCCAGCGACAGCTTCAGGGTGCTGCCCTGCATCTGCGCGCGATAGCCGACGCCGTTGATCTCGAGTTCCTTGCGGAAGCCGTCGGTCACGCCAGTCACCAGGTTCTGGAGCATCGTGCGGCTCATCCCCCACTGCTGGCGAGCCCGCTTGGAGCTGCCGCGCGGCGTGACGGTGATCGCGCTGTCCTCGACGGTGACCGTGACGTCGTCGGTCGCGGTGAAGCTGCGGGTGCCCTTGGGCCCCTTCACCTCGACGCTCTGACCCGAGATGGTGGCGGTCACGCCCGACGGCAGCTCGACCGGTCTTTTTCCAATGCGAGACATGGGTCCCTCCTCAGAACACGGTGCAAAGCACTTCGCCGCCGACGTTGGCGCTGCGTGCATTGTTGTCGGACATGACGCCGCGGGACGTCGAGACGATCGAAACGCCCAGACCCTGACGAACCTGCGGAAGGTCCTTCACGCTCATGTAGACGCGGCGGCCGGGGGTCGAGACGCGCTTGAGCTCGCGGATCACCGGGGTGCCTTCATAGTACTTGAGGCTGATCTCGATGGCCGGGTGGCCGTCGGCGCCGGTGGTCTTTTCGTAGCCGCGGATGAAGCCTTCGTCCTGGAGAACATCGAGAACCCAGGCGCGCAGCTTTGAGGCCGGCGTCACGACGGTGGTTTTTCCGCGCATCTGGGCGTTGCGGATGCGGGTCAGCATATCGCCGAGAGGATCGTTCATGTCATACCCTCCTTACCAGCTCGACTTGACCATGCCGGGGATCTGGCCGTTCGAGCCAAGCTCGCGCAGCATGATCCGGCTGACCTTCAGCTTGCGATAATACGCGTGCGGCCGGCCCGTGAGCTCGCACCGGTTGTGAAGCCGCGTGGCCGAGGAGTTGCGCGGAAGCTTGGCGAGCTTGAGGCGCGCCTTGAACCGCTCTTCCATCGGCTTCGATTCATCGCGCGCGATGGCCTTCAGCGCCGCGCGCCTGGCCGCGTACTTCTCGACGAGCTTCTGGCGCTTCTTCTCGCGCTCGACCATGGATTTCTTAGCCATATCTACCTTCCTTCCGCGTCAGCTGTTGAAGGGCATGTTGAAATGCTTCAACAGCGCCTTCGCTTCCGCGTCGGTCTTCGCGGTGGTGCCGATGACGATGTCCATTCCCCAGACTTCATCGACCTTGTCGAAGTTGATCTCGGGGAACACGATGTGCTCCTTCAGCCCCATGGCGTAGTTGCCACGACCATCGAAGGAATTGCCGGAGACGCCGCGGAAATCGCGGACCCGCGGCATGGCGACGGTGATCAGACGATCGATAAAGTCGTACATCCGGTCGCCGCGGAGCGTCACCTTGGCGCCGAGCGGCATGTCCTCGCGAACGCGGAAGCCGGCGATCGACTTCTTCGCCCTGGTGACGACGGCCCTCTGGCCGGCGATCGCGGAGAGATCGTCCTGCGCCGATTTCGCCTTCTTGGAGTCGCGCACGGCTTCGGCGCCGCAGCCGATGTTGAGCACTATCTTGTCGAGCCGCGGGATCATCATGTCGTTCTTGTAGCCGAACTCTTCCTTGAGCGCGGCGCGAACGACGGTGTCGAAATGCGTCCGGAGGCGCGGGGTGTAGGTTGCTGCGTCGAGCATCAGATCACGTCCCCCGTGGTCTTGGCGAAGCGGACCTTCCTGTCGTCTTCCATGCGGAAGCCAACGCGGGTCGCCTTGCCGTTCTTGTCGAGGAGCGCCAGGTTCGAAAGGTCGATCGGCATCGGGGTCGGCACGCGGCCGCCCTGAGCTGTCTGCGACTGGCGCTGGTGGCGGATGGCGACGTTGACGCCGTCGACGACGGCCTTTCCGTCCTTGGGCAGAACGCGGGTGATCTCACCCTGCTTGCCCTTGTCCTTGCCGGCCAGCACGACGACCTTGTCGCCCTTCTTGAGTTTCGCGGCCATCAGAGCACCTCCGGGGCGAGCGAGATGATCTTCATGAAGTTCTTGCCGCGCAGCTCGCGCACGACCGGTCCGAAGATCCGGGTGCCCACGGGCTCGTTCTGGTTGTTGAGGATGACGGCTGCGTTCCGGTCGAAGCGGATCGCGGTGCCGTCCTCGCGGCGGACTTCCTTGGCGGTGCGCACGACCACGGCCTTGCGGACGTCGCCCTTCTTGACGCGGCCGCGCGGGATGGCTTCCTTCACCGAGACGACGATGATGTCGCCCACGGACGCATACTTGCGCTTGGAACCGCCGAGGACCTTGATGCACTGAACCCGGCGCGCGCCGGAGTTGTCAGCGACATCCAGATTGGTCTGCATCTGGATCATGTGGTTTCTCCCGACCTTTGGGACCGCTCTTCAGGCATTGGCCCCAGGGTTTCGTTCAAACCGGATTGTGGGAGGGCCTCAGGCCGTCACCACCTCCCAGCGTTTCGATTTCGAGACCGGGGCGCATTCCTGAATGCGCACCATGTCGCCGGTCTTGAACTGGTTCTGCGGATCGTGAGCCCGGTACTTCTTGGACTTCCGGATCGTCTTCTTGAGAACGGGGTGCGTGAAGCGGCGTTCGACGGAGACCGTGACGGTCTGGTCGTTCTTGTCGCTCGTGACGGTGCCCGAGAGGATACGCTTCGGCATCGCTTACGCCTCCGACGTCTGGTTGGCGGACGTCACGTCCGACGCGGCCGCGGCCGCCTTTTCGTTCAGGATGGTCTTCACCCGCGCGGTATCGCGCTTGACGGCGCGCATGCGGGCGGTGTTCTCGAGCTGAGACGTCGCCTGCTGAAAGCGCAGGTTGAACGACTCCTTCTTGAGCTTTGCAAGCTCGTCCCGAAGCTGGTCGGGCGTCTTGTCGCGCAGTTCCTTGGCGTCCATCGCCAGTCTTCCCTTTTCAACACCAGGAGGCCCCGTGGGGGTCACCTCTGGCCTGGTGGTTTCGAAGATGAGCGCGCCGGATATCCCCAACACGCCGGCAAAGCAACCCCCCGCGACACCGCGGGGGGTGATTTTCTTACCAGTCCTCGCGGGCGATCGTCCGGGTCTTGATCGGCAGCTTCATCGCGGCGAGGCGGAGCGCCTCGCGGGCGATCTGCTCGCTGACGCCGTCGATCTCGAACATCACCCGGCCCGGCTTGACCTTGGCCGCCCAGAAGTCAACAGAGCCCTTGCCCTTGCCCATCCGGACCTCGGTGGGTTTCGACGTGACCGGCACATCCGGGAAGATCCGGATCCAGACGCGGCCCTGACGCTTCATGTGGCGGGTCAGGGCGCGGCGCGCGGCCTCGATCTGACGCGCGGTGACGCGCTCGGGCTCGACCGCCTTCAGGCCGAAGGTGCCGAAATTCAGGTCGGATCCGCCCTTCGCCACGCCCTTGATGCGGCCCTTGTGCATCTTGCGGAACTTCGTGCGCTTTGGTTGCAGCATCTCTCTGTCTCCTTAGCGGTCGCGGCGGCCGCCGCCGGCGCCACGAGGCGCGGGGCCTTCCTGGAGCTCCTGCTGGCGACGATCACGGGCCGACGGGTCGTGCTCGAGGATCTCGCCCTTGAAGACCCAAACCTTGACGCCGATGATCCCGTAGGGGGTGGTGGCTTCGGCGAGCGCGTAGTCGATGTCCGCGCGGAGTGTGTGCAGGGGCACCCTGCCCTCGCGGTACCATTCGGTCCGCGCGATCTCGGCGCCGCCGAGGCGGCCCGCGACGTTGACGCGGATGCCGAGCGCACCCATGCGCATGGCGTTCTGCACCGACCGCTTCATCGCGCGGCGGAAGCTGACCCGGCGCTCGAGCTGCTGGGCGATGCTCTCGGCCACCAGCTGCGCGTCGAGTTCGGGCTTGCGGACCTCGACGATGTTGAGGTGCAGTTCGCTGTCCGTCATGTTGGCGAGCTTCTTGCGAAGCACCTCGATGTCGGCCCCCTTCTTGCCGATGATGACCCCCGGACGCGCCGTGTGGATCGTCACGCGGCACTTCCGGTGCGGACGCTCGATGATGATCTTCGAGATGCCCGCCTGCTTGGCTTCTTCCCGGATGAACTCGCGGATCTTGACGTCCTCGAGCAGGAGGTTGCCGTAGTCCTTGGTGTCGGCGTACCAGCGGCTGTCCCAGGTGCGGTTGACCTGGAGGCGCATGCCGATCGGATTGACCTTCTGACCCATTACGCTTGCTCCTCGACCTGGCGGACCCTGATGGTGAGTTCCGAGAACGGCTTGATGATGCGCCCGAACCGGCCGCGCGCCCGCGGACGGCCGCGCTTCATCACCAGGTTCTTGCCCACGAAGGCCTCGGCGACGACGAGTTCGTCGACGTCCAGGTTGTGATTGTTCTCCGCGTTCGCGATCGCGGACTGAAGGCACTTCTTCACGTCCTGGGCGATCCGCTTGTTCGAAAAGGTCAGATCGGCGAGCGCCTTTTCGACCTTCTTGCCGCGGATCATCGCGGCGACGAGGTTCAGCTTCTGCGGCGAGGTCCGGAGCATGCGCGCCTTCGCCATCGCCTCGTTCTCCGCCACGCGGCGGGGATTCTTGTCCTTGCCCATGGCGTTACTTCCTCTTGGCTTTCTTGTCGGCCGCGTGCCCGTAGTAAGTGCGGGTCGGCGCGTACTCACCGAACTTCTGGCCGATCATGTCTTCCGACACGTTGACCGGAATGTGCTTGTGGCCGTTGTACACGCCGAACGTCAGCCCCACGAACTGGGGCAGGATGGTCGAGCGGCGCGACCAGATCTTGATGACTTCGTTGCGGCCTGAGTCGCGAGCCTTTTCGGCCTTCTTGAGGACATAGCTGTCGACAAAGGGGCCTTTCCATACTGAGCGGGTCATGTCTTAGCGCCCCTTCTTCCTGGCGTGACGCGAGCGGACGATAAGCTTCGACGACGCCTTGTTCTTGTTCCGGGTGCGCGCGCCCTTGGTGGGCTTGCCCCACGGCGTGACCGGGTGACGGCCGCCCGAGGTGCGGCCTTCGCCGCCGCCATGCGGGTGGTCGATCGGGTTCATCACGACGCCGCGGACGCTGGGCCGCTTGCCGAGATGCCGGTTGCGGCCTGCCTTCCCGAGGTTCTGGTTCGAGTTGTCGGGGTTCGAGACCGCGCCGACCGTCGCCATGCATTCCTGGCGGACCAGCCGAAGCTCGCCCGAGGAAAGCCGGATCTGGGCGTAGCCGCCATCGCGGCCGACGAACTGCGCGTAGGTGCCCGCCGCGCGGGCGATCTGGCCGCCCTTGCCGGGCTTCAGTTCGATGTTGTGAACGATCGTGCCGATCGGCATGCCCGAGAACGGCATCGCATTGCCGGGCTTCACGTCGACCTTCGCGCCCGCGACGATCTTGTCGCCCACGCCGAGGCGCTGGGGCGCGAGGATGTAGGCCTGCTCGCCGTCCTCGTACTGGATCAGCGCGATGAAGGCGGTGCGGTTCGGGTCGTATTCGATGCGGGCGACGACCGCCTGCATGTCGAACTTCGTGCGCTTGAAGTCGACGATGCGGTAGAGACGCTTCGCCCCTCCGCCGCGGCGGCGCATCGTGATCCGTCCGGTGTTGTTCCGGCCCGCCTTCTTGGTCAGACCCTCGGTGAGGGACTTGACCGGGCGGCCTTTCCAAAGCTCCGAACGGTCGATCAGAACCAGCCCGCGCTGGCCAGGCGTCGTCGGATTGTACGACTTGAGTGCCATGCTTTCTGTCTTCCGTCTGCTTTGGGCCATGGGCCCGTTTCGTAAGGGATGGCGGGGTAAACCTCGCCCGCCCCGTTGTGTCGAGGCTATTGCGCGGGGATCGCCCCGCGTCTCGTCACAGCCCCGTGGTCACGTCGATCGTGTTGCCTTCCTCGAGCGTCACGTAGGCTTTCTTGACGTCCGCGCGGCGGCCCTTGATGCCCCGGAAGCGCTTGGTCTTGCCTTTCGTGACGGTCGTGTTCACCGCCTTCACCTTGACCCCGAAGAGCGTCTCCACCGCTTCCTTGATCTGCGGCTTGTTCGCGTCGGCGGCCACCTCGAAGACGACGGCACCGCTTTCGGACGCCATCGTGGCCTTCTCGGTGATGACCGGCTTGCGGATCACGTCGTAGTGTTCGGGTTTCGCGCTCATTTCAGCCGGGCCTCCAGAGCTTCGACAGCCGACTTCGTGAGCACGAGCGTGTCACGGCGCAGGATGTCATAGACGTTTGCGCCCATCGACGGCAGAACGTCCAGATCCTGGATGTTCGCCGCGGCGCGGGCGAAGTTCTCGTTCACGTCCGACCCGTCGATCACGAGCGCCCGCTTCCAGCCGAGGTTCTTCATCGCCTTGGCGAGCGCCGCCGTCTTGGGCTCGGCGAGCGTCGCCTCGTCGAGGACGACGAGGTTTCCCGCCGCGGCCTTCGCCGAGAGCGCGTGCTTTAGGCCCAGCTTGCGGAACTTCTTGGGAAGCTCGTGGGCGTGGCTGCGCGGGGTCGGGCCCTTGTAGACGCCGCCCTTGCGGAAGATCGGCGCGTTGCGGTCCCCGTGGCGTGCGCCGCCGGTGCCCTTCTGGCGATAGATCTTCTTGGTCGAGTAGCTGGTCTCGGACCGGGTCTTGACCTTGTGCGTCCCCTGCTGCTGACGCGCCCGCTGCCAGCGGACGACGCGGTGCAGGATGTCGGCGCGCGGCTCGAGCCCGAAGACCTCGTCATCGAGATCGACCGAGCCCGCCTTGCCGGCGTCGAGCTTGATCACGTCGAGTTTCATTCCTCGCCTTCCTTTTTCTCGGTCGCGTCCGAGTTGTCCGTCTGCGCGGATTCTTCGGCGATGTCGGATTCGGCCTCCTGAAGCGCGGCCTCTTCGGAGGCGGCCTGCTCCTCGGCGAGACGCTTGGCCTCGGCCTCGGCTTCGGCGGCCGCCTGCGAGGCGGCTTCCTCTGCGGCGCGCTTGGCCTCCTCGGCCGCGGACTTCAGAGCCGCGGGCAGGATCACGCTCTCGGGCACGGGCTTCTTCACCGCGTCCTTGATCGTCACCCAGCCGCCCTTGGATCCGGGCACCGCGCCCTTGACCATGATCAGGCCGCGGTCGGCATCCGTGCGGACGACCTGAAGGTTCTGCGTGGTCACCCGCGCCGCGCCCATGTGACCGGCCATCTTCTTGCCCTTGAAGACCTTCCCGGGGTCCTGGCACTGGCCCGTCGAGCCGTGCGAGCGGTGCGAGATCGACACGCCGTGCGAGGCGCGCAGGCCCGCGAAGTTGTGCCGCTTCATGGCACCGGCGAAGCCCTTGCCGATCGAGGTGCCGGAGACGTCGACGAACTGACCCTCGAAGTAGTGGTCGGCCGTGATCTCCTCGCCCACGCCGATCAGGTTTTCCGGGTCGACCCGGAACTCGGCGATCTTCCGCTTCGGCTCGACCTTGGCGATCGCG
>Ga0102931_1001480_pt1 | contig 11667 bp, 10 predicted proteins | sample SalPonR1_C_D1_MG_FD_79282 | JGI IMG/M metagenome (GOLD analysis project Ga0102931, IMG submission 79282) | Salt pond soil microbial communities from South San Francisco under conditions of wetland restoration - Salt Pond MetaG R1_C_D1_MG | ecosystem: Environmental > Aquatic > Marine > Intertidal... | reverse complement strand
TGGGCGAAGGTCTTCTTAACAGGTTGAAAAACCTTTCTTTAGAATCTGGAAGCCTTGAAGAACTTGTTGATAAGTGTACTTCAAAAAGACATACCCGGGGACGTATCCAGCGAGGGATCATCCATACACTGCTTGCTATGGATCACTGGGATAACAGAGCATTCCAGAGATGTGGACCGCAATACATCAGAGTTCTGGGTTGTAGGGAAAAGGGTCGAAACTTACTGAGACGGATGAGACATTCATCTGAGCTGCCGGTTATTACAAGAAGTTCTGCCCAGTTTAATCCAGTAGCAAGGAAAATGATGGATATTGAACATAGATCTTCGAGAATCTGGGAATCCCTGGTTGAAAACACTCAATTAGACAGAGAGAAAAACTCAAGACCAGTTTTTATATGAACCATCAGGATTGTGCCGAAGATCTGCCGAATCTTTCTCTAAGCCGCCTGTAAACACCCGGTGGAACCATCTCCTGCACTGGACCTCCAAAATGGAATATATCTTTAACTGCGTGACTGGACAAATAGGAATATCTGGCTTCCGTAACAATGAAAAGGGTCTCAATATCAGGAGCAAGCTGCCTGTTCATTAGAGCAAGCTGAAATTCATATTCAAAATCCGAAAGAGCACGTAATCCCCGGATAATTATCCTGCTATGCTCCTGTCTGAGAAAATCAACTAATAGCCCTGTAAAGGAATTAACCTTAACATTTGGAAGATGACTCAATGCTTCCCTGGCCATTGCCTGTCTTTCTTCAATACTGAAAGTCGCTTTCTTCCCGGGGTTAAGAAGCACAGAAACAACTAACTCATCAAAAAGAGCTGCTGCTCTTTCTGCAATATATATATGCCCATTTGTTATAGGATCAAATGAACCTGGATAAACAGCCTTCACTGGGCGTTTCATAGACAAACCCTCCCTGATATTGCACAAACAGTTCAAATATTCTTTTTAAATATCTCAAGAACATTATCACCATAAACTCTTATATCGACCTGTTTGAAAAGCGTATTTTCTGTGACTACACTTTCCCTTTTAGAATGTTCGACAATAAGAATACCATCTGACTTGATAATTTGTTGCCGCAAAGAGAGTATGATCGGTAGATCTTTACACCACCCACTCTCATATGGAGGGTCGGCAAAGATAATATCGAATGACCTTCCCTGTTTTTCAAGCATAGTTACCGCTCTTCTGACATTCATGCATAAGATCCTGAATTCCCGTGTTTTTGAATTATTTGAAGGAACCCTGACTGAATTGCATCTGGAACGAACAAGTTCTACTCCGATAACTGTTGCAGCCATTCTGCTCCAGGCTTCCATTGACACTCTACCTGTTCCTGCGAAAAGATCAAGGAATGATAAACCATTTACAGGACCGATTATGTTGAATAAAGCCTGCAATACCTTTCCTGACGTTGGCCTTACCTCTTTCAAATCAGATCACCAGACTCTCAAAACCTGAATGGCTTAATATCCATTACAGGTGTTCCATCAATAGCATCCAGTCCATTTACGGCAAGAAATCTCCCCTTGACGTTAAGCAGTTCACATTTGGAAACACCAATAAAATTGGGTCTCTCAGGGGAACACGTGGCAAAAACACCCTTAAGCGGACGAGACATATCCCCTCTTGGATGAACTTTCATTTTATATTTTACAGATTGATGAAAATAGAATAAAACCGTAATGAACCCCTCGTTTTCAAGACCTTGAATAGCATCTTCATACTTTTCAAACACCTCAATTACACTAACCTTATTCATAAAGAAATCAGGAGGCATTTTCCTCCTTACTTTTGAATGGACAATCCCTATAGGAGCAAAACATATCCAGTTATCCTTCATGTTCTAACCTGAAATTTGTATAAAGGTTTTCCAGTGCCTTTTTCAGAGCCGGTGTTCTGTATGGTGAACTATTATCATCTATCTTGATAATTGCACCCTTTTCCTGATTAACTATCTTTGTATAGAACTTTTGCTCAAATTCCCCATCGGAAGAAACTGTTTCCAGAAGAAAAGCATTATTACCGTCAGAGTAAGCCTCCCTGTATATAAAATGTATCTGTTCATCTTTACCCCCCATTCCATTCAAGGCTTTAAGTTCAGTTAAAGATATTTTTACACCAGGCAACTTAAAATGCATTATTTCTTCTACCCCCTGAAGGATCCTGACAGTTGAAAAATCAGAATCTTTTCTTATTCTGACAAGATGGATGTCTTTTCCCTCTTCTAACCATTTTCTTTCATATTTAGTATTTATATCCCGTTCTGGGTTCAAAATAACTTCACTTACGGAAAGAGAAGGATGTTGACCCATACTTTTTGCTATCTCTTCAGCATACCAGTATTCATCAGTAAGAACTTCAAAGATTGATCCCTTTTTCAGAACTGAGGCTACAGTATCCATAAAAGAAGGATTTGTAACCCTGCGTTTTATATGCCTTTTTTTTGGCCAGGGACAGGGAAAATTCATGAATAGTTTGTCTACAGATGAATCAGGAAAAAATTCTCTGAGTAAAAACCTGGCGTCACCCTGCATTAATCTGATATTATGTATACCGGTTCTTGATACTCTTTTCAAAGCTTTTTTGATGCAGAACAGAGAGAGTTCGATCCCGAAAACCATAACATCACTTTGTTCCCTTGCAAGATGAACAGGAAACTCTCCATTCCCGAACCCGATATCGACCATTACTTTACTGGTCTTGTCCTTACACAGACTTTTATTATCAAATGGAATATCAAGAATTTCAGGTCGTACTATAATTTCTTCCAATATCTTTGTCATATACAACTTACCTCCGAACTCAGACTTGATATATTAAGACATGTTTATGATATTTGAAAATATCATAATATAATTTATCAAAACCAGTTGTACAAAAATACCCTTGCTCTATAATATGATACGCGATAGATTAAACGTGCACAAACGGAACGTACCATGTTAATATTCAATTCAGGTCATTCGGGAATTTTAACAGACAAATGGATCTTTTCCATGGATCAACCCGAAAATATATGCCGATATTACAAGAATAAGGTGAATTACCCCGTGATCCTGACAGTTATTTTCAGATGATTGCGGGAAATTAATAAAGAGGTGGTAAATACATGTCAAAACAGTGGAAAAGTATGGATGGTAACACCGCAGCAGCGCACGTAGCATATGCATTTACAGACGTTGCAGCCATCTATCCGATCACGCCCTCATCACCAATGGCTGAATACATTGATGAGTGGGCAGCGCATGGAAGGAAGAATATCTTCGGCAAAACTGTTCAGGTAGCCGAACTGCAATCCGAAGCCGGTGCTTCGGGAGCAGTTCATGGTTGTCTCTCTGCAGGTGCTCTTACAAGCACATTTACTGCTTCCCAGGGACTTCTTCTAATGATACCGAACATGTACAAGATCGCTGGAGAACTGCTTCCAGGAGTATTTCACGTCAGCGCAAGAGCTGTTGCAGGACACGCTCTGTCTATTTTTGGAGACCATAGCGATGTTACTGCAGCACGGGCAACCGGGTTTGGACTTCTTGCATCCGGCAGTGTACAGGAAGCCATGGATCTCGGAGCAGTCGCACATCTCAGTTCTATTAAAGGAAGTGTACCTTTCGTTCACTTTTTTGATGGATTCAGGACCTCTCACGAAATCCAGAAGATCGAGGCCTGGGACTATGACGACCTCGCAAAGATGGTCGACTATGGCAAGGTAAAAGAGTTCCGCTCAAAAGCACTTAACCCGGAACACCCCTACACAAAGGGTACAGCTCAGAACCCGGATATCTACTTCCAGGCAAAAGAAGCTGCCAACAAGTTTTATGATGCTATCCCTGACATAGTAGCCGACTATATGAAGCAGGTCAGCGAGGTAACAGGAAGAGAATACAAACCTTTCAACTACTATGGACATCCTGAAGCGGAAAACGTTCTGATATTAATGGGTTCAGCCTGTGAAGCCGCGGAAGAAACCGTCGACTACCTGCTTTCAAAGGGAGAGAAGGTCGGGATCCTTAAAGTCCACCTTTACAGGCCCTTCTCTGCAAAGTATTTCTTCAACGAACTTCCTAAGACAGTAAAGAGAATTGCTGTCCTCGACAGGACAAAAGAACCGGGAGCACTCGGAGAACCCCTTTACCTCGACGTGCGTTCCCTTTTCTACAACAGAGAAAATGCTCCGCTTATTGTTGGCGGAAGGTATGGTCTTGGCTCCAAGGATACAACACCCTCTGACATCAATTCAGTTTTCGACAACCTCAAGCTTCCGGAACCAAAGGACCAGTTCACCATCAGCATCATTGATGATGTGACCTATACTTCTCTTCCCGTCAAGGATCGGATCTCCACCACCCCGGAAGGGACCATATGCTGCAAGTTCTGGGGACTTGGATCTGACGGTACCGTAGGAGCGAACAAAAACTCCATTAAGATCATCGGTGACCATACAGACATGTACGCACAAGGTTATTTTGCATACGACTCCAAAAAATCAGGTGGCGTAACCATTTCACACCTTCGCTTCGGGAAGAAACCCATCAAGTCAACCTACCTTATAGACCAGGCCGACTTCATAGCCTGCCACAAACAGGAATATGTCTCCATGTATAACCTCCTCGAGGGTATTAAGGATGGTGGAACCTTCCTTCTCAACACTCAGTGGACTTCTCTCGAAGAGCTTGAGAAGCACCTGCCAGGATCCCTTAAGCGTCAGTTGGCTGAGAAGAATATCTCTCTCTACGTAATGAACGGCACCGACATAGGACAGGAGATCGGACTCGGAAACAGGATCAACATGATAATGCAGTCTGCTTTCTTCAAGCTCTCTGAAGTTATTCCTTTCGATGATGCTGTTAAATACATGAAAGAAGCAATAAAGAAAACCTACGGGAATAAAGGTGAAAAGATAGTCAACATGAACAACGAAGCCGTAGACAAGGGCGCTGGTGCACTGAAAAAGATAGATGTGCCCGTAACATGGAAAAACGCTTCAGAAGATACTGTGGAAACTGGACAGGAACTTCCTGAGTTCGTTGAGAAGGTATGTGTTCCAATGAACAGCCAGCAGGGAGACAAACTCCCAGTAAGCGCCTTCGTGGGACGTGAGGATGGAAGTTTCCCCAACGGAACCACAGCCTATGAGAAGAGGGGTATCGCTGTTAACGTACCCGAATGGCAGATCGACAAATGCATACAGTGCAACCAGTGTTCCTATGTATGCCCTCACGCGGCGATAAGACCCTTCCTTCTCGACGAGGAAGAAGTTGCAAAGAAACCGGAAACTTTCGAAACTCAGAACGCAAAGGGTAAGGAACTCGAAGGCCTGCAGTTCAAGATCCAGGTAACAACTCTTGACTGTACGGGATGCGGGAACTGTGCTGACATATGCCCTGTCGATGCTCTTGTAATGAAACCTCTTGCTACCCAGACAGAAAAAGAAGTACCGAACTGGGACTTCGCAGTTACCCTTTCCGACAAATCAGACAGGATCAACAAGAACAACATCAAGGGTAGCCAGTTCTGTCAGCCTCTGTTTGAGTTCTCAGGTGCCTGCGCCGGATGTGGTGAAACACCTTACGCCAAGCTCGTAACACAGCTTTTTGGCGACAGAATGATAATAGCAAATGCAACTGGTTGTTCTTCGATCTGGGGTGGCTCTGCTCCAGCTACACCATATACTCTGAATTCCAAGGGACAGGGGCCCGCCTGGGCGAACTCGCTCTTTGAGGACAACGCGGAATATGGATACGGCATGAGGCTTGCGGTTAACAACATAAGACAGACCCTCGAGAATTCCGTCAGGGACCTTCTGGAAATGGATGTAGCCCAAGACGTGAAATCAGCCCTGAACAACTGGATGGAAGCAAAGGACGACGGAGAAGCCTCCAAAAATACAGCAGCTGAGGTGAAGGCCCTTTTGGGCAAGGATCTAGGCAGCAGTGAAGCCAATGAGGCTCTCGCAAAGATAGCGGAACTGAAGGACTATCTGATCAAGAAGTCTGTATGGATACTTGGCGGAGATGGATGGGCTTATGATATCGGTTATGGCGGACTGGACCATGTCCTTGCATCAGGAGAAAACATCAATGTTCTGGTTTTCGATACTGAAGTTTATTCCAATACAGGTGGTCAGTCTTCCAAAGCTACTCCTACAGCAGCTGTTGCAAAGTTCACCGCTTCCGGTAAACGTACAAGTAAAAAGGACCTTGGACGCATAGCAATGACATACGGTTACGTATACGTAGCCCAGACAGCTATGGGTGCAGATAAGAATCAGCTAATGAAGGCTGTCACTGAAGCTGAAGCATATGATGGACCTTCTCTGATAATCTGCTACGCCCCATGCATAAACCATGGTATCAAAGTCGGGATGGGCAAATCCCAGGAACAGGAAAAGAAAGCTGTTGATGCTGGTTACTGGCATCTTTACAGATTCAATCCGCTCCTTAAGGAACAGGGAAAGAATCCTTTCAGTCTTGATTCCAAGGAACCAAAAGGAGGATTCCGGGACTTCCTGCTCAGCGAAGTACGTTACTCCTCACTTACCAAGACATTCCCGGAAGTAGCCGAATCCCTTTTCGAAAAGGCAGAAAAGGAAGCCATGGAGAGATACCAGGCTTATAAACAGATGGCTGAAGCTGGTGAAATCAAGGTCAAAGCATAATTTAGCAAACTATTTTCAGGTTATTTTCGTCAGGGTGACAAGAGCGATCTTGTCACCCTGTTTCAATGTAAGATGTAAACAATTGAATATAGAGTTTTGCTGGCTTGAGATCCACATTATTTGAGATCAGAAGAGTCCTTTCCATCCTATAAATCGCTTTCCTGTCTGAAACCATTAGAAAGAAAGTCTTAAAACAGAAACAAGTGTATTCTTCAGTTTATTGCAAAATGTGACATATTCTATTGCTGGTGATACACTTTATGAAAATACTTGACCGTAACGTCAAGGAAGGGTAAAATACCCTCTGTTCACGGGACGTAGCGCAGCCTGGATAGCGTACCTGCATGGGGTGCAGGTGGTCGGAGGTTCAAATCCTCTCGTCCCGACCAGACATCCAAGCGGGAAACCATAGAAGTGGTTTCCCGCTTTTTTTACAGAAAGGACCGTATTTTCTTGAACAATGATCATAAGCCATTTTTCCCAAAATCAATACTCGGCCAGAACTTCCTTATTGATAATAATATTGTAGAAAAGATCGTAAAAACCGCAGAAATTAATGATTCAGATATTATTCTGGAAATAGGGCCCGGAAAGGGAATTCTAACCCGAAGACTCGCTTCATCAAAATGCAAAAAACTGTATTCGGTAGAACTTGATCAGAGGCTTAAACCTTTTCTCGATAAACTTGATAGATTGTACCCAAAATTACAGTTGATCTGGTCGGATGCTGTAAAGTTTGATTATTCTACAATGGTGGAAGATCCTCCAAACAAACTGATCGCTAATTTACCATACAATATAACCACACCACTAATTTGGGCCCTTCTTGAAAAACTTGTTCCGTACGGTCTAAACACCTTCATAATAATGGTCCAGAAAGAATCCGCTTTGAGAATATGTGCTCCGGCAGGAACAAAAGCAAGATATCCTCTCGGGATAGTAATACAGGCAATGGGAACTGCAAGAAGAATTATGAAAGTCTCTCCGGAATCTTTCAGACCTGTACCTGGTGTAGATTCAGTTGTTTTGAAAATTGACTTGTTCAGGAATCTGGGTCTGGCTTCTGATCCGGAATGGAAGAGACTCATAAAATCTGGATTTGGTCAGAGAAGAAAGACTCTTGCAAAGAATCTTCTCCTTTCTGGTTATTGCATGGAAAAAGGCATTATAGATGAAATTCTTGAAAACAGTGGATTAAGCCATTCTGTCCGGGCTGAAGAACTTCAATACGATGAATGGCTGTATATCTATAGAGAGATAATGCAATACCGGTAAACAAAGAAAGATCTGGCAGATATAATCATCCGCCAGATCCATTTTAAAAGTTCTTTAAAAAAACGTCTTTTACACTTTTTCTTTAAGTGCTTTACCTGGTCTGAACACTGGTACTTTTTTCGCAGGTATGCGGATCACCTTTGAAGGATCCTGTGGGTTTCTTCCCTGTCGTGCTGCTCTTTCTCTTACTTCAAAAGTCCCGAATCCAACAAGCTGTACTTTCTCTCCTTTGGCCAGAGACTCTTCGATCGCACTGAATACAGCATTAACTGCTTCTCCTGAAGCTTTCTTGCTGAGACCAGTACTTTTCGCTACTGCATTGGCCAGATCAGTTTTTGTCAATTCAGCCACCTCCTGTTTTGTTTAAGAGCATTTACTTAAATCAAATTTCATTATATATCTATTATTACCAGTAAATGCAGTAATGGTCAAGGCCTAAAGCATATTTCATGCTTTAGGGCGCCAAAAAAGCCTTAAAGGAACCCCTCTGAAGTTTTCAAGTTTCCTGAGTTCTTTTTCCATATAACGGTTAAAAGCATTGTCGATAATATCAGGATAGTTTACAAAGAAAACAAATGATGGGGGTTCTATCCCTGTCTGAGAGCAATAGAATATCTTGAGAGGCCGACCTTTATTATTCGAGGGCATCTTCTGGAAAGCAAGTATATCTCTTACAAGTCGATTCAATATATTAGTGCTTATTCTATTTCTTCTGTTATGAAATACTTCGTTTACATTATCGAGAAGCTTTCCCAGGCCTCTTCCAGTCAATGATGACGCAAAAAGAAGCGGAGCATGTTTTACAAATCCAAGTTCTTCAATAACTGTCTTTTTGACCCTGTCACCCAGTTTTGGATCCTTTGGAAGGATATCCCACTTGTTTACGAGCATTACCAGCCCCTTACCCCTCAGCAGAGCCTCTGAAGCAAGTTTTTTATCCTGATCTGTCACCAGGTCAGCTCCATCCATAACCAGCAACACGACATCACTGCGGCTAATGGCCTGAAGTGTTCTCACCTGGGAATAGAATTCAAGATCACCCTTTATTTTGCCTCGTTTTCTAAGACCCGCAGTGTCAACGATTCTGAACCTTCTACCTTTAGACAAAACGACAGAATCAACAGCATCTCTTGTTGTTCCGGGAATGTCGCTAACAATTGATCGTTCCTCACCTGTAATATAGTTTACAAGACTGGATTTACCCACATTGGGCCGCCCGATTATCGAGAGACGTATTTCTTCTTCGCCGCTTTTGATCTCTTTTTCATCCGGAAGCTTACTGACTATAATATCTATAAGTTCCGGAATATTTCTCTTGTGACTTGCACTTACACCGATAATTTCATCGAACCCCAGGTTGTAGGCTTCATATACCAGGTTTTCATGTTTCATATCATCAATTTTATTGGCAACAACTATCACAGGCTTTCTGGATCTCCTGAGCATATCGGAGACATCCTCATCCATCCATGTAATGCCCTCTTTGCCGTCGATAACAAAAACTACAAGATCACTTTCAAGAACAGCCTGTTTTATCTGTCTTTCCATATTTACTACAAGAGGATGCGTATCATTGACAATAAGCCCTCCTGTATCGACTATAAAGAAACTCTGTTCATTACACTCAACCTCACCATATATTCTGTCTCTTGTAACACCTGGCATATCATCAACTATGGATTCCCGTCTTCCAAGTAATCTGTTAAAAAGCGATGATTTGCCCACATTGGGACGACCCACTATTGTTACTATTGCCATTTGATCACTCCTGCCCCTTTTCTTAATCCATCCACAAACGCAATTGCGGATAACCTTTTCCGGATTCTTTAATATGAAAAAAAGGTGAAATATCTTTTCCAAATCTTTTTATACTTTTTACCTTGATCCACAAAGTCTCACTATTCTCCGACAACTCAAATATTTCGTAACCTTTATCAGCAATAGTTTCTTCAAAATGATATTTAATTTTTTGGGGTATTCTGGCTTCAACCAGATAAAAGTATGGCGGAACCTCGAATTCTTCCCTTTCTGAAAGCTCGTATTTCCAGAAATCTCCCCATCCCGTCAACAAAGATCTCTGCCAGGATCTTTTAGGAACTCTGCTTTGAAGAACTATTTTTCTGTCACTGTACCCTTTACCTCTCCACAATGATTCCCAGATCATGGAATAAGCAGAAAAACGTGAATTATAAAAAGTTTTGCCGGCCTCAACATCTCCATCAAGCCAACAGACCAATCCTGTATTGAGTTCATCCATAAGGGAAAGTGCGCTTCTTGAACCTATTACAAGACCTTTCTCCCTGAGCCTTGAGATCGCACTTAGCCTTTGCTTTCTGCCTGAGGGATAATCGGCATGCCATAACTGAATATTAATGTCTTCTGGAAGTACTTTTTTTGATAATTCGATCAATGCCTCAAGCCCGGGTCTTTTGCCTCTTAAAAGATTGCCTTTACAATAAGGACAGGCTTCAGGAAGGGTTTGTTCCCTGCCGCATATCGAACATCTCAGAGTTCCTTTTTCAGAATGCCAGGTTAAAACCCCTCCGCAGTTTTGACAATTGAGAATAAATCCACAGGATTCACAAAAGATCTGTCCTGCGTAACCTTTCCTGTCCAGTATCCAGATTGCAAGTCGATGTTCAGACAAAGAACGTTGTGTCTCCTCAAGCATCCTCTCACTGAATCTAAATGGAGTCTCAACACCTGGAACTGATGGTTTTGGCGCCATCTTCATATCGACAAAAAAAAGCCTTTTTTTTTCTGGCTCATCCTCACATGAAGGATGAAATTTTCGATATATTCTGGATGACGGAAGCCTTCCGCCTAAAATAAGATCAGAACCCCACAGGTTTGCCCTTCTTGCAAAAATACTCCTTATATTCAAATAAGGTGACATCCTCATACGATAAGCGGGGTTACTTTCATCTTCAATTATAAAACACTCCGGCCTGGATAAAGGCGCAAATGCTGCAGAGGAACTTCCTATAACAATACTGGACTTACCATTCAAGACATCTACCCAGTTTGAAAATAGTTTTTTTCCGGCAGTTCTTGGCCACAGAAGAGATCTTTCTGAAAGTTCATCTGGCAGTTCATTAAGGAATCTCTCTGCATGTTTATGCTCCGGAAATATCACTAAACCATTGGAGATCCTCTTTAGATTCTTAACATATTCTTCTTTTCTCCTGGAATATTCCGACCTGAATGTTGTCTGGACATTTTCACTAGAGGAATTTTCAGAACAAAGAATGGTTGGACTACTTGCTTTCCTTTGATCACAGATCTTTTCACCGTTAATTATCTGTTTAGGCAGCATGGCAAGAAGAGCTTGCCCCATTCCGCAAAAAAACATCTCCCCTGCCCACTTTGACAGCTCCAGGATGTCGGGGGGAACAACCGGGAAAGGATCGATTATTGAATAGATTTCCCTTGTTTTTCCGCTGTCTGCGGATTGCGAAACAAGTTGATCCGTAGATTTATGAATACGGGTGACAAATCCCGTTCTTGTGGTTCTTCCGAGAGGTACTTTGACCCTTGCCCCTTCGGTCGGCAGTGAGAAGGATCGATAAGTTAACCTGGTCCACCAGGGCCCGGGGACAACGACATCTATAAGGTATGTCAACAGTAGCCCTGCTCTCCATTTTCTCCAAGAATTTTATCCCATATCCTTTTAGCGACATAGTCTTTAGAACCCTTGTACATATCGACAGTTCCATTTTTATTTA
>Ga0102931_1001475_pt1 | contig 11688 bp, 14 predicted proteins | sample SalPonR1_C_D1_MG_FD_79282 | JGI IMG/M metagenome (GOLD analysis project Ga0102931, IMG submission 79282) | Salt pond soil microbial communities from South San Francisco under conditions of wetland restoration - Salt Pond MetaG R1_C_D1_MG | ecosystem: Environmental > Aquatic > Marine > Intertidal... | reverse complement strand
CTAATTTCACAAACGACTTGGGTGCAGATTCTCTGGATACAGTAGAACTTATTATGGAATTCGAAAAAGAATTTGATATGAGTATTCCTGATGAGGATGCTGAAAACATTGCCACTGTTGGAGACGCAGTAAAATATATTTCTGAGAAGTCTTAAGAAACGCTTCAATTTTACCGATTTAATCACTTGAATTATGGCCGAACGCAGAGTAGTAATAACTGGAATCGGAGCACTTACACCCGTGGGAAAGACCGCTCCAGAATTTTGGAATGGTCTTGTTTCCGGGAAAAGCGGGGTGCGCCCGATAACACATTTCGATACGGACGATTTAACCACTAAATTTGCCGGTCAGATCGAAGATTATGATTCAGGTGACTATTTCGACAGGAAAGAGGCCCGACGTCTTGATCCTGTTACTCAGTATGCGATGATTGCGGCTGATGAAACCATCAAAGACAGCAATATTGACCTTGAAACGGTCGATAAAGATAAAATTGCTGTAATTGTTGGGACCGGAATCGGTGGAATGACCACATTCTACGAACAATCGGTTTCGCTGCACGAACATGGATCGCGGGGTGTAAATCCATTTTTCATCCCTATGCTGATACCCGATATGCCTGCCGGGCAAATTTCCATTAAATATGGATTCAGAGGTGCAAACTTCTGTGCAGTTTCGGCTTGTGCAACCGGCTCGCATAATATCGGTCTTGCCTACGATTCAATACGTTACGGACAATCAGAAATGGCTGTTTGCGGTGGTACGGAAGCTCCTGTTTGGAGAATTGGTGTTGCAGGATTCTCATCCATGAGAGCACTTTCAAAACGAAATGAGGAACCCGAAAAAGCATCGCGTCCGTTTGATAAGGATCGGGACGGCTTTGTGCTTGGTGAAGGTTCTGCAATGATGTTTCTGGAATCTCTGGACTCTGCCCTGGCACGCGGAGCCCGAATTTATGGTGAAATTGTAGGGTATGGCTATTCAGCTGATGCCCATCATATTACAGCACCCGATCCTGAAGGAAATGGTGTGATTCTTGCACTGAATAATGCGTTGAATATGGCAGGTATCACAGCAAAGGATGTCGATCACATTAATATGCATGGAACTTCAACACCGTTAGGCGATATAGCAGAAACGAACTCCATCAAGAAAGTATTCGGAGATCACGCCTACAATATCAACCTGAACTCCACCAAATCGATGACGGGGCATATGCTGGGAGCTGCAGGCGCTGCAGAGTCAGTAGCGGCTCTGCTGGCAATTTATCACAGTACGGTGCCTCCTACAATCAACCAGGAAAATCCCGATCCGGAGTGCGATCTCAATTATACTCCCAATAAAGCTGTTGAGCGTGATATTACATACGCTTTAAATAACGCTTTTGGCTTTGGCGGACACAACACAACTCTGGTTTTTAAAAAATTCGAAAAATAGAGTATGCTTAACAGGCTCAAAACATGGTTCGGTATCGATCCGGAATCAAACCATAATGAGCCCTCAAGCAGAATAGCCGAATTAGGAAAAGTTCTGGGGTATGAAATACCCGCAGAACATGAAGTACTTTTCAAAAGGGCACTAAGGCATCGTTCAATTGTTGATAACAACAAGTATGAGTCTTTTGAAACGTATGAAAGACTCGAATTCTTGGGAGATGCCGTTCTGGATCTTATTATTACTGAAATTCTATTCGAGATCTATCCAAAGGAAAATGAGGGATACCTCACAAAGCTTCGGGCGAAAATTGTGAGAGGAGACACGCTATGCGAACTCTCAAAAAACCTGCAGCTAAATGAATATTTGGAAGTGGGAGAACGTGCAAGCGGGCAGGGTATTGAACTCTCTAAAAGTGTTCTTTCTGATGTGTTTGAAGCCCTGGTAGCTGCAATTTATATTTCAGGCGGCTATAGAAGTGCTTTTGAGTTTGTGCGCAGAACTGTTGAGAGCTATCTCGATTTCGGAGAAGTGGTGAACCACATCGATAACCACAAAAGTATCTTAATGGAGTTCTCTCAGGCAGAAAAATGGGATTTACCAACCTATAAAGTAATTTCAGAAACCGGGCCGGGCCACAACAAAACGTTTACCATTGCGGCATTTGTAAACGGGAAAAGGCTGGGCGAAGGCCGGGGTAAAACCAAAAAGAAGGCTGAACAGAAAGCTGCCAAAGATGCCCTTCAAAATTTAGGCATTAAAGAATAATCTTCATCCGATAGCTTTTTTTTGATAACTTCCTCACTGATATTTTCAGACATTCTGTTTGTTTGTGCCGATATCTCTTCTAACGACAATATCTTATGATTGCACAACTTCTAAAACCGGAAATTGATGAGCTCATTCAGAAAAAGGAGTGGGTTGCCATAAAAGAAGCTTTGGAAGACGTACCAGCTGTTGATGTTGCGGAAATACTTGAAGAACTTGAGCCGGAAATTGCCATTGTCATTTTTCGACTGCTAAAAAAGAGTAAAGCCGCCGATGTTTTTTCCTACCTGAGTTCCGCAAAAGGCGTAGAGCTGCTCGAAGTATTTAGCCGTCAGCAGCTAAGCGACGTGATGAACAATCTTGAACCTGATGAGCGGGTTGCCCTGATGGAAGAGCTGCCGGGCGATCTCACACAAAAGGTCCTCAACTCGATGGCAAAGGACGATATTGCACAGATTCGGAGGCTTCTGGGGTATCCTGCGGAGAGCGTCGGCCGATTGATGACCACCAATTACGTACGTATTAAAAGTGACTGGACCGTAAATAAAAGTTTTGAGCATATCCGTAAATATGGCCGTAATGCCGAAACTGTAAACGTTATATATGTTGTAGACGAAGATGAAAAACTGATTGATGACCTTCGTTTAAACCAGTTTATTCTTGCCGAACCCGATACCGTTATATCAGACATCATGGACAACTCGTTCGAGGCCCTGAGCGCTTTTGACGACCAGGAAGAGGCTGTTCGAATGCTCAGTAAGTACGACAGGGTTGCCCTGCCGGTTGTGGACTCTGGGGGCATTCTCGTAGGCATTGTTACTGTTGACGACGTTCTTGATGTGGCCGAAGAGGAGACAACGGAAGATATGCAGCTGATGGCGGGTATGAGCGCACTGGACAGGTCGTACTCTGAAACGGGTATTAACGATATGGTTGGCAAACGTATTGGCTGGCTGATATTACTGTTTTTAGGGCAGATGTTCACCGTAACTGCTATGGCCGGCTACGAAGATACACTGGCTGCTGCTGCTGTACTGGCACTTTTTATTCCCATGATTATTTCGAGTGGTGGTAACTCCGGTTCTCAGGCGGCGACACTGATTATACGTTCACTCTCAACGGATGACTTGAAGCTTGACGACTGGTTCGGAGTACTCAAACGAGAAATGCTGTCCGGGCTTTTTCTTGGCAGCATCCTTGGCATTATGGGAACAATTGTTATTAGTTTTTGGATGGTAATTCGTGGAGAACCTTTCTCGTTTGAGATATTTATGCAGGCCTTAACGGTTGGATCCAGCCTGGTAGGTGTTGTACTTTTTGGGAATATAAGCGGGTCGATGCTGCCGTTTATTATGTCGAAATTCGGACTTGATCCAGCTGTTACCTCCGCCCCGTTCGTTGCCACACTCGTAGACGTAACGGGAATAATCATCTACTTCTCAATAGCAGTATTTCTTCTTAAAGGAGTTGTACTATAATTAAATATTAAAAAAGATTATGAAACAGTACCTGGATCTTGTAGAGAACGTAATGAAAAACGGTGTGTGGAAAGAAAACCGCACGGGTGTAAGAACACTGTCGAATTTTGCTGAATTTTACCGGGTGGATCTTTCAAAAGGATTCCCGCTTTTAACCACTAAAAAGGTGTTTTTTAAATCTGTAATTATGGAGCTTCTGTGGTATTTAAGGGGAGAAGATCACATTAAATGGCTCCGGGACGAAAATAATGTGCATATATGGGATGCCTGGGCTGATGATGACGGTTATGTAGGGCCCATTTATCCCGTGTTATGGCGAAGATTTCCCATGGCAAAAGCTAAAGATGGATCTGTTTACAGGCCTTTGGGCAGCAGTGAGGAGAAAGATTGGAGCTACGAAGAGTTTGATCAGGTTCAGAATGCAATCCATATGCTAAAGACCAATCCAAATAGCCGTCGTATTGTAGTTTCTGCCTGGCATCCGGGCTTGCTAGATGAAATGGGGCTGCCGCCATGCCATCTCATGTACATTTTTAATGTATCTGGAGGTAAACTTCACTGCCATTTAACTCAGCGTTCGGGTGATATTGCCCTGGGCATTCCCTTTAACCTGGCTTGCTATTCGGCACTCACCATGGCCATTGCTGGTGAGGTGGGGTTGAAACCGGGTACATTTGCACACACAATCGTAGATGCCCACATCTATGAAAATCATATGGAAGGCCTGAAGGAACAGCTTAGCCGTGAGCCCGGCACCTTACCCAAACTCGAGATTGCCAGGAAACCGGTTGATGAGCTTGAATTCGGTGATTTTAAACTAACGGGTTATAACCCCCAGCCGCCTATTAAATTCCCTGTAGCTGTATGAAACTGATTTTAATAGCAGCACACGATCCAAATTTGGTAATCGGTAAAGATGGAGATCTTCCCTGGCATTATCCCGAAGATTTGAAATTTTTTAAAAGAACCACCATGGGGTGCCCTCTTTTGATGGGGAGGATTGTTTTTGAAGAACTGAATGAAAAACCACTTCCGGGACGAGAGAATGTGGTACTCAGCCGATCAAAAAAGTATGACCATGTTCCAACATTTTCCGCAATTGATGATGCACTGAAATACCTTAGCGATCATGACAAGGTTTTTGTGATTGGCGGGGGAAAAATATACGAGCAAATGATTGGTTTAGCGGATCAACTAATCATAACTGAAATAAAAGAAGAGTATGAGGGAGATACAGTCTTCCCTGAATACAGAAATGATATTAATTCTGTTTGGAAAGAGACCTGGCGGGAAAGCCATGAAGAATTCGATTTTGTAAAGTATGAACGAATTTAAAACCTGCTTACGTAGAAGGAGGCAGGGATCTATCTAACTTTTATTATCCCGGTCATGTCCTGGCCTTGACTGTGCCGGAGGGTCGCTCGCTGGAAATGTTTGCCGGAGCTCATCGTTCAGATCTTTCTTTTTTTGATCCTTTTTCTTCTCTTTCTCGGCTTTTTGATCCTTTTCTTTCTTATCAGTCATTGTTTACGTGCGTTTTAAAATTGAACTGTATTATTGTTCTTTATTCGACACATTAATTAAAACAGTGTACTTATAACTAGCATTCATTTTGGTAAAAAGCCAAAATTATCTGGTAATGAGCCATGTTAAAATTAACAATTTTGTTTGAAGATTTTCTCAGACTCGGGCCTAAATCTCTTTTAAATGCACCAAATAGGGTTTAACAACCGGTTTTGTTAAAGCGATAATGTGTTTGGTATCGGCCGCTTTCGAAAACTCAATGGCGTTATTGCCATCTTCCAAAATCCAAATACTCTCGTTCTCATATTTGTAAGCTTCACTATAGCTCTCATTAGCTTCGTAGTAAAACTGAATGCTCTCATCATCATGTGGAAAGCCGCTTTTCTTTAAATATTTTTTTGTTTTCTGATGAACCTCTTTTCTGTTTTGCTCGCGCTCTTTTCGCCCGGAAAACGACGTTCTGAAAAGTCTGCGGTTCAAAAATCTGTCAGACAGATCGGCAAGTATCTTGTCCTGATGCCCTCTCCACCCCTTGATGGTGATGAAAATATCATTATCATCTAGTGATAAATACTGCATCATCATCTCATCAGAGATCATCTTTCTGGAGGACGGTTTTTTTCTGATAAAATAGGTTAGAGGCTCGGAAAGTATGGGGACATCTACGCCGTTTTCAATCAGAAATTGTGCACGTTCAAAGATTTTGCGAAGTAAAACATCGGCACTGAGCACGGTTTTGTGCAGATAGACCTGCATATACATAAGACGCCTGGATAGAATGTAATTTTCAACAGCATAAATCCCTTTTTTCTCAATAACCACATTCCCTTTAAAAACCCGCATGGTTTTTAAAATGCGATTTATTCCAACCGATCCCTCAGAAACGCCGGTAAAAAAACTATCGCGTTTCAGGTAGTCAAGCCGATCCATATCGAGTTGAGAAGAGATGAGCTGGTGCAGAAATTTTTTGGGATAAAGATTCTTAAAAATCGAGATCGCAATATCAAGCTCTCCGTCAAACTCTTCGTTGAGCGACTCCATAATTTTAAGACTCATCATCTCGTGGTTAAAGTCACGGATAAGTGTATGTTCAAGTGTGTGCGAAAGCGGACCATGGCCAATATCGTGCAACAAAATGGCAATAAGTGTACCACGTACTTCAGCATCGCTTAGCGTGGTGTCTTTTTCTCTCAATATTTTAAGAACCCGCTGCCCCAGCTCCATGGCTCCAATTGCGTGAGAAAAGCGGGAGTGCTCAGCTGCTGGAAATACAAGATATCCTAATCCAAGCTGTCGTATTCTGCGAAGTCGTTGCACAAATGGGTGGTCAATAAGGCGAAGAACAACGCCCTTTGGAATAGTGATAAATCCATGTACAGGATCACTGAAAATTTTGTATTGCGTGCTTTTATCCATTGTTCAGGTTCTTAAACAGGTACTGTTTTCTGTCTGGCAATTCAGGTAGCCGTGCAGGCCGCTGTTTCTCAAGGTTGTACCAAACACCGGTTGTTTTGGCAACAGCTTTTAAGGTATGGTTTTTTTTGTCGTAAATGGCTTGTATTCCGTCAATGCTGCTATTTCCATACTCTTCAACCGAACTCCCCGCAAGCAGGGACTCTCCAAGTAAAACCGGCTGTACATAATCGATCTCCAGGTGAACCAATACAAAACTAAAGCCTTGATTCATACTGTTATTAAACTCCGGTATAGCCCGAATAAAATCGATTCTTGCCTCTTCAAAATAGGTATTGAACACAGCATTATTTACATGGTTGAGTGGATCGAGGTCTCTAAACCGCACCTTAATTTCAGTCCAGTGAGAAAATTGATCTTTATGATAGGGTGGTTTAATCATCTGAGAGATTTTTTCGGATATTTAATGTTTTGATGAAATGAATGGTTCAAACAGTTCGGATGCTTATATTAATGACTTAAATATAAACAGATAAAAGAGTAATAATGTTTGATAACGAAACTCAGAAATTTTTCGAAGAACTCATCATCACGCCCAGCCCAACCGGCTACGAATCTGCAGGGCAAAAAGTATGGAAGAATTATGTTTCACAGTTTGCCAATAAAGTAGAATCTGATACATACGGGTCTGCTATGGCAAAAATTGAGACCAATTCTGTGGTGCCAACCATCATGATTGAAGCACACGCCGACGAAATTGGGATGGTGGTACAGCACATATCAGACAAAGGTTTTATTACTCTTAATAAACTAGGTGGCAGCGACTCGACCATAGCGCGCGGCAAAAAAGTATACATTCACAACAAAAACGGCACTGTTACGGGTGTTGTGGGCAACACAGCAATTCACCTGCAGGACAACAAAAACGGGGGAGGCAAGCAGCCGGCCTGGAAAGATATTTTTGTGGACATTGGGGTGTCGAGCAAAGAGGAGGCGCTGCAGCTGGTACAGGTTGGAGACCCCGTAATTTATACCGATGAGCTTGAATTTTTAAACGACGATATTGTAACAGGACGTGCATTAGACAACCGGGTAGGTGGTTTCGTAATTGCCCAGGTGCTTAAGAATCTGAGCAAGCGTAAGAAAGAGCTCAAAGTAAACATCATGGCCTTGAACTCTGTTCAGGAAGAGGTGGGAGGTTTTGGCGCACGAATGATGAGTTTTCGCCATATGCCCGATGCAGCTCTTGTAACAGATGTAACTCACGCAACAGATTCGCCTGGAATCAACAATAAGGAGCACGGCACTGTGACGCTGGGAGGAGGGCCTTCGGTTCAGCATGGCGGAGCGAATCACCCGGCAGTGGTAAGGCTGATAGAAGAAACAGCAGCCAGGAAAGAGATTACTATTCAGCATGAGGCCACAAGTGTACGAACAGGAACAGACACCGATAGCATTTTCTACCAAAAAACAGGGATTCCCAGTGCGCTAATTTCTCTTCCTCTTCGCTACATGCACTCCCCGGTTGAGACAGCCTCCCTAAGCGATATTCAGGCACTGATTAACCTTATGACGGAGTCTGTACTGGCAATGGAAGCCGATCAGGTGTTTGAGGTATCATGAAAAATGTAAAGAATATTCCCGTACTGAGTTGTCTGTTGATATCTCTGTTTTCGATGTGGTTATGGACGGATACCAGAAACGCGCTGGCACAAAGTTCTGCAGTCATAACTCCACAGGAAACCATTACTCTTTTTAATGGGAAAGATCTTTCAGGTTTTTATACGTGGCTGGAAGGTGGCCTGGGTTATGAAGACCCTAATCGTGTTTTTTCTGTTGTTGATAACATTGGCGGGACACCTGCAATTCGCGTTAGCGGCGAAGACTGGGGTGGATTTGTTACAGAAGAGGCCTACTCTGATTATCATCTGATCGTCGAATTCAGATGGGGAAACATTACCTATGGCGATCGCATGTATAAGGCGATGGACAGCGGTATTTTACTTCATGCAGAAGGGCAGGATGGGAATACAGAACGTGCATTCGATGGTCCATGGATGCATTCCATTGAGTACCAGCTTATAGAAGGAGGCACCGGCGATGTAATTCTCGTTGGAGGTTATAACGGTTCAGGAGAATTTATAACTCCGGCAATGAAAGCAGCTGTAAATAAAGACTACAATGGACAGTTTTTCTGGAGTGAGGGTGGAGAAGTTCGTGAGTTCGAGAGCGGACGAATCAACTGGTATGGCCGTGACCCCGACTGGAAGGATGTTCTCGGATTTCGTGGAATACAGGATGTTGAAAAACCGGTGGGCGAGTGGAATCGCGCGGAGATTATTGCTGATGGAAGCACGTTTGTTTACATACTAAACGGAGTTGTGGTAAACAGGGGTTTTGATGCAGGTTTGAGTAAAGGAAAGATTATGTTTCAGTCTGAAGGGGCTGAAATTTTCTTCAGAAGGGTCGAACTTAAGCCGTTAAAGCAGAATTGATGAATCAAACATATATTATTGACATCCTTCCCGGGTAAGTTCAGCAGTAACGATTAATTATCTTCAGAGGAGCTGGTTGGTAGCAGTTCTTTTAAAGAATTTTTCTAGCTGCGATTCACAAAATGGGTATTCCCCTTTACGCTTTCGTGAATGGCAGCTTTGGCAACCGTATCAGGCCCGTAGCAATTGTTGAGGCAGTCTGTGGCGCGGTAGAGATGGCGTACGTTCTCATTTTCCCGGAAAAAGATTTCCAACTGCTCGGTCTGCTGCATCTCAATGGTATGCAGACCTATTCCCCGTATTTTTATTCCTTTTCTAATGGCGCTGCAGGTTAAGTCCATCGCTTTTTCGAGGCATCCCTTTAGAACGTAGTCGTCGAGATTGGTAAACCCATCGGTTGTAAATGCAAAACTGATTCCCTCCCAATGTGCCTCCTGGTAGCGGATGTGGCAGCTCCATCGTCGCGCTTTCCGTCTGTACCCTCTCATGCGGTAGCAAACTTTCCGGACTGCTTTTACAATTTCACCCTTTACCAACACCGGGTCGTCGGTCCAGTCAGAAAAGGTGTGCATGTAGCTTACCTCATCAGGGATATGAATTTCGTTGGTGAGTACCTTTGCACGGTCCCGTCCCGTTACCGTTTCCCAGAAAAGCTGTCCCTGCATTTCGCCGAAAAGCTTTTTGAACGGAGCCGGTCCTTGTTTGTGGGCGTCAGCAATGGTCAGGAGTCCGTACCGTTTTAAATGTTCATAGCGTCTTCGCCCAATTCCCCATACCTCATCTATCGGGAGGGGAAAGATGTGTTCGGCAGCATCGTCGGGCGTGAGGATTATCATTAGGCCTTTCGGCTTCCTCAGGTCCGAAGCCAGCTTGGAGTACGTTTTGCTTCTGGCAACTCCAACCGAACAGACCAAACCAAGCCGTTGGTAGATCTCTTCTTTCATTTTTCGTGCAAATGCTTCAATATGGCCCCGTGGCTTGCCAAGTAAAAAGGTGAGGTCCATAAAATATTCATCCATCGAGTACTTTTCGACTTCCGGTGAATAGTTGTCGAGTATGTTTTTGAGCTTGGCACTGATGCCCTTGTACTTGTCGTAGTCGATCTGAAAAAAAACCAGGTAAGGGCATATTTGCGACGCCTCGAAAGCACTCATAGCCGTTTTGATTCCGAGCGAGCGAGCCTCGTAACTTGCGGTGGCCACAATACCCCGGGCGGTTCCATCCGGCTTGCGCCACCCACCCATTGCAAGCGGGAAACCGTAAAGATTGTAGGCGCGCTGTTCCACCTGAGCGTAGAAACAGTTCATGTCGAGATGAAGATAGAGCCGGCTTTTACCCGAAACGTGCTGATGATCTTTCGCAACGGTGCTGTAAAGCGTAATGCGGTGTACATCCTGCTCCAGGTCGTAGTCGGTATATTTTTCAGGATCCATGTATCAAACATACTAAATTACACATATATTGTACATATAAAATATGTGTAATCTTTCTACTCTACATGCTGAAAGTATTGATCTATACCTGACCCTAGACTACCGGTTTTTGATCATCTTTTTGTATATCTGAAAAATTATTCTGGAGTAATTTGCTGTTTTTTGCCGATGTAATAAAAGCAAGGAGCGCAAAGATAAAAGCAAGAAGACTAAATGTGTCCATAATAGAAAGGGCTATTTAAGTGGTTTCTGGTTGATTGATGTTAAAAACTCTTCTTTGTCAAAAATTTCGTCCACACTTTCACCAAAAAGATGACTTAGCTGAAATGCCAGTGGGAGATTGGGGTCGTACTTATCATTTTCAATGGCGTTAATCGTCTGTCGTGATACATTGAGTTTTTCAGCCAGATCGGCCTGAGAAATTCTGTGGCGTGCCCGCAGTTCTCTGATTCGATTTTTCATTCATACTCCTTCGCTACCATGTAAAGAACCAGACCCCTTAACGGTTCAGCCAGAACCAGCCAAACGGGTGAAATGAAAAATCCGGTTGATGCATAAACGGCGTAGATGGTAAAACCGATAAACATTGCAGCCCCATATGAGAAGGCAAATGCTTTCAGCTGTATCAACTGGCTGAGCGTGTCGAGTCCTTTGATATATTCCGAATTACTCCAGATTAAAATTAATATGCTAACTGGGATAAGGAGTGAGGAGATATAGAGAAAAATACCTCCGGAAAATATGGAAATACCAAACGCCCCTATCACAAAGAGAGCCAGTGCGAGTGATGTATACTTCATCAACGTTTTGCCGCCCGGTGAGTCGGAGCCGAAAAAACCAAATAAAAGGAACGACGTGTAGGGCCACTCAGATTTTCCACTGGAATCATTTGGATTCATAAAGCTGTAAATTTTAATTGATAATCTTTACATATTGTAAAGAAAATTTTACACTATGACAAATATATTATTCATATACATTCCGAACGGTACGGTCTATAACAACGATACCAAATTATGAACAGCATTCAGGTGTGGATGAGAATCTGTCAACTCATAATCGTTTTTCAGAACAATTCAGCCTATATTTAATGGAATCATTAATCTGAATTTGTTTTATCCACATGGTAACACCCGATCTACT
>Ga0102931_1001474_pt1 | contig 11691 bp, 11 predicted proteins | sample SalPonR1_C_D1_MG_FD_79282 | JGI IMG/M metagenome (GOLD analysis project Ga0102931, IMG submission 79282) | Salt pond soil microbial communities from South San Francisco under conditions of wetland restoration - Salt Pond MetaG R1_C_D1_MG | ecosystem: Environmental > Aquatic > Marine > Intertidal... | reverse complement strand
TGGAGAGGCTGGCGCCCGGAGAACGCGTCTCCGCAATGACCAGGCGAAATGGCGTGGTTCCGAACCTCCTGTTCCGCTGGCGCCGGTCGACGGACGAAGGTCCGGCCACGGCCGCGGGATCGAACGAGCCGGTGGTCGGCGCCTCCGAGGGGCTGCGGACTCGAGACGCGCGTCCGCGACCTCGAAACCCCGCTCCACCCCGAAGAACGAACCCCGAACCGAAGCCGTCCCCGGACGCCGCCCGCGACCATGGGAGACGCCGCCCCGTTCCTCTCCCGCTCGCCACCCGCGCCGGGACGCGCTATCCACCGCGCCGAGACCGGACGGAGACAGCGATGCACGGCCCGACGCCCCTCGACCGCGACGCCCCGGCCGACGCCCTGATCGAGGGCGTCCTGGTCCTGCCGGATCGGGTCGCCCGCGGCGTGGTGCGCGTCGAGGACGGCCGCATCGCCTCCGTCGACGCCGACGACGCTCCGGCCGATGCGCCGCTCTCCGGCGCTCTGGTGACGCCCGGCGCGGTCGATCTGCACACCGACCACGTCGAGAAGCATCTGTTTCCGCGCCAAGGCGTGCCTTGGGATCCGCTGGCGGCCCTGCTCGCGCACGACGCCCAGATGCTCGGCGCCGGGACCACCACGGTGTTCGACGGCCTCTCCGTCGGCGCCGCGATGCAGCGCCCGGAGCGGCGCGAGACGCTCGGCCCGCTCGTCGACGCTCTGGAGGAAGCCGCCGACGCGGCGCTCCTGCGCGTCGAACACCTGATCCATCTGCGCTGCGAGATCTGCGATCCGGAGACGCCCGGTCTCCTCGCCGCGACGATCGACGGGCCGCTCGTGCGGCTCGTCTCGGTCATGGACCACACGCCCGGCGACCGCCAGTCGCCGGACGTGGCGCGCTGGACCGAGCGCATGGCCGCCGACATGCAGCTCGACCGCGCCGAGGCGGAGGCCCGGACCGCGGCGCTGCTGGCGCGTTCGGCCCGCGTCTCCGCCCCGACGCGGGCCGCCGTCGTCGCGATGGCGCACGACCGCGGTCTGCCGCTGATGAGCCATGACGACGCCGGCGCGGCCCATGTCGGGCAGGCCGTCGCCGAGGGCGTCGCGATCGCCGAATTCCCGACCACGCTCGAGGCCGCCCGGGCCGCGCGGGCGGCTGGCCTCGTGATCGTCGCCGGCGCGCCGAACCTGCTTCGCGGCGGTTCCCAATCCGGCAACGTGGCCGTCAGGGATCTCCTCGCGGAGGGGCTGGTGGACGTGCTCGCCTCCGACTACGTGCCGCGCTCCCCCTTCGACGCCGCGATCGCGATCGCCGCCGATCCCGACCTCGGCGTGCCGCTGCACGCCGCCGTGGCGATGGCGACCGCGGCGCCGGCCCGCGCCGCGGGCCTCGCGGACCGGGGCGCGCTTAGCGTGGGACGGCGGGCCGACATCGCGCTGATCCGTCCTCTCGGCGGCCCCCGCCCGCGGCGCGTGCATCTGCGCGCCCTCTGGCGCGCCGGGGCGCGGGTGCTGTGAGGAACACGAGCACCGGCGGGCCCCGGCATGCCGCGACGCCGAAGGGCCGGCCGCCGGCCGACCGGGCGAGCGGCGTTCGCCGCCTCGGTTCCGGAGGCGCGGCGTGACGGCGGACGTTCTGGTTCTCGGCGGGGCCCGCTCCGGCAAGTCGAACCTTGCGCTGCGGATCGCGGAGAGGATCGGCCCGCGACGTCGCTTCGTCGCCACGGCCGAGGCGTTCGACGCCGAGATGGCGGACCGCATCGCCCGGCACCGACGCGAGCGCGGGACCGGCTGGGATACGCTGGAGGCGCCTCTGGACCTGCCGGCCGCCGTCGAATCCGCCGTCGAGGTCGACGTCGTCCTCATCGACTGCCTCACGCTCTGGCTCTCCAACCTGATGTTCGCGGGCCGTGATCCCGCCGAGGCGACGGCCGCCCTGATGGCCGCCATGCACGCCTCGGGCACGCCCGTGATCCTCGTCTCGAACGAGGTCGGCCTCGGCCTCGTGCCGGAGACGCCGCTCGGCCGCGCCTTCCGCGACGCCCAAGGCCGGCTGAACCAGGCGGTCGCGGCGCGGTGCCGAAGCGTCGTCTTCGTCGCCGCCGGCCTCTCGCTGAGCCTGAAGGGGCCGGCGCCGGAGACCTGATCCCGTATGGGTCGGAAGCGCGTCGCTCCGGCGGACCCTCAGGTCTCGACGAGAAGGCGATTCACCGGCATCGCGAACCGCGCCGGCGCGGTGGGCGCCGCGGCGGAGAGCGCGGCCGCGAGATCGGCCAGCATCCGCAGGCGCCGGGCCGGCGACAGCACGAACGCGGCGTAGAAGAAGCCCGCCGCCGCCTCGGCCACCGTCTCCGCCGGCCCGTCCATCGAGACGACCGCCGTCTCGATCGTCACGGCGCCCCCCGGAAAGGCCGCGCGCACCATGTCGCTCAGGCTGTCGGCGCCGCGCACGCGAGGATCGCCGAGGTCGATCTCGCCGTATCCGGGAAGCTCGGCCTGCACGTGACCGTAGATCAGGTCGTGCGCCGCGGCGTAGCCGGGCGCGGCGTCCATCGGCCCGTCCACCAGCGCGGCGAACCGCCCCCCCGGCGCGAGCACGCGCCGCACCTCGTCCAGAACGGGCGCCACGGGGTCCATCAGCGTCAGCGCCCAATGGCAGAGCACCGCGTCGGCGGATCCGTCGGGCAGCGCGGCCATGTCCTGCGCCGGCGCCTCCAGGAAGGTCGCGGCGCCGTCGGGCAGCCGAGCGCGCGCCAGCGAGAGTTCCTCGGGGCTGATGTCCACGCCGACGAGCGTCAGCTCCGGACTCCGGGCGTGCAGCAGTTCCAGCAACGGCCCAGAGCCGCAGGCGAGGTCGAGCACCCGGCCCCGTCGGCCCGGTGCGATCGGCCCGGCCGCTTCGGCGAGCCATTCGTAGCTGGTCCGCCCCTCGGGGTCGCGGCAGGCCCGCGCGCAGCTTTCGGTGAAGCCGGCATGGTCGCGGTGCACCGTGCGGAGATGGGCGCGAAGGGCCTCGGCGTCAGGGCGCCGTCCGCGCGAAACGCTTTCCGTCCACGCCGAGCGCAGAGGGCTGTGATCGTTCATGGGGATGACTTCGCCGTTCGAAAGAGGGAGGAGCGGCGCCGCTCTCAGGCGCCGACGTCGATCAGGTGGACCACTTGGGGAAAGCGCCAACCCGCGTCCGACCGGCAGGCGTCGAGATAGGCGGCGAGCGACGGGGCCGCCCGCATCGAGGCCAGCGGCACGGAATCGTCGAAGACGCAGCGTTGCAGATACCCTTCCACGGCGTCGCCCGCCTCCGGACCCGCGACGCTGTCGTAGCGAATCTCCGTCACCTCCACCCGCGCGCCCGCCGCGCGCAGCGCGTCGGCCAGCTTTTCGGCCGAGACGTAAGGCGCGGCGCCGGCGGGCCCGAACGCCTCGAGGTACCGGCGGTGAAACGCCACGTAATGCCCCTCGGCCGCGCTGTGGGCGATCACGCCGCGTCCGGCCGGCGCGATCGCTTGGCGGAACCGCGCGGCCGCCGCCGCGAGCTCCGCCTCCGGCACGGCGTAGAGCGCATGGGTCGCCCAGACGACGTCGTAGCCGCCCTCGGGCGGGGCGAAGTCCTGAAGCGTGGTCTCGTGCTCGCGCGCGGCCCGGAACGGCGCCGGCAGTGCGGCGCGCGCCTCCGCGATGGAGAAGGCCGAGGGATCCAGCAGGTCGGTCGCCACCTCGCCCAGGCCGGCGGACGCGACGCCGGCATGACGGACCAGCGCATCGGGGAACTTCCCCGAGCCGCATGCCACGTCGAGCAGCCGGAGCGGGCGGTCGCCGGCCGCCGCCTGCGCCTCCGCCAGCCAGCCGGCCCAGTCGCGGGCTTCGGCGAGGTGGCGGTAGTCGTCGGTGGCGAGCGCGTAGAACGCCTCCATCCCCGCGCGGCGCTCCTCGGACCAGTGCGCGCTGCTCCGCGCCAGCAGATCCTCGGTCATTCGCCGTCGCCGGCGGGCCAGCAGATCGGATTGAGCGGACTCGCCGCCACGTCGCCCGGCCCGACCCCCGGCATGAACTTCCGCCAGTCGCCCGAGACCATCGTCGGCGAGTCCACGATCCGCGCGCCGTCCGCGTAATAGGTGTTGGCGAGGACGATGCGGCTGCGATCCGTGCGGTTGCGCGCGGCCGTGTGGAAGCTGAGATTGTGGTGGAAGCTCACCTCGCCGATCTCGAACGGCGTCTCGTCGACGCGGACGCCGTTCTTGGCGAACACCTCGGCCACGCCGCGGTCGTAGCCCGTGCCGGACTTCTCGAAGGTCACGGCGTCCACCAGTTCGTGCACCGACAGCGGATAGGCGAAGGCGAGCGGCCCCATCTCCATCGGCAGCGCCTGCGCCGGGGCCCAGGCCGTGACCACGTCGTCGGTGTCGAGCGGGAAATGATGGTCGTCGAAATGCCACGGCGTCCGCCCGCAGCCCGACTGCTTGGCGAGGACGTTGTCGTGGTAGAGCCGCACCGCGTCGGCTCCGAGAAGCTCCGCCGAGATCCGCGCCACCCGCGGCGAGAGGACATAGGCCTCGAGCAGCGGGTTCTCGGGCCAGATCATCTCGAGGCTCAGGAACCGGTCCTGCGCGCCGGTGTCGGGATCGACGCCGAACTCCGCGTGCAGCAGGCGCTTGAGCTCGGCCCGAAGCTTCAGCACCGCGCCGGGCGAGAACACCTCGCGCAGCTTGACGAAGCCGTTCTCCCGGAAGAACGCGATCTGCGCCTCGGTGAGCGGATAGGGCGCGGCGAGTTCCGCGATCACCTCGGCGTCGCTCGGCAGGGGAACGTCCGGCAGGGGCGGCGCGGGGACGACCTCCTCCGCGTCGCCCTCGTTCTCGGCGAGGCTGACGTACCAGTCCCACCACGCCTGGTTGTCCTTGTCCCAGGCCTGGCTCACGTCGGTGTCGGGGTTCGTCGCGGTCGCGGTCATGGCGGCTCCCTCTGCGGCGCTCGATCGCGATCTAATGCGCCGCGCCCTTTCAGCAACCGAAGCCTCGGCGCGCTGGCTTTTTCGGCGCGTGCATTACCTTGCGGCCTCCACGACGGAGGAGCCTTCCATGGACGGAACGACGATCGACAATCCGGCGCTCAAGGCGCACGCGCTGGACGGACTGTCGCGGCGGCCCAAGGGCCTCTCGCCGAAATGGTTCTATGACACCCGCGGCAGCGACCTGTTCGAACGCATAACGGCCCTGCCCGAATACTATCCCGCCCGCACCGAACGCGCTATCCTCGAGGCAAGGCTCCCCGAGATCGCCGCCCACGTCCCCGAGGACGCGGTCCTGGTCGAGCTCGGCAGCGGCGCCAGCGTGAAGACCCGCCTGCTCCTCGACGCGCTGCCGGGGCTCTCCGGCTACGTGCCGGTGGACATCGCCGAGGACTTCCTGCTGGACACGACGTCGCAGCTGTCGGCGGACCGTCCCGACCTCGAGATCAGGCCCCTGGTCGCCGACTTCATGGGTCCGCTCACCCTGCCCGACCTCGGCGGGCGGCCCGTCGTCGGCTTCTTTCCCGGCTCCACCCTCGGCAACCTCGACCCGACGGCGGCCACGGAACTTCTCGCGCGGCTGCGCGCCTGGCCGGACCACGCCGCGCTGATCCTAGGGCTCGATCTCGTGAAGGCGCCGGGGGTCCTGGAGGCCGCCTACGACGACGCCGAGGGCGTCACGGCGGCCTTCAACCTCAATCTCCTGGCGCGGCTGAACCGGGAGGCGGGAGCCGACTTCGACCTCGACGCCTTCGCCCACAAGGCCGTATGGAACGCGGCGGAGAGCCGCGTCGAAATGCATCTCGAAAGCCTCGGGGAGCAGGAGGTCCGGATCGCGGGCCGCACGATCCCCTTCGCCGCCGGCGAGACGATCCATACCGAAAACAGCCACAAGTTCACGCAGGATGGCATCGCCGCCATGGCGTCCGCCGCGGGTTGGGATCTCGCCGCCACCTTCGTCGATGCCGAGGGTCTCTTCGCCGTGGCGGTCCTGCACCCGGCGCCCTGACCGGGGAACGTCGCTCCTCACGCGGCGGTTCGACGCGCCGCGCCGGTCGAGCGCCGGCGCGAGATGGGCGGCGGTTCGGGCCGGCCGGTCGGCGATCACGCCTCGCTCGCCGGCCGGGATCGCGAGGCGATCGGGGTCCGGCGGTCGGCTCGCGCTCAGAGCAGCCGGATCTCCTGATATTCGTCGCGATCGAAGATCGAGCGCAGCATGGCTCCGAGGGGAGGATCCTCGAAGGTGTCGAGATCCTCCAGCGCGTCGGCTCCCTCCTCGAACACGCCCTCCGGGTCGAGATCGCGGCGGATCGCCTCGAAACGCTCCCAGCCGGGATAGAAGCGATGGTGCCCGTCGGGGCCGAGATAGCTGAACTTGCCCCAGTGCGGGCGGCCCTCGTGCTCGAGGAACAGCCGCTCGATCGCCTCGGCCAAAGGGATCTGCCGCTTCGGGCGGATCGAGCCGACGACGTAGATGCCGACATAGGCGGTGTCGCGGTCGGCGTTGAGGCCGATCAGGGTCTCCTCGCGTTTAGGGGCGAAGCGGACGTGCACGCGCGGGTAGTTGAGGAACCGCCCCCGCCGCCGCTGCTCGGCGAGCAGATCGCGCATGGCGCGCAGCATGGGCTCGAGCCGGTCCAGATCGAAGGCGTATTCGACGTTCATGATGACGCGCAGGCGATGGTTCTCGGTCGGTTCGCGGTACTGGTCGTAGAGGAACACGCGGTAGGACTTGTCGACCACGCCCTGGTCGTCGAAGAACGCGCGCTTCACCAGGCCCGCGTAGCGGTCCGAGAGCCAGGACGGCGCGATCTGATAGGCGTGGCCGAGCAGGAAGAAGGCGACGTCCTCGAGCCGGTGCGACAGGGTCGAGCGCCGGGTGAACTTCCTTTCCAGCGCGCGCGCCGCGCGGTTGCGCTCCGGCGCGTCGATGCGCGTCAGGACGCGGGTGCAGGCCTCGTCGAGATCCGGCAGCCACAGCATGTTGACCCATTCGTCCGCCCGCGCGCGCTCCGTCGCCTCCGCGAAGGCGGCGTCGGCCGGTCCGCTCTCGATCTCGCAATGCAGCATGAAGGCCGGCGTCAGGCGCAGCTTCAGCTTCGTGACGATGCCGAGCCGGCCGAGCGAGCAGCGCATGGCGCGGAGCGCGTCGCCGTCCCCGAAACGCCGGACCGATCCGTCGCCCAGCACCGCCTCCATCTCCGTCACGATGTCGGAGAACGAGCCGTGCGTCATGCTGCTGCCGTGGGTCGAGGTGGCGACGGCGCCCGCGAGGCTCTGCGTGTGCCAGGAGCCGAGGGAGGGGAGATGCAGCCCCTCCGCGTCGAGCGCGGCGATGGCGTCGCCGAGCTGGAGCCCCCCCTCGACCTCGACCTCCCCCGTCTCCCGGTCGACCGAGAGGATGCGGTTCATGCGCCGGAGGTCGACCAGCACGCCCGCGGTGCGGAAGACGTGGTTCATCGAGTGCCGCCCGCCGACCGCCTTGACCTTGCGCCCGGCCGCCGCGGCCTCCCGGACGATGCGCTGCACGTCCTCGACGCTCTCCGGCTCGACGATCTCCGCCGGCTCGAACCGGACGGTCCTCCAGGCGTTCTCGACGACGGGCATGGGCGGCGGCCTCCTCGGGATCAGGCGGCGCCGCGGCGCGACCAGGGCGCGTCGAGCGCGAGCGCGACGAGCGCCATCACGCAGGCGGCCGCCGCGCCCTGCCATGGCGGATCGGCCGGGGTGCCGCGCAGCACCTGCAGCGTCGCGAGCAGCGTCGGGACGTAGAAGATCAGGATCGCGGCGGGCACGAGCCAGCGCGCCATGCGGTCGCCCCGCGCGACAGGGCCGAGCGCGAGCGCCGCGACCACGACCGCGAGCGCCAGCCAGCCCGCCGCGGCCACGTCCATCAGCGCCAGGATCAGCACCCGCACGGTCTCGGGCAGTTCCTCGGTGTTCATGCCGAGAGCCGCGGCGTGGTACGGCAGGATCGTGTCCGGAAGGGCGTAGCGCCCGGCGAAGCCGAGGCTGACCGCGGCGTGGACGAGGTAGATCGCGATCGCCGCGCGTCGCCTCGGGGCCATCTCAGCGCGCCTCCAGCAACGGGCCGCAGATCTCGGCGGCGCGTTCGGGGCCGCCGCCGGGCAGCCGCGTGGCGAACACGCGGCAGGCGTTGGCCCCGGCGATCCGCGCGATGGCCCGGTCGTCGAAGCCGGCATCGGCGAGGGCCGCGGTGAGCAGCGCGAGATCTCCGACGTGGAAGGGCACGGCGACCGACCCGTCGTAGTCCGAGCCGAGGGCGACGTGGTCCAGCGGATCGTAGTCCGGCCGCGCCCCGCGCATCTCCGCGACGAAGTCCGGGTCGGAGAGGGCGCGGCGGGCGGAGGCGAAGCCCGCGACGACGGCGTCCATGCCCCGCCCCACGGCCTCGGGCCAGTAGCCGACGGCGACGAGGCCTCCGGTGCGGGCCACGGCCTGCACCTCGGCGTCGCGCATGTTGCGCTCGATCACGCAGCCGTCGGCCGGCTCGCAGGTGCGGCGGAGACCGGTGTGGGAGACGACGATGGGCCCGTCGACGGTCGCGGCGGCCTCGGCGATGCCGCTGTCGGAGGCGTGAGCGAGGTCGAGGATCAGGCCCCGCCCGGCGGCGGCGCGGAGGAAGGTGCGGCCGTCCTCGCTGAGCCCGGCGAGCTGGTCGCAGCCCTCGCCCGAGGACGCCAGCGCGTTGTCGAAGCGGTGGGTGGGCGCGACCATGCGGAAGCCGGCCTCGACGAGGCGCTCGACCCCGGCCTCGACCGGCGCGCCCTCCCCTCCGATCCAGTGCGCGCCCTCGAGCGCCAGAAGCGCGCCGACCACCGCCTCGCCGTCCGCGCGCCGGCGCACCAGCTCGGCGAGATCGTCCGCGTCCTCGATCAGAAGCAGGACCGGGGCCTCCGGATCCTCGGCGCGGCGCGCCTCGGAGGCGGCGACGAACTCCTTGAGGCGCCCGGCCTGGTGCAGGGCCCGGGTCTCGAGGTCGAACCAGGTCCCGAGGGGGCGGCGCTGCGCGATCTGCAGCAGCATCGTCGTGTTGAGCGAATCGTGAGAGAGGCATTCGCGCGCCGCCACGCCCTCGATCAGGCGCGCGTCGTCGGGCGCCGCGGTCTTGTTCGGGGTCTTGGTGACGACGGCGAAGACCTGCAGCGCGACGTTGCCGTCGATCAGGCGCGGCAGATCGACATGACCGTGATCGGCCCGCGCCAGCAGGTCGCGGTCCCACAGCATGGTGTCGGCGTGCAGGTCGACCGGGAACAGACCGGCGTGCCGCGCGCGGTCGGCCTCGCCGACCTCCGGCGGATTCTCGAGCGGGTGGACCGGGTTCAGACGGCGGTCGATCTGGTCCGCGACGACGCCGGTCAGGACCAGCGCGACCGCCGACGCGACGACCCCCGCGACGACGGCGCCGACGACCCGCAGACCCCTGGAGACCGGTCCGGCCATCGAAATCCCCTTTCCCGGCGACCCTCCGCCGGTCCCGCCATCCTACTCCGAGCCACGCCCACGGTCGACACAAAGCGTGGGTCGCCTATCGGCGGGCCGGAGCGATTCGGCTTTGTCGGCGCCGTAGGCATCCTACCTTCGCAACCTTCGTGATCGGGGAGTCTCGTGTCTTTTCTGACACTTCCGGAGTGTTCTTGAGTCTCTCGAATCAAAAGTTCTGGCAATATTCGTTCAGATTAGTTAACCCTACGTTCAGTAAGCGGGCGAGCCGCGTGCCTTCCTGATCGCCCGTACCGAAGGAGTGAATGCGATGTACGTTTCCCTGCGTTCCCTGGCGGCCGCCCTCGGCGTGACCGTCCTCTCCGCCCCGGCGGCCCACGCCCAGGCGACCCTGAACCTCGACGTCGACTTCGAATTCCCTGCGCTGGTGCTGCTGCGCTGCGTCGACGACATCACGCTTCAGCTCGACTCCGACACGCTCCTCGCGGCGGCGGGCCTGACCGGGACGGTGGACGCCGCGACGGGCGGCACGCTGACCGAATCCTCGCCCGGCATCTTCACCGAGACCGGCGCCAGCCTGCCGCCGACGAGCTTCAGCAGCCTGCCGATCGTGCTGAACTCGATCTGCGGCGTGCGGGCGATCGGGGCCGGCGCGACGGTCGACGTCGACCTCACGCTCAACGAGACCACGCTGACGGAACCGGGCAGCGGGGCCGAGCTCGTGGTCGCCGCCCTCGGCGGGCGCGACGGCGGCGGCGACACCGCCGGCGCCGGAACGACGGGCTTCGCCGATTCCACGGTCGACGGAGCCGACGGCGACTTCGAGGTCGACGTCGCCGGCGGCTTCGCGCAGGTGGCCTATGTCGACGTGCGCTTCGATCTCGACCTGACCGACGCCAGCGCGGCCGGCGTCTATTCGAGCGCGGGCGACCTCTTCACCATCGTGATCAACGCGAACTGATCGGCGGCGGGCGGGGCCTCCGGCGCTCCGCCCGCGCCTCTACGTGCGCCTGCGCGCGCGGCGGAGCCCATGACACGGCGGAGGAGCACGGGCCCGGCCGGACCCGCGACGCAGCGACGGCCGCCCCGGACGACTGGCGAACGAGGGACGAAATGATGCATCGGACACGGCCGTGCAGGCGCGCGCGGCTCATGGCGGTTCTGGGCGCGGTCTTCGCCCTCGTCGCCGGCCAGGCGGCGGCGCTCGAATTCGCGGTGGCGCCGGCGCGCGTGACGATCGACTTCTCCAAGGGCCGCGGCCAGGGGCGGATCGAGGTGACCAACCGCTCGAGCTCGGACCTGACGCTCGGCCTCGGCGTGGTCGACTTCGCGCTGAACGCGGACAACCGCGTCGTGCGCACCGCCACGACGGCGGACAGCTTCTCCAACTGGCTGGTGGTGAACCCTTCCGAACTGACCCTGCCCGCGGGCGGGACCCGCACAGTGCGCTTCGCGGTGCGTCCGCTGGCCGAGCCGCGGACCGGCGAATACAAGGCCATGATAACCTTCGATCAGTCGAACGCCGGAACGATGCAGGGCGGCGCGGTCAGCTTCGGCGTCTCGCTCGGCGTTCCGGTCTACGCCACCTACGGCGCGGTGGAGCGCGTAGCGGTGCTGCACGACGTCACGGCCGAGGGCGGGACGCTGCTGTTCGACGTCTCCTCGACCGGCACCGCCCATGCGCGGCTGACCGGTCGCTGGGCGGCCTTCGCCCGCGGCGCCTTGCCCGGCGAGGCGGCGCTGCGCGAGGCCGGAGCCGCCGGCGACCCCGAGGCGGCTTTTCGCGCCCTCGGCGCCCGCGCGGCCGGGCGCCTGCCCGCCACCGCGGTGTTCCCGGGGGAGCGACGCCGGCTCGGCGCGGGCGAGGGCGCGCCGGCCTCCGGCGTCGTCTACGTGCACGGCGCCGCCGGCGACGCGCCGATCGAACGGATCCTGGACTACTGAGGGGCCGCCTTGCGCCTCCCCCGCCTCCGGCCCGGCGCAGGGGCCGCGCCGTCTCCCGCGGCCGCGGCCTGCGCGCTGGCGCTGCTCGCGCTCCTGCTCGGGACAGGGGAGGCGGCCGCGCAGAGCTGCCGCGAGACGCTGGCCGGCCTGCGTCCGAACGAGGTGCAGGCGGAGCTGCGCACGGGCCGCAGCATCGAGATCCCGGTCCGCGACGTCTACGCCGCGATCGGTCCCGTCGCGACGCGAGGCGACCCCTCCGACCTCGTGATGCCGGGCTTC
>Ga0102931_1001471_pt1 | contig 11701 bp, 4 predicted proteins | sample SalPonR1_C_D1_MG_FD_79282 | JGI IMG/M metagenome (GOLD analysis project Ga0102931, IMG submission 79282) | Salt pond soil microbial communities from South San Francisco under conditions of wetland restoration - Salt Pond MetaG R1_C_D1_MG | ecosystem: Environmental > Aquatic > Marine > Intertidal... | reverse complement strand
CTGCGTGCTGTCGGAGGATTTCGACGATGCCACCGATGGCGGCGGCGTCGCGGTCGGCGCGCTTCCCGCCGGCTGGGACAACGTCAGCGGTGAAAACGCCGGCAATACCTGCGTGTTCGACGGATTCGCCGATCCGTGCTTCGACTGGTGGGTCAGCAGCGGCGTGCCCGAATTCGGCAATTCGCAGTCGGCGATCCAGCCGCCGTTCGACCACACCGACGGGCTGGGCAACTTTCTCTACGTGGCGTCCGAGGACAACGACAACGCCACGGTCAGCCTGCTGACGCCGACATTCCCGCTGACCGCGGCCAACGAGCCCTATGCTTCGTTCTACATTTACGCTTTCGATACTGGATCGAGCCAGCCGAACCAGTTGAACGTCGACATCATGAACGCTGCCGGCACCAGCGTCGTCTCGCCGGCGGTGGTGACCATCGGCGATACCGGCATTTCGAAATGGCGCCCGGCATTTGCCGATCTCGACGGCACGCCGGACGGCACCTACCGATTGCGTTTTCGCTGGACCAGCACCCTGGACCAGAACGACGAAGGCGAGATTCACGACATCGCCATCGACGATTTCGCCATCGTGGCCGACCGCCAGGCGACCGGCGGAGAAGGCGGTCTCGCCGTCCGTACGCATTTCCTGCCGGCGCCCGAAGACGACATTCTGGCCTTCCTGAACGAAACCCAGGGCACCGCAACAAACCCGGTCGAGACCTACACCGGCATATCGATCGCGCTGGACAACGTCATCATCTACTACGACGAGCAGGAAGACGGCTACGAGGGTGATATCGCCAACCCGGTCCAGACCGGTTTCGTGCCGGGATCGACCGCGCCGGATCCGATCAACCGCAGCACCCAGGTCTGGGGTGACGGGTATCCGCAGAACGGCTATCCGCCGGGCCATCCCGACGACATCCTGAGCCTGGGCGAGGTGATCATCCTGCGCGAGCCCGAAATCGACGTGACGTCGCTGACCGCGGTGCTCGATCACGATGCCGGCGACATCATCGCGTCCAGCGACGAAGTGGCCATCACACGCGCGTTCTGGGCCGCAGGCGACGAAACGCTCAACGCCGGCTCGATCGAACTGTTCCCGACCGACCGCTGGGGCACCGAGTTCGTGGTGCCGTTCGGCGAGAACATCACCGCCGCCGACATGGATGCAGCGGTCAGCTGCGGCGACGACGACATCTTCGAAGAGGTCGCGCTGTTCGTGATGGCCGAATCCGACGGCACCCAGGTCACGGTGGACTTCAACAACGGCGGCGGCAGCAACGACTTCAGCACGATCCTGGACAAGGGCCAGTCGGCATTCATCGGATTCAATGCCGGCGCCGACGGCGTCGACGACATCAACGCCGGCGCTCTGGTCACGGCCACCGGCCTGGTGCAGGTGCACGCGTTCGCCGCCGACGAAGGCAGCAACTTCGGCTCGCGCTATTACACCCTGCTCCCGGTCGAGCAGCTTTCCGACGAGTACTTCGCGCCGTTCGAATCGTCCACCGGCGGCGATGCGGAGCTGGTGATCTTCAACCCGAATCCAGGCCCGGTGACGATCGATGTCTTCACCGGGGCGAATCCGGCAACGCCGGTGGCCACGTTCTCGCTTGCCGGCAATGATTTCGATACCTTCGTATTGCCGTCCGGTACCGCCGACGGCGCCTCGGTGGCCACGCGCATCGTGTCGCGCGGTCGCGAAGCGATCTATGCCGTGGTGGTGATGGATGCCTGCGACGATGCGCACGACTGGGGCGGCGCGCTGTTGCCCGACCAGGTGCTGACCCAGGCCATGCTGATCCCGGTCGGTTTCGGTTCCGACCCGACCAACGCTGCGGTCGAAAACCACTCGCCGGTCTGGACAACGCCGGCCGCCGATACGTTCGTCTACGTCGATTTCGACGGCGACCTGGTGCCCGACCTGGTGGATCTCAACGGCGACGGCGACACGCTCGATGTCGTCGACGGCATCGACGAGGCCACCTCCAACGCCGGCATGGCGGTCAGCGAGCTGCAGCTGATCCGGATTCACGATGCGACCGACTTCGACCAGTCCGGGACACTGGTATTCACGCTTTCCAGTGCCGGCTTCACCGGCGGCGATCCGGCCGGACGCGCGGCCGGGGCGTTGATTGCAGGCGGCTGGGGGCAGGATCCCGACGTCGGCGGCAGCGGCCCCACGCCACTGGGTGCACCGGCGATCGACGTCGGTACCGCGTTTGCGCCGATCACCTTCCCGTCGACGCTGCCGGTGAGCATTGCCTCGTTCGAATCGCACGACGTCGCCGGCGGGGTGGAAATGCGCTGGACGACGGTGTCGGAAACCCGCAACGCCGGCTTCCGGATCTGGGCCGACAAAGGCGACGGCATTCGCCTGCTGACGCCGGATGCGATCCCGTCACAGCCAGGCGATGCCGCCACGCCGCGCAGCTACGTGCACCGCATCGACGGCGTGCGCCTGGCCGATCTGGCCGACATTGCCATTAGCGCCGAGGATTATCACGGCAAGGAAGAGCTCTACGGCCTGTTCGAGCCGGGCCGGGTGTACGGCAGCCAGGGCGCGCCGGAACCGATTGGCTGGTTCGGCATCGAGCGAGACGCCCGGACACGGATGGAAGCACGTGCCGCGCGCGCCGCTGCGCCTTTCGCCGGCGCGGCCGACGTTCGCCCGGCCGCCCCCGGAATGGTGGAGATCCGATACGAGGAACTGGTCCAGGCCGGCCTGAATCTCGGCGGCGTCGCGGTCGCGCGAATCGCGGTCAGCCTCAAGGGCGAGCCGGTGCCGCGGCATGTGGTCGGCGCCGATGCCGGCGACGGCCAGCCGGTTTTCGGGCCGGGTGCCGCCATCCGATTCTGGAGCGACCAGCCGGCACTGCCCGACGCGTTGTACGTCGACGCCTACAGCTACCGGATCGAGGAGGCCCCCGCGCTGGCCAGACCGGCCCAGTCCCGGATCGGCGAATGGACCGGCTTCGGCGATTCGTTCGAGACCAGCGTGACGGCCCAGACGGCCGCCGGCAGCCATTTCGCCTGGCAGCGTATCGATGCCGACAACGCATATGGCTTTGCCAGTCCGCTGGCCGATCCCTGGTATGCGGCCCGGCTCAGGGCCGACCGGGAAAACGCCTTTGCAACCACATTCGAACTCGACGACGCACGACTGACCGACCAGCCGGGCCGGCTCAAGGTTCGGCTCGGCGGTTTGACCGACTACCCGGCAGCGCCCGACCATCACGCGCTGATCGAAGTCAACGGCGTGATGCTGGGCGAGGCGTTCTTCGACGGCGCCCGGGTGCACGAATTCGATCTCGAGGTGCCGGCCGCCCTGCTGTCTTCCGGCCAGGTTACCGTCACCGTGCGCGCGCCCGGCGGCACATCGGCCCCGTTCGACATCTTCCTGCTCGATACCGTCGAGCTGGGCTACGCACGGCGCATGCAGGCGACCGGCAACCAGCTGCACATCGAAGCTCACCCATCGGGACAGGCGCTCGAAGCGGCCGGCTTCGCGCCCGGCCCGGTCGCGGCCTACGCACGCGCCGACGGCGATCTGTACGCGCTTGGCAGCAACACGCTGGGCGCAGGCCAGGTCGGCGTCGCCGCGCTCGATCAGACCGCAGACTACTGGCTGGCATCGGCCGATGCGATGGTTCCGGCCGCTTCTGTCACAGCTGTTTCGTCCGACAACCCGCTGGACGGCGTGCAGGCAGATTTCCTGGTGGTCGCGCACCCGGCCTTCCTGCCGCTTTCCGACGGTGAAGCGCATCCGCTGAACGACTATGCGGCCGCACGCCGGGCCGAAGGCTGGGATGTCGAGGTCTTCGATATCCAGGCCGTCCAGCAGGCCTACGGCTGGGGCATGCCGCTGCCGCAGGCGATCACCCGGTTCCTGACCGAGGCCGATCGTCGGATGAGCTACACGCACGTGCTGCTGGTGGGCGGCGACAGCTACGACTACACCGACAACCTCGGCCTGGGCAGCATCAGCTTCATTCCTACCGTCTACGCCGCGACCAATTTCATCCCGCATACGCCGGCCGACGCGCTGCTGGCCGACCTCGACGGCGACGGATTGAGCGACAAGGCCCTGGGCCGCTGGCCGGTTCGCACCATCGGCGATCTGACATCGATCGTGACCAAGACGCTGGACTGGCGCGGCATGCGCGGCCGCAACGACGCGGTCTGGGTGACCGACTCGGAAGACTCGCGCCAAAGCTCGTTCAAGGCCCAGGCCGAGCGAATGATGGAGCCACTGCGGGCAGCACGCTGGCCGGACCAGGCGCTGGATCGCGTGTTCTTCGATGAGGTCATACCGCGGCCGGGGCTTTCGGTGGCCGAGGCGGCGCGTGACGACCTGTTCAGAAAACTGCGCGCCGGCAAGGCGCTGACCGGCTTTGTCGGCCACGGCGCGCCCAGCATGTGGACGTTCCAGGGCCTGCTCAGCCCGGATGACCTGACCGATCTCGACAACGTCGGCAAGCCGACCATGATCACGACCATGACCTGCTACACCAGTTATTTCGTGTCGCCCAACAGCGATACCGTGGCGCATCGCTGGATGAACGGCTATCGCGAAGACGCATTCGGGCAGCAGGTGCCGGGCGTGGCCAACGGTGCTGTCGCGATTCACGGCGCCGCGACGCTGTCGAGCTACGACCAGAACGAACGCATTTCCCGCGACGTCCTGAATCAGCAACTCGACGGCGCCACGCTGGGCCAGGCGATCCAGGTCGCGCGCCAGCGCGCCCGTTTCCTGAACATGCATGATCAGGTCATCAACTGGACGCTGCTGGGCGATCCGACGCTGAAGCTGGACGCGAACGACTGACAGTAACGGGCGCTTCGCTTCGTCGCTTCGTCGCTTCATCGGTTGGTCGTTGGGTCGATTGGTCGATTGGCCGTTGGGTCGATTTGGTCGTTGGGTCGATTTGGTCGTTGGGTCGATTTGGTCGTTGGGTCGATTGGTCGTTGCGTCGATTTGGTCGTTGGGTCGATTGGTCGTTGCGTCGATTGGTCGCTTCGAAACGACGCGGGCGGGTTTCGCCTTTCGTGGGCGCGCACCATGCTCGCCAGGGTTTCGGCCGCGCATAAAGAATCGCCTGCAGGGCAGGCTCCTACGAGGCGCGGAAACGCCCCACGGTTTTCGTAGGAGCGAGCCTTGCTCGCGAAGATTTCGCAAAGCTCCAACGAATCGCCCGCAGCGCAGGCGCCGACGGGGGGAGGCACCCCACGGTTTTCGTAGGAGCGAGCCCTGCTCGCGAAGATTTCGCAAAACCCCAACGAATCGCCCGCAGCGCAGGCGACGACGGGGGGAGGCACCTCACGGTTTTCACAGGAGCGAGCCCTGCTCGCGAAGATTTCGCAAAGCCCCAACGAATCGCCCGCAGCGCAGGCGACGACGGGGGGAGGCACCCCACGGTTTTCACAGGAGCGAGCCCTGCTCGCGAATTCCGCATGGAATGTGCCCATCCCTGGTGATATGTTTCATAAATGGGTCAGGGGCACCGTTTGCGGATGGGGCGAAGCAGCGAATCAGGTCAAATTTACCTGATCACGATCTGCTGCGATAAACGCAAGCCGATCTTCAATTGCATTGCCAATTGGATCTGTCTGACTCGATCCTTGGCCGCGTTGTCAACCGATACGAACACCTGGTGCTACGTCGCCATGCCGGATCATGTGCATTGGCTCATGCAACTCGACGGACGGCTCGATCTTTCACGCTGCGTGCAAAAACTCAAGTCGTTGACAGCAAAACAGCTTCGGCGTCGCGGGATTTCGGCGGCACCGATCTGGCAGCGCGGATTTCATGATCGTGCGTTGCGAAAAGAAGAGGATTTGAGAACGGTGGCAAGGTACGTGATCGCGAACCCGGTCAGGGCGGGTCTGGTCGAGTCGGTACGTGACTACCCGTACTGGGACGCATCCTGGATATAACCCCTTCGCCTGCAAGGCAGGCTCCTACAGCACAGCACCCCCCGGGCTTCGTAGGAGCGAGCCCTGCTCGCGAAAATCCCGCACGACCTCACCGAATCGCCTGCAAGGCAGGCTCCTACAGGGCCGCACCCCTGGTTTTCGTAGGAGCGAGCCCCGCTCGCGAACATCGTTCCCGACCGTAACGAATCGCCTGCAAGGCAGGCTCCTACAGCACAGCACCCCGGGTTTCGTAGGAGCGAGCCCTGCTCGCGAAGGTTCTGGCTGACAGCCGGCAGCAGGTTTTGCGACCACCGACTCCCCGACCCGATCTCTCACGAGAGCCGAAACCGCTTTTCAGATCGCGATTTCCTCGGCCGGTTCGCGCAGATTGTATTTGCTGGCCATGGCCGCGCCGTACGCGCCGGTGTTGCTGATCAGCAACAGGTCGCCCTCGCGACATTCAGGCAGCAGGCGATCCAGGCCGAGGATGTCGCCGGTTTCGCAGATGGGGCCGACCACGTTGTAGACCTGGTCGCCGGGCTCGTCGAGCCGGGTCAGGTTGACGATTTCGTGCCATGCGCCATACAGCGCCGGCCGAATCAGCGAGTTCATGCCGGTCGCGATGCCGACGTAGCGCATGTCGCCCTTGCCCTTGACCTGCGTCACCCGGGCGATCAGCACGCCGGCCTGGGCAACGAGGAACCGGCCGGGCTCCAGCCACACCTTCACCGGCCGCACCAGCTTCGATTTCAATCCGGCGATGCCGGCTTCGAGTGCGGCGAGATCGAGCGGCAAGTCGGTTTCCCGATCCGGCACGCCCAGCCCGCCGCCAAGGTCGATGACGTCCACGTCCGGCAACTCGCGCGCGGCCTCGCCCAGGGTTTCCAGGGTTCTATGCCAGTTGTCCGGATGCATGATGCCGGAGCCGGTATGCGCGTGCAGCCCGGTGATGGAGACGTCGTGGGCCCGGGCCAGCTTCGCCACGCGCGCCAGCTCGTCAAGCGGCACGCCGAACTTGGCGTTGGAGCCGGCCGTTCGCACCATCTTGTGGTGGCCAAGCCCGGAGCCTGGATCGAGCCTCAGAAAAACCGATCGGCCGGCGAAATCAGCGCCCCAGCGCTCCAGGATCCAGGGGTTGTCGATGGTCACCTGCAGACCCAGCGCCAGCGCGTCGCGATATTCCCGGCGCGGCGCGAAATTGGGCGTAAACAGCAGGTCGGCAGGCCCGAGCCCGGCCACGCTGGCCAGCGCGTGCCTGGCCTCGGCCAGCGACACGCACTCGATGCCAAGCCCGCTTTCATGAACGGTACGGAGAATCTCGGCGCGCGGATTGGCCTTCATCGAGTACAGCACCCGGTCGACGGCCGGCAGCGCCATGAGCTTGCCGGCCGCATTGCGAATCGATTCCAGGTCGTAGACGTAGGCCGAGTCGCGGCCTTCCAGGGTATCGATGAGCCGGTCGCGCTTGTGCCGCCACCAGGCCGGCGTGGCCTCGGCCGCCTCGGCGGGCCGGAACAGGGCTTCCCAGCTGGGCCCGAATACCGCATCGCCACCAACGCCGCCGGGGATGATCTGCTGGTGCAACTGCTGCACCAGGCGATCGGCATGGCGGGATTCCACGACGAAGGTCAGGTTCAGGTCGTTGGCCGCCTGACTGACCTGGAATATTCGGCGCTGCTCGAACACTTCCAGCGCCGGGCCCAGGCGATGGAGAATGGTGCGAATCCCCAGTCCGACCAGGCTGACGCTGGCGCAGTCGGTGTTGATGTCCACCTGGGCCAGCTTGCCGAGGTCTGCGGCCAGACGGTCGAGCGCGCCCTGGTCGGCCATGTTGGCGCCGGGGTCCAGCGTCAGCGTGACGTTGGACTCGGACGTGGACACCAGGTCCACCGAAAGACCGTGGTCGCGGAAGACGTTGAACACGTCGGCCATGAAGCCAACCTGCTGCCACATGTCGATGCCTTCCAGCGATACCAGCGTGATGTTTTTCCGGGCGACAATTGCCTTGACCTGCGCGCCGTGCTCGTGGGCATCGGGCGTGATTTTCGTGCCCTCGATTTCCGGGTTGGAGGTCTGACGCAGCCACAGCGGAACCCGATACTTTCGCAACGGGAGGAGCGCACGCGGATGCAGCGCCCGGGCGCCCATGGCGGCCAGTTCGAGTGCTTCGCGGTAGCTGATGCTGCGCAGCAGGCGTGCGGCCGGGATACGCCGGGGGTCGGCCGAGAACAGCCCGGGCACGTCGGAGAATATCTCGACCCGGTCGGCATCGAGCAGCGTGCCGATCAGGGCGGCCGAGATGTCGGAACCGCCGCGGCCCAGCAGCACCGTCTCGCCGGCGCCGTTGCGCGCGATGAAGCCAGGCGCGATGAACAGCCGGCCGCGTGCGGCCAGCCGCGCCTGGGTATCGGGCGACGGCTCTACCTCGCATTCGGCCGACAGCCGGGTGGCGCGGCGCGGGCGTGAAGCATTTTCGCTGCAGACCAGCAGTTCGCGACTGTCCAGCCACTGGCACTCGAGCCCCTGGCCGCGCAGAATGTGCTCGCCCAGACGGCTGGACAACAATTCACCGAACGCCAGCAGTTCGGCTGCACGCTCCGGACCGGCGTCGCCTTCGCCCACCGCCTCGAGTGTCGCGCGCAATCGTTCGAAGACGGGTTCCAGAACAGCTTCCAGCCCCGAGACGTCAGCGCCGGCTGCCGCAGCAAGCGCTTCGTGGCGCCGCCGAACCTCGGTCAGCGTGGTTTCGGGCTCGGTTGCGCCGGGCGCCGACAGGCAGGCGTCGAGCAGGTCGGTGATGCCGGCCAGGGCCGAAACCACGATCACCGCAGTGGTACCGTCGTCAAGCGTTTTTGCGGCCTGTTCGCCGATCTTCGGCCAATTGCCCGCATCGGCCACCGAACTGCCGCCGAATTTCATCACCCGCCAGCGCGTGCGGGGCAGGCTCGAGGGTTGGTCAGGCATCGACATGATTGCAGCGGCGGGGTGCGGGGTTGCGGCAATTATCGTGGATTGAAGGGCGCTTCGCGCATCCGGTTTCGAATTTCGGGGCTACGGTTTCCGGAATGTCGAGGCGCGTGCGGGCGAGCGAAATCCGCCGTCCGGCGCGCTGAAATGTGACCGAAATCCTTAATCCGTCAGTATTTTCAGGCTACGCGTGAACCGGCGACTTCGGCCCAGTCCGCTATAATGGCCGATTATTCTCGACAAGCTCCCGCACAGCGGGCCGGGCTGAATCAAATGCTGTTTGAAAACGTGGTCATCAAATCCGTGGTCTCCGTCGATCCACCGAACGCGGTCTCGAGTGAGGAAATCTACGAGCGCCTGGCGCCGACGTTCAAGCGGCTGCGCGTGCCGGGCAACCCGCTGATCGACCTGGCCGGCATCGAGGAACGCCGCTACTGGGACGACGGCATGCAGCCGTCCGACGCCGCCACGCTGGCCGGGCGCAAGGCGCTGGCAGAGGCCGACATCGACCCGCGCCAGGTCGGCATCCTGATCAACACCTCGGTCTCGCGCGATTTTCTCGAGCCCTCGACCGCCTGCGTGGTCCACAACAACCTCAAGCTGGCCAACACCTGCGAGAGCTTCGACGTCGGCAACGCCTGCCTGGCGTTCATCAACGGCATGAACATTGCCGGGCGCATGCTCGAGCGCGGCGAGATCGATTACGCGCTGATCGTCAACGGCGAATCCAGCCGCGAGATCAACGAAAACACCATCCGCCGCCTGCTGGAGCCCAGCGTCACGCGCGACCAGTTCAAGGGCGAGTTCGCCTCGCTCACGCTGGGTTCGGGCGCCGCCGCAATGGTGATGACCCGGCGCGAATTCGACGCCGAAGGACACGCCTACAAGGGCGGGGTCACCCGCGCCGCCACCCAGTTCAACAACCTGTGCCGCGGCTGGAACCACCAGATGTGGACCGACACCCGCAGTCTTCTCAGCGAAGGCATGAAGCTGGCCAACCTCACCTACACCGCCGCGCGCACGGTGCTCGGCTGGGTGATGCACGACCTCGACCACATCGTGATCCACCAGGTCTCCAAGGCTCATACCGAATCGTTCATCCGCAAGTTCGGCGTGGATCCGGCGCGTGTCTACCGCATCTTTCCGAGCCTGGGCAACATCGGCCCGGCCTCGATCCCCACCGTGCTCTCGCGCATCGTCAACGAAGGCCGAGTGCAGCGCGGCGACAAGATCGCGCTCATGGGCATCGGTTCGGGTCTGAACTGCTCCATGGCCGAAGTTGTCTGGTAACCGCGGCCGGGGCGTGAACCGCGCCGGCCTCAAGACCGACCCACGATACAGGCGAAAAAGACCGTCGTGACCGCACTCCCGGGCCTTGACACCACGCTGTACCCGTTCGACAGCAACTACCACCAGCTGGCCTCGGGGCACTGCATGCATTTTGTCGACGAAGGACCGGCAGGCGCCCAGCCGGTAGTGATGGTGCACGGCAATCCGACCTGGTCGTTTTACTATCGAAATCTCATCCGCGGGCTGACCGACCGGCACCGCTGCCTGGCGCCCGACCATGTCGGCATGGGACTCTCGGACCGTCCCGCGGATAACGACTACGACTACACCCTGGCGTCCAGGGTCGACGACCTTGCCGAATGGCTTGACGCGGTCGAACCCGACCGGCCGGTCGACCTGGTGGTGCACGACTGGGGCGGCGCCATCGGCCTGAGTTGGGCCGCCGCCAACCCCGAGCGCGTGCGCCGCATATTTGTCCTCAACACCTGGGCATTCACGATTCCCGACGACGCCGACCTGCCGCGCTCACTGGCGTTCGCGCGCACTACGCTGGGCGCGTTCCTGATCAAGGGCTTCAACGCCTTCTCCGGTCTTGCGGTGAGAATGGCGACCGAAAAACGCCTGGATTCCGCCGTCGCGAAGGGCCTGACCGCCCCGTACCGAGGCGGCCCACAGCGCCGCCTCGCGACGCTGCGCTTCGTCCAGGACATCCCGCTGACCGAATCCGACCCGGCCTGGAAGGTGCTCGCCGAGACCGAGCGCAACCTCGCCCGGCTGGCCGACAAGCCCATCGCCTTCGGCTGGGGCGGGCAAGACTTCGTGTTCAACGATCGCGTACTCGAAAAATGGCGCGAGATTTTTCCTGACGCCAGCGTCGACTACATCGAAGACGCCGGCCACTACGTCCTCGAAGACGCCGCCGACCGGCTGGTGCCGAAAATCCGCGAATTCTTCGCTTCCTGAACTGCCCCGGCAGCCCGACACCGCAGCGGGCCGCATAAACCGTCCAACCGTAGACCGGCGCGCCGCAAGAGCCAGCGCCTCGCCCGCCCCCATCGCCAATAATCGTCGATAATCGCCCCATCCCTGCAACCAGCATCGCGAATGAACTTCCTCCCTGGCCGGCACGCAGACGAAGCGCTGATAGCGCCGCAATCCTTCGACGCCTCGATCCAGATCCAGGGAGTTTCTTCTGCATTGATGGCCGGGCTGTTCCACGGCTCGGCGCGGGCGCGGGCGCATTGGAAACCGGGTCTTGAGTTGACAGCAGGTCTTTGCGGCGCCACCGACGACGAGACGGCATCGCCCTGGAAAAAAGACCTGCCCGACGGCCTGGTGACGCTTCACAGCGGTGCGCCGGGGTCGGTGCGGGTCGAACCCGATCACGCCATCATCGACACGCTGTTGCCGCAAAGCCTGTACCTGTTGCTCGCCCAGCAATGGGCGCGGGCAGGCCTGATGCTGGTCCACGGCGCCGCCTTCGAGTTCGAAGGCAAGGGAATTCTGGCGCTGGGCGACAAGGGCG
>Ga0102931_1001464_pt1 | contig 11725 bp, 15 predicted proteins | sample SalPonR1_C_D1_MG_FD_79282 | JGI IMG/M metagenome (GOLD analysis project Ga0102931, IMG submission 79282) | Salt pond soil microbial communities from South San Francisco under conditions of wetland restoration - Salt Pond MetaG R1_C_D1_MG | ecosystem: Environmental > Aquatic > Marine > Intertidal... | reverse complement strand
GATGATGACTGGCGAACAGGCGCCGGAAACCCTCGCTTCATGGATGACGACGAAGACGAAGACGAAGACTGGGACGACGAAGACGAATACGAAGAAGGCCGCGATTCGGCAATTAACTCTATTATCGGAAAATCAAGGCGTTAAGAACAAACTCGCCCGTGTCTGTATTACATTTGGTTTAAATGCAGAGTATGATTCCTGCACGGTAAACGCAAAGGGCACGGGCGAGTTTTAATTATTGGAGTAATGTTATGAATGAGATGAGAAAGCTAATGGAGATGTTCGAAGACGACCTTGATTCGGAAGCTTCGGACATAGACCTCGACGATAAACTAGACACATTAGCAGAGCAGTTTGCGCATATACTCATGCAAAAACAACAAGATGACGCCACGGGCGAACCAGATGAGATGGCGGCATATTACGATGCAGAAACGGCATTCGATTATGAGCTAGAGATGTTTCAGAATGAGGTGAAGAAGCATCTAGAAAAGCTTGGATTTTTTTAATTACTGGAGTAATAAGATGAATGAGATGAGAAAGCTAATGTCGTTGATGGAAGGTGTCGACCTTGCCGATGTTCCTCAGCAAAGGCAAAGGCAAGATGCTCTAGACGACCAGCTACACGATTTGATTCATGTCGCAAATAAGTTTGGTATGTATGATGCGGCAGATTATTTGAAAAAGCTATTAGGAAACAGATAATGAACGAAATGCGTAAGCTAATGGAAAGTATTAAGCCGCTTTTTGAAGAATGGGAAGATCGTGTTAAGGCTGCGCTAGCATTTTTGGACGGTGAGATCGAAAACGCGATTGAATACGAAACCAACGATGATGATATGGGATGGGACGACGAAGACGATGATGAGTATGGTGATGACAGCATTCTAGTACCTGCCCTTCGCGATATTCGTGCCCGTGTCGCAGCAGGAGAAGTTGCCAACGAAGAAGACATCGAAGACATTAACATCGATGTATACGAAGCTACAATGGGTTCAGGATCGCATTGCGGCGATACGGATTTGGCAGACCATATCGCTTTTACTCTTCGAGACATTCTAGGCATTATAGACGAAGAAGACGAGTATTCTAGTCTAGAAGAAGCCACCAAACCTGATCTTGAGGATGAGCTGCGCGGAGCGTTTAAAGCTGCCGGCCTACCATTTGAATACTACTCAGTATCAAAAACTAAGACTGGGTTTACGTTGACATTCGGTGGCGGAATGATGCGCTACGCAATGCCGTCGGACAGAAAGCTTGTTAGACTCGACCAAGAACTGAGAAATCAGTTCGGCGATCTTTACCGCGACGTGTCTGTAGAAGTGTTTAATAAAAGAAGCAGGACAGGGACTTGGACGAAACTGTATCCGCCATTGAATCTGGACGGAAACGAGAGACCTAAGATGACCAAGCTAAGAATTCGATTCACGCCCGATTTGATAAACCGATACCGACCGTACATGTAAAAATTATGAGAGCATACGAAATTCTAAACGAGGGCGGAAATGCATTTACGGATGTAGGTGCAGTTCACATCTCAGAGATCGAGCCCACGTTAGAATGGCTCTCTAAACAGATCGGCATGCCTGAAATCAAAAAGCAGACGCTTGGTAGTGTTGGCAAGAAAGAATACTCCGGCGATATCGATGTGGTTGTAAACCTCGACAAAGAGGAGATGAAGGCCCTTGGAGAGAAGCTACGAAGCATATTAGGTAATACTAATGTCCGAGGCGCCGCCGGTAATGTCATCTCCCGTGTACCAATACAAGGCTACGATGAGAGCAAAAATGAGCGCGGCCCACGAACAGGATATGTTCAGGTAGATTTTTTCCCCGGTGATCCAGACTGGGTGTCGTTGTATTATGCAGGAACTGGTGACGACTCGAAACTTAAAGGTGTACATCGTAATCTATACCTATTATCCGTGGCAAAGTTTGTCGATCGTAAGGCATCCGAAGAAGAGGACAGCTTCGGTCGTCCTATCGAATCTGTTCGCTGGAGATGGTCGCCACGAGATGGTTTGATCAAGGTGCTGGCTAAGAGTAAGAAGAACCATAAAGATGAATGGGCACGAAAGCAGGATGTAGAATACCTATCGCAGCCTATTAAGAATGCCGATATGATTGCTGACCTTCTGTTCAAAGGTAAAGCGGACAGCGATGCCCTATACAGCGTAGAAACCTTGATCGATGCCACGAAGAAGGCATACGATAAGAAAACGCAAGAAAAGATCTTCAAATCGTTTGCCCAAACGGTAGAAGAGCAAGGTCATCGAGAAGGGTTTGAATTCCCTCCAGAAGTGGAGAAATATCTGTCATGAAGATCCGCGAGTTATTAACCGAATCTCGAACTGGCATTACTCATATAGAAGACCTTATTTTTACTGATGGTCAATTGGGAGCGCAAACTGCCGTTGGTGTGTTGTCGGATATTGCTGAGAAACTTTCATTAGGGCACACACAGGTTGAGTCAGTTAGTGTGAAATGGGATGGTTCGCCGGCGATTTTTGCAGGGATTGATCCAGAAGATGGAAAATTTTTTGTTGGTACAAAATCCGCGTTTGCGAAAAAGGTTCCGCGCCGCATCAAACGCCCTTCTGATGTCAACAAATTCTATGGCGATGAAGAGCAAGACGATCTGCGACATAAATTACTTGTTGCTTTTAATAATCTTAGAAGATTAGAGTTCAATGATGTAATGCAGGGTGATCTGATGTTTACATCACAAGATTTAGAGAGAGCTACCATAGACGGCGATTCGTATGTTGTCTTTCGACCGAATACGATTACCTATGCGGTACCTTCAGATTCTAAGCTGGCGAATGATATTTTGTCTAAAGATCTAGGCATCGTATGGCATACACGATGGACTGGAGGACCTACACTAAATGATATGGTCCCATCTCCAGCTGGGCGCGTTGCTTTGTCAAAAGATCCAAATATTTGGCAAGATGATGCCACGTATAAGAATATGACCGGAATTGCTTCTTTGACCGCAGGGGAAGAGCGTAAGATTAATAATATTCTTGGAAAAGCTAAGGCACTAATGAGAGGATTGGGTTGGAACTCTGTATTAAAAGTTCTAAATAATAAAGAATTTGTAAATACTATTCACCCATTTATCAATCATCGTGTTCGACAAGGTAAACATGCCGGCAAGCCACAGGGTTTCATTAAAGAATTCTTAGAATTTTATAAGGAAAAACAGCTGAAGGGGTATGAGAGTCTTGGAGAACCACATCAGCAGAAGAGAATGAATAAGATTCAAGAAATGGTAGAATTTGTCCGATTACATCAGAATGAAATTTCAGGAATGGTTCAATTATATGATGAGTTGAATACCGCAAAACTATTTCTATTTAAAAAACTGAGTCGAATCGATTCAGTTCGCACGTTTAAGAAAACTGAAAACGGCTTTGAGGTCACTGCCCCTGAAGGGTTTGTGGCGGTACATGATCAGGGCGTTGTTAAGTTAGTTGACAGATTAGAATTTTCACGATTAAACTTTTTGAAAAGCAAATGACCTACGAATTAATAACAGATTTATCCGAAAGCCGCACATTTAGGACAAGGCATGCACTTAATAAATTCAGTAAAGAAGAAGCTGAACATTTCTTCTATGCCTTGTTACTTGCTCATTTGGTTTTGATGAGAGACGAAGATACAAGAACGTGGGCACAAAAAGAGTTTAGCAGAGCAGTAACATTTGGCAATTTCGATTATTTTCGCATCAGCATTAATGATTTATATACTCTTACATATATGATGACGGAAGTCCATGATTCGATCACAAAGATAATGGATGCTCGATTATATCGCATCTACCGTTTTTTAGGTAGAGGGCATTTTGTTCGTAGCGAAATTGAACCTGTTTGTCTAAGATTAGAACGAATGCTAGGGATTGATGACCCACAGCTTCGCATTGCTCGAAGAACAATGATTGACTGGGAGTTTGCAACACCAGCTAAAAGAAAGATGGTTTTACACTACTTAAGGATAAATATAAGGAAGTATAGTTTTATTACTGAAGTATTACCATTTTTAGATATACTCGATAAGAAAGAGGGAAGAAATGTTTGACAAATTTTTAAACGACTTCGAGCTGAATATGAAAACAGCCGACAATGGGATGAGTATTACTGAACAGCTTAAAGGGCTGGTAGAAGGTAAGATGGACTATGTTCGCATCGGCGACGAGAAAACGCGAATTAGTCAGCAGGATGCAAAGATTGCTCTAAGGTATGGCAACGGCGACTGGAAGTCGGTAGGAAAACTGAAGGAAGATATCCATAACATTCGTAAAAAGATCTCAGAGAAGGCTGCCGCTAAGAAGCGCGAACTTAAAGAAAGCGAATCAGCAATGTTTGATCTTGTTGCTAATCTTAAATACCTGCCGGGCATTGAGAAAGTCCTTAAAGTCAATGGAACGGTCGATGGGATGGAAGCAACCTGCGTATCTACACAGGGCATAAAGTATCATATTCGTATCTCGCAAATTGGTGCGGTAACTGAAGATCTAGATGTTATTCAGGGCGGAGAAAGTGATACGATTTCTGCGATGCGTAGAGCAGCTATTAACTTGCTTCGTGGCGGCGTAGATAAGGAAAGAATAGTATTAGAACTACAGACAATCGGATTAAACAAAGGTTTGCCTATTAAAGACGCTGTAGAACTTGCAAAAAAGTTATATAGACAAGAAGCCGATGCTCTCAGACGCAGGTAATCAGCAAAAAATTTCACAAAATAGATAAATAGAAGTAAGCACAGGCATAAAGCTTGTCAAATATCTTAGTAAGGAGAAATAAAATGGTAGACAGAGTAAAAGGTGGCCCAAAGCAGGGCGTATGGTTCTCAGCAGATGTTCGTTTCCTAGCACTAACCGTTGTTGGAAGCACTTTCACAGCTGACCTAGCTGCAGACCCAGCTGGCGTAAACAGCGATCTAGAACAGGTTCTAGAAGCAATCGCAACACGCGGTACAGTAATTGGTCTTACAGTTGCCAGTGACACAGTTGTTAATGTAATGGTAGACTATGCACAGGCATACGACGATGCAGCAGTTGTCACAGAGGTAGAAGCATTGATCGACGCAATCGCCGGTCTATCTGGTGCTACATTCACTGTAGAAGCAGGCTTCGGCGCACAGGCACTAGCCTAATAATAGTTTTTAAAACTATACGAGAAAGCGGACTCCGGTCCGCTTTTTTGTGACTGAAATATCTGTATATTCTGATAAATAAAGCAAAGCGTTATTATAGGAGTTATACAATGCCAGCAGTTAGAGTTCACGGAGGTATCTTTACAAATCAGGTACTATCCGGCAGTTTAAGGTTTTTCAAGATGTCCTCTGGTGCCACCGGTGCATTTGCAAATACCATCGCACCAGCAGCAGACACAATCATTGTTCCGGGTGCATCCACCGCCGGCGGTGATCCTCTTACAACCATCGAGTTTTATGTAGGCAACGGGCAGCCAGTCCCTAATAGTGCAGCCGAGCGTGCGCTTCGAGCATTGCTAGAAAAGGCAACGCTGATACAGATCGCGCTAGTTGATGACAATAACATTCATCTGGTATTTGAGAATACTGCCTTTGGTTGGGCAGATGATGCAGAGATGCAAACAGCAGTCCAGGCATTAGGGGTTATTGGAGCCGGAGCAGTTGATAGCAATGATCCTCCGGTGCCAGATGCAACCAACACAGGTACAACAGTTGATCTGTCTGCGGTAACCGTTACGGAAGTAGACTTCGAACTGGTATAAGGAAAGAATAATGAACGAAATGCGTAAACTAATGGAGGCGGTTAAGAATCTCAACGAAGAACCACAGTCTCCTCTAGAGTTTTTTGCCAACGAGGTTTCCGAATACTGCGGTGAGAATATTAGCCCACAGGATCTAGAAGTATACAGCGATGGTATGTCTTATGCTATCCTTTGCAAAGCTACTGACGAACAGTTTCTTTACTCCGATAATACCTATGGAGAAGGTGAGTTAGAGCCTGCTGAGTTTGATAGCTGGCCACCAAAGATTCACGGTCATTACGGCACCGCATTGAAAAAGGTTACCGAGCAGAAGCTCGACGAGTATTTTGTCCGTGTAGGAGAAGACACGGTAGGTAGCGTATTTAATACAATCCTCGGCATGCTAGATAATGATGTAAGCGAAGACTTAGAATTTGAACCAGAATATCTCATGGTTAATCTCGGATTCATTGAGGCTGGCGAACAGGCTCTGGCACTATCCGAACAAGTCGACGAGCTTAAGAAGGATTTATTACCGATTTGGAACGAAAAGGTTACTAACGAAGAAGCACTGAATGAATTAGCGTACTTCCCACATCTTGAGACCACAGATGCGTACGATTCGGAAGAAGATTATTTAGAGTATGTTATCCCGTCTTATAAGGCTGCAATCGAAGCCTTTCAAACATACGGCCAGGATCTAGTAAAAGAGCCAGAAGACGACGACTTCTATTGAGAATTAAAACCCTCCTTAGGTTTTGAAAGGGCATCTTCGGATGCTCTTTTTTTTGTCTGAATGAACCGCTTCATAGATTACAGAATTATGATAAATACAAACATGGAAGAATAAGGATAATATCGGTGAACTTAAGAGCGCACGGAACAGCAGGTACGAACCAAGTTTTAACTGGTGTTATTCATTATTACACGGTGTGGGTTTCTTCGCCAAATGCGGTTACTGATCCGGAGAATGCAACGGGCGTTAATATACGAGTGACGGGTAATATACAAGATATTAGTCAAAAAAGTTTTGAGATTTTAATACAGAGCGTTGGTTTAAGAGTCTTGCCTATTATTTTAAACGACCCGAAACCTGTCTTAGATTTGGCGGCTGCCGGCAGCCCATCACTTACTGGTGAAGGGTTTGTGTGGAAATTTGCATCGGAACAGAGAGATGCTTTCGCTACGCCTGCTAATCCTGTAGGGCTATTGATTGAGGAAATGGCGGGCATAGTATTACCAAATGGTACAGTATTAGAAACAACAGGACCTGAACCAAATATTGAATTTCAGAGAAGTGACGAATTATGAAAATATTAGATGTCGTAGTTGAATCAAAGATAGTATGGGCCAGAAGAGGACAAAAACTAATGCGGAAGCATAGATGTACCGCCGGCCCTAGAAAAGGTCGAATAGTATCGAGTCCTGATCAATGCTTCAAACCGATTGACCTACAAAAAAGAATTTCGATGCGGAAAACAAGGGCTTCTAAAGGACCCAGAATGTCTAAGCGAGCCACTCGTGCCAAAAAGTATAATATTGCGAGCAAGGTGTTAAGAACACTAAACAAAGGAAGATAGTATGAAGTCTATGAAAAAGCTATATGAAAGAACTAAGTCTGTGATTCATGAAAGCATGACAGACCAGGTTTCGAAACTGTTAGGGACTGAGCCCGGCTCTGTAGAAAGCGCGATAGATGCGCTGTCATTCGCAGATTACCTAGAGTTAAGCAATGCAGTCAACACTGATGATAAAGATCTTGTTCGAGAAATTCTACAGCTGGACGCAACCAAAACTGAAAATACTGATGAATTGGGTGATGAGTTCAATGACGACGATCAGGACGAAGATGACCTATGGGGCATGAATGACCTAGATGAGTTTGATGACGACGATGATTTAGAAGAAGGTCTAGCTGATATCGATATGAATATTTCTAGTTGGGGCAAAGTTGATCCCAACTTTGCTGACGACCCCGAGTATAAGATTGTACTGAAAACTCCTGGAGGCAAGCATTATAGATATCGTTCTTTGGATGACATGAAAGAAAGGTTAAGATTAGGTTTCCAAAAGAACCCTAATCTATGGGACGACATTAAGGCTGGAAAAACAACCTGGACCTTGGTGCGAAACGACCTTGATGAAAGTGGCCTAGAAGAAGCGGATAATCCATTCCAAGCGATTACCCCGCCGAGTCAGCAGTTACCTAGCAAAAGCCTAGCACAGAAGAATCCAAATAATAATCAATCTTCAGCCGGCGAAACTAATCAGAGTGCCGAAGAAGAGCGTAAGGATATCGATAAGCTTGAAACTGGAGATGAAATTGAAGTTATTGATGTAGATGGTAACCCTACGCCTGCTGAGATTGTAAGTACAACCAGCCCGGGCGATACATACGTGGTAAGAGGAAAGAGCGGTAAGGAGCATATTATGAGAAAAGATAATATTACCGGAACACCGAAGATGGCGGAGTCATATCGCTCTAGTAAAACAGAATCGTGGAACGAAAAGACTGATAGCGTAGAAGCAGTTCGTAGCGCCATTATTCATCGTGTTCGCGGTCAACATCTTGATCTTATCGACAAGTACGGCATTGAAAAAGTAATGGACGCTATCGACAGCACCGCCGAATATTACGGTTCAATTGGTCTAGACGAGATTGGCAGCAGCGATGTTTCTGCCTTCGTCGATTCGGTGCGCACAGAACTAGGTGAGCCAAGCATGTTCGAAGATACAGACCTAGCAAGAATGAAGCGATTGGCTGGTCTGCCGGTAATGGAGGCCGGCGACGAGCAGACCGTTAGAAATCGTTTAGAAAGAATGATCGATTACGCTCGTCGCGACCAACACAGTTTTCGTAAGGCTGATGTAAGGGATTCGATAACGAAAGAAAGGCGTGCTCTTAAGGCGATCGCCTATATGGATCACGGCATGCCTGCAGACGAAGCATGGGAATATTTCCAGACCGGAAAGCACAGTCAAGATTTTGAGGTAGATAGTCCGATGAGAGAAGCAGACCATTCTGCTAGAAAAGATTTGAAAGACTTCGCCGGCGTAAAATGCCAAAACTGCAAGAAAGGCACCTACCAAGAAACATCCATCCATGATGATTGGGATGGTGTTCTTCATTGCACCAAGTGCGGACAGCAGGTAGAACGCCATCAGGAAGTGAATGAGACTGCATCTGGCGGTGCTACAGGAGCTGGTGCAGTCGCGGTCGGCGCAGTCGCGGTCGGTGGTATGCAGAAGCGCGGTAATCCATCGATCTACAGCACCGCAGAGAAGCCTGAACCAAAGAAAAAGGGAAAGAAAACGAGTAAGAAGAATGAAGGACTCGGCAGAAATAAAAAGTCGTAAACTGTCTCGCCGTAAAAAAGCCAAGGCAAGGAGATCGTTAGCGACCGTCATCGGTCGCGTCATCGCCGACATTGACGGCGATCCTTTCTTGCGCAATCATTTATTTCTGAGTCGAAGCGATGATGGTAAACTAACTGTAGGTTCTTATGTTATTGTTCATAATGAACATAGATTGTTCGATGTTTATAATAAACAAGGAAACATCCTTCACAAGAATTTATATGTTTTTGATGCTGCAATGGCAATAACTGAGTGTCTCAATTCAAAAAGAGAAAGATTCATTCCAGAAATTTTAGAACTTGAAGAAACTTATGCTAGGAATGTTAATGATGTTAAATTATTTCGTTACATGATGGGACTGAAAACCGAAGGCAAAGATATTTATGAAGATCGATACGTTATTGTTAAGCAACGAGCTGAGAAAGCGTTGCAAGGAATCAAGAAGTTTAGATTGGTGAAATCCTAGCGATTTAGATAAATACATCAAAGAACCTATATAGGATTACAAATATGCTTTTACAAGACCTAAACTCTAGTAATACTCGCAAGATGGAGAAAATCAATCATCTCCTTCGCGAACGCTTTGGATTTAGCCTAGCATCGGATATTTCAACGGGTAAGTTGGATACTCTTTATACTAAGATTGCTGATGATCTATACAATCTCAAGCTTGATCTTAGAAACGTTCAAAGTAAGGATTATGCACAGAAGCTTCTCGTTGCTGAGGGACTAAAGATGATGCTAGACGATCGCAAAGAAAAAATCGAAGCATTGCGAGAAGCGCATTTAGTTGGCCCCGGTGCTCGTCGTTATGAAGCTGCATTAGAAGCAGCCGCAGCAGATGTTGAACACGAGTGTTCGGTTGGCGACGACTATGAGGATGCTATTAAAGATGCCATGAAAGCATATCGCTCTTCCGAGCTACGATTCTCTGATGAAATGTTTGAGTTTGACCTTCGGGAAATGACGAAGCATTGCACATTAGACTCTCAGATTGGTGAATATGAAGGTGGCCCTGATTTTGCGATGGAAGAAGCAGGGCCCGAGAAGATGGCTCGAAAATACATCCCCGGTGTTGGCAAGATGCAGGCCCGTAAGAAAGCAGCACAGCACCGCGACGCGGCCTACTTCACATCCTCCGTGGTTGGTCCTGAGAATCGGGGCGCGCCGGCTTCCGACGCAGATTTTCATGATGACAACCGCGTTGCCGACCGTGAGTGGAGAGACCATCACCGTTACTCTCGTATTGCCCGAGGCGAGAAGCCTTTCGCAAAAGAAGAACTAGAAGAAGAAGCACCTCCAGGAATGGAAAGTTGGATCAAAGACCGCAAGGAAGATTTTAAGAAGCAGTATGGCGATGATTGGCAAGAAGTTCTCTACGCTACCGCATGGAAAGAGTATAATAAGAAAAACGAATCCGTAGAATCTCCTCCAGTGCGAGATGTTGTTGACTGGTCAGATGTTATGGATGCTGGTAAGAAGGTCGCAAGAGATGTACATGGAAAGGTTGATATGCAGAAGCTAAAGGGCATCATTTCCAATGCTAAGAAGCATAAGCCAGATTCAACGGCGTCGGCAATTGAACATGTCAAGCAAATGCTACGCACCGATGAGACCATCAAAGAAGACGCAGGTCACAGCATTTTAGATATCATTACTCCAGAAGAGCTAGACGAGCTACGTGGATTTATATCTGGTGCTCGTCCATACGAAGATTTCTATGGTACAGATGTTTTCGACAAGCTCTATAGATATTATGCATTTGACAATGCAGAAATGCCATACGAAATCGCAAAGGGCCGCGGCGGCGACGTTGATGCTGATCAATGGATCCTAGACCGAGTGGAACAAGATTACGGCGACGAAGTTCTAGGCATGGAAGAAGGGCGAGATGCTGCAATGGGCAAACAAGCAGAAAGAGAATGGCGCGGGCAAAGCAGCAATCGTAGCCAAGATTATTTTGATTACCAAAAAGAAAAGACAACCGATTATAGGAAAAAGCCAATGAAAGAAGGATATGTGAAGCAACTAAGAAAGCTCCTAGAGGCAGAAGTAGAACAGGCGGAGAGTCTAATCGCAGCTCGCGGATTTAGTCAGGAGCTACAGGATATGGTCGAGAAGCTAGGTCGCCTAGTAAACGAAGACCTGCCAGCAGTTTCCGAACAGATGCGAGATGCTTATGGTGCAGATGTTGCTACAGGTTTTGAAAACACAGTAGGAACCACTCTATCTACTGTTATGGACTCATTGAAAGACTCTAAGCAAGACATCGACAACTCTGTGTCTGCAATTGCTGATGGGCAAGCGCCTACAGACACTAGCGACATGGGCGATGTAGACTTTGAAGGTGGCGACGAAATGGGCGACGAAGAAGACATCGATCTAGATCTCGACTCCGCCGATGAAGTAGACATGGATATGGACGTAGATTTAGACGGCGAAGAGAGCAGCGATGAACTGCTAGGCCGCGCTAAGAAAGAGTCGGTCAATCGCAAGAAGGAACTAGAGAAAAAGATCTTTGAGATGAAGAAGAATATTGCTCGTCTAAAGGCAAGCAAGAAACGCTAAGGTTCATTATGCGAGCAAGAGAAATTCTTACGGAAGGCGAACAGCCTGAGATCCAAACGGATT
>Ga0102931_1001460_pt1 | contig 11744 bp, 8 predicted proteins | sample SalPonR1_C_D1_MG_FD_79282 | JGI IMG/M metagenome (GOLD analysis project Ga0102931, IMG submission 79282) | Salt pond soil microbial communities from South San Francisco under conditions of wetland restoration - Salt Pond MetaG R1_C_D1_MG | ecosystem: Environmental > Aquatic > Marine > Intertidal... | reverse complement strand
ATAATCGAATGCTCTATATGACTGAGATCGGGTTTCACCACAGGATCCCTTTGCTATACTCAAAAACTGGAGAAACTCTTTTCTCCCATTCCTTTCAAAACCTTCTGCTATGTTATCCATGGTCGAACCCGATGATCCCTTGATTTGATTCTTTAATTTGAAGTCATTTTTGAAAGGTGTCCTTTTGCTTAATTGAAATATAACCTTCGAAAGTGCTCTCGCTTCTTGCCATATTTCCAAATCTTCAAATCTCTCAACAGCCATAACTTTAAACCTTAAACTTGAAACATTAAACCTAACCGAGCCATCCTTCTCTATCCAAACTCCGATACTGAATCGCCTCAGCGATATGATGTGATCGAATCTCTTCAGATCTTTCCAAGTCTGCGATGGTTCGGGAAACTTTTAGGATTCGATCGTACGCACGGGCGGAGAGCCCTAATGTATTCATCGCTTTTTTCAGCATATTTTCACCAGCTTTGTCAATCGGACAAATTTTACGGGCCAGTTTTGTATTCATCTGGGCGTTGGAGTGCACATTTTCGATTCCCATAAATCGCCTATTCTGAATTTCACGGGCATCCACAACCCGTTCACGAATCTGTTTGGAGCTCTCTCCTTTGGCTTTGGCTGAGAGTTCATCAAAACTCACTTTTTCTACATCAATGTGCAGGTCAATCCGGTCCAGAAGCGGCCCGCTAATTTTCCCTAAATATCGCTGCATCTGCATATTTGTGGCTCCGTTCGCATCCGTGGGATCGTACCAATCACCGGTTGGAGAGGGATTCATTGAGGCAACCAGCATAATCCGGCTGGGATAACTCACACTCATTCTCGCTCTCGAAATATTTACAATTCCATCCTCCAGCGGCTGGCGCATCACCTCCAATGCACTTCGTTTGAATTCAGGAAGTTCATCCAAAAAAAGGACTCCATTGTGAGCCATTGAAATTTCACCCGGCATCGGGATGCTTCCTCCACCCACCAGTGCCACATCCGAAACAGTGTGATGCGGACTTCGAAAGGGACGTTGAGTCACCAGTGATTTTCCCGGCTCAACCAATCCTGCCACTGAATGAATTTTTGTGGTTTCAAGAGCTTCATCCAGGGAAAGCGGTGGTAAAATGGTGGGAAGCCGACGTGCCATCATCGTTTTTCCTGATCCGGGCGGACCGACCATGATAACGTTATGTAATCCGGCCGCAGCAACTTCCAGTGCCCTTTTTACATTTTCCTGTCCTCGAACATCTTCAAAATCAAGGATCTCATGCTCCCCATTTTTGTGAAAGAGAGCTTCAAGGTCAATATCAATAATCGGATGTGAATTTTCATCCTCCAGCCACTCCATCACTTCATTGATATCATTGAATGCCACAACGTTAATTCCATCCACCACACCCGCTTCGGCACCGTTATCCTTCGGAACCAGTACATATTCCAAACCACGGTCCCTGGCTTCCACAACCATCGGCAGAATTCCTTTAATGGGCCGAAGTTGACCGTCCAGTGCCAACTCTCCTGCAATCAAAGATTTTTCCAGTTTATCACTTTCAATCTGCTCGGAAACGGCAAGCAGGCTCACAGCAATCGGCAGATCGAACGCACTTCCCTCTTTGGGCAGATCGGCCGGTGCCAGGTTTACGGTGATCTTTCCCCGCGGAAAATTTGCGCCTGCATTTTTCAATGCGGCATCAATACGGTCTTTCGATTCGCTAACGGCGCGATCGGGTAATCCTACCAAAAAGTATTTCGGTACTCCGCCGCTCATATTTACTTCAACTTCAATTAAACGGGCATCCACGCCAATGTTAGATGCGCAATAGACTCTTGAAAGCATAGTTCGTTTTGTATCTTTATTAAGGGTCTTCTCGTAGTATGAACTATGAAAAGTCAATCCCTTACAAAAAAATCCAAAAGAAACGGTGAAATTATGGAAACAACGCAAAAAACCATCTTCGAAGAAATTCGCGGAACCGTTGACGAGATTATTGCACAAATCAAGAAAATTATTAAAGAAGGAAATGCACGGCGAATTCTAATCAAGAACAAAAAAGGAAAAACTCTATTCCAAAGTCAATTGACCATCGGCGCTGCCGGCATCGCACTTTTAGCTGTTTATGCACCCCTGATCACAGCTGTTACAACAATTCTACTGTATGCGAATGATGCCAAAGTATTCATTGAAAGGGAAATTGGTGAAGACGAGGATGAATACGAAGTGGAGGCAGAAGTGATTGAGATAAATGATGAAGATGAGGAAGAAGAGGTGAAGACGAAATCTGAATCTGAGGAAGAGGGTGAAGATTCTGAGAAAGAGTAAACTTTTCAGAGCCTAACTTTCAAATTAAATGCTCAAGTGAGATTAATGTCATCCCCCATTGCCCCTTCGAAGGGAGACACTTTTGGCTCAATTTGTTTATTGAAAATCATCGGATGAGTGAACAAATCAATATCTTTATCCTAAGCAAATATTCTCATCCGATGAATTAATCTATTCCATTCCAAGCTTGGCGAGCCGGGTTACCTTTATTTCCAGTGTTCCTGGGCGAGTGCTTCCTCATCAATTTCGTTCTCCGCTAAATATCGTTCAGCGTCGAGTGCAGCGCGACATCCCGTTCCGGCGGCGGTTACAGCCTGGCGGTAAATGGGGTCCATCGCATCACCACTTGCAAAAATGCCGGGAAGATCGGTCTCGGTGGACTGGCCTTTCGTTTGGATATATCCAACATCATCCATCGTAAGTACTCGTTTGAACAAGTCGGTATTTGGTTTATGGCCAATCGCGATAAAAACACCGGTAACATCATCAAGAGTGGTAATATCTTCTGTTTTGTTGTTGTAGATTTTAACGCCTTCTACAACTTTATCCCCAAGAACTTCCTGGAGTTCAGAATCCCACATGAATTCAATTTTCTCATTATTGAAGGCGCGGGTCTGCATCGCTTTGGAAGCACGGAGTTCATCACGTCGGTGAATTACCGTCACTTTTGATGCAAACTTGGTTAGAAATGTAGCCTCTTCCATAGCCGTATCTCCGCCTCCGACTATTATGACATGTTGATTTCTGAAAAAAGCACCATCGCAAGTAGCACACGCGCTCACTCCTTTTCCTCTCAAACGCTGCTCACTTGGCAGATCCAGCCATTTTGCGGAGGCACCGGTTGAGATGATGATCGATTTAGAATAAAGGGTCGTTTCTTCATCTACCGTAACTTTATAAGGCCGCTTATCAAATTCGATATTTGTCACATACCCATATCGGCAATCAGCTCCAAACCTTTTTGCTTGCTCCCTGAAATCTTCCATCATTTTTGGCCCCATGACCCCATCCGGATATCCGGGATAGTTTTCGACGTCAGTGGTTTGCATCAATTGCCCGCCGGGTTCAGGTCCCTCAAAAATAATTGGGTTCAGATCAGCTCTTGCAGCATAAAGTGCAGCTGTAAGCCCTGCGGGTCCACTTCCGATGATTACTACGTCTAATGTTTTGTTTTGTATATCTTCCATTTTTAAACTCAATTTTATTTTTCTTTTTAAAGGTAAGAAAAATCATGCGTTCTTATAGTCAATAATGTCTATCAATATGATAACTTTTAGTAAAGATTACCTATAATTTTCAAAGAAACGCTTCCAATTCAGACCTTTTGTTGCAAATAAAATAAAAATCGCTAAGTTACCCGAAACCATGACAAAGGAGGACTTAAATTGATAGTTGGAGTTTGTAAAGAGACTCAGGAAAACGAAAAACGTGTAGCTTTAACTCCAGAGGGGGCAGAAAAATTGATCTCTCTCGGACTGGAGATATTAATTGAGAAGGATGCAGGAGTTGCATCGAGCTATACAGATGAACAATATAAAGAAGCCGGTGCTTCCATTGAGTCAGACAGAGGTACCATTCTCAAAAAAAGTGAACTGTTTTTGGCCGTCCAGGCACCTGATGAAGAGACCGTCAAAAAACTCAATGAAGGAACTGTTCTGGTATCCTTCATCTGGCCGCTCCAACACGCTGAGTATGTTGAACTGTTGAAAAAGCAGGGATTACGTGCCATGGCGATGGATACCATTCCACGAATCAGCCGGGCTCAATCGATGGATGCACTCTCTTCGATGAGCAATATTGCAGGATATAAAGCTGCATTGATGGGGGCCGATCATCTCGACAAATATATGCCAATGATGATGACTGCCGCAGGAACCATTCGCCCGGCAAAAGTTCTTGTTTTGGGTGCCGGTGTTGCGGGATTACAGGCTATTGCTACTGCCAAACGACTTGGTGCCGTGGTTGAATCTTTTGATATCCGGCCTGAGGTGAAGGAGCAGGTTGAAAGCCTTGGAGCTACATTCGTGGAAGTTCCTCTTGAGGAGGAAGAAACACAATCCAAGGGTGGTTATGCCAAGGAGCTTTCCAAAAGTAACCAGGAGCGTCAGCGGGAAGTGATTCACGAACATGTGAAAAAGTCAGATATCGTTATCACAACAGCATTAATTCCCGGTAAACCAGCCCCGCTTCTTGTAACCAAGGCAATGGTTGAAGATATGAAACCAGGTTCAGTTGTGGTTGATATAGCTGCTGAACAGGGTGGTAACTGTGAGGTTACAGAGCCGGGGGAAACGATTAATCATAATGGAGTTCTTGTTGCAGGTCCGCTGAACATTCCAAGTTCACTTGCATTTCACGCGAGTAAACTTTACTCCAAGAACTTGCTCTCACTACTCGACCTGTTGATTGAAGAAGGAAAACCGAACTTCAATTTCGAAGACGAAATCATTCTAAATGCTACAATCACGAACAACGGCGAAATTGTTTCACCATTTGTGAAAGAGAATAGTTAGGCTAACGGACAGATAAGCATCAATCAACCCCTAAATATCTTATTAAAGACACAAGCGAGACGCTTGCGTCAGCATATTTTAAATAATCATGACACAATATTCATAACATGGAAGACCTGATTTTTAATCTTTTTATCTTTGTTCTGGCCTCTTTTATCGGCTTTGAACTGATCTCAAAGGTACCGCCCACATTGCACACTCCCCTTATGTCCGGGGCAAATGCTATTTCGGGTATCACTCTCATTGGAGCATTGATTATATCCGGTGCAACCGGAGGTGCATTCTCACACTGGATCGGTTTTGCTGCCATTGTTTTTGCTACCATCAACGTGGTGGGTGGATTTATGGTAACCGACCGAATGCTTGAAATGTTCAAGAAAAAGGAGGATGATCAATGAGCCAGTTTCTACCTGAAACCATTCAATCTTTCCTGCCTAACGTTATCCAGCTAATTTACCTGGTTGCCACCGGTTTCTTTATCGTTGGAATTAGACGACTGGGATCCCCGGCAACCGCACGATCCGGAAATCAGCTCGCTTCAATTGGGATGCTGATCGGTGTGGCCGTCACACTTTTTGACCAGGAGATTGTCAGTTTTGAATTTATTGTAGCCGGGGTTGTTATCGGTGCGGCAATCGGTGCCTTTGCAGCTAAAAAAGTTCAAATGACGGCGATGCCGGAAATGGTAGCTGTCTTTAACGGGTTTGGCGGCGGTGCCTCGGCCTTGGTTGCCTGGGGTGAGTTAGCCCGGCTTAATCCCACGATGTTCGATACTCAGAGCCTCATAACAACTGGACTCAGTATCCTGATCGGTTCGATCACCTTTACCGGAAGTTTTATTGCATTTGGAAAGCTGAAGGGATTCATCGGTGGTGGACGAATAGCACTGCCCGGCCAAAATATCATCAACCTTGTATTAACGGCGGTAGCTCTCTTTTTGGTAGGATGGTTTACTATTGATCCTGCTAATCAAGTCATATTCTGGTCTCTCTTTGGATTAGCTCTTTTCATTGGGATACTTACTGTACTTCCCATTGGTGGTGCAGATATGCCCGTGGTGATCTCGCTTTTGAACTCTTACTCGGGGATTGCCGCTTCAATGGCCGGTTTTGTTCTCGGAAACAACTTATTGATCATCAGTGGTGCACTTGTTGGGGCGGCCGGTTTGATCCTCACCAACATCATGTGTAAAGCAATGAACCGGACACTGCCGAATGTACTCTTCGGTGCATTTGGAGGCGGAGAAGAGGGCCCTGCAGCAATCGGCGATTCAGACAAAACCGTACAGCAAACGTTTGCAGACGACGTTGCTATTCAATGTGCCTATGCTAAAAAAGTAGTCATTGCACCGGGTTACGGATTAGCGGTAGCCCAGGCTCAGCACGTACTGAAAGAGGTTGCGAATTTGCTTGAAAACAAAGGTGTAGAAATAAAATATGCCATTCATCCCGTCGCAGGACGAATGCCGGGACACATGAATGTATTATTGGCTGAAGCAGATGTTCCGTACGACCAGCTTTACGATATGGAGGAGATCAATCCGGAATTTGCTTCTACGGACGTTGTTCTGATAATCGGAGCAAATGATGTTGTAAATCCGGCTGCGAAAACATCACCCGGTAGTCCTATTTACGGTATGCCCATTTTAGATGTGGATGATGCCGACCGCACCATTATCTTCAAGAGAAGTTTAAGCCCCGGTTATGCCGGAATAGATAATGCACTTTTTTACAGCGACAAAAACCAGATGTTCTTCGGGGATGCAAAGAAGTCTCTGCAAGAACTGGCTACTGCTATAAAAGAGTTGGATTAACTCTCCCTATCTCTCATTCTCTAACAACTCCTAATTAACGCTTGTTAATTAATCGCAGGGGCAATTCATGAATTGCCCCTACGTCAAAATTTCTCCTCTTTTCGATGTACTTTTCAACGTAAAAAGTACACGGAATTGATCACTCCACAGGTAAAATTCGACTAATTGACCCGTTCGATTCATTAGTGAAGTAGATGTACCCGTCGGGTGCTTCCTCTACATCGCGTATTCGACCGATCCCCTCAAGAATTCGTTCCTCCTTCACAAACTCTTCGCCATCTACAACAATCCTGGAGATCAGTTGAAATGCCAATGCTCCATTCAGAATGTCTCCTTTCCAGCCGGGATAATTATCACTTGTTACAAACGCCATCCCGGAGGGTGCAATCGAAGGATCCCAGTACCAAATCGGCTGTTCCATCCCAGCTCTTGCAGTGTCATCCGTAAATGATGTTCCATTGTAGTTAATACCATAGGAGATTTCCGGCCAACCGAAATTTATGCCGCCCTCTTTGTGTACATTAATTTCATCACCACCGCGCGGTCCGTGTTCATTGGTCCAGATAATGCCTGTTTCAGGGTGAAGATCCATTCCCTGCGGATTACGTACGCCATAAGTATACGCAGCATCAAGACCTTCGCTGCCAACAAAAGGATTGTCTTCGGGCACGGTTCCGTCATCATGCAAACGGTAAATTTTTCCGCCGTCCCGGTTAATATCCTGTGGATTTACATCACGATTACCCCTGTCTCCTATGCTAAAAAACATATATCCCTGGTTGTCGAATTTAATTCGGCTGCCAAAGTGTTGACCCCTGTCGGTAGAGGGAGTTGCCGAGTACAACTCTTCAAGTTCAATTAATGAATGAGATTCTTCATCGTATCGAGCACGCACAATCGCAGTATTTGCACCTCCATCTCCAGGTTTAGAATAGCTGAAATAGAGCCAGCCATTTTCGTCGTATTGAGGATGTGGTTCCACATCAAGCAAGCCACCCTGACCTTCAGCCCACACTTCTGGAACACCTCCAATCGGATCGTCGACCAATTCACCATTTCTTACGAGGTGCATGTCACCATCACGTTCAGTAAAAATCATCTTTCCATCCGGAAAAAATGCCATTCCCCAAACTACTTCAACTCCCTCAACAACATTTTGTACGTGGAAGTCAAACTCTTCGGATTCATAGATTTCATCAATCGTATCCGGTAGTTGGAAGTAATAATCGGAGGCATAACTTAATTCAACTTCTCCGTTTTCAACCTGTTTGGAAGTGCTGGAATCACTTGAACAGGCAGTAAACTGAAAAATTAAAAATAAAACCACCATTAAAATTTTAAAGGCTCCTTCAATTGTTTTCATAGTCAGGAATTCATTAATTGTCATTCTAATTGATTTGGCATAAAATGCCTTTGGATTTAATAATCAAACAAAGAAGTTAAACATATCATCTGTAAAAAGATGCAAAGTAATTTTTCGTTTCAGTCATTCATTTGGGGATTCATTTTATTGATAACTATAAATGATTCCTTCTATTCCCAGAATTACAATACTCATCAAGATCTTCGAACAGACCTGCTGATTGTGGGAGGTGGTGCGAGTGGAGTTTCAGCTGCCATACAGGCTGCCCGCTCAGATTTGGATGTAATTATTGTCGAACCAACACCCTGGCTTGGTGGTATGCTAACAGCGGCCGGGGTTAGTGCTACAGATGGCAACCATAATTTACCCTCCGGCATCTGGGGGGAATTTCGGCAGGAGCTCCGGGATTACTACGGCGGTTCGGAAGCACTTTCTACCGGGTGGGTCAGTAATACTCATTTTGAACCCCATGTAGGAAATGAAATTTTAAATAAAATGTTGGATCAATATCCCAATATTCGCCGTTTTCACGGGTATTCAATTCAAAAAGTATCTTTAGAAAAAAATCGTGTTACGGGAGCTGCTTTCGTTAATGATAGCGGACAGATCTTAAACATTGAAGCTACAATAAGTATTGATGCAACAGAGTATGGAGATTTGATGGCCATGTCCGGGGCTGATTATTTTGTCGGTTTGGATCCGAGAGACCGGACAGGGGAAGAGATTGCACCAACTTATGGTAATTCTATGATACAGGACCTTACCTATACGGCTATTCTGAAAGATTACGGGCCTGATGCGGATATGACGATCCCAAGACCCCCCAATTATCAACCCTCTATTTTTGAGAACGCCTGTAAAGAGGTGAGTGAAAATCCTGATGAGTTTGAGGGTGTGGATTGTCAAACAATGCTCGATTATGCTAAACTTCCGAACGACAAATACCTCATCAACTGGCCAAATAACGGAAATGATTACTATTTGAATGTGATTGAAAACACCCCGGCCGAACGGGAAATTCTCTTGGAGGAGGCCAAAAACCGAACCCGCCAATTCATCTATTTCATACAAACGGAGATTGGTTTTAAAAATTTAGGGATCGCTGATGATGAGTTTGATACTGAAGATCACTTTCCCCACATCGCCTACCACAGAGAATCGCGACGGCTAGACGGATTGACTATGCTGACGATGAATGAGCTGATCGATCCATATGAAGCAGGAACAGGATTATACAAAACAGCAATTGGTGTGGGAGATTATCCACTTGACCATCATCGCCGGCTAAATCCCTCACCATCCGGAAGTCTTCTTGAACAAGATGATCGCGAACCTTTTGAATTTGAGACACACTTCGGTGCATTTCCACCTATCCCTTCATTCTCCGTACCGCTCGGCAGTTTGATACCCAAGGAAGTTGATGGATTGATCGTGGCAGAAAAGAGTATCTCCGTTAGCAGTATCGCAAATGGGTCGAGCCGTTTGCAGCCTGTTGTGATGACGATTGGTCAGGCTGCCGGAGCTGCCGCCGTTTTGAGTGTGAAACAGGAACTTCAAACGAGAGATCTGTCTGTAAGGGATGTTCAACAACAACTGTTAGATTCGGGCGCTTGGTTACTGCCGTTTATGGACACAACTCCAGCTGACAGGCATTTTGAACCTTTACAACGACTTGGCGTAAGTGGCGTACTAAAGGGCGAAGGAATCCCATATGCATGGGCCAATCAAACCAAAATTTATCCTGATAGCATGATGACGGTCTCTCAAGTTGAGGAGGCTTTAAGTATCGCAATTGACGGAAGTCAAGAGATTGATTTAGAATCCACTGAAGATGAGGTTGCAACAAGAGATGAAGTCATACTATCTGTATGGAGATTGGCCGGTTCCCCTGAACCAACAGATGAAATTAAATTCAATGATATTTCACCCGATGACCGCTCGTACAAAGCTTGGCAATATGCTATGCAAGAGGGCTGGACGAGTGATTGGATCGAAGGCATGCAACCTGAACCGGAGAAAATCATACAGAGAAAAGAGTTTGCGGCCCTGGTTGACAAAGCATTAAATCCTTTTGAAAACATTCCTGTCTCAATTGTACCGGAAGAATACCCAGAAAAGCGATAACTATCGTTCAGGTTTATCGACCGGTTTTTCCTTCTGCTTGGTCGCTTTTTGAAGTGAAAAGGAAAAAGTACTCCCTTTTTTAGGTGCACTGGATACCCAAATCGCCTCATCATGTTTGTCGATAAACTCTTTGCACAACATCAAGCCCATGCCAATTCCCTTCTCTCCCTGTGTGCCCACTTTTTGTTGCATTTTTTCTGATGAAAAGAGTTTGTCCTGCTCCTCTTCTGAAATCCCCACACCCGAATCTTCAACAGAGATGACTACCTTTTCATCTTTTTCCTCAAGAGATATTTCCACGATGGAATCTCTGCCTGAAAATTTTATGGCATTTGAAAACAAATTCCGAATAACAGACAAAATCATATTTCTGTCTGCCCACACATAATGGGCTTCATCAATTAAATTCCGTACAAATATATTCTTAAAGGTTGATTGAGCATCGGTCATAGATATCGCTTCATCCACTAAATCCGTGATGTCAATTATTTCAAATTTTGTCTCCAATCCACCCTCCTTTGAGCTTGACCACTGAAGTAAATTCTCCAACAACGCCAGGGTATTTCGCCCGGAATCCAACAGCATGTTCATCATCTCTACCTGCTCTTGTTCTCCCTTTTGCTCAAACTCATTTTTAATCAACTCTATGTATCCCAGAATTGCAGAAAATGGGTTCCTTAGGTCGTGTGCAAGAATCGATTGCAGCTTATTTTTTTCTTCGATATGTTTTTTGAGCTCCTCGTTCGATACTCTTAACTCATCTGTCCTCTCTTCTACTTTTTGCTCGAGCTGGCGGTTGTATTTTTTGATACTTCTCAAACGATACCGAAATGCAGCGACTATGATTATGCCTGACAGAACCAAGATGCCAAGGAAAAACCAAACGCTTTGCCAAAATGGTGGTTCTACGCTGAATGAAATGCTTGCGGCCTGCGTGCTCCAAACGTTGTCGTTATTTGATGCTCTGACTTTAAAGGAATAGTCGCCTGCCGGAATTCTTGAATAAACCGCTTCACCATTGTTTCCGGCACTCAACCAATCCTCATCAAAACCTTCCAACATATACTCATAGCGATTGTATTCCGGGTTTTTGAAACTTAAACCTGCATACCGGAAAATAACACGCTGGGCGCTATAGGGTATTGATTCCAACTGCGCCGGCTGATAACTCTCTCCATCAATTTCAATTTGTTCAATATAAGAATTGGGGGGTTCCTCATTTCGCTCCATCCGGTGCGTATTAATAACATTTACTCCCTGGACTGTTGGTATGAGCAGTTCCCCATTCTCTGTCAACTGGCTGGATGGCATGAAGCCACCATTTGTTTCGCGAATTGTCATACCCTCACTTACTCCAATTCGTGAAACACGTAGTTGATCATCATCTCCATTCAGATAACTTTCAACCTGCTCTCGCTTGATAAAGAAAACACCGAGATTTCCTCCCAGCCAAAGATCTCCATCTTCATCGAAGGAAAGCTGAGAGATTGTATTATCAAATAATCCATCTTCGGTTGAAATTACCTCGGGCTCCTCACCCGGCTCGTAAACAATCAAACCTGCGCCGTAACTTCCAAACCAAAATCGGCCGGAATTATCTTTTGCTATCGT
>Ga0102931_1001459_pt1 | contig 11746 bp, 9 predicted proteins | sample SalPonR1_C_D1_MG_FD_79282 | JGI IMG/M metagenome (GOLD analysis project Ga0102931, IMG submission 79282) | Salt pond soil microbial communities from South San Francisco under conditions of wetland restoration - Salt Pond MetaG R1_C_D1_MG | ecosystem: Environmental > Aquatic > Marine > Intertidal... | reverse complement strand
CCGAGGTCGATATGCCAGATCTCGTGCGGGCCGCCCGCGGCCTGTTCCAGCGGTACGGGCTGCCCGCCCGGCGGGACGAGCTGTGGCCGCTCCGGTGCCTTGCGCCAGCCCAGCAGTTCCGAGCGGTTGGACAGGAACACCGTGCCCGCGTCATCGACGAGGAACACTGCAGTGCTCATACCGCGCCAGCCGAATTCCACCCGCTCGGCGGCCGCGACCGAGATCACGGTACCCGAGACGCGGCCATCGGGGCCGAAGGTCGGCGCGGCGAATTCGAACACCCGTCCGCCCTGCGCGCGCGCGGTGGCGCGGGCGGTGCCGAGCGCGCCGTCCATCGCGCGCCGGAACACAGCTGTTCCGGTAAAGCCGCTGCCGTGCGTATCGGTGCCCGCCAGCACGCGGCCCTCGGTATCGGTGTAGTAAAGCGCCGTCGCCCCGGTGCGGTCTGCGGCGGCGGTGAGCAGGCGCTCGGCACGGGCGCGGGCGCGCTGCCCGGACGGCCCGGTGAGGGCGACCAGCGTCGGGTGATCGGCCAGCGCCACCACCTGGTCACGGTAGCGCTGAAGGTCGGCCACCAGCCCGCCCGCGACCAGCGACAGGTCGGCCTCGCCGCGCTGTGCGAGATCGTCCAGCGCCTGCCGGTGGCCATAGTGCCAGACCGCCCCGGTGACCGCCGCCGACACCAGCAGGAAGGGGATGACGAGAAGAAAGCGGGGGGCGGAGCGCAGCATGATCGGCAGTTTACCCCGCCCGCCGTGCCGATGGCCAGTGTCAAGCGCCTCAGGCGTGCCCTGCATCCGATGACAGCGTCAGCGACGAGATACCGAGGCGTGCCAGCGCGCCCTCCCACTTGTCGGTATCCTCGCTGCCGAAGACGAGATCGGCATCGGCATCGCAGGTCAGCCAGCCGTTGTCGGCCAGTTCCGATTCGAGCTGATCGGGCCCCCAACCGGCATAGCCCAGCGCCAGGATCGCGCGCTCCGGCCCGCGGCCCTGCGCGAGGTCTTCGAGAATGTCGAGCGTCGCCGTCATGCCGAAGCCTTCGGCCACGTTGAGCGTGGCGATGTCCGACCGGTAGCCATCATCGTGAAGCACGAAGCCGCGGCCATGCTCGACCGGGCCGCCGAAATGCACCGCCCGGTCCCGCATCTCGGGGCCGGGTTCGATCGACAGGTGGTCAAGCAGGTCGCGCATCCGAAGGTCCTGCGCGGGCTTGTTGATGATGAGGCCCATCGCGCCCTCAGCGCTGTGGGCACAAAGATAAACCACCGCGTGGGCAAAGCGCGGGTCGCCCATGCCCGGCATCGCGATCAGGATTTTGCCGGTCAGATCGATTGGCGCGGGGGACGGGTCGGGGGAACTCATACCAGTAGAATGGGGAGGGCGTCGTGGCTGTGCAAGCGGTCTATTGACGCGCGTGCAGGAATTCTCGCCTGTTTGTGAGTTGGCTTCGGCCGTGAAATGGCCCATGTCAGCGGCATGTTTGCACGATATCTCCTCCCGCTCCTCCTCGTGATGATGACAGCAGCCGTTCCTGTGCAGGCGCGCACCGCGACGGACATGGTCGCGGTCAGCATTCTGCCGGGCTGGCGCATGGCGGACGGCTCCCGCATGGTGGCGCTGCGTTTCGAACTGGCCCCGGGGTGGAAGACCTACTGGCGCGCGCCCGGCGAGGCGGGCATCCCGCCGCGCTTCGACTGGCGCGGGTCGCGCAATCTCGGCGCAGTCGAGGTGCTGTGGCCGACGCCGCAGCAGACCGTCACCAGCGGGCTGCGCACCATCGGCTATGCGCATGACCTGATCCTGCCGGTGCGCATCACGCCCGCGCAGGCGGGCCGGCCCGTCACCCTCGCCGCCGATATCGAGATCGGCGTGTGCAGCGATATCTGCGTGCCGGTGGAGACCGGGGTGCGCCTCGACCTGCCGCGCGGCGACGGCGCGCTTGATCCGCGGATCGCGGCAGCGCTGGCGGCGCGTCCCTATACCGCCGCCGAGGCCGGCGTCGGCGAGGTCGCCTGCCGGATCGCGCCGGTAGCGGGCGGCGGTATGGACCTCGCCGTCGAGATCGAGATGGCGCAGATGGGCGCACAAGAGATGGTCGTCGTCGAGAGCGGCGACCCGGACCTTTGGGTGGCTCAGCCCCGGACGCAGCGCGCGGGCAACCGGATCAGCGCGCGCACGGAAATTCACCATGTCGACGGTCGGGGTTTCGTGCTCGACCGCGGCGCGCTTCGCTTTACCGTGCTGAGCACCGGCGACGCCGTCGACATCCGCGGCTGCACGGGGCGCTGAGCCCGGGCCGCGCCCGCGCGGCTCAGCCGCGGCGGCGCACCGGCCCGGTATCGGGGAGCGAGATGTTGGACACCTGCTCGGCGATCGGGTCGTTGACCAGCGGGTGGGCATGGGCGCGGAACGCCTCCGGGTCGCGAACGCGCTGCCAGCGGTCGCCTGCGTAGACCTCGAGCGCCGAGAACGCCGCCTTGTAGCCCATCTTGTCGCTCCCCGGCACCCAGTACCCCAGGTAGACGTAAGGAAGCCCGCTCTCGCGCGCGATCTCGACATGGTCGAGGATCAGGTGGGTCCCGAGCGATGCTCTGCGCATGTCCGGCTCGAAGAAGGAATAGACCATGCTCACCCCGTCATCGAGGATGTCGGTGAGGCTGGTGGCCACAAGTGCGCCTGTCTCGAGGTCGATGTATTCCACCACGCGGGTGCGGATCGGCGTCTCCTCGATCATCGCCGCGAATTCGAACGTGTCCATGTCGGCCATGCCGCCGCTGGCGTGGCGGCTCTCGAGATAGCGGCGGAAGAGGGCGTATTGCTCCTCGGTGGCCCAGGGCGAGGCGATCTGCCGCTCGAGCCGGGCGTTGCGCCGCGCGACGCGGCGCTGCGTGCGCGAGGGGGTGAAATCCGCCACGTCGATCCGCGCCGAGAGGCAGGCCGCGCAATCGGCGCAGGACGGGCGGTAGAGCACGTTCTGCGACCGGCGGAACCCCTGCTTGGACAGCCCGTCATTGAGCCGCTGCGCGCCGTCGCCCTGCAGCGCGGTAAAGAGCTTTCGCTCCATCCGTCCCGGCAGGTAGGGGCAGGGCTGCGGTGCCGTCACGTAGAATTGGGGCGCTATGGGAAGCGTGTGTCTCATCCGGGCGTCCAACGGTATTCAATGGCGACGTTAACAACGAAACCCCGGCCCGCCAAGGGCAACGTCACGGTGCCGTCACATGGCGGCGCGACGGTTGAGCGCGACGGTGCCGAGCACCAGGTCGCTCAGCCCCTCGCCGCGCGGGCGCGTCAGCATCAGCACCACCGAGGCGACCTGCAACAGCGGCAGCGCAAAGGAGATCGCAAGGCCCAGCGTATGCGCGAAGGCCAGCCCCAGATCGAAGCGGCGGCCATCGGCGGCGCGGAACTCGATCGCGACGAGGCGCATCCCCCAGGTGGCCGAGCCGCGCGCGATGGTCACGACGCGGTAGGCAAACCCGATCACGGCCATCAGCACCGGAAAGAAGAACAGCCCGGTAAAGGCGGTGAAGGGCACCACCAGCAGGCTCAGCACGATGATGACAAGCGTATCGACGACAAAGGCCACCAGCCGCTTGGCCGGGACATCGGCGTAGAATTCGGGCTGCGTGTCGGGGTCGGGCAGGGCCCATGTATCGTGCATCGCCATGCGTCATAGCTTGGCGGGTGGGCCGCGGATTGCAAGAGGTCAGGCCGTGAAATCCGCGGCCCGTGCGCCGGAAATCTCCATCAGCCGCCGCGGCGCGATCCCGAACAGGTGGCGCGGCGTGCCCGCCGCCGCCCAGACCTGTTCGAATGTCAGCAAATGCGGATCGAAGAACGCGCGCGGCGGCGTCAGGTGCCCCACGGGCGAGACCCCGCCGATGGCAAAGCCGGTCTGCGCGCGGATGAGCGCGGCATCGGCGCGGCCCAGCGGCACGCCCGCCACGGCGCTCGCCGCCGCGGGGTCGACCTGCCGCGCGCCCGAGGTGACGAACAGGATCGCGTCGCCGCCGCTGTCGTCGCGGAACATGATCGACTTGGCGATCTGCGCCACGTCGCAGCCCAGAAGGCCGGCGGCCATCTGCGAGGTGGTGGCGGTGCCCACCTCCACCGGCTCGGCATCCAGCCCGGCCTCGGCGAGGGCGCGGCGCACACGGGCGACACTCTTGCTCATCGGTCTCCTTTCGGTCTCGCGATACCCGTGGGGCGTTCGCCGCTCGAACGGGCGCGTGCCCGCCTGTGCCGGTCTGCGATGTCCGGACAGTCTTTCGCGAAAAACACGCTGCTCTCGGCCGCCCACCGGGTTGGTGGTGCTGTTCCCGCGGCAATAGACCACGACCGCGGGGCGCGGCCAAGGCCGGATTCGGGGCGCTTTCGGCCGCCGGGCCCGGTCCGCCCGCCGATGGCGGCCTGTCCCTCGGGTGCGGAATGCACGATCGCGCGTCACCGGGCATTCCGTTTCCGGCCCGGGCCGCCATGTCCGGCGGCCCCGTCGAGATAGGTGTTGCATTTCCAAGTAAACCTGTCACCTTTTTCCCGGAGCAGCCGAACAGGCATGCAGACAAACAACGCGGCTTGCCGGCCAGCGGATGCGCCGCTGCCACCGGTCTTGTCCGCGGCCAAGCGGTCAGCCGGAGGGATTCGCCCGGGATCGCGCACCGGGACGCGGCGAGAGTGACGTGACGACGGCAATCGAAAGTTACATCTTCTACGAAATCGCGGCCCTGCTGGTACTGGCGGCGGGGGCCGGCTTTGTCGGGCTGCTGCTGCGCCAGCCGCTGATCGTCAGTTTCATTGCCGTGGGCATCATCGCCGGGCCGTCCGCCCTCGATATCGCGCAGTCCGACGAGCAGATCGGCCTCCTTGCCGAACTCGGCATCGCGGTCCTGCTTTTCCTCGTCGGGCTCAAGCTCGACTTCAACCTGGTGCGGACGCTGGGCCCGGTCGCGCTCGTGACCGGCCTCGGGCAGGTGGTGTTCACGACCGTCTTCGGCTTTCTGATCGCGCTGGCCATGGGGCTGGACGCTCTGACGGCGATCTATGTGGCCATCGCGCTGACCTTCTCCTCGACGATCATCATCGTGAAGCTGCTGTCCGACAAGCGCGAGATCGATGCGCTGCACGGGCGGATCGCGCTCGGCTTCCTGATCGTGCAGGATATCGTCGTCGTGGTCGCCATGATCGCGCTGTCGGCCATCGGTGTGGGCGGGGCCGCGGCCGGTGGCGAAAACGCGCTGACCGAGGTCTTGCGCGTCCTCGGCTATGGCATTGCGATGCTGGCCTTCGTCGTGGTGTTCATCCGCTACGTGGCCAATCCCCTGGTCGAAACGCTGTCACGCGCGCCTGAATTGCTGGTGTCGTTCGCCATCGGGTGGGCCGCGCTGCTGGCCGCGGTGGGCCATTACCTCGGGTTCGGCAAGGAACTCGGCGGGCTTCTGGCCGGGGTCTCGCTCGCATCGACGCCCTTCCGCGAGGCGATCGCGGCGCGGCTCGCCTCCCTGCGTGACTTCCTGCTCCTGTTCTTCTTCATTGCGCTCGGGGCCTCGCTGGATCTGTCGGTTCTGGGGGCGAGCATCGGCCCGGCCATCGTGCTGTCGCTGTTCGTCCTGATCGGCAATCCGCTGATCGTGCTCGCCATCATGGGGGCGATGGGCTACCGCAAGCGCACGGGGTTCCTCGCCGGGCTGACCGTCGCGCAGATCAGCGAATTCTCGCTGATCTTCATGGCGATGGGGGTGTCCATCGGGCATGTGGCGGACGAGGCGCTGGGGCTGGTCACGCTTGTCGGGCTCGTGACAATTGCCGCCTCGACCTACATGATCACGTATTCACACCAGCTTTTCGGTGTGTTCGGGCCCGTGCTCGGCGTCTTCGAGCGCCGCCGGCCCGACGCCGAGGACGCCGGCACGACCGAGGCCGCCCGCGCGCATGACGTGATCGTTTTCGGCCTCGGGCGCTATGGGCTGGGGATCGCATCGGCGCTGCGCGACGGCGGCAAACGCATCCTCGGCGTGGATTTCAGCCCCGATGCGGTGCGCCATGCCCGCGCGCAGGGCTTTGACGTGTTGTTCGGCGACGCGACCGACCCGGAATTTCTCGGCCACCTCCCGCTCGCACGGGCGGAGTGGCTGGTCATGGCCGTGCCCGAACACGACACCGGGCTGACCCATGACGATCCGCGCCGTGCGCTTCTCAAGAGCGTGCGCGACCTTGGCTTCGCAGGCCGGATCGCCGTGGCCGCGCATCGCGACGCCACCGCGGGGATACTGCAGGCGGACCGGGCCGACCTCGTGCTGATGCCCTACCGGGACGCCGCCTTTGCCGCCGCCGGGATGATCGCGGGCGATGCGCCCGCGCCGGGGCGCGCCACCGAGGACCCCGGCGGACAGAAGGAGTTGTCGGGATGACCATGAGCACGGCGAAACCCGGCAGGATCCTTGTCGTGGCGGATACGAGCGAAAGCCGCGTCGCGCTGGAAAGCGCGATAGCCCTTGCGGACATGCATGGCGCGGCGCTCGAGGTCGTCGCCTGCGTCGAGCCCCCGCATGACCTGTCGGTCCTCGCCCGGCTGTCCGGCGAGGCGGCCGACAGGCTGATCGCGAACGCGGTGGCGCACACCCGCGAGGCTGTCCGCGAAAGACTGGCAGAGATCATGCCCGACCGCCCGGCCGACGTCACGGTGCTGGTCGGCAAGGCCTATCTCGAGATCATCCGGCACGTGGCGCGGTCGGACTGCGATTTCGTCGTCAAGAAGGCCGAGCCCCGCGCCGGCCTGGATCGTTTCCTGTTCGCCAGCACCGACCAGCACCTGCTGCGCAAGTGCCCCTGTCCGGTCTGGCTTCAGACGCCGGCGGCGCCGAAGCGGCCCCGGCGCATCCTGGCCGCGGTCGATCTCGATATCCGCGACGCGCCCGAGCCCGGGACGCTGACGGCTTTGAACCGGCGCGTGATCGAGGCCGCGTGCACGGTCGCGGGCGCGGCCCCGGACGCCGAGGTTGTCGTTCTCCACGCGTGGGAGGCGATCGGCGAGGGGATGATCTGGGCGTTCACCGGCCAGCGCGACGCGCGCATCTCCGCCGACCGGTACGTGAATGAAATCCTTGCCGCCCGGCAAGACGCGATGGACCGTCTGCTCGCGTCTGTCCGGGCACAGACCGCCGCCGGGCCGCGTCTGGTTCCGCGCCTGGAACGCGGCCCCCCCGAAACGGTGATCCGCGAACAGAGCCGCACGGCCGGTGCGGACGTGGTCGTCATGGGCACCGTGGCGCGAACGGGGCTGAGCGGCGTGTTCATCGGCAACACGGCCGAGAACATCATCAACGGCCTGGACTGTCCGGTTCTCGCCGTGAAGCCGGAGGGCTTCGTCAGTCCGCTTCTGGCCTCGTGATGCGCCGTGGCGCCGTCTTGCGGCGAGCGCCGGGCGACCGGGCGGGCCGCCCCGGTTTTCCGGGGGGCCCGGACCCGCGCGGTTTCCGCACCATCGGCCGTTCGCGCCACGCCGTGGACAGGGTCATCTATCCTTGTGACGGAATGCCCCCTGAACGATCCGGTCCATGACCATCGCGAGGAAAAGGATCGCGAACCCGCCCAGCAGGCCCGGCCCTTTCGCCGCGTATTGCAGGGCTTCCAGTATCTCCTTGCCCAGCCCGCCGCCACCGATGAGCGATATGATGACGACCATGCTGAGGCACATCAGGATGGTCTGGTTCACCCCGGTCATGATCGAGGGCAGGGCCAGAGGCACCTCGACATCCTTGAGCAATTGCCAGCGCGACGCGCCGAAGGCCACGGCGGCCTCCTTGATGCTTTCGGGCACGCCGCGCATGCCGAGGGCGGTCAGGCGGATCACCGGCGGCATGCCGAAGATGATCGTCGCAAGGATGCCCGGCGGGTTGCCGGTGCCGAAAAAGGCGATGACGGGAATCAGGTAGACGAAGGCGGGCAGCGTCTGCATCAGGTCGAGCACCGGCTCGGCCGCGGCATAGGCACGGCGCGATTTGCCGAACCAGATGCCGAGGGGGATACCGGCCACCACGCAAAGCAGCACCGACGCCCCCACGAGCGCGACGGTTTCCATGGCCACGGCCCAGTAGCCGAGCAGCGCGATATAGGCCAGCGACGCGGCGGTGAAGATCGCCACGCGCGGCCCGGCGGCGCGCCATGCGGTGACGCAGATCACCAGCATCACCACCGGCCAGGGCGAGCCGTTCAGCGCCAGGGTCAGCGCATCGAGCACCGTGCGCACCCCCGCGACCAACCCGTCGAAGACATCCCCCCCGGCGGTGGCGGCGGCATCTATCCGCGCCTCCAGCCAGGTGGCGACCACCGAGAAGAGGCTGTGATCCTCGTGACCGAGGACCAGCGCCGAGATTCGATCCTCGGGGAAGTCGTCCAGCAGGCCCATGGCCGCATTGGCGGTGAATTTATAGATGACCAGCGGCGCGATGGCGGCGGTGAGCGCCACCCCGATGAGCGTGTTCCCGAGCGAACGGCCATGTTCGGTGGCGTCCGGGTCTGTCCGCCAGCGTTCGTATTGCCTTTCGCAGGCGGGAAAGGCCATCAGCCCCTGCGCCAGCTTGACAAGCAACAGAAACACCAGCCCCGTGATCAGGATGCCGATGGCCTCCGACTGGGCCGCCTGCGCCTTGGCAAGGCTGCTGTCCGCGGCTTTCTGGATATTCGCGGCCAATGTCGAGAACCGGTCGATATCGGCCTGGTCGCTGGCCTCGGCGGCGCGGTCGCGCAGGTCCCGGGCGCGGTCGGCCTGCAGGGCGGCGCGCTCCGCGAAATCGGCACCGGGATCGCCCCAGGCCCCGCGCCCGATCTGCACCCAGGCCACGATTTCCAGCAGCAGGAAGCCCCAGAACATCCCCCAGACAGAGCGCGAGGCGGCCCAGAGCGGCCCGAGGAGCGCGGCCCAGACATGAAAGTTGACGGGCATCCAGCCGGTCGCGTTGTGAATCCTGTGAAACGCCGCGACATAGGCTGCGCCGTCGGGGCCGGCATACGCGCGGATCGACCGGTCGAGCGCCGCGCGGTCGACCTCGATATCCGAGGCGGCGGTGATTGTCGGTTCCGTGCCGGTGTCGCTCATCCCTGCTTGCCCCCCTGGATGCCGCGCAGCAGGCGGGCCTTGTCCACCACGCCCACATCCGTGCCGTTCTCGGTGATGATGAGCGGCGCATAGGTCTCGACCGAGAGATCGATCAGGTGATCGAGATCGGCCCCTTCATCGGCGCGCAGCGCATCGTCGAGCGAGCGGTCGTCGGTGGCGCGAAACTCGTCTATCGGGGTCATGATCGAATGCGCCTTGACCAGTTTGAGCTTGGAAATCCCCTGGACGAACTCGCGCACATAGTCATCGGCGGGGCGCATCACGATCTCTTCGGGCGTGCCGATCTGCACGATCACCCCGTCTTTCATGATCGCGATGCGGTGGCCGATGCGGATCGCCTCGTCGAGGTCATGGGTGATGAAAAGCGTGGTTTTCTTCAGCTGTGCGACCAGCGCCTTGAACTGATCCTGCAATTGCAGGCGAATGAGCGGATCGAGCGCCGAGAACGGCTCGTCCATCAGCAGGATTTCGGGGTCCGAGGCCAGCGCGCGCGCGATTCCCACGCGTTGCTGCATGCCGCCCGACAACTCGCTTGGCAGGCGGTCCTCGAACCCGACCAGATCGACCAGTTCGAGCGCGTGGTCCGACACGGCCCAGCGTTTCGATTTGGGGACGTGGCGGATTTCCAGCGGGTAGCCCACGTTGTCGCGGACCGAGCGGTGCGGCATCAGCGCCATGTGCTGAAACACCATGCCGATCCTCTCGGCGCGGATGCGGCGCAAGTCCGTCCGGGACAGGGACGACACGTCCTGGCCGAGGATTTCGATGGTGCCCGCCGTCGGCTCGATCAGGCGGTTGACATGGCGCACCAGCGTGGACTTGCCCGACCCCGAAAGGCCCATGATGCAGAAGATTTCGCCGCGGGCGACCTCGAAGCTGGCCGATTGCACGCCCACGACACAGCCGAAGCGCTCCAGCACCTCGGGTTTGCGGAGACCTTCGCCCTTGATGGCCGCGATCGCCTCTTCGGCGCGGGGGCCGAACACCTTCCAGACATCCCTGAGCCGGACGACATTTTCGTCTGTCATGTGATCTGTCCCACCTGCTTGGGCGATTGCCGGTGGTCAAGCCGCAACGCCCCGGGGTGCCCCGCACCCCGTTTCGGGGCGCAGGGCCTGTGCGTCAGTCCAGGAACCAGTTCAGCACCTCGTCCTCGTGCGCCGCGATCCATTGCGTCGCGTATGCGTCCACGTCCTGCTTTTCGATGACCAGCGCATAGGTCATGGCCGACAACTGATCGGTCGTCAGCTGCACGTTCGCAAGCATGTTCGCGACGCCGGGATAATCCTCGTGAAGCGACCTGGCCCACGCGACATGAATCCCGAGCGGCGGCCACGCGACCGCGGCCTCGGAATTTTCCAGCCAGCCCGGGTCTTCGTCAGGCTGCGCGACAGTCCATTTTTCCGGGTCATGACCGGGCTCTTCGAGGCGCACGAGATCCTGCAGCGCAAAGGCGTAATGCGGCCCGTAGCAGAAGCCGATCCAGGGCTCGCCCTGTTTCACGAGGTTGTCCATTTCGGCATAGGCGATCGTTTCGTCGCTTTCCTTGAGCTCCATCGTCTGGTCATACCCGTACGACCTGGCGCGGATCTTTTCGACATTGGTCGATTGCCAGCCGGTCACGCCGATCCAGAGATCGCCCTTGCCGTCGCCGTCCCTGTCAATCAGGTCGGCCACCTCGGGGCGGGTCAGGTCCTCGATCGAGGTGACGCCGTGCTTTTCCGAGGTCGCCCTGTCGGCGCACATGCCCTGGAATGCACCGGCGGACTTGTCGCTTATCTCCACCGTGCCCTTCTGATCGACGAACTTGTCGACCAGGTTCTTCTGGTTGGGCATCCAGACTTCGGGATGGATATGCATCGAGCCCGAATCCATTGCCTCGAAGACAATGGAATTGGTGCCGTTCTGCAGATCGACATCATAGCCGAGGTTCTGCTCGATCGCGATTTCCAGTATCTTGGCCGTGACGGTCACCGACGGCCAGTTCGGCACGCCGATCACGATATCGGCGGCAAACGCCGGCGTGGATGCCAGAATGGTGCCGCCGACCAGCAGGGTCTTGAGCGATTTCATTGGCTTGTCTCCCTATTCGGACATGCCGGGGCATTATCCGCCCCGGCGTTTTGTTGTTCTGATGCGCCCGCATCCGGACGCCCGGCCAGATGGCTCTGCACCGCGCCCGGGCAGGCCGCACCAGGGCCGTGGCCATAGGTTAACCAGCCTCAATGAATTGATAAGCGAAACTTTATGCAGAGAATGTTCGGATTATTTGCACCTTCGGGCTTTGCCCCGCCTCACTCCGGCAGGGGCAGGGTCTCGTCGCGCAGGCGGTCGACAAGGCTCTCGAACCAGCTCCAGTTCTGCGCGGCCGTGTCGTTGACGACGAGGCATTTCTTGCGCGTGTAGACCGGCGCGCCGGCGACCGCGAAGAGACGCCCGTCGCGCAGGAACCGCGCGGCGAGCGCCTCGGGCAGATAGGCCGAGCCGCGATTGTCGAGGATGAACTGAAGCGCCCACCAGGAACTGTCAAAGCTGATCCGGGCGACCCCGGCATCGTGGTAGGTTTCCGCGTGCATGCGGCGATAATCGGTGCCGTGATCGACGAAGATATAGTCCGGATCGGCTTTG
>Ga0102931_1001458_pt1 | contig 11749 bp, 11 predicted proteins | sample SalPonR1_C_D1_MG_FD_79282 | JGI IMG/M metagenome (GOLD analysis project Ga0102931, IMG submission 79282) | Salt pond soil microbial communities from South San Francisco under conditions of wetland restoration - Salt Pond MetaG R1_C_D1_MG | ecosystem: Environmental > Aquatic > Marine > Intertidal... | reverse complement strand
ATCCTTATCTTAGAATATGGCTGATGCTTAATTAGATGTTTTTTAGTGCGGAGTATATCACCCTTAGTTTAACAGTAAAGGGTTTAACATTTTTACAGATTGAATAGACTAATAAGCAAGTCGAATAGATTTAAACAGGGTTCAAAAACTCAATTATAATATCAGATAAAATTGTATGAATACCCTTATATTGGTAACAAGAATAAATGATCACCCAAAAAGAGAGATCGATGAAAAAAGATAAAAATCTTATCAACAACAGAATTTCAAGACGCGACTTTGTAAAAGCTGCTTCTGCATTTACAGCTGGTGGATTTATGCTGGGCTCATTACCACTGAGTGCCAGTGCGTATGCCGGCGCCAGCGATAATTTAAAGCTTGCAATTATTGGATGCGGTAACCGTGGAACCGGTGCTGTTGCCAATGCATTGGATTCTACGGATGGTGTTCAGCTTGTGGCTATGGCTGATATCTATGAAGATCGTTTAAACAACAGTTACAATATCCTTTCTCAGAGACATGCAGGAACTGAAAAAGTGGTGGTACCGGATGAAAATAAATTCATCGGCTTTGATGCTTATAAAGATGCCATATCAGTAGCTGATGTTGTAATTCTAACTACACCCACATTTTGGCGTCCGTTGCATTACGAAGAAGCCGTTCGGCAGGGGAAACATATATTTATGGAGAAACCTGTAGCGGTTGATCCTGCCGGTGTACGAAGGGTTCTCGAATCAGCTAAGATAGCCAAACAGAAAAATCTGAATGTAGTGGTTGGTTTGCAGCGTCGCTATTCAAATAAATACCGGGAAATTCACAGTCGAATCCGGGACGGAGAGATTGGTGATGTTGTTTCCGGGAATATTTACTGGATGGAAGGTGCTTTCGGTAGCGTCCGTTGGGAGCCATCATGGAGTGAGCTCGAGATGCAGATTCGCAACCAGTTTCAGTTTTTCTGGACTTCAGGCGGGCAGGTTCTCGATCAGCTCATACATAATATCGACATAGCAAACTGGTATGTAGGTTCTCACCCAATTTCAGCCCAGGGAATGGGAGGACGTGTTGAAGAGATCACCGGTAAAGATACCGGACAGGTATACGATCATAACTTTATAGAATATACCTATCCCGGCGGAGTAATGGTTTCTGCCCAGGCAAGGCGCCAGAGAAACACGTTTACTAAAGTTGCTGAGCGTATCGTTGGTTCCAAAGGTATTGCGATGACTCAAGGTTTTGCCGATTATGGAATCATTTCTGATTTAAATGATAATGTTCTTTTCGACTATCACGGCAAAACCGAAACCAATCCATACGTGCAGGAGCATGCCGAACTGTTTGATGCCATCCGGAATGGAAAAACTCTTGACAATACTGAGAGAGCTGCCCACACAACGATGACGGCTATTTTGGGCTTTATGGCTACCTATTCAGGACAAACGTTAACGTGGGATGAAGCACTTAATTCCGATATGAGATTTTATCCGGATCACAAATTTTTACCCGAGGATGTTAATTATGATACTCCCGCACTCGTAAGTAAGGGTGAAGATGGGTATTACCCAGTACCGACTCCCGGAATAACACAGGTGGTTTAATTACTGCTGTTGATTTTCAGATATGTTTTCAGTCATCGGATGAGTACACGAATTAACACTATATTTAAAGTACAAAACACTCATCCGATGACTCCCTATCCGGGTTAAACCTGGCTCATGACAGCTTTGTCAAAGAGCTTGTCACTGAGGTACTTTCGCAGTAAGAGCAATGGCTTGGCTAGTTTTCCAATCGCATAACGGGTTTTTGGTTTATTGGTTGCTACAGCTTTAGAAATAGCTTCCGCTACCACTGATGGGTGAGACCCTCCGCCTTTTTCATAAGACTCAGCAGCGGAATTACTGACTGCTTTTGCGAGATTAGCATAAGCCGTATCACCGGATCGCTCAAGCATGGGGCCGCTCATTACGTCACCGAACTCCGTTTCAATAATACCGGGTTCAATAATTACAACATCCACACCAAACGCTTCAAGTTCAAGCCTCAGGCAGTCGCTCCAACCTTCCAAAGCATGTTTACTGGCATGATACCATGCTCCCAATGGAGTATATATTTTTCCACCCATGGAAGAGACATTGATGATCTTGCCTGATTTTTGTTCGCGCATATATGGCAATACGAGTTGTGTGAGCCGAGCAAGACCAAAAAGGTTCACATCAAATTGGTGCCTGGCATCTTCAATAGACGTGTCTTCAACAGCTCCATAAATGGCATAACCGGCGTTATTGACCAATATATCCACACCACTATGGTTTTCTTTGATAGTTGAAACCACATTCTGAATATCTTCCTCGACTGTGATATCCATTTTGATAGCAGTAGCTCCGAGTTCCTCAAGATCCTTCATTTTTTCAATTCGCCGGGCTGCAACATAAACGGTAAGTCCGTCTTTCAATAATTTCTTTGCCGTTTCTTTTCCAATTCCGGAGGATGCACCAGTGACAAGTGCTATTTTATTGTTTTTCATTACTATATCTCTTTAAATTAATATTAGATTGAATATTCATTCGGTTCTATAAAAAAATTAATTTTTAGCGAAACTGATCCAAGTTGTATGGATCGCTTCTTCAAGAAGTTCTTCGGTTATAGATCCATTTTCGGTTAGTTCCATTTGAACCAATGTTCTGATATTTCCATAACAAAGTTGACTGAGCAAATTCAGCGGTATATCTCTAAAGATCCCGTCAGCAATCAGCTTTTCTAAGAACTCTATCATCGATTTGTAGTATCCTTGAGATTTGAGCTTTATTTGTTCCGAAATGATAGGGGTGAAGGCAACCTGCTCAGTATAAATAAATTTGAGAGGATTTTTTGAGTAGAAATAATAGACAGATTTAAATGTTTCAGAAAACGTTTCTTTAGGCGTCATGTTTTTATTTATAACCGTGTCTAAGCGTTCTCCGAACTCCCTCTTTATTTCCAGGAAAAGATCGTTTAAAATCTCCTCTTTACTGTCAAAGTGGTGATAGATCGTACCTACTGCTACTCCTGAATCCTTTGCAATTTTAGACATTGGGGTGTTGTGAACCCCTAACTCAGAGATCAGTTTGAGTGTGCTTTGTAAAACTGCTTTTTTTTTCATAAATAAAAACGAATGAATATTCGGTCGGCAATATAGATATTAACCTTACATGAACAAAAATTTATTCTATCGCTCTTTTTTTTGCCGTACTTTTCGCCTCAGGAAAGCACGCAGATTAATTAAGAATGGTATTCTTGGCATTTTTTTCCCGACCCAAAGTGTTAAATCAACCAAAGTCTGTTTTCGCCGTTCCCGTGATATTTTTTTCCTTAATTGTCCCGTAATCGATATCGTTAATACTTTTCCTGCAGCATCATCAATCAATTCACGCATAGCCCGGCTCAATAGATCATAAAAAATTTGTTTAGATTCATCCCGTTTTTTTCGCTTTGGATTCCGTTTTCCGGTACCCGGAAAACTGCCAAAAGTGGGAAGCGTGTTTATTTCCCAGGTTTGAACCGCACCGTTAAACAAACTGTAGTCAATACGTCCAAAATCAATACAGGCAGTCTCAAAAATTTCTCGCAACTTTTTTTCATGAGGACTTTCCAGCATAAATTGAACTTCCTCCTGAACTCTTTCATCTGTATATAATTCTCGCCCATCTGGGAGTGCTGAATTCTCTTTTACCATCCAATGGTAATCAAGACTTAAATATCTTGGGATAATCTTATCACCAAACTTTTGCACCGAGTATTTCCTGAAGAGTCCTGTTTCATCACTTGTATCGAGGTATTCAACTGCAAGAAGTGATTCAATTTTAAATCCGCGATTTTGAACTTCAGCAATTGCAATTTTAAGAGATTCGGGGTCATTAATTAAATCGGATACAGTCCCGGTGTGGTTATGTTCTTCACGAATAAATACTGGAAAATTCGGTTCATCAAGAGAAATATCAGAGAGTCGGTAAGCCCGGAATGAGTTCAATCCTTTTTCATGCAATTCCGTCAATAGATCAAGCCGTCCCAACGCATTTTCGGGATGATTCATAACTCGAAAATTCAGATCAGTTCGGGTCAATTGATCTGCTATTTCCATGGCAATATCTCTTTGGACATATGTCAGAACTCCCAGGCCTGTAAATACTACGGTCCCCTCTACTAAATCCCGAGATTGATAAAAATCGTGGTAAGATATCGGCCTGACGGAAGGTCGGACATCCTCATCCAGTCGATCTGTCAAATTTTGAATGATCCAAATTTGGTCTGCCGGTGTTATGAAATAGATCATGGTGCATTCCAAAAATTATGATGTAATGGCCGTCGGACTCGCTGTTTCACCTGCAAAAGTAGATTCAGAAACAAATCGTGAAATAATAGTTGCCACACTCATATCTTCCGTGACATTCACTACGGTTTTAAAAATATCGGGGATGGCATCTACTGTTTTCAGGATTACATATCCTTCAACGGGAATTCCCATCGCCAGGTAAAGAGGTAACGTGATGAAAAGGCCGGTACTAGGAATGCCGGGTGAAGTAAAACTAGTGGGAATATATGCCAGCATGAATAACAAGACCGGGATGGGTTCGAGTTCAATTCCGTAGATATGTGCCAGAAAATAGAGTTGCAGGGGAGCAGATACAGCTTTGTTTACTTTAAAGATGGAGACTGACATCGGCATGATGATTCCCACAACCTTTTCAGGAAGCTGTAGTTTATCTCTTGCACCTTCAATGAGAGCCGGAAGGCAGACCATCGAGGATCTTGTACCAACTGCAACCGTCTGTGCCGGCAGCATCGCCTCCGTAAATTTTTTGAGTGATACATTTCCCAAAAGCGGGGTGATGATATAAAGGAACAAAATCAATAGAACAGTTAACGCACAGTATGCAACAACAAAAAACATGAGGGCGGAAAGCAGGTCAGCACCTGATTCTGTAGCCATTGCAAAAACAAGTGTAAAAACAGCAAATGGCATTACTGTAATAATCCAGCCAATGAGTACATGCAGGGTTTCAATCAGGGCATCAAAAAAGCCAACAATCTTTTTCCGATTGGATTCGGACACACGTGTGAGAGCAAGGGCAAACAGAAATGATGCTACAAAAATAGGTAGAATATTTTCATCTGCGGCAGCCCTGAATAAATTAGATGGAATTAAATAGCTTATGGCATCGGATATACTTCCGTCAGTTGCAGACTCTTCCTCCGGCATAGGCATATCCATAACATGCGAGTGGAGAGATGTGGTCATTTCGGGAGTTACATCAAACATGGATACCACTGAGGGCGAGAGCAGAGTCATAATTGCCATCCCTGTTCCGATTAAAAAAAGGTGAGTGAGAATAGCACTTCCGCCAATCTTGAATGTTGATTTCAGGTGCGAGAATGAGGCCACTGCGGTTACTATATAGGCAATAATGAGCGGCACAACGAGCATCCGAAGTGCATTAATCCAAAGATTACCAATCGGTTCAAGAATGTTTGAGAAGGTAAAGAGAAAACCTACATCTCCCTGTTTAGCAATAATCCCGAATAAAAAGCCCAGAGCCAGCCCGATCAGAGACCCATAAAAAACAAAATTTTTATTGATGTTTAATGGTTTCATCTCTCAATCTATATCTCGAATATTAGGTTTGTAATCACATACAGCCGTTATATTAAATAAATATCTGCAAAGAAAAACAGCAAAAAGAATGAATCAAGATATCTAATTAAGCAGTCGGTAAATCAGATAAAGTTGGCCGGTGTGATAGGAGTTGTGTTCGATCACAACCTGGATTTCTCGAAATAAATTATGATCCGAATCGGATTCAAACGGCTCAAAGAGTTTGTTGGATGTATCTAAGATGTAATGACTGAGTGAATCCCTGTCGCGAAAAAAATTTTGGATCAATTCTCTCCATTCAGATTCATGGTTCGGTGACCTGTTTTCGGGCCAATAATTATCCGGCCAATTTGGGGCCTTATAATCGTCATTCTTGCAATACTCAATGATATCTTTTTGAGCATACCAGATATGGTAAAACTGTTGATAAAATGAATAGGGGAGGCCATTCGGAACAATTCCGATCAGATCGTAAGACATATTATCGATCACCTTTTCAATGGGTGAGAATGCTTGCCCCCCTTCAAGATGTGAGACCAGTTGCTTGCGAAGTGATAAATTGGAATCGGACGAATTCTTTGTCATTAAATATTGAATTATTAATGATTCTTGAATAGTTCTTGAACATCGGAAAAATATTGATCATCACACAGAGCAAGCGGATTTTTTAGTCTCCAGTTTACTTTGGTCTCTCCATACAGAAAATCATCACGCGTTAAATTTATCTTGATTTGACCGGTACTTAGTAACTTTGGGAATATATTTTGTGTTTTTGCGATTGCAAAACCTGCTGCTACATCCCAAATATGGGCAATAGTGCATGTTGCAGATGTTTTTCCGAGACTTAAAAAAACAAGATCAGCTGCTGAACTTCCCATAAACCTCAGGTTTCCGACGAAACGGTTTTTTGGATCCAGGTTTAGTTGAAGAGCCAGGTGATTGGGCAGCATAATAGTGGATAACGGTTGCTCTTCTCTAAATTGAATCTCCTCTTCTTGGTTTGATGTTAGGTCTTTACAGAACGTTGTATCTTTATGTGTATAATAGATTTTTGACAATGCGGGAAAACTAATTCCACCGGAAATCGGCTCAAACCCGTCCTCATTCTGTTTAAGAAGTCCTACGGAAACTGCAAAATTTGGGATGCCAGAAGCAAAATTCGTTGTTCCGTCAATAGGATCTACCGCCCATAGATATTCACTTTGAAAAGATCTGTCTATCTCTTCTGGTTGGCTTGGAGCTGTTTCTTCCCCAATAATTACCGATTCCGGCAGTAACTCAATTAATTTTGGTATCAGGATCTCTTCCACCTCGCGATCTGTTTTTGTGACGATGCTTTCATCTGATTTAACGGTGATTTCATGAGCTGAGTGAAAGTTTTCAACGATCATTGGGTTGATTTCTTCGAGGATGGCAGCAATTTCTTTTCCAAGCATTAGATATATTTTTTAAGAATTATTTTTAGTTACTTCAAAAGGGGGAGCCGGGCTTCCCTTTTTTTGGTCAGGTTGGCTGACTCAGGATTATTTGCCCATGCATATCGAACGACTGCCGGGTTTGAGATCTCATCACTCCAAACCTTGACATAATTTTCCATGATTTCTGCCTTAGCCCAGACAAAACTTTCACTGTCATTAGATATTACAAAGTGTTGAGGAGCTTCTCTGTGAGACGTTGTTAAGCTATTGCTAACATTTTTTAATTGAATGGTTACTTCATTAGAACTGGAAAATGAACGTTCGGGAATAGATCCGCCCGCTTCTTGTGGCGGCAGCTTAATCTCCCAATTTCTCTCATCATCATCAGTTGTTAAAAATGTACTCCCTTGAAATGTTAACGTCACATCTTCACTGGGCGAAGCCGAACCCCGGATTGTAAGTTCCTGATTCCGCTGAAGAAAGATCCCGTCACTTATCAGATTTGGAAGCTGGATTTGTACAAAAACCGATGTAGATATCAGGCAAAGTCCAAAGAGAAACAGAAATCTTTTCCCGGTATACATTTCATTTATTTGATTAAAGATACAGCAAGATAATAGAGGTGGGGGGCTGGAGTTTCAAGAAAAAGTTTTTAAATGCCAAAGATAAAAGATTAGGAATAGTGCAAGCGTCTCACTTGTACTCTTAACAAAAGTACGTGCGGGTTTATACCTCATCCACTTATCGGATGAAGAACATTATGTGGTTTTGTTGGAATCAATCTCGATGAGGAAGATATCGCCTGGTGTCAGCACTACGGCTGACACACTACCGCCCACAACTGGCCGTATTTTATTGTTTTTGCGGTGAAGTGTAACCGCTGAGATCGCAGTGGCACGCAGAGAGTAATTTCTGCCGAGCAGTCTTACACCAGGTTTGCGAAGGAGGATCAAAAAAGTCGTTCGAGCTATTAATTTGAATGTTGGTCTCTGACCAGGCAAGCTAAAGTATAGCCTAATCCAACTCTCTAATTCTAATATTCCTGAACTCTACACCTTGTCCCTCGGCCTGTAGTCCAATATAGCCCTCCGTTAACGGCTGACCATCCACTTTGATCTCAGGATCATACCCATTCGCGACACCTCCTCCAATCTGTGGTTTTGAATATTCCAGTACGGTTTCATCATTTACCTTATGTATGACAAGGGAGTCGCCATAAACAATCAGATCGGCGCGTACCCACTCGTCCCATTTGTAGGTATCTGATGAAGAATTGATACAGTGCCGCGGATCCAATTCCCCTTCATAAAAAACATCTGTACCCGGAGAGCACATATTTCCAGTGGGACGCGGTTCCCCCTCGGTTGCTTCAGCCAACATCTGGTATTCTACGGAAATGGGCCAGTCCTGTTCTATCAGAATGGTATGTGGATCCTGCGAATGAAACATAACCCCGCTGTTTTTATACGTATAACCGGGAGCATCTTCAAGCCATTGATCAGTAAAACGGTACTCGAATTTCAGGTGATACGACGAAAACGGTTCCTTGTAAAAGAGATGCCCATAGCGTGCATCAAACTCTTCATAGTCGTCATAATTGACCTGTATCACTCCATCAATCACCCGAAACGTATTGGCATAATTATCTCCCGTTTCATGGTGGTGGATCTTAACAATCCAGTCATCCAAATCTTTCCCGTTAAACAAGACCTGCCAGTCATTCTCACCCGTTGTTTGGGATTTTGATTGATGAAAGGTGAGGGCGAAAATTAGGGTCAGAATAAAAAAAGCTGCTGGGTTTTTCATGTGGTATATTTTGTTTTAAAAAATAAGTGATAAAGTGAGTCCTCAAATTATAAGTAAGCTGACAAGATCATTCCATATAAATTTAATGGGTGATTCTTTTGGAAAAACGAACACATTTTTATGGTAACTCGTCAAAATTAATGAAAGGAGTTTCTTCGCCAGCATCTCGTTCAAAAAAGGAATCAATGGGAGTTGTTTCGCTAAAAAAGCCACAATTCTTTAAATAAAATTGATCGCCTTCAACACCTCCCGCATAGTCCATTCTTGATTCCTTTCGGGCAGTAGCGTCTGCCGTAAATTTGATCTTATTGATCTCTATCCATTCGTTATCCGTCGTATAAATCCATTGATTTGAATATTTTCCTTTTCGGGTAATATTACCGGTTGTTGTTTGAAAATTTTCAAGAAATGAATATAAATTCGTTAAATATGAATCCGTTTTTGGGCGACGAAAACTGGCAATGAGTTTCCATTCATTTACTTCAGGTGCAAAAAACCAGGCTGTAAAATCTGTTTTTCCATCACCTGTTGGTTCTCCTTTTAACAGAAACCGATATGAAATGTCTGTTTCCCACATAAACTTGTAGTAGCTTTGTCCGCCTGAACCTTCATTACCAAATTCACCGGAGTAAACTCCATCCCCTTTTTTTAGTAGTTCTATCTTTTGATCATCCGGAATCTCGTTCGGGTTATCCGTCTCATAAGGGCTCCATACAGAAAATAACACTCGCCTTTCAGTAGGTGAGTTCACCTGAATGCCAAAGTAACCCTGACCAAAACCATTGGCCATAAAATAGGATCCTAAAACATCATTACCTTCAGGAACAGTAATTTCGTTATAAAAATAAACGACATCGCCAGCCTCCTCGGGAACCTGGTAGTTAAGATGAACAGATGGCCCTCGTCTTCCCCAGTAAAAATCATCCTTGGCAAACCAGACTTTTCCTGTAGTTGCATCCCCACCTATTAAAATGGCCTGGATTTCCGGAAAATAATCTCCGCTTTTTTCTATTCCCTGTATTTCAACAAAATGATACCCCGGTTCTTTTATTTCAAACTTTCCAACATTGATTGTATCGAGAGTTGAATTCTCAACTTTTATCGTTGAGATATTTTCTCCCAGGGTTATTTTTAATTTCGAGACATCCGACGATTTTGCAATCAGACCCAAATCAATCGTCCCTGCCATTTCTGTTTTAAAATACGTTCGGATCTTGGTTTCCTTATCAACCCAGTTTTTTATTCCATTCTCACCAATCAGCATCCGGTTTTTATCTTGATCATCAACGACCCAGCTATTTCCTTCAGTAGGAATTGAAAGTGAAAATTGAAGTTTATCAAGCTCGTCCGTGCTTGTACAGGAAGTAAAAAAATAAACGATACTAAGGATTACGATCTTGATAGGGTTCTTCGGTATTTGATTCATATTATTTGTTTAAAGCTATTACACCTGGTATTGAGTTTTTTATATGCTTATCGGGTGTAAAAAAAGGTATAAACCGGTGAGAGTCCATGTTAAAGTTCAAGAAATGAGAGTGTCGTTCGCCGAATGAGAATAGTTTTGCCTTATACCGGCTTGATAGATGATCAATCATACACATAATTCCAATTTCCGTTGTCCTGTTTTTCCCAGACAGCGTGAAAGATTCCGGATGATTGTATGGTATCGCCCTATGCAGAAACGCCATAAACGTAAAAGGTCAGTAGCTATAACCGAGATCATCCGATTCAGTAACGTCGGCAAATTCCGGCCTCCATTCTAAACGGACATCCCTCATCATCCAATATTCGAAATTATATTGAAATGTTTCGACTTAATATTGAGATTTCTGTTTACCATGTTTCGAAAGATAGGGGAGAGAGATATAGGTCAATTTAGAGATTGCCAATAGTTACGCTCGTTTGTGTTTTTGCGGTGAAATGTAACCGCCGGGATCGCAGAGTTACGCGGAGAGCAATTTTTGCCGGGGTGGCTTGCACAAGTTATGGGGATTTGGCGGGTTTGTGGTTGGCGGTGCAAGTAGTTTAAACTGAACACCTGCGCCAGGTTTGGGGGTGACAACATCATCTTGAGCAATATAATTGACAAACTTGATTAGCTTGTGCAATGCCTGATTAGTCCAGACTATTTGCCCGACTTACTCGGGCCCAGGTTTTCTTTAATCTACTTTTTGGCATCCTCATGGGAAACGACTTCGCCTCTTGCAATTTGGCGTTCAGCCTCAATAAGCTCTTCCACCAAGTCGATCTTATCGACCATACGCTGATACTCAGATACATTCACTAAAACAGCCGCACTTTTCCCGTGCTGTGTTAAAACAACGGATCGCTTTTGTTTTTTGATGCGATCAATGAAATCAGCAGCATGTTTCCGGATCTCTGAAAGCGGTTGAATGTCCTGGTCTATTTCAATTCTTGCTGTTGCCATAATGATAAATTTTTCTTTAAACGTACGTTTAACGTACAAAATTAATACATAATGAAATAACAAAGAGAAGTGCAGTATTGGTAAGTAGATGCTTAAGAAATTAGATTATTAAAGAAAGATATTTTTAAATACAGCATTAGAGTCTATGACACATATTTAAATTTTGTCATTCACATAGTAACACCAAACCCAAGAAATTTAAGTAATGCCGCAGAAATCATGAAACCTACTCCAATAAGCAAAAGTGCAAAACCCGTTTTATCCCGAATTGATAACTCTTTTTCATTGGCAGGAAATGGATCCGTAGGGCCATGGAAAAAAGAGCCTATTGCTGAAATAATCATCCCTAAAGGAAAAAGTATAAATGGAAATGAGATGCCATGATCACTTGTTGCCGTCATGAGTCCAGCACTAAGCAGTAATATACACCCAAATAAAATTCGTATTGACTTTCTATTCATCGTTATGATT
>Ga0102931_1001456_pt1 | contig 11757 bp, 8 predicted proteins | sample SalPonR1_C_D1_MG_FD_79282 | JGI IMG/M metagenome (GOLD analysis project Ga0102931, IMG submission 79282) | Salt pond soil microbial communities from South San Francisco under conditions of wetland restoration - Salt Pond MetaG R1_C_D1_MG | ecosystem: Environmental > Aquatic > Marine > Intertidal... | reverse complement strand
GGGCGTGGGCGTCGCCTCTTACCTGCTGATCGGGTTTTACTACCGCAAACCGTCCGCCGGGTCGGCGGCGATGAAGGCGTTCATCGTCAACCGCGTGGGCGATTTCGGCTTCATGCTCGGGATCTTCGCGCTGTTCTTCCTGGTGGACTCGATCCAGCTGTCGGACGTCTTCGCCGCCGCGCCGGAACTGGCCGAGACCCGGATTTCCTCCCTGTGGGCCGAATGGAACGCTGCCAACCTGATCGGCGTGCTGCTGTTCATCGGGGCCATGGGCAAATCGGCGCAGTTGATCCTGCACACCTGGTTGCCCGACGCGATGGAAGGGCCGACCCCGGTCTCGGCCCTGATCCATGCCGCGACCATGGTCACGGCGGGCGTTTTCCTGGTCTGCCGCATGTCGCCGATCTACGAATTCGCGCCCGACGCGCAGGCCTTCATCGTCTTTCTTGGCGCAAGCACCGCATTCTTCGCCGCGACGGTCGGCCTGGTCCAGAACGACATCAAGCGGGTCATCGCCTATTCCACCTGTAGCCAGCTGGGTTACATGTTCGTGGCCGCGGGCGTGGGCGTCTACTCGGTCGCCATGTTTCATTTGCTGACCCACGCCTTCTTCAAGGCGATGCTGTTCCTGGGCGCGGGGTCGGTCATCCATGGGATGCACCACGAACAGGACATGCGCCATTACGGCGGACTGCGCCACAAGATGCCCAAGACCTTCTGGGCGATGCTGATCGGTACGCTGGCCATCACGGGTGTCGGCATCCCGCTGACCGGCTGGATCGGGTTCGCGGGCTTCGCCTCCAAGGATGCGGTGATCGAGAGCGCCTACGTCGGCAGCGCGGGCGGCTACGCCTTCTGGCTTCTCGTCGTGGCCGCGCTGTTCACCAGCTTCTACAGCTGGCGGCTGATGTTCATGACCTTCTGGGGTAAACCGCGCGGCAACAAGCACACGCACGACCATGCCCATGAAAGCCCCAATGTCATGCTGATCCCGTTGGGGGTGCTGGCCATCGGCGCCATCTTCGCCGGCGCGATCTGGTATTCCAGTTTCTTCGGCAAGACCAACGAGGTGGTCAAGTTCTTCGGCGGGGAATACGGCGAACCGACCGCCGAGCTGGTCGAGGCCGTGTCCGAACGCAGCCCCAAGGCTTCGGAACTGCATTACGTCATGGAAAGTGCGCCGGGGGAGGCCGGCATCTACATCGCGCCGGAGAATACCGTGCTGCACGAGGCGCATTACGTGCCGACCTGGGTCAAGCTGGCGCCCTTCATCGCAATGCTGATCGGCCTGGGAACGGCCTACCAGATGTATATCCGGCGCCCCGACCTGCCCGCGAAACTGGCCGAGAACCAGCGCCCGCTTTACGAGTTTCTTCTCAACAAGTGGTATTTCGACGAGCTTTACGACCTCGTCTTCGTGCGCCCGGCCCGGATCATCGGCCGCTTCCTGTGGAAGCGTGGCGACGGCAATGTCATCGACGGCGGGATCAACGGGCTGGCGCTGGGCGTTGTGCCCTTCTTCACCCGGCTCGCGGGGCGTTGGCAGTCGGGCTACGTCTTTACCTACGCATTCGCCATGGTGATCGGGATCGTGCTGATCCTCACCTACGTCACGATCACCGGGGGGGTCGAGTAATGGGCAACCTTCTGACAATCACGACTTTCATCCCGACCATCGCGGCGGTGATCCTGGCCATCTTCCTGCGCGGCGAGGACGAGGCGGCGCAGCGCAACGCCAAGTGGGTGGCCATGGCCGCCACCGTGATGACCTTCGTGGTCTCTCTGTTCATCCTGTTCGGGTTCAACCCGAACGACACCGGCTTCCAGTTCGTCGAGGAACGTGACTGGCTGCTGGGGCTGCAATACAAGATGGGCGTGGACGGGATCAGCGTGCTTTTCGTGATGCTGACCACCTTCCTGATGCCGATCACCATCGCGGCCTGCTGGAACGTGACCCACCGGGTCAAGGAATACATGATCGCCTTCCTGCTTCTGGAAACGCTCATGCTGGGCGTCTTCATGGCGCTGGACCTGGTGCTGTTCTACATGTTCTTCGAAGCCGGCCTCATCCCGATGTTCCTGATCATCGGCATCTGGGGCGGCAAGGAGCGCATCTACGCGGCCTTCAAGTTCTTTCTCTATACCTTTCTCGGCTCGGTGCTGATGCTGGTGGCCATGGTAACGATGTTCTACCAGTCCGGCACCACGGACATCGAGACGCTGCTGACCTATCCCTTCGGCACCGAGACCATCACGGTCATGGGCGTGCATGTCATAGGCGGGTTGCAGACGCTGCTCTGGCTGGCCTTCTTCGCGAGTTTCGCGGTCAAGATGCCGATGTGGCCGGTCCATACCTGGCTGCCCGATGCCCACGTGCAGGCCCCGACCGCGGGGTCCGTGGTTCTGGCCGCGATCCTTCTCAAGATGGGCGGTTACGGTTTCCTGCGCTTTTCGCTGCCGATGTTCCCCGTGGGCACCGAGGTCATGGGCGACCTTGTGCTGTGGCTGTCAGCCATCGCAATCGTCTACACCTCGCTCGTCGCGCTGGTGCAGGAGGACATGAAAAAGCTGATCGCCTACAGTTCTGTGGCGCACATGGGCTATGTCACCATGGGCATCTTCGCGGTGAACCAACAGGGCATCGACGGCGCGATCTTCCAGATGCTGTCGCACGGCTTCATCTCGGGGGCGCTTTTCCTGTGCGTGGGCGTCATCTATGACCGGATGCACACCCGCGACATCGACGCCTACGGCGGCCTCGTGAACCGGATGCCGGCCTATGCGCTGATCTTCATGCTGTTCACCATGGCCAACGTCGGCCTGCCGGGGACCAGTGGCTTCATCGGGGAATTCCTGACCCTGATGGGCGTGTTCAAGGCCAACACCTGGGTCGCCGCCGTGGCCACCACTGGCGTGATCCTTTCGGCGGCCTATGCGCTCTGGCTCTATCGCCGGGTGGTCATGGGCGACCTGATCAAGGAAAGCCTGAAATCCATCACCGACATGACCCCCCGCGAGCGCTGGATCTTCGCGCCGCTCGTGGTCATGACCCTTCTGCTGGGCGTCTATCCCAGCCTTGTCACCGACATTATCGGCCCCTCGGTCGAGGCGCTGGTGGGTCAGGTCACGACCGCGCAAGCGGCGTTCGAGCCCGTCACCATGATGGCCCAGCACTAAGGAAATCGAGCGATGATCTCTGCCGATCTGAACACCATCCTTCCCGAAATCATCCTGGCGGTCTATGCCATGGGGGCGCTGCTGCTGGCTGTCTATACCAGCAAGGACAAGATGGCCGGCCTGCTGACCTGGACCACCGCGGCGCTGTTCCTGGCACTGGCGCTCTGGATCGGGTTCGCGTGGCATGGCACGGACACGGCCTTCGGCGGCATGATCGTCGATGATGCCTATGCGCGGTTCGCCAAGGTCGTGATCCTGGCCTCGGCAGCGGCGGTCCTCGTCATGGGCGAGAATTACATGGCCCGGCGCGACCTGCTGCGGTTCGAGTACCCCATCCTCATCGCGCTGGCCGTGGTCGGCATGATGGTCATGGTGTCGGCGGGCGATCTCATGGTGCTCTACATGGGGCTGGAGCTGCAATCGCTGGCGCTCTACGTCGTCGCCTCGATCCGGCGCGACAGTGCGAAATCCACCGAGGCGGGCCTGAAGTACTTCGTGCTTGGCGCGCTGTCCTCGGGCTTGCTGCTTTACGGTGCCTCGCTGACCTATGGCTACGCGGGCACGACGCTGTTCTCGGGCATTATCGAGGCCACCTCGGACGGCGTCTCGCTGGGGCTGCTCTTCGGGCTGGCGTTCCTGATCGCGGGCTTTGCCTTCAAGGTCTCGGCGGCGCCCTTTCACATGTGGACGCCGGATGTCTACGAAGGGGCCCCGACGCCGGTCACCGCCTTGTTCGCCACCGCGCCCAAGATGGCGGCGATGGCCCTCTTTGCCCGCGTGGTGCATGATGCCTTTGGCGGCACCATCGGCGACTGGCAGCAGATCGTGGCCTTCCTCGCTGTGGCGTCGATGTTCCTGGGCGGCATCGCGGCCATCGGCCAGACGGACATCAAGCGGCTCATGGCCTATTCCTCGATCGCGCACATGGGCTTTGCGCTGATGGGCCTTGCGGCTGGCACGGCCTTCGGTGTGCAGGCGATGTTGATCTACATGACCATCTACATCGCCATGAACATTGGTACCTTCGCCTTCATCCTGTCCATGGAAAAGGATGGCCGGCCGGTCACCAACATCGCGGCTCTGAACATGTATTCCAGGGCCGAGCCGGGCAAGGCGCTGGCCATGCTGGTGCTGTTGTTCAGCCTTGCGGGCGTGCCCCCGATGCTGGGCTTCTTCGGCAAGCTCTACGTGCTGCGTGCCGCGGTGGACGGCGGCCTTGCCTGGTTGGCTGTCCTGGGTGTCCTGGCCTCGGTCATCGGCGCCTTCTACTACCTGCGCATCGTCTATTACATGTATTTCGGCAAGCCGACCGAAGATGCGCTCGACCGCAACGCCTCGCCGGTGCTCTGGTCCCTGCTCATGGCCTCGGCGGTGGTCATGCTGGTGGGGATCGTTAACCTCTTCGGGGTGGAACCGATCGCACAAGCGGCCGCGCTTGCCCTTGCAGGGTAGCTGGCCCGAGGGGGTCGGGCGCATCGTCCTGCCCCGCACCGACAGCACCCTGTCCGAGGCCGCCCGGCGCTTTGCCGGGTTGCCGGCGCCGACCTGGATCCTGGCCCATGAACAGACCGCGGCCCGCGGGCGTCGGGGCCGTGCCTGGGCCAATCCGCAGGGCAATTTCGCCGCGACATACGTGATGAGGCTGGACCGTCCGGCGGGCGAGGCGGCGTTGCGGTCCTTCGTCATGGCTCTGGCCCTGCGCGACGCGCTCGGATCGGCCACCGGGCGGACCGATCTGTTGGCGCTGAAATGGCCCAACGACGTGCTTATGTCGGAGGGCAAGCTGGCAGGTATCCTGCTGGAAACCGTCATGCTGCGGGGCCAAATCGCCGGCCTGGCCATCGGGGTGGGCGTCAACCTGTTCGCGGTGCCCGATGCCGGCAGTCTGGACCCCGGCGCGGTATCGCCGGTTTCCGTCCACGCGGAGACCGGGGTCAGCATCAGTGACCTCGAGTTCCTCGGCTTGCTGGCGCGCGCTTATGCCGGATGGGAGCATGACTTCACGACCTACGGCTTTGCCCCCATCCGCGAGGCCTGGTTGCGCAACGCCGCCCGGCAGGGCCAGGTCATTACCGCGCGCCTGCCCGGTGAAGAGGTCATCGGCACCTTTGAAACCGTTGATGAAAACGGATATCTAGTGCTTACCACAGCCAAGGGCGCCCGGCGGATCGCGGCCGCGGACGTGTTCTTTTGAAAGGCGAAACCCCGATGCTTCTCTGTATCGATTGCGGCAACACCAACACGGTCTTCGCGCTCTGGGATGGCGAGGAATTCCTGTGCACTCTGCGCACGAGCACGCATCATGCGCGCACGGCGGATGCCTATTTCACCTGGTTCTCGACCCTGCTGAACCACTACCGGATCAAGCCGGATATCTCGGATGTCATCATATCCTCGACGGTGCCGCGCGTCGTCTTCAACCTGCGCGTCTTTGCCGATCGTTTCTTCGGCTGCCGCCCGCTGGTCGTGGGCAAGCCTGACTGCCAGCCGCCGGTCCCGCCGCGTGTCGACGCCGGCACCTCGGTCGGTCCCGACCGGCTGGTCAACGCCGCCGGAGCCCATGACCGGCACGGCGGCGACCTCATCGTGGTGGATTTCGGCACCGCGACCACCTTCGATGTCGTGGCGCAGGACGGTGCCTATGTTGGCGGTGTGATCGCGCCCGGCGTGAACCTGTCGCTGGAGGCGCTGCACAGCGCCGCCGCGGCGCTGCCGCACGTGGATGTGACCAAGCCGGCCCATGTCATAGGCACCAATACGGTGGATTGCATGCAATCTGGGGTCTTCTGGGGCTATGTCGGCCTGGTGGACGGCATCTGCAACCGCATCAAGGGCGCGTATGACCGCCCCATGAAAGTCATCGGAACGGGCGGCCTCGCCCCGTTGTTCAGTACCGGCGAGGCGCTATTTGACACGGTCGAGGACGACCTGACCATGCACGGTCTGACGGTCATCCATCGCCACAACAAGGAACACACCTGACAATGAGCAGCGACAGATTGATTTACCTCCCCCTCGGCGGCGCGGGGGAGATCGGGATGAATTGCTACGTCTACGGCTACGGCCCCGAGGGCAAGGAACGCCTGATCGTGGTCGACCTGGGCGTGACCTTCCCGGACATGGACACGACGCCGGGGGTGGACCTGATCTTCCCCGACATCTCCTGGCTGGAGGCACGCAAGGACCGGATCGAGGGTATCTTCATCACGCATGCCCACGAAGACCACGTGGGCGCCGTGGGCCACTACTGGGAAAAGCTGGGCGCCCCGATCCATGCCCGCGCCTTTACCGCCAATATCGCCCGGCGCAAGATGTCCGAACACGGCTACTCGGAATCCACGGTGCGGACGGTCGGTGCCTGGCCCGAGGACAGCATCACGGCGGGGCCCTTCACGCTGGGTTTCGTTCCGATCAGCCATTCCATCCCCGAAAGCTCGGGGCTGGTGATCGATACGCCCAAGGGCCGTCTGGTCCATACCGGCGATTTCAAGATCGACGAGACCCCCGGCGTCGGTGAACCCTTTGACCGTGCGCTTTGGGCACAGGTGGCCGAGCCGGGCGTCAAGGCGCTGATTTGCGACAGCACCAATGTCTTCTCGCACCACGCTGGCCGGTCCGAGGCCAGCGTCGGCCCCGAGATCGAAAAGCTGATGACCGAGCAGCCGGGCATGGTGGTGGCCACGACCTTTGCCTCCAACATCAGCCGGGTGCGCACGATCGCGCAGGCCGGCGTGGCGGCGGGCCGGTCAGTCTGCCTCCTGGGCCGGGCCATGCGGCGCATGATCGAGGCGGCGGTCGAGACCGGCATCCTCGACGACTTCCCCAGTGTCGTCAGCCCCGAAGAGGCCAAGGATATTCCGCGCGAGAACCTGCTGCTGTTGGTCACTGGCAGCCAGGGCGAGCGTCGCGCCGCAAGTGCCCAATTGGCGAACGGCAAATACATGGGATTGCGCATGAAGGAGGGCGACACCTTCCTGTTCTCGTCCAAGACCATTCCCGGCAACGAACGCGGCGTGATCCGCATCATGAACCAGTTCTCGGAAATGGGCGTGGACGTGATCGACGACAGCGCCGATCGTTACCATGTTTCAGGCCATGCCAACCGGCCCGACCTGAAGGCCATGCACGAGATCTGCCATCCCGAGCTGGTGATCCCCATGCACGGGGAGCACCGCCACTTGCGCGAACAGGTCAAGCTGGCGGGCGAGGGCGGTTATCCGGGGGTTCTGGCCGTCAATGGCACCATGGTCGATCTTGCCGTTGGCAAGCCCGTCGAGTTCTTCGAGACCGGCCGCGTCTATCTCGACGGCCGCGCCCAAGTGGGCCAGTTCGACGGGATCGTGCGTGACCGTATCCGCATGGCGCTCAACGGCCATGTGACGGTGACGCTTGTCATCGACGAGCAAAGCGAGCCGCTGGGTGATCCATGGTGCGATTTGATGGGCCTGCCCGAGATGGGGCGCAACGACGCCGACCTGGCCGAGACGCTGGAAAGCGCGCTTGGCAGTTGGTTGCAACGGGCGGATGCAAAGGTGCTGCGCGATGACGCGGTGCTGGAAAAGGACCTGCGCACGGTCACACGGCGCACGACCGAAAACGAGATCGGCAAGAAACCGGAAGTGACGGTGGTGGTCAGCCGCCTGAGCTAGAGCGGCGCGCAAGCCGGAAAAAGCCGCGGCGGGATGGAAATTCTGGAATTTCCATCCTACCCGGCGCGGCGTTCGTCGAAGCTCTTGATGATGAACTCGGGGGCGTCGTCGCCCATGCCGACGACGGCCTCGTCCCGTTGATCACGTCCGCCGCGGCCACGCCGGGCGCGGCTGTCGGGCTTCTTTTCGGGCCTTGGCGCGGGCTTGGCCTCGGGGGGCGCGTCCGGCATGGCCTCTGACTTGGGCGCTTCGGGCTTGGGCTCTTCGGCCGCGGCCGGGTCGGCCTTCTTGCGCGATCGCGTGCGGCTGCGCTTGGGCTTTTCCGCCGGGGTCTCTTCGGCGGCTTCGGGCGCGGGCGCACCGTCTGAAAGCGGGTTTTCCAGCCGCGGGATGTCCTTTTCCAGAAGCTTCTCGACCGCCTCGAAATACTTGTCGTCGCGCGGGCCGCAGATCATCACGGCCTTTCCCGAGCGCCCTGCGCGCCCCGTCCGTCCGATGCGGTGGACGTAGTCCTCGGCATGGCTGGGCACGTCGAAGTTGAAGACATGGCTGACAGCGGGAATGTCCAGGCCGCGGGCGGCCACGTCCGAGGCTACCAGAAGGCGGATCGACCCTTCGCGAAAGTCGTCGAGCGTCCGCGTCCGCTGGGACTGTTCAAGGTCGCCGTGGATAGGGGCCGCGTCATAGCCGTATTTCTTGAGCGACTTTGCGACCGCGTCCACATCCGTCTTTCGGTTGCAGAAGATGATGGCATTGCTGCAAGCTGGCCCCTCGGCGTCGATCAGGGCGCGCAGAAGCTTGCGTTTCTCGCTGTCGGCGCGGTCCCGGCGCGAGCCCTTGAACATCACCACGCCCTGTTCGATGGTCTCGGAGGCGGTGGCCTGCCGGGCCACCTCGATCCGGGCGGGGTTCGACAGGAAGGTGTTGGTGATCCGCTCGATCTCGCTTGCCATCGTGGCGCTGAAGAACAGCGTCTGGCGGGTAAAGGGCGTCAGGCCGAAGATCCTCTCGATGTCCGGTATGAAGCCCATGTCGAGCATCCGGTCGGCCTCGTCCACCACCATGACCTTGACGTCGGACAGGATCAGCTTGCCGCGCTCGAAGTGGTCCAGCAGGCGACCCGGCGTGGCGATCAGGACGTCCACGCCCTTGTCGATCCGCTGGTCCTGTTCCTTGAAGCTGACGCCGCCGATGAGCAACGCCTTGGTCAGCTTGGTGTGCTTGGCGTAGGTGTCGAAATTCTCGGCCACCTGGGTGGCCAGTTCGCGCGTGGGGCACAGCACCAGGCTGCGGGGCATCCGTGCCCGCGCACGTCCACGCTTGAGCATGGTGATCATCGGCAGGGTAAAGCCGGCGGTCTTGCCGGTGCCGGTCTGGGCGATGCCCAGGACGTCGCGCCCTTCGAGCGCGGGGGGAATCGCCCCCGCCTGGATGGGGGTGGGAGTTTCGTAGCCGGTTTCCTCGATTGCCTTGAGAACCTTGGCATCGAGTTTCAGGTCGGAGAATTTCGTCAAATCAAGCCTTTCGCGTGGTCGCGGCGTTGGAGACGGCCGCAGATACGCACGCGGCCCGCCCGGCCGGATTGCCGTGGCGTCTTTATAGCGTTCGCATACGCCGCCGGGCGGCAAAGGTCAAGGAAATCGACGGCCGGGGCTTGCGTTCTAGGTGACGGGGATGGGACCACGGACCAGGAAAGGAGATTCATCATGATACGCAAACACGGCAGCGCGGTCTGGACCGGCGGATTGCAGGACGGCAAGGGCACGGTCAACACGCAAAGCGGGGCAATCAAGGATCTGCCCTACGGGTTCGGCACCCGGTTCGAGGACGTGCCCGGCAGCAACCCCGAAGAACTGATCGGCGCGGCCCACTCGGCCTGTTTCGCGATGGCGCTGTCCAATATCCTCGGCGAAAGCAACATCGTGCCCGACGACATCAACGCGACGTCGACCATTCATTTGTCGATGGATGACGGCCCCAGGGTCGTAAAGGCGCACCTGGATGTGACCATCAAGGCCGCGGGCGACGAGGACACGATCATGAAGGCCGCGAAAGCCGCCGAGAGCGGCTGCCCGATTTCGCAATTGCTCGATTGCGAGATCACCATGGAGGCCCGGATCGCCTGATCCCGATCTCCGCCCCAAGCCACCGGCATTGGGGCGGGGGCATCAAACCATCATTTCCTTGGTCGCCGACAGGGTGATGTCGGGGTAGTCCCGTTCGACGCGGTCGATGTCCCATTGCAGGCGGGTCATGTAGACGACGTCGCCGTCGTTGTCGTAACTGATGTGTTGCTTGTTCGCCTGGGCGAACCTGTCCACGGCATCGTTTGGGCCGTGGACCCAGCGCGCGGACGTGAACTGCGACGGCTCGAAGCGCACGGGCAACCCGTATTCCGTCTCGATCCGGCTGCCCAGCACCTCGAACTGCAGCGCGCCCACCACGCCGACGATGTAGCCCGCGCCGATCATCGGCTTGAAGACCTTGGCGGCGCCTTCCTCGGCGAACTGGAACAGCGCCTTTTCCAGGTGTTTGGCCTTCATGGGGTCGCCCGCGCGGACCCCCTGCAGCAGCTCGGGCGCGAAGGACGGAATGCCGGTGACCTTGAGCGCTTCGCCCTCGGTCAGGGTGTCACCGATCCGCAGCTGTCCGTGATTGGGGATGCCCATGATATCGCCTGCCCAGGCCTCCTCGGCCAGTTCCCGGTCGCTGGCCAGGAACAGCACAGGGTTGGAGATTGCCATCGGTTTCTTGGTGCGCACATGGGTCAGTTTCATGCCGCGCTTGAAGTGCCCCGAGGACAGCCGCACGAACGCGACCCGGTCGCGGTGCTTGGCGTCCATGTTGGCCTGAACCTTGAAGACGAAGCCGGTGACACTGGGCTCCTCCGGTGCGATCTGGCGCGGTGTGGCGCTGGTGGGCTGGGGTTCGGGGCCGAAGTCGCCGATGCCCTCCATCAGTTCCTTGACACCGAAGGAATTGATCGCCGAGCCGAACCAGATCGGCGTCATTGTCCCGTCCAGCACCGCCTGGGCGTCCAGCGGCGGCAGGAGTTCGCGGGCCATTTCGACCTCTTCAAGGAAGGGCTCCAGCAGGTGGGCGGGAACATGCTCGGCCAGTTTCGGATCGTCCAGCCCGTTGATCTGGATGCTCTCGGCCACCTTGTTGCGGTCGGCCCGGTCCATCAGTTCCAGCCGGTCGCGCAGCAGGTCGTAGCAGCCGATGAAATCGCGTCCCATGCCGATGGGCCAGCTGGCGGGGGTCACGTCTATGGCCAGGTTTTCCTGGATCTCGTCCACGATCTCGAAGGTTTCGCGGCTTTCGCGGTCCATCTTGTTGCAGAAGGTCAGGATCGGCAGGTCGCGCAACCGACAGACCTCGAAGAGCTTTCGGGTCTGGCTTTCCACGCCCTTGGCCCCGTCGATCACCATGACGGCCGCGTCCACTGCCGTCAGCGTGCGATACGTGTCCTCGGAAAAGTCCGAGTGGCCCGGCGTGTCCACTAGGTTGTAGCGGAAATCCTTGTAATCGAAGGACATGGCCGAGGCCGAGACGGAAATGCCCCGGTCCTTTTCCATCTGCATGTAGTCCGAGCGCGTGCGTCGCGCCTCGCCCTTGGCGCGGACCTGTCCGGCCATCTGGATGGCCCCGCCATAAAGCAGGAACTTCTCGGTCAGCGTGGTCTTGCCCGAGTCCGGGTGCGATATGATCGCGAAGGTCCGGCGGCGGGCGATTTCCGGGGGCAGGGCCGTGCGGTTCGTGGCGGGGTGTGTCATGGGGTCCCCATAGCCGCTGGCGCGGTGAAGGGCAACGCGCCGGGCTCAGGTCGCCGAAGAGGCGCGGCGCAACCGTCCCACGGTATCCGGGCGCCGGACCATGTCCTCCTGCACCTCGTAATCCAGGTGATGGCGCGCCTCGTGGTTCGGTAGCG
>Ga0102931_1001453_pt1 | contig 11760 bp, 5 predicted proteins | sample SalPonR1_C_D1_MG_FD_79282 | JGI IMG/M metagenome (GOLD analysis project Ga0102931, IMG submission 79282) | Salt pond soil microbial communities from South San Francisco under conditions of wetland restoration - Salt Pond MetaG R1_C_D1_MG | ecosystem: Environmental > Aquatic > Marine > Intertidal... | reverse complement strand
GAAGGTAACAGATAACGATGTAGCAGAATTTGTGCTTTCTCAGTGGGAAACGATGACCCCTGAAATTCGGGATGAGGCTGTGAATGTACTAATGACGAACTACACTCGAATAGATATGCTTCTCGATGCTGTAGAAAGCAAAAAAATATTAACCTCCACCGTTGGCAGAGGTCGAGGAATCGCACTCATTCGAGATTCAGATCATAAAGTAAGTGAAAGAGCCACAAACTTGTTGCATACAGATTCAGCTGAAAGGCAGAAGGCAATCAAAGAGTACGCAGAAGTTCTGGAAATGCGAGGTAACAGAGATCGGGGTAAAGAAGTGTTTAGCTCGGTATGTTCTGCATGTCACCAGGTTAATGGTGAGCACGGGGTACCGTTTGGCCCGGATTTGGCTACTGTTCGCCATTGGACACCAAGCGCGTTATTGTCGAAAATCCTAAATCCAAATCGTTCAATAGCCAACGGGTACGAAATGTGGGTAATTGAACGTAAAAATGACAGTACAATATCCGGCGTAGTTTCTGAAGAAACTACCCAGTCTGTTACTCTGCAAAATGCAGGAGGTAATAAAAGGACTGTGGTTCGATCCGATATAGAGGCTATCAGCGCTACGAATACCACTGTAATGCCCGAAGGTTTGGAACAGCAAATTGACAAACAAGAAATAGCAGATCTTATTGAATATATTCGCCGTGGAGGGGGTTAAATAGCTCCACAAAAGTATTTAAAAACCTTTGCAGACAATTTAGCAGACCACTTTTACGTGCTCTAAATTTAGAAAAAGGGCCTACTCTTTTGAATCAAAAAAATGAGCTCATACCCCCACATTTTTTATAAAAGAGGAGAAGGAAATGGAGCAATTTATAAGTGTACTCAATCTGATCTGAAAATATTGTGACCAGAGAAACTCTATAAACAGTAATGATTATGAATCTAAATCATGTTAAGTACATTTATGAATCTTCAAATCATCCCGAATTTAGGGCGTTTCATCTGTTTCTTTGGTGTTTAATTATTGTTTCAGGCTGGTATGCCGGAATTAATGAGGATTCTATTGCAGCAAACGTATCATTTACAGATGACAGATATATGCAAGTTGGTGTTGCAACAGTAGATATTACACCATCAGAACCCATTCGTTTATCAGGTTACATTACTCGAGAGCAGGAGTCGGAGGGCGTTTTACAACGGTTAGAAGCAAAAGCATTGGCTTTTGGAAGTGATGATCAGGGGCCATCACTATTCATTACAGTAGACCTGATTGGGGTACCCGGCCATATAACAGTTGAGTTAAGAAACCGCCTTTCAGAGAGAGCAAATATTAATGCTTCTCAAGTTATTATTTCTTCAAGCCACACTCATACAGGGCCTGAAATTGGCCATACACTCAATATTTATGGTGAACGTCTGCCAGCCGATCAACTGGGCCGAATCATCAAGTATTCTAAAAATCTAATCCAAAAATTGGAAGAAGTTGCAATGATGGCCTTGGAAAAACGACGTCCATCGCTGGTTTCTTGGGGGCAGGGCACAGCTACTTTTGCAGTAAATCGCAGGGTCATAGAAGATGGCCGCTGGGTTGCTTTTGGTGTCAATCCAGACGGACCGGTAGACCACTCCTTACCATTATTGCAAATAACAGATTTGGAAGGAAATATTACTGCACTACTTGTCAACTATGCTTGTCATGGCACAACACTCGGACCTGAAATCAATAAGTTCCATAACGACTGGATGGGAGAAACTAAAAGAATTATCGAGCAGAGGCATCCCGGTTCAACTGTTTTGGTTTCAATAGGTGCCGGAGCTGATGCCAATCCTGAGCCCAGGCTTGATTTGGAACACACCATTCAGCATGGAAAAGAGATTGCTGATGAAGTAGATCGAATTCTAACAACGTCACTTCAACCTATCACAACGCCGCCGGTTGGAGCATACAAAGAAATTGAACTACCCTTTGCCGATGTACCTACAATAGATGAATTAGTCGAACAAGCAAATGCAGATTGGGGTGAAGGGTACTATGCGAAAGCAGCACTTGAAAGAATTGCGCGTGGGGAAAGTCTTCCTGAGACTTTAATATATCCAATACAGACGTGGACCTTTGGTGATGATTTGTCGATGGTTTTTTTGGCAGGTGAAGTAGTTGCTGATTATTCACTGAGGCTAAAAGAAGAAATAAGAAATCAGCATCTATGGGTTACAGCATATGCAAATGATGTCCCTGGTTATATTGCTTCAAGTCGAGTGATAAAAGAGGGAGGCTACGAAGTAGATTTATCTATGTATTACTATAATCAGCCATCACGATTTGCTGAAGAAATCGAAGATATGATCATTCAAACTGTTCATGAATTATTAAAATTGAAAGAATAAAATTTGCCAGATAAAAGTTTGAAAACATTTTTTTAAGTATACCAACAGAAATTAAGTTAACATTTCAAAAGAACTTAATGCCCCATTTTCTCATAATGTGGCCTTTGATAAGTTAACCTCTCTCAAACTGATTTGGTATTTAGAGTCATTAAACTGTTCTGTTTTATGAAACCAACAGCTGATATTATTATGAATCAAAAACTAATGTAAATCCATCAATTTATTGATCGGTCACCGTGAATTTAGTATTTCTTAAATCCAAAGATTGAAGAATTCTTATCGCAACTCCAACAGGTGTTTGCCTGAATACAGGTTATCAACGAAAACTGAATCCTCTTCAATCGTATAAGAGACTTCATCTCCATTTATTCGTAACGTGAAATCTTCTTTATCGGGTTTCGGCAACATAACTTGAGCGTTTGTATTGGCAGGTATCACCAGTTCCATCTCAAAAGACTCCCCCGGTTCATTGTTAAATTTCGCATGAATTGCGCCCCTGATTGTAGGACTTTTAATTTCTGCACTTTTCAATTCCCCGGGCTGTGGCTTGATCAATACAGATTTGTAAGCTGGCTCCAGTGGTTGAATTCCAAATATACCCCGGGTTATGATGTAGACGGGTGAGGCTCCCCATGCATGGTTCCAGGTCATATTTCGTTTGTATTTTAGGTCCCACGCTTCAGAGGTAATGGTGGTTCCAAAATTGATCATATTCATCCAACTCCGGTCTGTCTCCGAGGTTAATAGTTCAAATGCATAATCATCTGCACCCAATTCATACAGAGCATCAAACAAATAGGCAGCTCCATAGGGACTGGTTGCCATCCCCTTAGAGATCATAAATTCCTGTATCTGCGGATAATACTCTTTGGGAGCAATACCAAAGGCTACCGGGAACATGCTGGCATGAAATGCATGATGGTCAACTCCCTCTCCATCCCTGTATAATCCTTTCTCTTTGTCCAGGAGTTTCTCATTCATTGATTTTTTAACCAATTCAACTCGCTCCTGGAAAAAGGTTACTTCGTCCGGTTTACTAAGGACAGCAGCAATTTGAGCCATCAACACGAGGTTTCGATAGTGAAATGCATTGACCACGGTATTGATATCAGAAAAGATGTACCGATCTGTTTCCCCTGCTAATGAGACGCTGCCATGACCGCTTCTGAGCTCGGTTTCGTTTGCCGGTGTTCCCTGTGGCCAGTCCACAATATCCCGGAATATATCACCCTCATAATGAATACTTTCAAGAAACTCGTCGGTCACCAGGCCTGTCTTAGTACTGATTAGTCCGTCTTCCCTGGCAAGAGGGAGCATCGTTTTCTTTTTGAGCTCATCATAATATCGATCCAAAAATTCGGCATTGCCGGTAGCCATATAATCAGCCCAAGCCATCAAAACCATATGAAGGTGCCATTCTGTCGGCCAACTGGGGTTGAAAATTAAAAAATTGGATGTATATCGTTGTATGGCAAATTCACGGTCAACGCTGTAATGACTGATCTGCTGAATGTAAGCATCAGCTTCATAGGGCATTCTTTCACGAGCACCCCCATCGATATATACACCCATGAAAGGTGTTACTTTAAGCGTATGTTTACTGAGTTCCCATATTTGATTCAGGTTGTCACTTGATGAGGTAAAATGAGATGCCTCATCATCAAATTGGTAAAGTAAAGCAAGCTGACGCACCTGGTCAGGCTGCAAATCACCTTCCAAACCTTCTATTTCTGCATATCGAAAGGCCGTGACTTCGGGCATATGATCAGCCAGTACCTGGCTGTTTGGATAGTTGGAAACAAATCGAGGAATCTCAACAATATAATCTTCTTTACCGGGTTTAAGCGCAACCTCAATGCGGTTATAGCTGATTGATCCTCCCGGATCTCTATTCACCTGATTCTCACCCGTATTATCTTCTCCTAAATGTACAATCAGTGTATCCGCAGCTACGGGTTCCTCAAGGGTTAATCTGAGAGCTCCGAAAGCTGCCTTTTCAAAACGAATAAAATGATTATCTGCTTCATTCTTGACAACCGAAACCGGTTTAATCTCATGATATCTTATTGGGTGCCTGTTTTCAAAAACATGTTTCGTTTCACCATCTATTTCCAATTTTTTCCAATGGCTTTCACCCGGCCAGCTTCTTTCTATGTCATCAAAATCACTGGTATTAAATCTTTGCGAGTTGCTGTACGCACTTACCACACCATTTTGATCCCATGTGCGTACCTTCCACCAATAGCTCGAATTGGGCTGTAATGGTTTCCCGGCGTAGGAGATATTTATGGATTGATCTGATTCCATTTTACCTGAATTCCACATATCTCCCTGTTCGTTCTGAATACGATCTTCACCAGAACTCACTAATATTTGCCATGCGCTCTGTTTGGCTCCTTGGCGTTTGTCATGCACAATCCAGCCAAATTCTGGAATGGAGTCTGTAATTACAGCCTCTTCGGCTTCCAGCAGCAGATCAGTTGTTAATCCTTGAGGAGCTAGCGGATAATTCTCACTGTGACCAGAGCAAGAAATAAAGAAAGCACAAATACTCACAAGAAGTAGAGATGTACTGTAGTTTTTGGATACGTGATTTATGAAAGGGAGAAATAAAGAACTCCTGTTTAACCGGTTTGATTCATAAAAATCAGGGTGAGACTGAAGATTTTTGAGTTTAATGAGAGGCTGTATTGCCAATTCTTGAAAACTTCGAAGGTGTAATATTATAAATGACTTGATCATAAACAGAAGTTTTTTAATTGAAGGCCTTTTTAATTTGGAGTCACTGTGGTAGTTGATAATTTTTAAACCGGTGAAATAAGATTCTTTATTATGCGGGAGAGCGTAGAGATCCTAGTAATACAAGCCTACAATTACATTACCTATTTCACAACAGAAGTAGCCTGATAAATACCTTCACTTTTGGAATTATGAACATGACATTCAGTTATACTCATTTTTCCTGGTCAATATAACCCTATCCCGCAAGTTCATAAGCTGAAATTGTTGGTTTTTTGATATATATATAACAAATAGTTCAAATTAATCTCATCTGCTCAATGTCATTAAAGAGTCTGCCCGAAATCGGTTCTGCATGTAATCACTTTTACATCTCTCTCTCAATAGATTGTAAAATTTGTCTGATGCGGGTATTGTTGGGATTCAATTCCTGAAGAACTCTTGCCTGTTCAAGTGCTTTCTCGTACTGTTCCTGTTGCATATAAAGCGTTAGCAGTCCGTATTGATAATCCCCGTTTTCCGGCTCCAGTTTTATCGCCTCAAGATATGCAGACTCGGACTGTTCAGGCCGATCAAGCGTTTGATTGGCAATGGCAAGGTTATAAAAAATTCTGCTTTGATCAGGATTAAGTTCCGATGCGCTTTCAAAATATGGAATAGCTTCTTCCAGCCGCTGCTCTTCAGCCAAAAGAAGTGCAAGGGAATAATGAGCCTGGCCAAATTCCGGCTCCTGTTCAATCACCTCTCTTAAAAGTTGTTCAGCTTCAGCATTTTGTCCTTGCCCATTATAAAGATATGCAAGGTTAATGCGTGCCGGATTGAACTTATTGTCTCGTTTTAGAGCTCCTTTATATGCCTCAATCGCTTTGTCTATCTCACCTTGTTGTTCATAAAATTGTCCCCGGTTCATCTCTCCCTGAGGAAAATATCGATTAACCTCCAGGTATTCTTTATACTCCTGTAGAGCATTTCTAAAATCGGCTTTGTATGCATCCCCAAAATCATCTGCAGAATATGAGGTAAGGGTTTGCATGGCCGACATGCGCACCGCTTTTAATGAATCGGTAAGATTCTTTCTGAGTACAAGTGTTCGCATCTCAGAAGGCAAGTTCTGCACAGCTTTTGCAGCGCTGTTTCTGATGAGAGGCGATTCAGATTCGAGTGATTCCCGAATCAGATCCGCAGTTCCCATATTTGGGAAATGACCTGCATACCAGATCGCCGTAGCCCGAATGATCTCTGGCTGGGAGGAATCTGCAATTAACTCGCTAAGCTCCGTTCGAGCACGAATCTCATTGGAACCCGGGTTATCAGCTTGCAAAAGAATATCCGTAAAATGGGTTGAATCATCCACCCCATACCAATCCTCAATTGCGCTCGCGGACCATTCAGCCGATTGATCGGTATGGCAGTCGTTACATGCATTGGGTGTTCCAAATTGTGCACTTTGATCTGGACGCGGAACACGGAAACTGTGATCCCTCCGGTAATCATTCCCCATATAGGTCCGCCCGGTCATGTGACAGTTGATGCATTGAGACGCCTCCGTATTCGCCTCATGAAAATGGTGTTCCGGTGTGTTGTATCTCGGTTCGTGGCAGGTCATACAGAGCGTATTATTCGTGAGAGGCTGTTTTAACTGCAGCGTATGAGGGTTGTGGCAGTCTGTGCATTGAACCCCTTCTGCAAACATTTTACTCTGAAGGAAAGAACCATACACATACACTTCACCTTGAATTTGGCCGTCGGCAAAATAGTTGTCCGGATGGGGCAGCGTCGGATCGAAATGATCTAGGTATTCATCGCCGTGTACATATTCATCCGTGAGTTTCTGCCGAAGTGAGTGACAAGGTGCACAGGTATTTATTTCGGTCATCTGGGATGTAAATCGTCCGTTCAGGAGATCACTCCGAATTCTCTCTTTAGAAGCTTCTTGACCCTCGGGACTGCTTACAAAATCTACATGTTCACCACCGGGACCGTGGCAGGCTTCACAACTCACATCAATTACGGACCATGTAGTATGAAAGGAATCTGCTTCGGCAATATAATTTTCCTGGAGATTCGTTGAGTGGCAATCTGCACACATCGTATTCCAGTTCATACTGGCACCGGTCCAGTGCAGCCAATCACCAGGTTCAGGCTCTTCTTCGGGACGCAGAGAGAACCACCGATTTTCTTCCGTATCCCAGGCAATCTGCAACGCCTGCATCTTACCCTTTCCAAAATCAATCAGGTATTGCTGCAGTGGTTCCCAGCCAAACGTGTAGGAGATATCATAAATCTGCATTTGACCATCCGGACCGGGAGCTTCTACTTTGTACTCCTCCCCTTCCCGAAAGAAACGATAGGTGTACTCACCATCCTGAAACTCGCTGTTTTCAAAATCTGCTCTTACAGATTCCTCATCTGCCTCGGCAATCGCATAGTCATGATGTGACCCCTGCCAATCTTCCCACTCCTGGGCATGACAAGATTGACAAGTTTGCCCCCCAACAAACCGGTGATTTTGAGAGATGTCAGCATCACCCCCTTCTTGTCCGGTGTTATTGTTTTGGGTGCAACTGTAGATGAGCCCAAAAATCACAAAGAGAGCGAAAATACCTATAAGCTGAAGCGTTTTTGAGAAAAAAATCTTATGAAACATTGGTTAAATCTATTCCGGGACAGTATACATAAATACAAAGCTGTTCAAAAATTAAGTAGAAAAATTTGATAATAATAAGAAAAGCCTCAAAACCTCCGCGCTCACCTCGGTTTAATCTAACCGCTGAGAGCGCAGTCTAACGCAGGGATGTTTCCGCTGTTTTACTGGTTCCGAAGCAGTATTAAGGAGTTAAGAATCATCCCCCATTGCCCCTTCGAAAGGGGATACTCCTAAATCTTTTTTTATGAATTTATAATTCCAGTTTTTCCACCAATCTTTGTGAAGCCCGAAATACATACCCTGCAGCAGCGGCTTCATCGTTTTCCATTTCATCCACAAATTGGAGAATAGTATTCCTGATATCATCCGTAATCAAACGTTCATCAAGGGTTTCAATCAGGTTTACCGCCCGGAGTTTAACATGGCCGTCCGGGTTATCCAGCGTTTTTTCAATCAATTCCATCGCTTCAGAACTTTCACCTGCCGCCAAAAGAGCCTCAGCAACGGCTACCTGGACGGTACCTGAGGGATCATCTCGTTTTTCCAGTAGTTCTGATGTATACTCAGAGGCAGATTCTCCGCTGATTGCTATTCCCATCGCTGCCCAAAACCGAACAGAAGGTTCGGAATGGTCTAAACGGGTGACTAATTCTTCCAAATTATTTTCAGGTTGAAATGAAGCTATCTCCGCAGTTTCAATGATCTGATTGATCGGAACATTGTCCTCCCGAACAGCATCATAAAGAGGACGTTCTCCCCGAAGATCATCCAAAATTCCTTCAGGAATAAAGCCGAGGTCATTCATTTCCCGAATCCATTCGGAGTTTGCTTCACGTAAACGGCGCAGATCTACTTGATAGGCAGGATCGTCTGCTAAGTTATTCACACTAAACGGGTCTTCCGATATCAAATAGAGTTCCTCGGCAGGTTTTGGTTCAAAAAACTGACTCTGTATTTCATTCAGGTTACCTGCCTGGTATTCCTCCTCCCATACCTGCATGGTTGGAGCCCTCCACAAATAATTCAAATATTGTGCATAGATTCGCTGTGGTAAATAATTTCTCACATAGAGAAAATCCTGGTCACGAACTGCCCTTGACAGATCATATCTTTCATCCATACGCCCCCGGTATAAATGGACGTATTCACGCGGTTCAGATTCAAACTCGCCAAGAAACGGTTGCCCATCCATAAATTCCGGTGGCTGAATGCTGACCAGGCTTAGCAGTGTTGCAGGGAAATCTACAAATGAAACCAACCGATCTGTACGAACCACTTCCGGCTTCAGGTGCTCGTATTTAGGTGGGAAATATACGATCAAAGGAATCCTGAGACCCCGCTGATTCATAAACCGTTTTGCGCCGGGCAATGCTCCGCCGTGATCCCCATAATAAAATATAATCGTATTTTCAGCTTCTCCCGATTCCTCCAATTCATCAAGGACCTGCCCTACCTGTTCATCCATTCGGGTCATCTGATCGTAATAGTGAGCCCAGTCTCGTCGAACAATCTCGTTATCGGGGTGATAGGGCGGCACAGGTGCATTTACCGGATCATGGATTAGGGTATCAATCGGGTCATGAAGCCTGCTTTCGTGTGTTGTTGTTAAATTTCGGATATGAAAAAACGGCTGCCCTTCTTCCCTGTCTCTATAATGTGCCTCCTGGCTGGATTCATCCCAAACCTCCGGCTGGTCGATCGTGTTATAATCTTTTTTCACATTGTTTGTGGTGTGATATCCCAGGTCCTGTAAATAGGCCGGATAAAACCGAATATTCTCCGGTATGGGATACTCACTGCGCATATTCTCCGTCCCCATTCTGTTGGCGTAGGTACCCGTAATCAGTGTAAATCGCGATGGTGCACATACCGGTGTCGTGGCGTATGCATTTTCATAGACAACTCCCGCATCAGCCAGGCGATCCAGGTTTGGAGTGTCTGCATAATCATCTCCGTAGGCACCCATGAACGGACTGTTATCCTCACTCGTGATCCATAAAATATTGGGCAGCTCTTCAGATTCCGGTTCACCACAGCCGCTGAGCATTGCAATGCAGGAAATGAAAATTATCGACACTATCGCAAATTTACCATTAAACATTGTCATCATTTTATTAAGGTTGTCGTTCTTTCATTTATAATGTGAATTCAAGATAACGGAAAAAACACGTTGAATCGGTCATTCTGAGCTTGACTCAGAATCCCCATCCTTCTTTTTTGAAAGGAGATCCTGAGTCAAGCTCAGGATGACGCCAAAAATGATCGGAAATTCTCATGAAAATCCTTATCCCAAACTAATGTTTTATACTTCCTTTTGAATAAGTGCTATCCAAAGGCCATCTCCCGGAGCAGTTAATTGAACATAACTTTGACTGCCCGCGGATTGATTTTCTGTCCAGTTACTTTTTGATATATCAAGCCAACGAACCTGCCATGAACCATCCGCTTCCGGTAGATCTATGTTTACATCTCCACCATTTGTAAAAAATACGGCATATTGACTCCCTTGAATTCGGGTAAGATAGGCTTCATCCTCATCACGGCTGGATAATTGTGTATGCTCCGAATCAGGTTCAGCACTGATGATATTGAATTCATCCAAAAACATGCGGGCACTTCGCAGTTGGGTTTTTGATAATTCTTGCAAGCCCAGTCCCGATTCCGGTCGATGAAAACGGGCAGATGCAGCCCCCGAAAAAATCAACCTCCAAAACTTCTCAACCGCATCGATATTATCCCCGCCATGACGTCCACCGTCAGCCCCATAGATCTTCACACTATTAATGGGACGTGGCTCGGATTCAATATAATTTCTCACCCACAAGAAATTTTTCCAGTGGGTTTCATCTGTCTGATGGTTGTTTTGTGATACATCCAAAAAATCGAACCGTTCAGGGTGGTCTAACGTGCGGCGATGTTCCTCTGCAGTCAGATCCCAGTCATCCCACATTTCAGTGATATTAATCGTTTTATCTTCGGCCTCTGCTCTGTCACGAATAAACTCAGCCCAATAAATCGCCCATGCTTCTTCTCCGGAGGTTTCATTGTCGATGCAATACAACACATTTGGATATTTGAGGGCGTGATCCAGAAGCTTATTCACGAACTTCTGCTGATACTGTAAAACAGTTTCATTATTCTGCTGAGCAGGCGTCGTAAAAAAGAAAGGCTGTTCATTCGCTCCGGGATGTTCGGGATATTCAGGCTGAAATCCCGATTCTTCATAGCTGTAGTTGATATTATTGGCAGGATTATAGGGATGCGGCGACCAATTTCTCCTTGAATAATCAAAACGATCCCACACTTCAATTTGAACGATCATATCCATTTCAGCCGTCAGGCGAAGCATATTCTCAAAACGCTGCCAATACTCTTCATTCCATTGACCTAAATCGTACATCCCATTGGCCAATTTTTGAAAAGGATATTCTTCAAATCCCTTGTCCTTGCGATCGCTCATGGTGTTCCGAATATAATTCCCGCCTGCCTCACTCAGTTCCTGCAGGTGATCCTTGAGATTGGGTATTTGAAAAAGGTTATCGTCATCTGTACCGCCTAAAAGAATCACAGGCTCCCCTTTGTACTGCCAGTAATATCTATTCTCCTCGTACGGTTGAATAACACCATCATTATCTTGTGCTGAAACAGTGTTCCAGTTGAAACTGATGAGTAAAAGAGATCCAAGTATCAAAAATCGTTTTAAAAATTTCATGATCACATCTTCATTTAAAAGCCAAATTTTATTTTACAAACTTCATAGTGGATCAATTTCTAATAATCGATTCTTCAGTTATTCCTGATTTTCATCAGGATCAGCCCAAACCGGAACCGGAAATTCCCGCATGGGTCCCCGAAGGCGCGGATAACTCTCCCAAACATCCGGGTTACCAATTACAAATGGATCGCCCGTTTCCTCCAGCATTTTTGAAAGACGATCTCGAAGTCTTTCCGTAATTTCCTTAAAATCAGGATTCAGAGCTAAATTATTGACACAT
>Ga0102931_1001451_pt1 | contig 11766 bp, 8 predicted proteins | sample SalPonR1_C_D1_MG_FD_79282 | JGI IMG/M metagenome (GOLD analysis project Ga0102931, IMG submission 79282) | Salt pond soil microbial communities from South San Francisco under conditions of wetland restoration - Salt Pond MetaG R1_C_D1_MG | ecosystem: Environmental > Aquatic > Marine > Intertidal... | reverse complement strand
GATCGTTCCATCGACCTCAACCGTACCTCCGGCTCTCGCCGTCACCGACACGTCCAGCACGTTGTTCTCGTCGAGCTGGGCGGTGCCCTGCACGTCGGTGTGACGAACGCCCAGCGACCCGACCGTCCAGGCTCCATCGGCGAGCGTGAGGGACCCCGAGGTCCGGGGCGCGCGAACCGTGCCCGCCACCTCGAGTCGTCCCGACACCCGTCCCTCGACATTCTCGAGGTCCTCGAGGGGCGCGACCGTCGCCCCCGCCGGCAGATCGTTCGCGCGGATGTCGAGGAACATCTCCTCCTCCGGGAAGCGCTCCGTGTCCGGACGCAGCGACAGGTCGACCGGCACCTCGCCCTCGACGTCGAGGACGATGTCTCCGGCACGGGTGGCCCGGACCTCCACCTGCGCCATGCGGTCGGTGTAGTCCACCCGACCGTCGACGCTCCCCACCTCGAGGCGACGCCAGCGGAGTCCTTCGGCGCTCACCGATGCGAAGGCGACGGGAGACGAGGCCGACCCGCCGACGGAGGCGTCGAAGTCGACCCGTCCGGCGACATCGAGGTCCGGACGCTGCAGCACCTGGGTGAGCCGCTCGAGGTAGAGGCCCTCGACCGAGACGTCCAGGTCCACCTCCCCCGATCGGGGGAGCGTCCCGTCGGCGCGGATCACCACGGGATCCGGACCGAGACGCCGGATCTCGACGTCTTCGATGACGAGACCCGAATCGCTCCACGCCACCCCGGCGGTGCGCTGCAGCTCGTACTCGAGCGAATCGAATCGCGCGCTCAGCTCGTCGAGACGAACCCGTCGACTCGATCCGTCGATCGTGTACCCCCCGGACGCGCCGTATTCCTCCGACGCCCCACGAGCGAGGCCGAACGTCACCTCACCCTGCCGGCGACCGACCGTCCCCTCCACCCGCGCCCCGGTGAAGGAGCGGGCCAGTACCAGCAGGGAGTCGGCGGTCGCGTCGATCTCGAGCTCCGCATCCGCGCCGGGCAGACGCACGCCACGGGTGGCGAGCCGGATGGAATCCACGCGATTCGGGCCGATCCGGATTCCGCTCGCGACCGCGGTGCCGTCCAGCGAGAAGGATTCGATCCACCCGGTCAGCGTGGCCTCGCCGCGCACGGCGCCATCCCACTCCACCTGGTCGGGACTCGGCAGCGTATCCGGATCGATTCCCTCGGCCTCCAGCGCCCTCCGCTCCAGACCGTCTTCCGGTCGAGCCAGGATGCTGTCGCCCAGGAAGGTGGAGCGGAGTCCGAGCAGCGACTCTGTGTCGAACGTCGTCCGGATCGTACCCGACGGGACGGAGTCGGACAGCGCCAGCGAGCCCGAAGCGGCCACGGCGAACCCACCGACGGTGCCGCGCAGGGAGTCGAGTCGGAGGCTCCCCTCGGCCAGGGCGCCGCGGAGCACGAGGGAGTCCAGGTCGAGCCCGGAGACCCGCGAATTCTCGAAGTCGGCGGTGAACACGACCTCGGACCCGGCGAGTGTCTCACCGCCGCCCGCGACAGACAGCTCGCCGGTGAGGCGCGTGGCCGGGCCCAGCGCCGTGAAGATCTCCCCGGAGAGCGCGTCGACCCGGCCTTCGACGGAGTAGTCCCTCGCCGGATCGTTCGGGTCGAATTCGGCGTCGAGCCGGAGGTCTCCGGTACCGTCTCCGAGATCGGCCGACACCCGGAGGCGGTCCGTCCCCCCCGTCAGGCGCACCGACCCGGAGAGCGTTCCCCGGACCGGAAGCGTCCGCTCACCCGCGGCGTCGGCAGACGCGGAGTCCGGCTCGAGACGGATGATCTCGAGCGCGAGGGGGGAGAGATCGGCGGAGAGGTCGATGCCGAAGCCCTCGCCGCGCTGGCGGAGGATTCCGTCGACGAGCACGCGGGAGGGCACCACGTCCGCGCTGCCGAGGTGCCGCACCTCGCCGGACACCCGCAGGCCGGACGCGAAACTCCCGAAGAGGTCGGCGCGGATGGAGCCCGGCCCGTCGATCGGGACCGGCAGGCCCGCCGCCGTGCGGAGGGTCGACCACTCGAAGGGGCCGACGACCGCGGAGAACCCGTCGAAGCCGGGTCCCGAGCCGCCGCCGAGGCCGGTGACCGCACCCCCACCGCGCAGGGCGACCGGGTCGCCGTCCGGCGTCGTCCAGGTGAGTTCACCGTCGACGTCGAGGCGGGCCAGCGATCCGGACACCGCCGTCCGCCCGCCGAGGCGACCGCCGACGGGGGCACCGTCCGGGAGCCACGGGTCGAGTGACGCGAGCGGCAGCCCGGAGGTGCGGATCTCGACACCCGCAAGTCGGACGCCGCCATCGGTGAGACGGACCGTCCCGCCACCACGGACGTCCGCCCCGTCCCACTCGAGTTCCGCATCCGCCGCCGTCCACTCGCTTCCGTCCCGGCGGACGACCCCCTCCAGGCGGGCAGAACCGGTGACCGGAGGGATCTGCGGAGAGATCCACTGGAGCTCGCGAAGATCGAGATCCGACAGGTCCAGGGCGAGCTCGAGGGTGTTGGTGGTCGCCGAGTCGAGCGAGACCACGAGGGACCCCGACGTCTCGACCTCCGGCAGCAGCAGGTCGCGGATCTGCACCGCCACCGCGCCCTCGACGATCCGGAGGCCCATGGCGAGACGATCGATCATGATCGGCTCGCTCAGGATCTCGACGACGCCCTCGGCCCTGCGCACGTCGACCTCGGTCGCCTCCCCCGCCGCGCCGATCCGGACGCCGGGAAGGCGCGCCTCCTCGAGTGTCAGATCGAGGGCCAGGCGATCGGTGCCCGCCGTGTCGACCCGTACGAGCCCTCCCGGCTCAAGGTCGGTCGGGAGGCGCATCCGGAAGGCGACATCCGTGAGTTCGACCGCCGTGAGGGAGAACCCGGGAAAGCCCCCTCCCTCGCCATTCCCGGCGGCGAGCGTGTCCGAGGCGGCGGAGAGCGAGTCCGTCGACATCGAGTCGGGTCCCGGCCCGCCGACCCACGCCTGGAGGGTGGACCGCTCGCCCTCCGCCGACTGCGAGATATCCACCTCGGCGCCCCAGATGTGCACCCCCGACGCCCCGATACGCCCGGACAGGAGGGCACCGAGGGACCAGGACGCTTCGACCGAATCCGCGACGACGAAGGTGTCGCCCCTCGGCGTCAGCATCCGGATGTCGAGGAGACGGGCACCACGAAGAAGGTTGGCCGAGCGGATGTCGCCGACCTCGATCGTGCCCGCCACGCCGCCACGAACCTGGTCGAGACCCCACTCGAGGACGACGCGATTCCCCGCGGCCGTCCTCAGCAGGACGAACACCAGCAGCAGGACACCGGCGGTGATCCAGGCCAGCGCCTTCAGCGTCGCGCGCCCTCTGCCGCCGCTCGACTCCTCTCCGCGGTCGGGCTCGCCGCCGTCACCCTCGAGGGTCTCCTCCGGTGCGTCGTCGGGGGGGAGGGGATTGCCCCCCGGGTCGCGGGCGTCGGCCGTCATCAGAACGCCTGCCCGATCGAGATGTGCAGCTGCAACCGGCTCAGGAATCCCGACGTCGACCGGAAGTTCACGCGCGGATCGAGGAAGATGAGGTCGGAGGTGGCCACCCAGTCGATCGGCTCGAACCCGCCACCGGGCTGCTCGACCTCGATCCGGTCTTCGGGTCGGTCCGAGGCGGGATCGTACGGCCGGAGCCCGCCCGAGATCACCTTTACCGCCCGATCGCGGTCGGGTCGAAGTCCGAGATCGATACGGATCGGTCCCACCGGGCTGAAGTACCGGACCCCGACACCGGGCGTCACCGCGACATCCGACCACCCGATCGACTCGTTGCGACCCCAGACCTGCCCCGCGTCGACGAAGGACACGAACTGGAAGCGGTTGCCGCCGAAGGGAATCCGGACCTCGAGGTTGGCCTCGAGGAGGCGGTCTCCGCCGGTCGGGCGGGCGGTGAATCGATCCAGAGGAACGGGACCGGCATCACACGTCCCGAGAAAGACCTCCTGTGCGGTGCAGGCGGGTGCGCCGCCGTCGATGGGCTGCAGAAGCCGCTCGGTCCGCACCGAGAGAACCTGCGGGCCGAGTCGGTTCTCCGCATACCCCCGGACGGAGCTCGCACCGCCCGAGTACAGGCGCTTCTCGGGATGGATGATCCCGACCCGGTCTTCCGCCTCCACGAGACGGAAGAACTCGCCCTCGGACACGATGCCGCCGGCGGCCCGGAGCGCGACCACGGCCCCACCGCCGAGTTCGGTATACCCGACGACCGCACCCGTCGCCCGGCGGTATGCGAAGTCGGACGCCGTGAGGCTGGAGGCCGTCTCGAGCCCGAGCGTGGCCTGATACCCGCGTGTCGGGTTCAGCAGCTGATTGACCCGCTCGAGGCTGAAGGTGAGGCCAAGCGGCGCGAGCCAGTTGGACGCCCGGAAGAGGTCGATGTCGTCCTGGGTACAGACCCGGAAGCTCGAGCAGAAGAAGATCTCGGCTGCGTCGAGACGGGTGATCTGCGGCGTGTACGACAGGGTCGCCGTCGCACCGGTGCCCAGGATCCGCGACAGCGAGACGTTCACACCGAGCGCCTCGCGGATGAAGACGTCCGGCAGGCTCTGGCGCTCGATGAAGGCGCTCGCGCTGAGAGAATTCCGCGGCGAGAAGATCCAGGGCTGGACGAGCCCGACCTCTACCTGACCGTTCAGGTCCGCGAAGTCGCCCGAACCCGTCTGGGGGCAGAAGTTCTGGTTCAGCTGCTGCGCGAGGATGTTCGAGACGCGCGCGCTGACCTCGAGCCTTCGTGCACCTCCGAAGAAGTTACGCGACGCCCATCTGGCTTCGAGATTGACGCAATCCGACGTGCTCCACCCGACCGCCGTTCGAACGCGATGCAGGTCGCCCTCGCGCACCTCGATCGCGACGGGCATGACCGTGTCGAGCTCCTCCCCCTCCTCTCTGACGTTCGCCGTACGGACGAGGTCGAGCGAATAGAGATTGCGCTGACCCGCCTCCAGCTCACGCCGCCGGTACAGGTCTCCCTGCTCGAAGGGCACCATCCGCCGGATCGCCGTCTCGTCGAGGATGCGATTCCCGTCGACGGTCACCTCCCCGATGCGGACCAGCGGTCCGGTATCGAAGACGAACTCCACCGTCGCCTCTCGCGAACCCGCGGGAATGAACTGGTCGATCAGGACCTCCGCGTGTGCGTAGCCGCGATTGCGAAGGCGCGTGATGATCACGTCCCGGGCGCGGTCGATCCGGATGGCGTTGGCGGGATCGCCCACATCGACGGGAAGGTCCTCGACGAGGCTCGCTCGTCCATCCAGCGGCGTCTGCTCGAGGCCGACGAACCCGAGGGAGTCGATCAGGATCGGCTCTCCCTCCTCGATGTCGAAGCGGACGCCGACGCCGCCGTCGAGCTGCACGAGCGCCGTGTCGACTTCGGCCGCCCGGTAACCCCGCTCCGCGTAGTACCGCTCCAGCCGGAGAGCATCGAGGGGGAGCTGGCGTGGAACCAGGTACTGCTGGTCGAAGAAGGTCTGTGCACCCAGCCAGCAGAGGGGCTGGAACACCAGCGACCGGCAGTCGGTCGCGCGATTCACGATCGCACGGCGCAGAGAATCGTCGGGGAACGCCCGGTTCCCCTCGAAGGTGAGTCGGAGAACCTCGGGGCGATCCGTCTGCGCGGTCACGGGCGAGGGAGCGGAAAGCCCCCCCAGCGCGAGACAGGCGAGCAGAAGCCGGACGACCCCGCGAGGCATCACGTATCGCCTCGCTCCAGACGTGGAAGGTCGGAATTCTCCCCCGAGCGGATCCGGTCGCGCTCCTCCGGTGGTTCGATCCGGATCCGGTCGCGACCGAGCAACGTGCGCGCCAGCCAGAAGGCCGTCGCCCCGACCACCGTGCCCGCGGCGACGGCGATCGCCAGCGCCCGGGCATCCTCCTCGGCCGTCGTGGGCCGGGGCCGCCAGTCGAGCTTCACGGCGTCCCCCTGAGCGCGTCGAGCATGCGGGCCGCGGCCTCCGACGACAGCGCTTCACGCGGACGTCTGGGGAAGACGTGGAGGCTGCTCGGTCGGAAGGTGTCGAGGTCCCGGTCGAAGTGATGATGCGCCACCTCGATGGTCTCGCCGTCGACGCGCAGCACGTTGAACGAGCACCGCAGCTTCTCGCGGGCGCGCCCCCGGGAGGAACTGGTGGTGCCGGACTGGACGATGACCACGGGGTGCCGCGTTCCGCTGCGGGGGAGCACGTCGAGGGAGTTTCCGATGTAGGCGCGATGGAGGTGTCCGCCGAGCACGACATCCACCTGAAGCTGCTCCAACGACTCGAGGTGACGCCGCGCGTTGGGCATCGGCTGTCCGCCCTCGTAGTCGGGTGGCGGCGCCAGTTGATGGTGCGCCACGACGATCCTCAGGTCCCTCTCCTCGCTCTCCCCGAACGCCTCGGCCGCGAACTCGATCTGCGTCGACGAGAGGCTTCCGTTCACGATCGCGGTGCGGGGTGCCGCGGTGTTGAGCGACACCAGGGTGCATCCGGGCACCCGGGTGACCGTGTCGAGATCCTCGGAGATGAAGTCCCGGTAGTTGCGAAACGGCGTGAAGATACGCTCGAACACCCGGTACAGCGGGACGTCGTGGTTCCCCGGCGTGACCACCTTCGGCACGTCCGGAAGGCGGTCGAGAAACTCCGCCGCCTCGCGGTATTCACGGACCTTGGCGCGCTGGGTGAAATCACCCGACACCACCACCGCGTCGGGGTTCGTCTCGTGGGCCGCCCGAACGAAGGCTTCGGCCGCCCGGGCATCGTGCGGCTTTCCGAAGTGCACGTCGGAGGCATGGACGAGCGTGATCATCCCTGGGCGCCGACCCCCTGGCCCGTCCCGTCGTCACGGCGCAGCCGGGCCGCCCAGGCGAGACCCACGAAGATCAGTCCCAGGCTGATGACCTGGGCCAGCGTCAGCACCCCGAAGAACCGGTCGTCCTTGGCCCGGAAGAACTCGACCACGAAGCGCTCGGCACCGGCGAGTGCCAGCCAGACCATGAAGAGCCAGCCGGCCGCATGGCGGTGCTTCCGGATGCGCCAGAGAAAGAGGAAGATCAGCGTGGAGAGCGCGATCTCGTAGATCTGCGTCGGGTGCACCGGGATGACGTTTCCGTACTTCTCGATCAGCGCCGGATCGACCGCGATCCCGAACGCCTGGATGTTCTCTACCGTGGTGGGGGGAGCCCCCTGTGGAAAGGTCATGCCGACCCACGAATCCGTCGGCCGCCCCCAGTCGTCGCCGACGAGCAGACAGCCGACACGACCGACCGCATAGCCGATCGCCAGAGCCGGCGCCACGAAGTCGGCGACCTTTCCGAGCGGCACGGGAGACTTGATCGCGGCCCGCACCACGAGCGCGGTCGCCAGCAGGAACCCGCCGTACCAGACCATGCCCCCGCGGGAGAACACGAAGGAAAGGCCCTCGGCCTGCAGCCGGTCGAAGTTGAGCAGGACGTAGTAGCCCTTGGCCCCCACGATCCCGCCGACCACGCCCCAGAACACGTAGTCCCACGCGAGTTCGCCGTCGTATCCCTCCCGCTCGAGTTCGGAGCGAATCACCATCCCTCCGACCACGAACGACAGGAACATCATGACCCCGAAGGACGTCACGTACTCGCCCCCCAGGAACGGGAGGCCCTCCGGGAAGCGGAACAGGTTGGGATACATCGCGAATCTCGCTGGGTCAGCGGGAGGGGGATGCCGTCCGGGCATCCGGGATGAATTCGTCCGGGAGGGCCTCGGTCAGACCGGGAAACGGCATCGACGAGGACGCCGACACGTCGGGCGGCGCGACATCACCGCGCTCGTATCGGAACAGCGCGGCGCGCGCGACCATCGCCCCATTGTCCATCGACAGCCTCGGTGAGGCGTGAAACACGCGCCCCTCCGGCCCGATCCGTTCCCGCATCTGCGAACGGAGTCGCCGGTTGGCCGCGACTCCGCCACCGAGCAGTACCCGGCGGCAGCCGGTGAGATCGACGGCGCGCATCGTCTTCTCGACGAGCACGTCCACCGCGGCGGCCTGGAAGGACGCGGCCACGTCGGCTCGACGTTCCTCGAACACGCCGTCGTCGTGAATCTCCCGCACCGTGTGCAGAACGGCGGTCTTGAGACCGGAGAAGGAGACGTCCCAGTACCCCGGATCCTCGCGGGTCTGCGCGGCCGAGAGCATCGGGCGAGGCAGTCGGAACGCGTCCGCGTCACCATCCTCGGCCAGATCCGCCACCGCCGGACCGCCCGGATACGGGAGGTCGAGCATCTTCGCGACCTTGTCGAAAGCCTCACCCGCCGCGTCGTCCCGGGTCTGTCCGAGGAGATGGTAGCGTCCCCATTCCGGCACCCAGATCAGCAGCGTGTGTCCACCGGACGCCAGCAGCGCGACGAAGGGCGGCTCCGCATCGGAATCCTCGACCACCGGGCCGAAGAGGTGGGCCTCCATGTGGTGCACCGCCACGAAGGGGCGGTCGCGGGCCCACGCCGCGGCCCTGGTCCAGCCCATTCCCACGAGCAGCGCGCCGATCAGGCCGGGACCCGCGGTGGCGGCGAAGACGTCGATGTCGTCGAGGCCCACACCCGCCTGCGAGAGCGCCGCGTCCACGACGGCGTCGATGCGCTGGAGGTGATGTCGCGCGGCCAGTTCCGGGACCACCCCCCCGAAGATCTCGTGCACGTCCTGGGACAGGATGACGTGTCCGCGCAGATCCCGCTCTCCCTCGAGGACGGCGGCGGAGGTCTCGTCGCAACTGGTCTCGACCCCGAGTACGATGGGAACCCGGGTCATCGCGCACCGCCATCGGTCCGGGTGGCGGGCACGGGGAGCTCGCCGGAATCGCCCCCGGCGGGGTCCGATCCGGCGGTATCGAGTCCGAGAGAATCGACTCCGGGAGAATCGACTCCCTCCGGCCGGAACACGGTGACGGAGTCCGACATGAGCACCGGGCGGATCAGATCCGGGATGCCCACCGGGGTAACCGCGACGCGGCGCCGTTCGCCGACTTCGAGCAGGCCGATGTCCCCGGTGTCCACCTCGAAGAAGACGGCCGAGAGGTCGGCGGACTCGAATCGGACCCGCGCCCCATTGAGTCGCAGCGGCAGCGAATCGGAATCGACCTGGTACTCCGACGCACCCGGCCCCACCAGTCGGACAGGCACCGCGGTCAGCGTACGCTCGACCGCCTCGTCGATACGGAAGGCCACCTGGATCTCCCGCGGGTCGAGCAGCGTCGTGCCGAGTCCCGTGGTGTCCACGCCCACGGTGCGAATGCCCGAGGACGTCACAGATCCGAGGTCGATCGGAAGCGTGTAGATCGAGTCGCGGGCGTCCAGCAGCCGAGCCGGGCCCCGAGCGCGCACCACCGAGGGCGTCACCTGGATCTCGGACGCGAGGGCCACGTCCTCCGGCAGCTCGCCCTCGGTCTGGATCTTCACGACCAGCACATCCGAACTCACGGGTTCGAAGGTCAGCTGGACGGTACCGGGCATGATCTCCTCGACCACCAGACCGGAGGTGCCGCCCAGCGTCACCCAGTCGCGCCGGAGGGTGATGGTGGTATCCGAACCGAGGACGGACTCCACCGGCACCCGTACCGAGGCCCGCTCGCGGGCGAGCTGGATGATCTCCCGCGCCGGACCGGAGATCCGGACCTCCACCTCGGACGGGACGGGAGGTGCGGCGACCGTCCACTCGAGATCCGCCACCTGGACGCGCACCGGTACGGACGCGAGCGATTCCTGCTGGGTCCGGTCGCCCGGGGCGATGACCCACAGGAAGACCGCCGCCACGAGGGCCGCGATCTTCAGCATCACGTTGTGCGTGACGAACCTTGGCAGGAGGCTCACCTTCGGCCTCCGATCACCCGTCGAGCAGGCGCTGAATCTGCTCGGCGTAGATGTCGGCGTCCCATTCGGTCGCACCGGCCAGACGCTTGTAGATGCGTCCGTCCCGCCCGATGAGGAAGGACTCGGGAAGCCCCGTGGTGTCGTAGGTCTGGCAGATCTGGCCGTCCGGATCGCGCAGGATGTCGAACGTCAGGCCGAGCCGGTCCACCCACATCGGCACGTCCCCGCCTCGGAACCCGCAGGCGACCTCGCCCTCGAGGGCGTCGACCGATACGGCCACGATGTGGAAATCTTCCGCCTGGATGCGTTCTTCGAGTCGCTGCATGGACGGGAGCTCCTGCAGACAGGGGGCGCACCCGGTGGCCCAGATGTTCAGGAGGACGACGTCGCCGCGGTAGTCCGCGAGCGACACGGGCTCCCCCTCCATCGTGGTGGCCTCGAACATCGGCGCCTCGACCCCGGCGATCATTTCGACGGGGCCACTGGCCGACCAGGCGAACACGACGATGGATCCAAGCGCCAGCAGAGCCAGCGCGTAGGGTAGACGGGACGGGCGTTTCGGTTCGGATTTCGACACGGTTACCTCGGAAGGATGCGTACGTGTCCCTGAATCTAATGTTCCTGCCGGATTCCGCCTCTCCTGCCGATCTGGAGCCGAACCTCCGACCCCCGCTCCAGCTCCGCGCCCTCGGCCGGATCCTGGGTCACCACGCGTCCCTGATCCCGACCGAACCGGAAGACCTCCTCCACCTCGACGACCTCCAGTCCGAGCACATCGAGGGTGTCGCGCGCCTCCTCCTCGAGCAGTCCGAGCACGAAGGGCATCCGCACGGTCGGGGGACCGAGGCTCACCGTCAGAGCCACGCGGGCGGGCAGCGCCATGGCCGTCCCCTCCGCCGGCTGGATGTCGACGACGCGCCCACGGGCGACCGGACTGTCGACCGAGTCCACGATGACCTGGAAGCCCGTGGCGACCAGGAGATCCACCGCGCGATCGCCGCGAAGCCGGCTCACTTCGGGTACGGGGCGGCGCTCGGGGCCGAGGCTGACGACGAGGTCCACGGTGTCGCCGGACCGCGCGAGCTGCCCGGGAAGCGGGGACTGCCCGAGCACGCGACCGGAGTCGACCGACGGGTGACCCAGCGTGCGAACACCCCCGGCCACGAGTCCGGCCTCGTCGAGCAGGGCCGTCGCACCCGCGATCGGACGATCCCGGAGATCCGGCGCGGGGCGGAGGTCCCGGGGCGGGCCGGGGGCGGGAAACAGCACGAACACCGCGAAGAGGTAGCCTGCGACGAGTCCGGCGATGCCTACGCCCAGCGCGCGCGCCAGAGGACCGTACCCGCCACCGTTCGAGGCACGCCGGCGTGCCTTCGATCTGTTCTTTCGGCGACCGGATCCACCGGATCCGGAGCCTCGGCGCTTTCGTCTCGCTGTCACGATTCGCTCATCGCGTTCGTCTCGTCTCGTTGCATGCGCATCGCCCACGCACCATCCGTACCCCGTTGCTGCGGGAGAACCTCGAGGGCTCCCTCGACCATGGGCAGTTCGTCGTCGTCGGGCGGCGCCGGCGTGAAGTCGGGACGTTCGCTGAGGAAGCGATCCACCACACCGCGATTTTCCTCCGGTTCCAGCGTGCACGTCGAATAGACGAGCACGCCGCCGGGCCGCACCGCATCCGCTGCACCGAGCAGGATCCGTGCCTGCACCGCGGCCATGCGCGCCGGATCGCCGGGCGCCAGGCGCCATCGCGCGTCCGGATGGCGGCGAAGCGTGCCCGTCCCGGTACACGGGGCGTCGACCAGAACCACGTCCATGTCCCAGACCGGGGGAGCTTCGCCCCGCGACCGCACGAGATGGACCGGAAGCCCGAGACGACGGGCACTCTCGCCCACCAGGGCGAGTCGCGGACCCGACGGAT
>Ga0102931_1001449_pt1 | contig 11771 bp, 7 predicted proteins | sample SalPonR1_C_D1_MG_FD_79282 | JGI IMG/M metagenome (GOLD analysis project Ga0102931, IMG submission 79282) | Salt pond soil microbial communities from South San Francisco under conditions of wetland restoration - Salt Pond MetaG R1_C_D1_MG | ecosystem: Environmental > Aquatic > Marine > Intertidal... | reverse complement strand
ATTTGGTTCGTTCTTCTAAGTCCTTCCCAGTAAAGTTCAAAGCCTAACTCACGATATAAAATATCGAGGTCGATGGATGATAAAGCTGGTGGTACTTGATCTAGCCTTGCATTTCTTGCAGCTCTAAGTGTGTTTAAATCTTCTAAAGCACCGGCTGTATCGCCATTTCTAAATTTCGCTTCTGCCCTCATCAGGAAAACTTCCCCTAATCGAAGCAGAACAATATCCACACTGCTGAAGTTGTTACAATCATCAGATGTTCGGCTACATTGATATTTTGAGAAGCGGTAACCCGTATTATGCAAACGTCCTTCGTTTGAAAAATCTACGTTCAATGTATGATTTACATATTGAGTATTACCCTGACCTCTGGTTCTTTCATTTATGACCGGGTAAATTCTAACTCCTCCATCATCACATGTCAGGAAGTTCCCGTCATCTCCTTTACGTGGGCCCCAGATAATATCCCGAAGAAATCCCTTATCTACCTCAAACTCGGTTGCTCCAACGCAAAAGTAATGATTTTCATCATTTGCTGGAGTAACTCCGGTAAGATCCCTTAAATTCTCAGGTACAACTGTCTCTTCCTTATAGAACCGGGCATCGGCCTCAGCCGCATCTACACTACCATATGCATCTACCCAGGTTTGAATGAAATCCGGAGTTGCTGCAGGACCATCCGTTCCATCCGCTCCAGGCCACTCAGGTCTTGGGTATAAGTCACCAGCAAGCGACCAGTAAGCCCAGCGATTATGCTCGTTATTTAAAACACCTCTTTGATCTACAGCGAATATAACCTCAGGATTACTATTATTTGAATCTTTAAAAATGTCAAAGTATTCAGGTGAAAGAGAGTATTGTCCTGAGTTTATAATATTGTTGCTGTACTCAATTACCTTATTCATGTCTTCTGAGGTAAAATTTGGAGTACCATAAGGGTCTCTGTATACAGCCGCATTGAGGTTCAACCTTGCCATCATGCCCCATACAGCTCCTTGTGAAAATCTCCCTGGACCTCTGTCTGTATTGATTACATCTACCACAGATTCCAGTTCACTCTGAATATAATCGATGGCTTCTTGCCCTCTCAAAAGACGTGAGGTTTCATCAGATGTCTCTTTTTCAAAGACCAGTCCCCAGCTATCCAAAGCCAACATATTCAAATAGGCACGCAATGCAATCATCTCATGCAGAGCTTCTGTGGCTTCCGAGTTCCCATTCTGAGATAGTGGCCGTAATACCTCAATGGCTGCCACTGTCCTTGAAATATTTCTGGTAACTTCATTCCAACCACTGGTTACAAGATCATTACTGGGCGTCATCAGATGCTGGTGTACGGCAATAAATTTACCACCATCAAACCAGTCAGTTCCTCCGCGATAGGGAAGAATAGCTTCATCTGAAGCGATCTGCTGCAAACCAAAGTAATTGGTATGTCTCCACGTCCAGGCGAGCTGTCCATATGCCGGAGCTATTGCTCCACTAATTTCTTCGGCTTGACCCGCTCCCGTAAGTGATTCGTCAAGAACTTTTTCATCCAGGACATCACATCCCGAAATAGTTACGATAAGTACACCTATAAATAATGTGATTAATCGATTTTTCATTTTTAAATGAATTTAAATTTTAGAAAGAAATTTTGTTTGTCTTGTCTGAGTGTTGATTCTTGTAATAAAAAATAGACCATGTTTAGAAACAACAATTCAGAGTTTTAGAATGTAAGATTCAGGCCCAACAGAAACGTTCTAGCAAACGGGTAGGTAAACCGGTCGATTCCGAAAGTCTGTATACCATCGATGGTACTTCCGGTATTAACTTCAGGATCGTAACCTGAGTAATCCGTAATGGTAAACAGATTTTGTCCCGTTAACGTCAGTTGCAAATTACTAATCGCTCCCTCAAGACCAACTAACTCAGGTCTAAGGTTGTAGGAAACTGTTGCATTGTTCAACCGTAAGTAATCACCTTTCTCGAGATATCGCGTAGAAACTGTGTTTGAGTTGGTATTCGCTTCATCAAGGAATTGTGTGGCAAAATCAGTAGTGTTGAAGCTTGATGCCAGGTTACCCTTGTTGAAGATCGACATTCTTGTGTGATTGTAGATCTTATGTCCGGAAGCACCGTTAAAGTTTAATGCCAATCCAAAATCTTTATAGTTTGCATTCAGTTGAATTCCATAAAGTAAGTTTGGAAGTGCACTTCCAACAACACGACGATCATCTTCAAGTACCGCTCCATCATTATTCGTGTCCACAAACCGGTTCAGACCATCGGGGCCAATTCCATCAAATTCCAGCATGTAGAATGCACCGATAGGTTCATTGTTGATGTAACCATTTATAGTAGCTCCGGTTTGACCCGCACCCTGAGCAGCACCTGTGGTCAATACGGAATAAGGCGAATTCACTACCTCATTATTAATGGTAGAGATATTTCCTCCGATACTATATTGGAAGTCTCTTGAAGAAGATCCTCCTCTAAATTCAAGGCCTAACTCAACACCAGAGTTTTGAATTTCCATGTCTGGAATGTTGGTCCAAAAAGTGGATGTAGGCTGAATAGGATCTGCAGGAACGACCTCCAATAAAATATTATCGGAAATCTTCGTGTAGTAGTCTAATGTACCTACCAATCGGCTATTAAACATTTCGAAGTCTACACCTACATTCGTTTGAGTAGATACCTCCCACTGGATGTCAGGATTCGCTAAACGTGTAAATATGATTCCATATGGATAGTCAGCCAAATTATTTGCATTTGGATTTAGAGGGTAGGTGTCATTACCACCTCTGCTTTCACTATAGCTTAACTTTGTAATTTTACTTGGGATCTCCTGGTTACCTGTCTGTCCCCAACTGGCCCGCAGTTTCAGGTTATTAATAATTGAGCTATTGAAAAAGTCTTCCTCTGTTACGTTCCATCCCAATGCAAATGAAGGGAAATAACCATACCTATTATTCTCACCGAACTTTGATGAACCATCTGCCCGCATTGTGGCGGTAACCAAATATTTACTTTCGTAACTATAGTTTACCCTACCAAAGAATGACTGCAGTTTGTTTTTTTCCGCAGAAGCAAACTTGTTGGTTGGGTTAATTTGAGTACTTGTTTGATCCTGGTAGCGTGGTTGAATTCCATTGTTGCTGAAACCCTCCATATTAATAGTCCTTGCCTCAAGGAAGAACTCCTGGTACGAATGTCCGGCTAATACATTTACTGAGTGAATATCCGTATCTACATTATAGGTGAGAGTATTCTCCACAAGCGTATTAGAGTTTTTAAAATAGGAGTTCGATAACGATCCATCTTCCAAACCTTCCAATAAAGCAAACGGTGAGGTTTGTACATCTCTGTTAGTTACAGAGTAATCCACTCCAAGATTCAACTTATAGAGAAGTCCTTCCGTCAATTCCAGAGAAGGAGCAATATTTGCAATAACCCGGTTGTTTATGGCTTCATCTAAATATATTTCATATCTCTGAACCGGATTTAACATTTCATCCAGCTGAGTTGGGGAACCATCCGTAAATACCGGTATGGTTGGGTTGAGTTGTAACATATCTACAACCATACTTGTATTGTTCGGCCTTAAATTTTCTGTGCGAACAGCATTGACATGGTAATCAACATTCAACCTTCCGTTCAAGGCAGTCTGGCTCATATTTAATCTACCTGAATAGCGACTAAGATCGTTTTGTTTCAAAATACCTTCTTGATTTTGTACACCAAGCGACGCAAAGTAGTTGAATCTATCGGAAGCGGCACCACTCAAAGAGAAGTTAATGTCATTAGAAATTGCTGTCTGAGTTAACTCATCCTGCCAGTCTGTATTCGCACCGAAATCTTCCAAAGTACCATCTACACGAGGTACCTGATTACGAAATTCATTTGCGCTGAATACGTCTATTTTATTAGCCATTGTCGACCAACTGGTTGAAGTTGAGAGGGTCATTCTGGTAGCTCCTTCTTGTCCTCTTTTAGTCGTGATAGCAACTACACCATTTGAAGCCCTGGCACCATAGAGAGCAGTTGCAGAAGCGTCTTTCAAAACTTCAATGCTCTCAATATCACTTGGATTGATAAAATTCAATGGATTTGTAGCAACCCCAATCGAAGAGTTATTTAACACAAACCCATCGACAACGTAAAGGGGTGTTGTACCGGAACGCAAACTTCCTACTCCACGAATAATAACATCCTGAGCAGCACCAGGTTCACCACTGGCACTTGTTACATTTACACCCGCTACTACACCTTGCAATAACTGACCGGGGTTAACCACGGATCCTTTGTTGAATTCTTCAGAAGTCGCTCGGGAAATGGAACCAGTAATATCTGATTTTCTTTGCACACCGTATGCAACTACAACCAATTCATCTGTTTCAAAGGCTTGAGACACTAATGTAATATTGATAGTCTCACGGCCATTAATAGGTACTTCTTGCGTTTGATAACCTACATAAGAAACCACTAGTGTTTCGTTCAAAGTAGGCACATCAAGCTCAAATTCACCATTTACATCAGTTGCTGTTCCAGTACTTGTTCCCTGGATAACAATATTCACTCCCGGTAGTTCCTCACCGGTTTGTTCATCAGTAACTACGCCACTCACCGTTTGAGCGTTTGCCATGCCGGCATATATGCAGAAAACCCCTGCAAGCCAAACGAGCTTTAAACTTTTGAGTTTAGGAAGTAATCCTTCTGTTTGTATCATAGCTCCATTCATTTTTATGTTTTGTTAGAATTCAATCGTTATCCAGTGAAATCAAAATGTGATTTAATGAATGAACGACTCATTTTTTAATAAATACTACTTGTAGATTTAAATACTGTAAGCGTTTATTTATTTGCTGTTAGTTTTAGGTAGAATGTTATGAAATAGTAATACCCCTTGGTTATCAGAGTGTAACCTTACTGTTAATTATGTTGAAAACGTTATCAGAAATCAGCCTCCTCCTCTGCCAGGCAACAATTGGTATGGTCTTGAAAACGTTTTCATAAGTATTTAAAAAAAATGCCCCGAAAAAGCAACTTAATTTGTCAAATAAGTGAATTGAAATTGTATAAAATGACCGTGTGAAGTAGGTTCTCAGGCACTTTTTACAATTTATAACCGTCACAATAATCAATGGATAAGTGTATTAAAATGAGTGAATTAGAACCGGATTTAGAATCACTTTTCCAATTTCATAGTGCATAAATAAACTCCTAAGATTTTCGTCAAACTTAACTCCTCTTCCAAAAATTGATAGACTTTATACCCAAGATAAAAGCTTTTTAATCTAAGTAGACCGGATTAGAAACTACTGTAATTCTTCCTTTGTTATCACGCAAATTAAAACGCAACCATCCCCTTCCCGGATTCGAAATCTCACCAATCAATCTATAGGTATAATCACTTTCACTGTATTGTTTTAATTCTGGATTGAAAGGTTCACCGTTAAAAATGAGTTCCAATTGCTGTTTTTCCGAATGTGAATATTTTATCACTATCTCCAGAGAATTACTTTTAATTGAGTTTAAGTCAATAGTTTCACCCATCGACCAAGATTTGTCTTCAGAAATAATCTGAAAGGAAATATCCGGCCCATTCGGGCTCATCGTTTTGAGATAAACTTTGCCTTTTCTCACGGCATCCAGAATTGCCTTTTCGGACAAATCTTTTGCGTAAACCATCGTTGTAGGGGTCCCGGGTTGAGAATCACCGAACCCGGCCGAATGAACATCACTTCCCCCAATACCTGTAATTTTATAACCATTATTCAATAAATGATGCCAAAAAGGAATTCCTGCAATTTCATTCTCAACATTTGTTCCATTCACAATTTCAATAACTTCAAGTTTATTGTAATCAGTATTTTCAGCACTCCACCCACAGCCGGTACAGTTTGCTCCCGTTTCACGTCCCGGGTGATTGATTGATAATAACGCACCCACTTCCTCTGCATCTTGTTGTATCTTTTCAAAGTTATGACCTTCAAAACCAACTTTAAAATCTATCGGCAAGCTTGTACCATAAACATTTGAATGGCCATAAAAAGTAGTAACTTCTTGTCCTCTTATTAACAACAAGTCTTTGAATAAGGGCTGTATTACTGTCATATCTTGATGATGACTTACCGTGTTATGATCCGTTATTGATACAAAATCGAGTCCATTTTTTTTAGCTGACTCCACGATTTGGTAGACTTGACAGGGTCCACGGTTACCTTCTAAATCCTCACAGCCAAAAGCATCGCTGTGGCCTGTGTGTGTATGAAAATCGCCCCGATACCATTGTTCACTTTCTTTAAATGTAGTTTCTGAAGGCCCTGTAAACTCTATATGATCTTTGGGTATCAAGCGAATTTTTACCTCATATTCAGCTTTTTTATTGATTGTTGGAAATCCCAGGGAAATATTCCATTCACCGCTTATAATTGGCCCCGGAAAATATGATGCTGTTGCCCGAATCGAACTTAAATAGAATGACTCTTTTGAAAATCTACTTGTCCCTCGAAATCTTTCGGGATCATAAAGCCCTATTTCCATCTCTGAATAATCATTCTTTCCATCATATTGAAAACTTACTTCTATTGCCCCTACTCCCTGCGGAACATAAAAAGGTTCCAAACGGTAGGTAAGCGCATCCTCTGGTAATGCTACACCTTCAATCTTAATCTCGGTTACAGTGCTTTTTTCATTACCACTTAATTGGTTTATTGATTTTTTTTGGCTGATTCCCAATACTGTGACGGCGATTATCAAGATGTGTAGAATTATTGATTGGTTATTGTACACAGTCATTTCTATTGATTATTATTCTGTATTGGTATTTGCTTAGGCCGAAAGTGAATGAAAAGCTTTTATTTTACAATGATTCTTAAAAAAAATTCAATACTAAGATTGAATAATTATGATAAGTCATGTTAATTGGTATGTTATCATTAAATTAAATTCGGGTTGCTGCTTTCACGCAGCAACCCGCTTTATGGTACATCCCCAAGCTACGGTGGGGAATATAGATCAGAAGTGGTTAGGCGCACTTCTGATTTTTTTTTATAACATTTAAAACTTTCAACATTTTTAACTATTTCGATTGTTTAAAGTAATCCCGTTGTCGTTTTCGGGCCTCTTCGTACTGCTTTCGGGCTTTTTGTGCAGATTCGGTTTGCGCCACTTCGGCCACCGGCACATCCCACCAGCCTTCATATCCGGGTACTTTCTGTTCCTTATCCACATTCACAACAATCACCTGCGTTTTGTCCGCCTTGAAAGAGACCTGCAGCGCTTTCTCAAGCTCTTGATACGTATTTGCGGTGTGAACCCCTACCCCGTAACTCTGCGCATTCTTCACAAAGTCCATCGGCAGGGTCGGCCCCTCCAGCTGGCTGGACTCCTCATCGCGGTACCGGTAGTTGGTGCCAAAGGCCTGCGAGCCCACCGACTCGGAGAGCGAGCCGATACTACCATACCCGCGATTATCCAGCAGCACCACGGTCATCTTAATTCCTTCCTGGATGGCCGTAATCAACTCCGAGGAGAGCATCTGGTATGAGCCGTCGCCCACCATCACCACCACCCGCTTGTCCGGCTTGGCCATCTTCACGCCAAGCCCCCCGGCAATCTCATAGCCCATTGTGGAATACCCGTACTCCAGGTGGTAGCCACCCGGCTGGAAGGCCTTCCAGAGTTTATGCAGGTCGCCCGGCAGGCTTCCCGCCGCACAGATCACCACCGAATCCTCACCGGCCGTTTCATTTACTATACCAATTACATTAGGCTGCTGCAGCTGATCGTCCGTTTCCAGGTGCGTCACCCGGTGAAGTTCATCGTTCCACTGCTGTTTCCGTTCGGTAATCGTTGACTGGTACGAATCGCTGGTTTCGTAGGCGTCCAGGGCCTCATCCAACATACTCAGAGTTACTTTTGCATCACCTATTAATGACAAAGCCGACAGCTTATGCGCATCCATCGCATTGACGTTGATGCTAACAAATTTGACATCCGGGTGCTGAAACTGGCTCTTCGAGGAGGTCGTGAAATCACTCAGCCGCGTGCCGATAAGAATTACCACATCCGCCTCACCGGCCGTCCGGTTGGAGGGCAGGCTCCCCGTCGCTCCCACCGAGCCCAGGTTGAGCGGGTGATCGAACGGCAGGCTGCTTTTGCCCGCCTGGGTTTCTCCCACCGGGATACCCGTCCGATCGACAAAGCTCTTGAGGGCCTCGCTCGCTTCACTGTACAATACCCCGCCGCCGGCAACAATAAACGGCTTCTCTGCTCGCCGGATCAGCGAAACCGCCTCACTAAACGCTCCGTCATCCGGACGGTTTCTCGGAATACGCCACACCCGCTTTTCAAAAAGATCAGTGTTAAACTCGTGGGCTTCGGTCTGCACATCCTGTGGCAGGCAAAGTGTCACCGCACCAGTCTCTGCGGGTGATGTTAATACACGCATTGCTTCCAGCATCGACCAGGGAAGCTGGTCAGGGCGATTGATGCGGTCCCAGTACTTTGAGACCGACTGAAAGGCGTTATTGACCGAGATATCCTGGCTCATTGGATGTTCCAGCTGTTGCAGAACGGGTCCCACATTTCTGCGGGCAAAATAATCACTGGGAAGCAGCAGCAATGGTATTCGGTTGATCGTCGCCGTGGCGGCCCCGGTCACCATATTCGTTGCTCCCGGTCCTATCGAGGAGGCACAGGCAAAGGCCTGCATACGGTTCTTTGCTTTGGCGTAGGCAATACTGGTATGGGTCATCGCCTGCTCGTTGCGGCACAGATAGTAGGGCATCTCCGGATACTGATGCAGAGCCTGGGCAATCCCGGCCACATTGCCGTGGCCAAAAATCCCCCACACCCCTTTAATGAATGGGTGTTCAACCCCATCGCGTTGTACATACTGCTGATGTAAGAACTGGATCAGCGCCTGGGCGGTCGTAAGTTTGATTGTTTTACTCATTCTATGGATCTCTTTGATTTGGTATTATTATGCAGAAACATCCTTGTGGTGTACCACTTTGCCGATCGATTCAGCCATCTCCAGAGGCCCCGAATCTTTCGGGTACAGCATATTGCGGCCAATCATTGTCCCGCGAACCTGCCGCCCGGTATCCATTGCCCGGCGAATATTGTCCAAAAACTCCTGTTTGGAGTGGCTGGCACCTCCTCCCAAAATCACCGTAGGAAGCGTGGTGGAGGCCACCACCCTGTCAAACTGGTCGGTAAAGGGAATTTTCAGCCAGACATTTCGGCTGCTGTCCCCCAAAGCAGAGGAGACGCTGATCAATTGAATTAACTTATCCGGGTCGGCATCCACTTTATATCCTTTTTCTGTCGGTACAACCGGCAGTGGTTCAATAAAGATCGGTCGATCGATCGTGTTCATATCCCGGATCCCATCGGCACAATACCGGATGGTTTTCAGGGAGTTTTTATCACTCATATGGACACGAAGCAACATCTTTACCGCATCCAGCCCGTATTTAACACAACTGGATGCATCTGGGCCTGTAATTGGATCATCAAGCTCCCAGTCCGACCCGGGCAGCCCGCCGCGGTTTAAACTGGCAATTAGCAGTTTGTTATCCAGAAATCCTTCACCTGCCTCGCTTTTCAGTCCGTGCAGGATCAGCAGCTCCTCCAAAATATCCATCGAGCCCAGGACTCCGTCCACCCACTCGGACTGCAGAATTTGCATCAGCCGCGCCAGCAGGTCGTGCCGGTCGGCCATCGCCAGAGCATCATTTCCTGCTTTCAGGCTCCCCCGGGCCGGGTGATCGGCCGCCACAATATTGATCGAGCTTGTTCCTACAAACCCCTCTCTTCTTTTTCGCTTCTCAGCAACTTCAAGAGAATATCTAGGGTTGATCAGCCTTCTATTAGTAATCTGCTCATACAGATTTTTAGAAATTATCGTATCCTTCTGGAAAGAACTCATAGTCCACCATGATTGTTTAGAAAAGTTTGAATGTCGTCTTGAGTGGGCATAAAATTGGCACACCCGTGCTGGGTTACCAGATACGCCCCGCATGCATTGGCAAACCGAGCTGCCTTGTACCACTCCCAGCCATTTAAAAATCCATACATCAACCCCCCTGCAAACCCGTCTCCCGCTCCGAGGGTGTTCACCACCTCAACCGGAAAGCCCGGAACATGGATTTTCTCTCCTCCACCCTGTTCAAATATAAAACATCCATCGGTTCCTGATTTTTGAAAAAGTCGTTTCGGGCCTTTGCCCAATAGAGTGTGAATGCTTTCCAAGAGGTCCGCCTCTACGGTGGATTCGTTCACTTGGGAGTGTTCAATTTCGGCCTTTCCGGAGCCTTTATAGGCCGCTGCTTTAATCTCAGTATCTGTCCCTATAACATAATCAACAGAAGGTAAAACTGAGCGCACCGCTGCCCCAAAGGTTTGTACGTCCGGCCACTGGTCGGCCCGAAAATCCACATCCAGGAATACCGCCACACCGTTTTCGGAAGCCACTTCCGCTGCATACGCCGCTGCGCTTCGGGAGGGATCCAAGCTCAGCCCCGTCCCGCTGATCAGCAGTGCCTTGAACCTCTCAATAGGGATCTCCTGGACATCCTCAATCGTTAAGGCAATATCGGCACAATTATCGCGGTAGTAGACAAGCGGAAACTTGTCCGGGGGTTCAATCCCTAAAATCACTGCACTGCTTCGCCGGCCCGGTTTGCGAACCGTATACCGCCGGTCAATACCTTCATTGTCGAGAAAATGCAGGATAAAATCACCCACCGGATCTTCTCCCACCCCGGTAAACAGCGAAGATTTCACGCCCAGCCGGCGTGCTGCCGTACTGATGTTGGTTGGGCAGCCGCCCACAAAGGCCGAAAACCCGGTAATCTCCTCGAACGGCGCACCAATGTCGTTGGAGTACAGATCAATGCAGCTGCGGCCCATACACAGAAGATCATAAGATGGCTTGTCGCTCATTCGTCTACAAATTCAGGTTGGGTGTTTACATCGCTCCAGGATCGCTCCATCGAGGGGTCCAGGGTCGCCATGATCCATACAAAATTAATGGGATACCCGGGAATGGCTACATTGGGGTGGTACCCTTTTTTGATAACCACCGCATCGTTGTTGTACACCGGGCCGAGATACTCCGGGGCCTCGATATCCTCATAAACCAGCTGAATCCCGAAGGATGGCGGGGGCATTTCGAAGTAGAGGTATATCTCTTCCTTGGTGGCCGCATGCTCGTGCGGGGCCCAACTGGTCCAGTTTCCATCCTTGCTGAAAATCAGCCCACATAAAAGGCGCTGGGCCGGTACATTTTCGTCAATCAGCCGGTGGATCCTCCGATGGCAGCCATCAAATCCAAGATCCTGGGTTAACTCTGGATCCTCATTGAGCTCATCGAATGGAACAAAAACGGCAGAACCAACCTCATCAGATGGAGCCGTGCATTCCACCAAATCAAAATTATCACCCGTTTTTTGGATACGCCCTTCATTGCCAGGCGGGACAAACAGCGTATCATAGGGTTTCATAGAATATGAATCACCATTCAGTGTCACTTCTCCTTCCCCGGCCAGACAGATTAGTGCCGACTCGAAATCAGGGTTACTATACTCAACTTCCGGTTCTTCATCATTCAATACAATTCTCGCATAACCTAAAGAATCTAAATCAGAATTTTCCGGGGTAATGATCCAGTTCCTGCCCAACTGATCAGCTGTATTTTTAAATAATACGTTCTTCTCGCTCATACTCAATTCACCAATTTTTCTTTGATTTCAAATTTTGATTCGAATACCATT
>Ga0102931_1001447_pt1 | contig 11777 bp, 9 predicted proteins | sample SalPonR1_C_D1_MG_FD_79282 | JGI IMG/M metagenome (GOLD analysis project Ga0102931, IMG submission 79282) | Salt pond soil microbial communities from South San Francisco under conditions of wetland restoration - Salt Pond MetaG R1_C_D1_MG | ecosystem: Environmental > Aquatic > Marine > Intertidal... | reverse complement strand
GCCTCAGCCGACGTCGAAGATCCCCTCGACCTCGACGGCGACGCCGAAGGGGAGCCCGCCCATGCCGACCGCGCTGCGGGCGTGGGCGCCGATCGTCTCGCCGAACACCTCGACCATCAGGTCCGAGCAGCCGTTCACCACCTTGGGCTGGTCGCCGAAGTCGGGGGCGGAGTTGACGAAGCCGGTGAGCTTCACGACGCGGCGCACCCGCTCGAGGTCGCCGTCGCAGGCGGCCTTGACCTGCGCGATCAGGGCGAGCCCGCAGAGGCGCGCGGCCACCATGCCGGCCTCGACCTCCATGTCGCGGCCGAGCTTGCCGACGACGAGGCCGTCGGGGCCGATCGGCACCTGGCCGGAGACGTAGAGAAGGCCGCCGGCGCGGACCGCGGGCACGTAGCTCGCGGCCGGCTTCGGGGGCGTCGGCAACGTCACGCCGAGTTCTGCGAGACGGGCCTCGATGCGTCCGGTCATGGGGGATCCTCCCTGTCTGTCGTCGGGGGCCGGCGTGCGCCTCACTCCTCCCGCATCGAGCGGGAGAAGTAGTCGGACAACGGCTTCACGAGGTAGTTGAGCGGCGTGCGCTCGTCGGTGCGGATGTAGGCCTCGACCGGCATGCCGGGCACGAGGGTCAGGCCCTCGAGCTTGCTCTCCTCGCCCGGCGCCAGCGCGATCTCGGCCTGATAGTAGGAGTAGCCGCGCTGTTCGTCGGTCAGCGCGTCGGCCGAGACCTTGACGACGATGCCGTCGATCTCCGGCGTGTTGCGCGCCGAGAAGGCGGAGAAGCGCAGCGTGGCGGGCTGGCCGATGTAGACCTGGTCGATGTTGATCGGCTCGACCTGCGCGGTGATCACGAATTCCGTGTCGGTCGGCACGATGTAGAGGATCGGCTCGCCCGGCTGGACCACCGACTGGCGCGCGAAGACGGTGCTGCCGAACACGGTCCCGGCGATGGGGGCGCGCACCTCCATGCGGTCGAGCCGCTCGCGCACCTGCACCAGCTGCTCGCGCACCTGGTTCTCCTGGTACTGGATGTCGCGCAGTTCCGAGATCGCCTGTTCCTGGCGCTGGGTGCGCGCCTGCAGGATCTGGATCTCGATCTCCGCCAGGCGGCCGCGGGCCTCGGCGATCGAGGCGACCAGTTCGCCGACGCGCCCGTCGAGCCGGGCGCGCTCGCGCTCCAGCGAGAGCACGCGGTTGAGCTGGGTGAGGCCCTGTTCGAGCAGGCGGCGCTGGCCTTCGAGCTCCCGGTCGATCAGGTCGATCTGGCGGTCGAGCGCGGAGATCTGCGCTTCGGCCCCCTCGATCTGCCGCTCGATCTGGCGCTGGCGTTCGCGGAGCTGGTCGACCTGCTCGACCGAGGCGCGGCTGCGGGTGTCGAACAGCGCCTCCTGCCCGCGGCGCATCAGATCGACGTCCGGATCCTCGGCCGCGCGGGCGAGCAGAGCCTCGTCCCAGCGGATCTCCTCGGCGCGGAACTGCTCCGCTTCTAGGCGGTTCCGGCGGGACACGAGCTCCCAGTACTGATCGTAGAGGATGGTCTCCTCCGAGCGCAGCAGCGTGTCGTCGAGGCGGAGCAGGACCTGGCCTGCATCGACGACGTCGCCGTCGCGGGCCAGGATGTCTCCCACGACGCCGCCGTCGGGATGCTCGACCACCTGCTGGCGGGTCTCGACCTCCACCCGGCCGGAGGCGATCACGGCGCCGGCGATGTTGGCGAAGGCGCCCCAGCCGACGAGGCCGCCGAGCAGGACCGCGACGCCGAGGAACCCGAGAAGCAGCGCCCGCGAGGCGGCGAAGCGCGCCTCCGGCTCGGGCGGGGGCGGCGGCGCGGAGCGCGCGGGCGGTGACGCGGGCGGCGCCGGCGGGCGTGCGTCGCCGGGCGCCGCGGGCGGCGGTGCGTCGGAGGTCCGGGCGGGCAAGGCGTCGGCCGGAGCGGCGCGGAGGGCCGGTCGGATCGCGCCGAGCGGGGAGGCGGCCGGCTCGGCCTCGGCCGTCGGAGCCGGGCCTCCGGAGGATCGGGGGACGGCCGTCGCGGCGGGGCCGGGGGCGGCTTCGCGGCGGTGCGGCGGCGCCGGCGGGGCGGCGTCGGCGCGCGCGGCTCCGGTTCGAGGCGTGACCGGGCGCGCATCGGCCCCCGAGGGCGAGCCGGCATCGGCCGCGGGGGCCCCGGGTGCGGCCTCTGCGTCGACTGGCGCCGGGTCGGCGCGGGGAGCGGCGGGCTCCGGCGCCGGTCGGGCCGTCGCGGCGTCCGTCTCGGCGCGAGCCTGCGCCGCGGCCTCGGCGGCGGCGCGGCGGGCGGCCTCCTTCGCGGCGGCGGCGCGGGGCCGCGCCGGCGGGGCGTCGCCCGAAGCGGTGACGCCTGCGCTCGTCGTCTCCGCGGCGCGGGCGGAGACGGCGGGCGGCGCGACGAAGGCGCCGCGGCCGGGAGCGTCCTCCGCCGCGGACGGGGCGGAGGACGCGGCGGCGCTTCGGGCGCGGAGGCGCCGGCGCAGGGCCGCGATGGCCGGCGGGGGCGGCGCCTCGGCCGCCTCCGGCGCGGGGGCGAAGATGTTGTCGATCTCGGGCTCGCGCCGCGCGGCGTCGTCGCTCATCCGCCGTTCCTCACTCGCCGGCCGGCTGCGCGACCACCTGGGGGTAGTTGCGCAGGTGCTGGCGGAGGATCTCCTCCTTCGGGCCGAAGGCCTTCCGGACGCCGTCCTCCATCATCAGGATCATGTCGCACTGGGCGATGGCCGCGGGGCGGTGGGCCATGATCATCACCGCCTTGCCGCGGTCCTTCAGGTCCGCGATCGCGGCGTTGAGCGCGTCCGAGCCCGCCGCGTCGAGATTCGAGTTCGGCTCGTCCAGGATCACCAGCGCCGGATCGCCGTAGAGCGCGCGCGCCAGGCCGATGCGCTGGCGCTGGCCGCCCGAGAGCTTGCCGCCGCCGGCCGCCACGTCGAAGTCGTAGCCCCCCGGCAGGCCGAGGATCATCTCGTGCGCGCCGGCGCGCCGCGCGGCGAGGACCACGCCCTCGTCGTCGGGCTCGGGGTCCATGCGGGCGATGTTCTCGGCCACGGTTCCGTCGAAGAGGCCGATGTCCTGCGGCAGGTAGCCGACATGCCGGCCGAGCGCCTCGTCCGAGAACTGGTCGAGCGCGGCGCCGTCGAGGCGCACGGTGCCGGAGGCGGCGGGCCAGATGCCGGCGACGGCCTTGGCCAGGGTGGACTTGCCGGAGGCCGAAGGGCCGATCACGCCGAGGGCCTGCCCCGGTTCGAGCCGGAACGAGACCATGCGGATCGCCGGGGTCCGGTCGCCCGGCGCGACCACGGTGACCTGCTCGGCCTCCAGCAGCGAGCGGGGGGCGGGCAGGGCTGTCCGCGGCGCCTCCGGCGGGGTCTTGTCGAGGAGTTCGATCAGGCTCTTCCAGCCCTGCTGGGCGCGCTGCACGAGGGACCACTGGCCGATCGCCTGCTCGATCGGCGCCAGCGCGCGGCCCATCAGGATCGAGCCGGCGATCATCACGCCGGGCGTCACCTCGCCCCGGATGGCGAGCCAGGCGCCGAGGCCGAGCATCATCGACTGCAGGAAGAAGCGCAGGGTCTTGGAGGCGGTGGAGAAGATGCCGGTGCGGTCGGAGGCGGCGATGGTCTTCTCGAGGCTGCGTCCGCGCAGGCGGTTCCAGCGGCTCAGCACCGAGCGGCGCATGCCGAGGCCCTGCACCGTCTCGCCCTCGCGCCGGATCGCCTCGGTGAAGCCTTCGGACTGGGAGGAGGCCACGTTGGCGTCGAGCTGGAGATCCTTGGAGAGGCGCTGGTTGAGCCAGGTCAGGACGATCAGCAGCAGGCCGCCGGCGAGGGCGAGCACGCCGAGCATCCAGTGGAAGCTGAAGATCGCCAGCAGGAAGATCGGGGTCCAGGGCGCGTCGAAGAAGGCGAAGGGCGCGGGGCCCGAGAGCAGGCGCTGGATCGATTCGAGGTCGCGGAGGCCGGTGGCGGGCCGCGCCCGTTCGATCGGGGAGACGGAGCGGCGCAGGATCGCCTCGAACACGCGGTCGTCCAGGCGGGCCTGGAAGCGGGCGCCGGCGCGCGCCAGCACGCGGCCGCGGGCGTAGTCGAGGATGCCCATCATCAGGAACAGGAAGGTGACGATGGCGACGAGGGCGACCAGCGTGGCCTCCGACCGGCTGGAGAGGACGCGGTCGTAGACCTGGAGCATGAAGATGGGCCCGGTGAGCATCAGGAGGTTCACGAAGAAGCTGAACACGCCCACGGACAGGAACAGGCGCCGCCCCTCCCGGAGCACGCCCCTCAGCTCCTCGCGTCCGGTCTCCGCCTTGCCACGCACGCCCGCGAACACTCCCCGGCCTCGGGGGGCTCGGCGAGCGCCCCTGCATCCGTGCCGCCTCATACGACAATCGCCCCCCGGCGCGCCAGTGCGCGCGCACGCTCCGCCGCCATCGTCTCCCCTGCGCCACAGGAGGGACGGACGGCGGGACGCAGGAGCCGCGCTCCGGGCGGGACGATTGCCGACTCGCCGCCGGGGGCCTATGTGCCGGGCGATCAATGGGGTCCTTCGTCCGGGGGTGTCGTTCATGCCGAAGCCGTTCCGCGGTCTCATCGCGTCGCTTCTGGTCGCGGCCCTCGCCGGTTGCGCCGCGCCGCCGGAGAGCGCGGGTTTCGCCTGGGATCCCTACGAAGAGACCAACCGCGAGATCCACGAGTTCAACAAGGGCTGGGACACGGTGCTGATCCGCCCGGCCTCGCAGTTCTATCAGGAGGTGACGCCCGGCGTGGTGCGGCTGCTCGTGGGCAACGGCCTCGACATGCTCGACCTTCCGGCGATCTTCGTGAACAACCTGCTGCAGGGCGAGCCGCTGGCGGCGCTCCGCACGGCGGGGCGGTTCTCGCTCAACGTCGTGCTCGGCGCGGGGCTGCTGGACCCGGCGACGGAGTTCGGGCTGCCGAAGGAGTCGACTGACCTGGGCGTCACCTTCTCGAAATGGGGTTTCGAGGAAGGGCCTTACGTGTCGCTGCCGCTGCTGGGGCCCGCGACGGCGCGCGACGGCGTCGGACGGGTGCTCGAGATCGCGCTCGACCCGTTCAACTTCCTCACCGGCGTGCCGGAGATCGAGCTGCTGGGGCCGGGAACGGCCTTCGTCGGCATCGTCGAACTGCGCGCCGAGAACGAAGACGTGATCGACCGGGCCTTCTACGAGACCGAGGACAGCTACGTCACCACCCGCAGCGGGTATCTTCAGTTCCGTCGCCGGCGGGTCGCGGGCGGCGTGACCGAGGAGCAGATCCCGGACGTGTTCGCCGAGTGACCCGCGCCGGCGAGCCGGCCCCCATCGGATACGGAGCTTCGCCATGACGATCGATCGACGCCGCATGCTTTCGCTGATCGTGGCCGCCGGGGCCGCGCTGACCGCCGCGGCACGTCCGGCGACGGCGGTCGAGCCGAAGGAGGCGGAGCGCTTCGTCGCGAACATCGCGGACGAGCTGACCCAGCTGGTGCGGTCGGATCTGGGCCCGCGGGAGCAGGCCGAGCGGTTCCGGGAGATCTTCGTGCGCGACGCGGCGCTCGAGCAGATCGAGCGCTTCGTGATGGGCGTGGCGTGGCGGGACATGTCGGAGGCGCAGAAGACGCGGTTCCGGGACGCCTTCCTGGACTACGTCGCCAACACCTACACCGACCTTCTGCTGGACTACGAGGGCCAGACGCTGGACGTGCGGGACAGCCGCGACTTCGGCGACAAGGGCGTTCTGGTCTTCGCCAAGGTCAGCGGCGACGGGCCGGTGAGCGAGTGGCTGGTCTCCGACCGCGGCGGCGACGGGCCGAAGCTGGTCGACATCACCGCCGAGGGCGTTTCGCTGCTTCGCACCCAGCGTCAGGAGTTCGCGGCGATGCTGGAGAAGCGCAACGGCGACATCGACGATTTCATCAGCGATCTGGCCGAGGCCTCCGGCGCGCCGAAGGCCTCGAGCTCGGGCTGAGGCGCGGCCTCTTTCACCGCCTCCGGCGGGCGGCTAGGCTCCGGCCGGCGACGCCCGACGAGGAGCTGCGATGAAGGCCGTCTACGATCCGCGCCAGAGCGCGCACGACCCGCGGTTCTTCCTCGTGGCCGGGGCCGCGCGGCCGAGCCCGGAGCAGCCGGAGAGGGCCGAGCGCCTGCGCGCCGGGGCGGAGGCGGCGGGCTGCGAGGTGATCCTGCCGGCCGATTACGGGCGCGGGCCGCTCGCCGCGGTGCACACGGCGGAGTATCTCGAGTTCCTGGAGACGATCCACGCCCGCTGGAGCGCGGTGGAGGGCGCGGGGCCGGAGGTGGTGCCGAACGTGCATCCCGACCGGCGCGCGGCGTCGTATCCGAGCTCGCCCACCGGCCTCGCCGGCTGGCATCAGGCGGACACCGCCTGCCCGATAGGGCCGCGCACCTGGGAGAGCGCCTACTGGGCGGCGCAGACGGCGCTGAGCGGGGCGGAGCTGATCCTCGAGGGCGAGCGGGAGGCCTATGCCCTCTGCCGACCGCCGGGGCATCACGCGCTGGCGGACATGGCGGGGGGATTCTGCTTTCTCAACAGCACCGCCGCGGCGGCTGCGCGGCTGGCCGCGGCGGGGCGGCGGCCGGCGATCCTCGACGTCGACGTGCATCACGGCAACGGCACGCAGGGGATCTTCTACGCCCGCGGCGACGTGCTGACGGTCTCGATCCACGCCGATCCGGCGGCGTTCTACCCGTTCTTCTGGGGCCACGCGCAGGAGCGCGGCGTCGGCGCGGGGGAGGGGGCGAACCTGAACCTGCCGCTGCCGCGCGGCACCGGCGACGCGGGCTGGATGGAGGCGCTTGCGCCGGCGCTGACGCGGATCCGGGCCTGGGGCGCGGACGTGCTGGTGGTGGCGCTGGGCCTCGACGCCTTCGAGGGCGATCCGCTGAAGTTCCTCGCGGTGACGACGGAGGGGTTCGGGCGCATCGGCGCGGAGATCGCGGGCCTCGGCCTGCCGACGCTGCTGGTGCAGGAGGGGGGGTATCTCTCGGACGAGCTGGGCGGGAACCTCACGCGCTTCCTGACCGGCTTCGAGGGCGCCCGCTGACGGAGGCTTGATCCAGCGCAAGGACGGCGGCGCGGCGGCGGGTCAGCCTCCGGGCCGAAACGAGGGGCGACCGCCGGGGCGGCGGCGCCGAGGACAGGGGAGGATGACCCGCATGGCCATCAAGACCATCGCCGCGTTCCTGGACGGATCGGAGGCGTCGGAGGCGCGGCTCGGCCACGCCATCGCCATCGCCGAGGCGACGGGGGCGCATCTGGTCGCCGTCGCGCTGGCGCGGCAGATCGACATCGGCGTCTACGCGGTGCCGGGCGCGGAGATGGCGGTGGACCTCAGCCAGATCGACGAGAGCCGGGCGCGCGCCAAGGCGCTGGCCGAGGCGGCGGAGACGCGCATCGAGCGGGCCGGCATCTCGGGCGAGACGCGCTGGACCTCGGCCATCGCGGCGGGGATCGAGGACACGGCGGCGCGCGGGGCGCGGCACGCCGATCTCTCGATCTGCGGGCCGGCGGGGGGCGACGGGCCGGAGGAGGAGACCGCGGAGGCCGCGCTGGAGGGCGCGCTGTTCTCCGGCGGCCGCCCGGTGCTGATCATGCCGCGGGACTGGAAGGGCGAGACCTTCGCCAGGCGCATCATGGTGTGCTGGGATGCGAGCCGGGTCGCCGCGCGCGCGATCGGCGACGCGCTGCCGCTGATGGCGGCGGCGGAGAAGGTGAGCGTGACCATCGTCGACCCGACGCCCGGCGAGGGCGGCTTCGGCGAGGAGCCGGGCGCCGACATCGCCGCGATGATCGCGCGGCACGGGGCGAAGGTGACGGTGGACCGTCTGCCCTCGGCCGGCGCCTCGACCGCCGAGCGGCTGGGCCAGGCGGCCTCGGACGGCGGCTACGACATGATGGTGATGGGCGGCTACGGCCACTCGCGGCTGCGCGAGGCGATCTTCTCGGGCGTCAGCCGGCAGCTGTTCGAGGAGCCGCCGGTGCCGGTGTTCACCGCGCACTGATCGCGGGCGCTGCGGACCGCGAAGAGGCCCCGGAGGACGTCTCCGGGGCCTTTCCCATGGCGTCGGCGGGTCAGACGGCGGCGGAGTGCCGGGCCTTGCCACGGTCGAGATGGGCGTCGAAGGCGGCGGCCGCGACGCGGGCGAGGCTGCGGGCCTTCGGGGCGAGCGTCACCCTGCCGGCCTCGACGCGCGCGAGGCCGTCCTCGACCATCGGGGCGAGACGGGCGAGGGCGTCCTCGGCCCAGTCCGCGGGCGCGCCGAAGCGGCGGGCGGCGGCGCCGAGGTCGACGGCGAAGTCGCACATCAGCCGCTCGATCACGAAGGCGCGGAGCTTGTCGTCCTCGCTCAGCACGAGGCCCTTGGCGGCGGGGAGGCGGCCTTCCATCACGGCGCGGGACCAGGCGCCCGTCTCGGAGACGTTCTGCATCCATCCCTGCGGCGTGCGGCCGATGGAGGTGGCGCCGAAGGGGATCAGGGTCTCGGTCGCGTCGGTGGTGTAGCCTTGGAAGTTGCGGCGCAGGCGTCCCGCGCGCCAGGCGACGGCCATCGGGTCGTCCGGCAGGGCGAAATGGTCGAGGCCGATGGGGAGGTAGCCCATCGCGGCGAGCTCCTCGGCCGCGGCCTCGGCCTGGGCGGCGCGTTCGTCGGGACCGGGCAGCGCGTCCTCGGGGATCATGCGCTGGTTCTTCGCCATCCAGGGGACGTGGGCGTAGCCGAAGAGGGCGATGCGGCCCGGCCCCATGTCCGCGGCGAGGCGCACGGTGCGCACGAGGCTTTCGACGGTCTGGTGCGGCAGGCCGTAGATCAGGTCGAAGTTGATCTCGGAGACGCCGGCGTTGCGGAGGCGCCCGACGGCCTCGGCGACCATCTCCGGCGGCTGCACGCGGTTGATGGCGAGCTGCACGCGGGGGTCGAACTCCTGCACGCCGAAGCTGGCGCGGGTGAAGCCGAGGGCGCCGACGGTCTCGGCCATCTCCGCCGTGAGGGTGCGGGGATCCGATTCGAGGGCGAGTTCGGCGCCCGGCGCGAACTCGAAGCGTCGCGCCAGCGCCTCCATGGTGGCCACGAGGTCCTCGGGCGAGAGCGCGGTGGGCGTGCCGCCGCCCCAGTGCAGGTGCGAGACCGGCAGCCGGTCCGGCAGGGCCTGGCGACGAGGTCGATCTCGCGCCGCAGCGTCTCGGCGTAGGCGGCGACGGGCTCGTATTTCGCGGCGAGCTTCATGTTGCAGCCGCAGTACCAGCACATCTGCCGGCAGAACGGGACGTGCAGATAGAGCGAGACCGGCGCGTCAGCGTCTAGCGCGCGCCACCAGTCGCGCACGGTCTGTTCGGAGAACTCCGTCTCGAAATGCGGCGCGGTGGGGTAGCTGGTATAGCGCGGCACGGCGCGGGCGGCGTGGCGGGCGAGGACGGGGTCGGCGGTCATGCGGACTCCTTGCCGGGGTCTCCGGCATGGGCGTGGCCGGCGGGGACGCCGGCGGGGATGATCTCGAAGCGGCAATGCAGGGCGCCGCGCGCGCAGCAGGCGGGGTGCGCGACCTGCGTGCGGGCGTCGACGAGGGTTCGGAAGAGACGTTCGAACACGGCGACGTGCCAAGGGCAGCCGGGGGTGGCGAGCGGGTTGTCGAGGATCTCGATCCGCGCGCGGCGTCCGTCCCAGGCCGCAGTCACGCGGCCGGAGCCGGCGAAGGTCCAGGCGTTGGCGCGGATCGACTTGAGGAGGATCGGGGCGGCGAGGCGGCCGGGCAGCGCCTTCAGCAGCCATTGCGCGGGGCGCGGGATGCGGTTGGCGAGGAGGTAGTCGGCGGTGCGCCGGCCGGCGTCGGCCTGGATGCGCTCGGCCGCCGCCTCCGGCAGCGCGTCGCGGAGCGCGAGGTGCAGGGCGGCGGCGGCGGACTGTCGGGTCATCGCCGTCGGCGGGGCGGCGAGAAGGGGAAGCAGGCCCGCCGCCTCGAAGACGCGCCGGGCCTCGGCCTCGCCCCCCGCGGCGCGGAGGGCGGCGGCGACCTGGAGGATGGCGTTGGGGCCGACCCTGGCCTCGTCCGCAGTCTCCTCGGGCCGGTTCAGGGCGTCCTGCATCTCAGTGAAGCGCCCTTTCGGCGTCCTCCGGGAGCGAGAACGGCGTCTTCTGCGCCGCCTCGAGCTCGGCCTCCGAGAGCTGCTCCTCGCCGCCGCCGCAGGCCTTGGCGGCGACGGCCGCCTTCAGCGCCTCGCGGTCCTCGGCCCGGGCCTTGCCCTGCTCGCGCAGCGCCTCGCGCCGCTCGCGGGCCTTGCGGGCGCGGTCGGCGGAGGCCTCCCAGTCGGCCATCTGGGCGGGAGCGATCTCCTTGGTCTCGTCGAAGTGGAAGTCGAGCTTGCCCTTCGACTGCGGGCCCCAGTAGCCGACCTTGCCGAGGTCGTAGAAGGTGCGCGCGAAGCCGGCCTTGAGGAAGGCGCGCAGGCATCCGAGCAGGTAACGGCGGCGATAGCCGGTGCCGCGCCACGGGTAGTGGAACAGCGCCTTGATCATGTAGAAGCGGCGGTAGTTGTTCATCACCCGGTCGAGCAGCTCGTCGCGGGTCATGGCGGCGGGCTTCATGATCGGGGTGACGAAGTTGTACTTCTCGAAGTCGAACACCTCCACCTGGTCCTTCAGTTCCTGGTACAGCGGGGTGAACGGCCAGGGCGTGTACATCGACCAGTTGGCGAGGTCGGGGTTCCAGTCGCGGGCGAAGCGGTAGGTCTCCTCCAGCGTCTCCGGCGTCTCGTTGTCGAGGCCGACGATGAACTGCGCCTCGGTGAAGATGTCGGCTTCGCGCAGGAGCCGGATCGCCTCCTTGTTCTCCTCGACCTTGGTCTCCTTGTTGAAGAGGTCGAGCTTGAGCTGGGCGGCGGCTTCGGTGCCGAGGGAGACGTGGACGAGGCCGGCGCGGCGATAGAGCGGCAGCAGGTCCTTGTCGCGCATGATGTCGGTGACGCGGGTGTTGATGCCCCACTGGATGCGCTCGGGCAGGCCGCGTTCGATCAGGAGCTCGCAGAACTCGATGAACTTCTTGCGGTTGATGGTCGGCTCCTCGTCGGCGAGGATGAAGAAGCCGACGCCGTGGTTCTCCACCAGGTCCTCGATCTCGTCGACGACCTTCTTCGGGTCGCGCACGCGGTAGTCGCGCCAGAACTTCCACTGCGAGCAGAACGAGCAGGTGAACGGGCAGCCGCGCGCCATGTTCGGCACGGCGACCTTGGTGTTCAGCGGGATGTAGATGTACTTGTCCCATTCGAGGATGGACCAGTCGGGCGTGATGCCGTCGAGGTCCTTCACCGTGGAGGCGGCGGGGGTGGCGACGATCTCCTCGCCGTCGCGGTAGGCGACGCCCTTGATGCGGCGGCGGTCGGCCTGCCAGCGGCCCTCGGCGACGGCGCGCATGAGCTCGACCACGATCTCCTCGCCCTCGCCGCGGACGATGGCGTCGACCTGCGGCGCCTCGGAGAGCACCTGCTTGAACATGAAGGTGGCGTGGACGCCGCCGAGCATGGTGAACACGCCGGGCAGCGTGTCCTTGGCGATCTCGAGCGTGCGCTCGGCCTTGTAGATCGAGGGGGTGATGGCGGTGGTGCCGACCACGTCGGGCTTCAGCTGCGCGAGTCGCGCGGCGAGCGCGTCGTCGTCGAGGTCGTCCGTCATCGCGTCGATGAAGGCGACGTCCTCGAAGCCGGCGGACTTCAGCGCGCCGGCGATGTAGGCGACCCAGGCGGGCGGCCAGTTGCCGGCG
>Ga0102931_1001446_pt1 | contig 11783 bp, 12 predicted proteins | sample SalPonR1_C_D1_MG_FD_79282 | JGI IMG/M metagenome (GOLD analysis project Ga0102931, IMG submission 79282) | Salt pond soil microbial communities from South San Francisco under conditions of wetland restoration - Salt Pond MetaG R1_C_D1_MG | ecosystem: Environmental > Aquatic > Marine > Intertidal... | reverse complement strand
CTTCCTGTAAAATTTTCGGTAATTGTTAATTGACTGTCATTAGAACATGAAGCTAAAAATACAATCAATAAAAGAAAACAACTTCCCAAAAACAAATATTTTTTTAGTTTTTGCATATTATCACTCCTATTATATTTTTATTTAAATAATTTATAATAATTTAACATTCTGTATTATTATAAATTGTAATACTAATATATTCTCTATAAGTTAAATTTATCCTTTTAAATTTAACTATTTAAATAAAAAAAGAACCCAATCTAAAAAAGATCAGGTTCTTTTAAGTAAATATGTAATTATAGTATTTATTTTTAATATATGATTAAAACTCGCCTTTGTGATATTTCTCTTCTAAAGCATCAGAAACACATTCAGGCACCAAACTGCTTACATCTCCATTAAATTGAGCTACTTCCTTAACAACACTGGAGCTTAAAAATGCATATTTAGCATCAGTCATAAAAAAAACAGTTTCTATATCTCCATCCAACTCTCTATTCATTGAAGCCATTTGAAATTCTCCTTCAAAATCTGAAACAGCTCTTAAACCACGTAAAATGGCAGAAGCATTCTTGGATTTAACATACTGCATTGTTAAACCAGAAAAACTATCAACTTTAACCCCTTTAATATCAGCAGTGCTTTTTTCTAGTAATTCTACTCTTTCATCCATCGTAAATAAAGGATCTTTTGAAGGATTTCTAAAAACTGATACTATTATTTCATCAAAAACATTTGAAGCTCTTTCGATAATATTCAAATGACCATTAGTAATTGGATCAAAACTTCCTGGATAAACAATTCGTGGTAACATCTCAAATTTCCTCCCTGTTTTCGAAAAAAGTAAGTTTTGTATCACCATACTTTTTATCCTTGATTTTTAATAAATTATATTGCTTTGTTAAATTTTCTTTTTTGCTATGTTCTAAAACAATTATTCCTTTTTCATTTAGAATATTATTTCTTTTAATCTTACTTAATAATTTTTCCCCAAATTCTTTTTTATAAGGAGGATCCATTAATATAATATCAAATTTTTCACTAGTTGATTCTAAAAAATTAAAAACATCATCCTGGATAACCGTTGCTTTGTCCTGAAAACGACATAAATCAATATTTTCTTTTATTACTTTGACATTTTTTCTACTTCTTTCTACAAGGACTGCGTTAGATGCTCCTCTACTCACTGCTTCTAATCCTAATCCTCCAAATCCAGCAAAAAGATCCAGAACATTTGCATTCTGCAAATATGGTATAAGCATACTAAACATTGCTTCTTTTACTCTATCTAATGTTGGTCTGGTATTTGAATTGTTTATACTTTTTAATTTTATACTTCCAGCTTTACCAGCAATAATACGCATATATAGATATCCTCCAGAATTTATAATTTTAATTCTAATTCTTTAATTCTCTTTTTCAATTTAGGATATTTTTTAGGCCAATTATCCATTTCAATTAAATTTTGAGCTTCATCACGGGCCAAATTTAATATCTTCTGATCTTTAATTAAACTGGCTACTTTAAAATCAGGTATACCATGTTGTTTACTACCAAAAAATTCTCCAGGTCCTCTTATTTCAAGATCTTTTTCTGCTATTTTAAAACCATCTTCAGTAGCTGTCATTACTTTAAGTCTTTCATAAGCATCAGAAGTATTTGGATCAGAAATAAGAATACAGTAAGATTGGTGTTCTCCTCTACCAACTCTTCCTCTTAATTGATGTAATTGAGCAAGCCCAAATCTTTCTGAATTTTCAATTACCATCATAGAAGCATTAGGAACATCAACACCAACTTCTATAACGGTAGTTGATACTAATACATCTATTTTACCTTTATGATAATTATCCATAATATCATTTTTTTCTTCTTTTTTTATCTGACTGTGTAATAATTCTACATCAAAATCTTGAAAATATGTTTTATCCAATTTTTCTTTAATTTCAGTTGCAGATACTGCTTCAATTTCAGCTGAAGGTTCAATCAAGGGACAAACTATATAAGCCTGCCTTCCTTTATTTAATTCTTCCTTAACAAAATTATAAACTTCATCTTTATCTGTACTTTTTCTCCAAAAAGTCTTCACTTCTTTTCTACCAGGTGGCATTTCATCTATTACAGATACATCCAGATCACCATAGATAGTTAAAGCAAGTGATCTTGGAATTGGAGTAGCTGTCATTACAAGCAAATCAGGATTTTTACCTTTTTCTTTCATTTTATATCTTTGCTCTACTCCAAAACGATGCTGTTCATCTATGACAATTAAACTTAGTTTACTATATTCAATATCTTCCTGAAATAAAGCATGAGTACCAACTATTATATCAGCTTTATTTTCTTTTATCTTTTTTAATTTTTCTTCTCTTTCTTTTTTATTTAATCCACCACTTAAAAGCAAAATACCTAAATCATATTTTTCAAAAATTTCTTCCAAACGAAAATAATGCTGTTCAGCTAAAATTTCTGTAGGAGCCATAAAAACTCCCTGATATCCACTGCTTACTGCTTCAATTAATGAAAGAGCAGCAATTATTGTTTTCCCGGATCCTACATCTCCCTGTAAAAGCCTCTGCATAGGTTTTTTTGAATCCATGTTGTTTTTAATTTCCTGCCAGACTCTTTTTTGAGCTCCAGTTAATTCAAAAGAAAGGGAATTTAAAAAATCATTAATTTTATTATTATCTCCATCATGAACAATACCTTTTTTAGAAATCATTCCCTTTTTTTGTTCTAATATTTGAAGTTGTAAAAAGAAAAATTCTTCAAAAGCCAATCGTTTATAAGCCTGAATATAATGACCTCTACTTTCAGGAAAATGAAGTCCCCATAGACTTTTTTCCAGATCAATATAATTATATTTTTCTTTAATATAATCAGGAAGAGGATCTTCAAGATGAACTGCATAGTCATATAAACCATAGTAGAGTATCTTTCTCATCCTACGCTGGGATAAACCTTTAGTTAAATGATAAAAAGGAACAACCCTGCCTGTATGAATTTGAATATCTTTATCTGCTTTTTCATAGACAGGATTAGTAATTTCCTTTTTTTTATATTTTCTCCAGCTTTCTTCATCTATTTCTCCACTAATATAATAAGTTTTACCTTTGGAAAAGGTGTTTTTCAGATAATCCTGATTAAACCAAATAGCAGATAGTTCACCACTACCATCAGAAAAAAATATTTTTAATATATTTAAACCTTTTCTAACATTAATAAGCTTTACCCTTTCTACAACAGCTTTAATTGTAACACTTTCCCCAACTTTAGCTTCTGAAATATTAACTATTTCTGATCTATCTATATAATCTCTTGGAAAGAAATATAATAGATTTCTAACAGTTGAAATATCAAGTTTTGCTAAAAGTTCAGCTCCTTTAGGACCTACACCTTTGACAAACTGAACACTATTGGGGATTTTTCTGTTCATTAAAATTAATTCTCCTTTATTCTAGAGAAATAATATAAGGGTAAAGTGGCTGTCCGCCATTATATATTTCTATTTCATCTAAATTGAATTTTTCTTTCAATTGATTTTTTAAATCTTCAGCTTCTTCTTCAGTAACATCCTCACCATAATAAATAGTTATTAAATCTTCATCATCTAATTTTTTTTCAAATAATTTTAAGACAACGTCTTCATAGTTCTCACCATGAACCTCTATTTCACCATCTAAAAGACCTATTATATCGCCCTCTTTTATTTTAAAACCTTTTAACTTAGAATCTTTAACAGCAGTTGTTATTTCAGCTGTCTTGACATAATCAGTTTCACCTTCCATTGCTTCTTTTAAATCACTAAGCTCAGCCTGATCATTAAATACTAATAAGGACGAGATCGCCTCAGGTATTGATTTAGTTTCAATTACAGCTAATTCTTTATCTGTAAGATGCATTGATTGTTTAGCAGCAGAAATTATATTTTTATTATTTGGAAGAATAATTATTTTATCTACATCAAGTTGCTTAATAGCTTCTACAAAATCATTAGTACTGGGATTCATGGATTGACCACCACTAATTATTATGTCTACACCAAGATCTTTCATAATATTTTTCATTCCATTACCTTTTGCAACTGAGATTATACCTATATCTTTATCAACTTTAGTTAGCTTTTTTTCTTCACTAACTTTTGTTTCACTGGTTTTATTTTCATTAAGATTTTTAGCTACTTCTGCTGATTCTTTATGCTCTTTTTGTCTTTCCATATTATCAATACTAATATCACCGATATCTCCAAAATCCAGAGCATATTCCAGTATTTCTCCAGGATTATTGGTATGAATATGAATTTTAATAATATTACCAGAACCTACTACCATTATAGAATCTCCATATTCCTGAAGTTCTTCTCTTATTTTTTCAATATTAATATTATTAACTTCTTCTTTTGTATATATTAAAGTTTGTGTACAATAAGTGTATTCTAATTTTTCAGTACTAACTTCTTTTTCCTCAGTTTCTACAACTTCTAATTCAGTTTCATGAGAAAAACTCAAATCACCTTTTAATTCTTTATAAACTGCTTTAAGAATAGTTACAAAACCTACTCCACCTGCATCAACAACACCTGCTTCTTTTAATTTAGGTAATTGTTCCGGAGTTTTTTCTAAAGCTTTTTCAGCAGCCTCATAAGTATTTTCTAATATTCCAAGTATATCATAACCATCTTCATAAGATGATTGAGCTTCTTCACCTGCTTTACGAGATACAGTTAAAATAGTACCTTCAACAGGTTTTAATACACCCTGATAGGCAATTTTGGAGGCATTCTCAATTCCAGCTGCTAAATTTTTGGTATTTAAATTTTTAACTCTTTCATTTGCCTGTGAAAAACCTCTAAGAAGTTGAGATAATATAACTCCTGAATTACCTCTAGCTCCCATTAATGCTCCCTGAGCAAGAGCAGAAGTTATTTCATCAACACGATCAGAATTTAAATTTTTAACTTCTTCTATAGCTTCTTTATAAGTCAAATACATATTAGTTCCAGTATCACCATCTGGTACTGGAAAAACATTAAGCGAATCAATATAAGATTGATTTTTCTTTAATAGTTTTAATGATGAGTAAAGCATTTTTTTAAACTCTTTACCATCTATGCGATTTGCCGGTTCATAAGTTTCTTTATTTATCGACATCTCCAACCCTCACTCCCTGAATATTTATATTAATTTCTTCTACATGAATTCCTACATTTTCTTCTATAACATATTTTACTCTATTCATTACATTATGAGCTACTTCCTGAATATTAGTTCCATATTCTACAATAATATTTAATTCAAGTTTTACTTTATCATCATCAATATCTACTTCAATACCTTTACTAATATTTTCCCATCCTAATAAATCAGCAATACCATCCTGCATATTATGAGAAGACATGCCAACAAGGCCATAACATTCCATAGCAGCTAAACCAGAAACAGTTTCTATTACTTCCTGGGAAATAATTACTCGACCAAATTCATTACTCCATTCTTTTTCCATAATACCACTCCTTAAATTTATTTTATTCAATTAATCTTAAATTCAGTTTTAGTCATACTTTAACAATATATTAATAATCAGCTTTTTACACTGTTGTCTTTATAAATCTTTTTCATACATAATAATTTTACTATATAATATCTTATCATGCAAATTTATATATTAATACCTTCAAATTACTTGCCAGATGTAAGGTTTTTATGTTAAAATAACATTTAGGAATTAAATGTTATAGTTTAATGTTTTAAATAAGGAGGTGCTTTAAATGTCTAGAGTATGTGAAGTCTGTGGAAAAGGATCCAATAATGGTAATAGAGTAAGAAGAAGAGGTAAAGCCAAGAAAAAAGGTGGAGTAGGTAGAAATGTAACAAATGTTTCTCAAAATACACAAAAACCTAATCTCACTAAAGTAAAAGCTATGGTAAATGGATCACCAAAAAGAATTAAAGTCTGTACAGAATGTCTCAAAGCTGGCAGAGTTGATAGAGTTTATTAATTTTTATTTGATCAGATAAAAATTCTTGATATTACTTTTTTTCTGTAAATTAAAGGTTTACTCCTGGGCCAGGAGTAAACCTTTTTTCTTTTTTTATGATAAAAGCTTTTCTAAATGATTTTTAATCTCTTCTTCTGTCTTTACTATTCTTGCAACTCCAGTTTCTTGTGCAGTTTTCGCTACCGAAACCGCTACCTGTTTAACTACTCTTTTATCAAAAGGATCCGGAATTATTCTATCTTCTTTTACCTCGGTAATTATTTTAGCTATTGCTTCAGCTGCTGCTAATTTCATTTCATTATTTATTTCTTTAGCTCTAACATCCAAGGCACCTCGAAATACCCCGGGAAAAGCAAGAACATTATTAATTTGATTCGGATAATCAGATCGACCTGTTGCAACCACTCTAGCCCCAGCTTTTTTAGCAATATGAGGGTTTATTTCTGGATCAGGATTTGCGAGAGCAAAGACAATGGCATCCTTATTCATCTTTTTTACCATATTTTCACTTAAGACGTTTCCAACTGATAAACCTATAAAAATATCTTTATTTTTTATAACTTCTTTTAACTTAGCTTCTGTATTATGTTTATTGGTGATTTTAGCTAAATTTTTTTCAGCTTCAGTTTTATTTTCTATTCTATTCTCATATAAAGTTCCATGTTCATCACAAACAATAATATTTTCTTTTTTTACACCCGCTTTAATTAAAATTTTAATTACTGCAGTTGCAGCTGCTCCAGCTCCATTGACTACTATTTTAGAATCTTCCAATTTTTTATTAACAACTTTTAAAGCATTAATAAGACCTGCTAAAATAACAATTGCAGTACCATGTTGATCATCATGAAATATAGCCATATTAGTTTCTTTTTTTAGTCTTTCTTCTATTTTAAAACATTTAGGAGCTGATATATCTTCCAGATTAATACCGGCAAAGGTTGGTTCAAGTAATTTAACAAAATTAACAATATCATCAACTTTTTTTGATCCTACACAAAGTGGAAAAGCATCAATTCCTGCAAATTTTTTAAATAATACTGCTTTTCCCTCCATAACAGGAAGAGCAGCCTCAGGACCAATATCTCCCAAACCAAGTACAGCTGTTCCTGAAGATACAACTGCTACTAAATTTCCTTTTGCAGTATATTCATATACCTTTTCTGAATTCTTTTCTATTTCTCGACAGGGTTCAGCTACTCCCGGTGTATAAGCTAAACTTAAATCTTCCTTATTATTTAAATTCACTTTACTTTCAACACTAATCTTTCCTCTGTTTTTTTTATGTAATTCTAAAGCTTTATCATCAATCGACATTTTATCACTCCTGCTCATATATATCATTCCCATAAATATCATTTATTACTATTAATGGCATGTCTACAACTTCCAGTTTTCTTATAGCTTCTGCTCCAAGTTCAGGATATGCTACAATTTCTGAACTCTTAATACATTTGGCCAACAAAGCCCCTGCTCCACCTACAGCCCCAAAATAAATACTTTTATTTTTTATCATTGATTTTTTCACTTTTTTAGACCTCTGTCCTTTTCCAATTACTGCTTTTAAACCTTTTTCAAATAATTGAGAAGTATAGGGATCCATCCTATAACTTGTAGTTGGACCTGCAGACCCTATAACTTTTCCCGGCTTGGCCGGAGCAGGACCTACATAATAAATCACCTGGCCTTCTAAAGGAATCGGTAATTCTTTTTTTTGATTAATTAACTCTATTAATTTTGCATGAGCAGCATCACGAGCTGTATATATGATCCCCGATAATTTTACTTTATCACCAGATTTTAAAGATTCAATATCTTTTTGAGTTAATGGAGTTTTTAATTTCAAAATTTCTCCCTCCTAAATAATTATTTCTTTATGACGATTTGCATGGCAATTAATATTTACAGCAACAGGTAAGGAAGCAATATGACAGGGAAATTTTTCGATTTTTACAGCTAAAGCTGTTGTTTTTCCACCAAATCCCTGAGGACCAATTCCCAATTCATTTATTTCAGTTAATAGTTCTTTTTCAAGGTTTGCAATATGTTTATCTGGATGACTGTCATTTATATCTCTAATAAGTGCCTTTTTGGCTAAATAAGCAACTTTTTCAAAAGTGCCTCCTATGCCAACTCCAACTATAATTGGAGGACAGGGATTAGCTCCAGCCTCTTTAATAGTTTTTATCACAAATTTTTTTATTCCTTCTACTCCATCAGCAGGTTTTAACATTTTGATTTTACTCATATTTTCACTTCCTCCACCTTTAGGAGCAAATGTGATTTTCAATTTATCTCCTGAAACAAATTTAGTGTGAATTACGGCTGGAGTGTTATCATTGGTATTTATTCTTTTTATAGGATCTTCGACTATAGATTTTCTTAAATATCCTTCTTTATATCCTCTGCGAATCCCTTCATTTACTGCTTTATATATATCTCCCTTAATATGTACATCATTCCCAATCTCTAAAAAAACAACTCCAAAACCAGTATCCTGACATATTGGAATTTGATCATCAGAAGCTATTTCAGCATTTTCAATTAATTGTGAAAGTATTTCCTTTGCCAGGTCAGAATCTTCTTTTTCGCGAGCAATTTTAAATGAATTAATCATCTCTGAATTCAAATTATAATTTGCATCTTTGGCCATTTCACATATTTTTTCACTGATTGTTTTAGCTTCTATTGTTCTCATAAACTTTCCTCCTATTAATTTAAATAGAAAAACCTCCTGTCCAAAAAATAAATAATTTAACAGGAGGAATGCATATTTTTATTTAAAATATATAATAAATTACCTTTTCCATGAGATATTTTTACTTTTTTATTTGTTATTAAATTACTTATACCGCGACTTTTGCTTCTTTTTAAATTATAAGAACTGAGATTATATTTACATCCTGAAATATTTACATCTTCTACTTCGCTGTCTATTGGAATAAGTGATAAGCCCCAATCAATTTTATTTTTAATAATTTTTTCTTTATTTACTAATCCTATCTCTTTTTCGCCTTCTTTTATAATAGCATTAATTCCATTTTCCTGAGCATATTCCAATAAAAAAACATTTGCTAGTTGCTGATCACATCTTCCTCCTAAAGCAAAAGTTAAAATTATTTTATCATAATTATTATTTATACAATAATTTACCGCTAATTCACCATCAGTTTCGTTTTTATCACTTGAATATTTTTTTATTTTTATATTGTTTTTTTTGAAATCAGCAAGGGTTGATTGATTTAAGGAATCAAGGTCACCAATAATTAAATCTGGTTTTATATTTAATTTTTTTAAAAGAAGAGCTCCCCCATCAGCAGCAATATAACTGCCTTCAATTTCATTAAACATTCTCTTATAATCTGCAGGCTCAGTATCAAATTCTCCATTTAAAGCAATAATTGCAATTTCAGACATTTAATTCAACTCCATATTATGTTAATCAATCTTTTTTTATTTCTTCTGGATTAACTTTATTACGAAATTTTTCTATAGTACCGGCAGGATCGCTGGATTTGAAAATAGCAGACCCGGCCACAATTATTTCAGCACCTGATCTCACTACATCAATAATATTATTATCATTTATACCTCCATCAACTGCAATTTTTAGATCCAAACCTCTTTTTTCTATTACAGTTGCCAGTCTCTCAATTTTAACTAAAATTTGAGGTATAAAACTTTGACCGCCAAAACCTGGATTAACTGACATTATTAAAACCAAATCAAGTTCAGGTAATATGTATTCCAGATTATCAATTGGAGTAGCAGGATTTAAGGCTATACCTGCTTTACAACCTGTATCTTTTATCTGTTGAATCAAGCGATGAGTATGTTTACTGCTTTCTTCATGGATTGTGATTAAATCACTACCTGCTTCAGCATAAATTTCAATATATTTTTCTGGATTATCTATCATTAAATGAGTATCAAATTTTAAATCACTATATTCTCTTAAATCACTTATTAATTTTGGCCCAAAAGTCAGATTGGGAACAAAATGACCATCCATAACATCCAAGTGTAAATACTCTGCTTTTTCAATTTTTTTAATTTCTTCTCTTAAATTACTAAAATCTGACGCCAATAAAGAAGGTGCAAATTCTACCATTTAAATCACTCCTTTTCTTTTATTTCATTATAAAATTTCTTATAAGATTCATATCTTTTTTTAGATATTTCGCCATCTTTAACTGCTTTTTTGAGAGCACATCCTGGTTCATGGGTATGACTGCAGGTACTAAATTTGCATTTTGCTAAATATCCATTAAATTCTGGAAAAAGATATTTTAATTTTTCACTTTTTATTTTATTTATATCCAAAGAAGTAAATCCAGGTGTATCTGCTAACCAGCCACCTTTTTTTAAGGGAATTAATTCTACATGTCTTGTAGTTTGAACTCCTCTTTTCAGTTTTTTGCTTACCTCTCGGGTTTCCATATCCGCATTTTCAATTAAAGAATTAATTAATGTTGATTTGCCAACTCCAGAAGGGCCTGTGAGAACACTTACTTTATCTTTCAAAAAAGGATATAATTTTTCAATATTCTTTTCTTTTTTAGCTGAAATATAAACTATATCATAACCGGCTTCATTGTAGTCATTTAAATTTGGTAAATTAATATTTTCTTTTTTGGCCAGATCTATTTTATTTATTGCCACAACAATATCTAAATTAAATGCTTCCAATAAAACAAGAAATCTATCAAATAGAGTACGATCGAATTCAGGATGAGATAAAGCTAAAACTAATACTACCTGATCAACATTGGCAATTTTGGGTCGATGAAGTAAATTTTCACGAGGATAAACTTCCTCTATTATTTTATCTTTAAAGCCAACTTTATCTCCAGGATAAACCATTTTTTGAATTCTACCTCTAATTTTTGTTCTTATTATATTTCTATCTTCATCTCCTACAAAGAAGAATCCTCCAATTGTTTTTGTTATAATACCTTTTTGCATATTATATTTAACCACCTATCGTTTTACTATGTCGTAAGTTATCCCCAAAATATACTCTTACTTCAGTTTTGCCAACACTATTAATTGATTTAGATATATAATCTCCTGGAGTATGTTCTTGTTCATATACAATATCTTCACCATTTACATCATCCACAATTATTTTTACATTAACTTTGTCTGAACTTCTAACAGTAATATTAACATTGATAGAATGAGTTTCATTTTTAGCAGCATTAATTAATCCATTACTTACTATTAGATCAATTCTACTATTTTCAGGAATATTTTCTCCAGCCTGATATGACTGGGAAACTACTTGATTTTCTTTAAATCTTGCACTTTCTTCTCTTTCAATATTACCTACTTTTAAACCATTTTTTTCTATTTTACTTTCAGCACTTGTTAAATCTGTTCCAATTAAATTCGGCATTTTAACTAAATTAGGTTCAATTCCTTTACTTACAACAAAGTCAATTTTATCATTAATTTCTATTTTTTCACCTGGTTTAGGAGTTTGTTCAATAATTGTATTTTCAGGTATCTCTTCATGATATACAAATTCTTTTTCTCCAATTTTTAAATCATTATTATCAAGAATAATTTCTGCTTCTCTTAAAGTTTCACCTGTTAAATCCGGTAGAGATACTTCAGCTTTTCCTTTACTAATTGTAACGCTTATTTCTCTTGTTTGTCTAATCATTTCTCCAGGTGGTGGAGTCTGTGAAATCACATTATTTTTCGGTATTTCAGGATGATAAACTTCTTCTACAGGTTCTTCTATATTTAATCCAACTTGAGCAGCAGATGATTCTGCCTG
>Ga0102931_1001445_pt1 | contig 11784 bp, 13 predicted proteins | sample SalPonR1_C_D1_MG_FD_79282 | JGI IMG/M metagenome (GOLD analysis project Ga0102931, IMG submission 79282) | Salt pond soil microbial communities from South San Francisco under conditions of wetland restoration - Salt Pond MetaG R1_C_D1_MG | ecosystem: Environmental > Aquatic > Marine > Intertidal... | reverse complement strand
GAAACCGTCATGGCATACGAGATGCCGCTGCGTGGGGGGCATCAACCGCATCAGTTCTGTGCGATCAGACCGGGCCGGAGCGCACGACGGTCCTCGCCGGAGGGGGTACGCCAGGGCGCCAGCGTCAGGAGAGCATCTCGGCCAGGTCTCCGTCGTGGCGGCGTAGACCGAGGAGCGCCCGCAGGACCTCGTTCTTGGCCTCGGGCGTTCCGGCGGCGCCTCGCATGTAGTCGAGCAGGCTGCGCGGGTCCGGGAACGGCTCCAAAGGTCGGACCCTCAGGCGCATCGCCCGGTATCGCTGATGGAAACGCAGTATTCATGCGTGTCGGATGAACTGCTCGTGGAGCGCGTTCCAGGATGCCAAAATCGGACTTCCTAGAATGTGGCCGAGCGTCCAGCGTCTCGCTGAGGGCCTGTTGGCGGGGTCGTGCGCCGGGAGGGTCGACCGAAGCGGATTTGGCTCCGGCGCCTCAGGGAGCGGAGGATCCTCTGATCTTGTTGGCTTGACCGCATACGCCACATCTGGCGGTCACCGGATAAGGGCAGTGGTCGATGCGGCCGCTGCGCGACCGCATGTGCACTCGGCTCCGCCTAGGTTCGTCCAGCGGTTTGTCGCACTTCCGGCACCGCCACATGGGGGCGGCGTCCGCGTGATCGGCCTGCGTCGCCACGCCGGGTGCAGTCTCCCGCCTCGTCATCACGCCTCGCCCCTCTCGTCGTCGTCTGGGGCCGGCGCCGGCGCATCCGCCGCTCCGGGAGCCGGCGGCTCGAACAGCCCCGCCGCGGAGGTGGTCGCGCCCGGATGTCCGGCCGGCTCGTAGGGACGATCCTCGGGCCAGTAGCCGAAGCCCTTCAGGTTGATGATGCCCTGCATGCGGCTGAGCCGAGAGGCGACGGTGTTCAGAGCGTTCACCCCGCCGACGACCACGCCCGCACGCGTGAGCGCCTCGTAGACCTCGGTGCGCTTGAGAGGCGCCGACGCGCCGGCGAGGATGGCCCGGACCTCGTCCTCGAAGACCGTGATCGGCGTCTGCTCCGTCCGCGCCAGCTCGCCTGCGACGTCGGCAGATGGCGGCGAGGCGCCCCCGACCGGCGCCGCCTCGGAGCGCGCCCAGCGTTCGTACTCCTCGATCGCCGTGTCGATTTTCGCGAGCCTGTCACGAAGCGCCCGACGTTCGCGCTTCAGCTCGTCAATGACTTCATTCACGACCACCTCTTGGTCATCGAGTGCAGCACCGACCGTCAGCGTCACGCTGGCTGTCAATTCGACAATCCGATGACAGCGCGGGCGGGCCGACCTGCAAACTCTTCCCGCTTACGGCCGTGACGCGTCACTCAAGGCCGTGTTTGCAATGGGCGTCGGCGCGGCCGCGAGCGCGGTGCGCGCATTGCCGGTCGAAAAGCGCTCCGCTTGCAGGCGATGTCCCGATTTGCGGCGCGCACCGGCATTCGCACGCCATGAACACGAACACGCAGCGCGATATGCGACGGCCCAACCCTCTCCCGCCCGACCGCATGACGGCGACCGAACGCCGCGCGGAGCTCTGCGGCCTTCCGGCGCTGGGGCCGGTCCGGTCGATGCAGGGCAAGTCGGGCAGACGCTTCTGAGCCGAACGGAGGCATTCCCCTGCACTCTCCGCCCGACCCGAGCGGTCATGCAACTCCGACGCACCGGAGAATTGCATTAACACGACCGAAGCCATCCCCGCGCGCTTGGCCGCGCTGAAGACCGCGACGACGCCGGAGCTGAGCCCCCCTTTTCGAAGCGGCGCTGCGCCGCTTCGTCGGTCTTCGGATGCGTCGGACAGACTTTCCGCCGCAGAACCTCTCGCGCCGCGGAATGCGCGACAGTTTCTGCGGGGGCAGGCACTTGTCGAAGCGGGCCTCGATCCAGCGGTGGAGAGCCGGAAGGGCCCACGCGCTCACGCCGTCCGTCTCCGGATCGAGGCTGCGGTAGACCCGGTCGAAGAGAACCTCCAGTTCCGCCTCGCTCGGCGCCGGAGGGCGGCCCCGGGGCCGGGCGGTCGAGCACGCCCTCCGGGCCCTCGGCGTCGTAGCGGACCACCGCGTCGCGCAGCGCCTGCCGCTCGATGCCCGCAGCGGTCGCCGCGTCCGCGCGGCTCATGCCGTCCGGCGCGTCGGCGATCGCCGACAGCCGCCGCGCCGCACGGTCGCTCCGCCACCGCGCCGCCCAACGCTCGCAGCCCCTCCGCCGTCAGATCGTCCCGGGTCTTCGGCGCTCGGCCCATGTCGCCTCCGTCTCCCTGCCCTGAGCAACGGAAGCACGGGTCAACTCGTATGGGAATCCTCTCGCAGAGTCAGAGCTTTCGAGGGGCGGCATCAGTCGAGAGACGATCAGAACGAAAACGAGGCTGAATTGTGAGCGAGGGCGTGGCTGCGACAGGGGCGGCATCGTACCGCGGCCACGACCATCTTCGCGGCGAACGCCATGCCGTCATTCCGGCTCCGTCTTCCGAAGGGGGGCGCTCGTCGTTCCCGATGTGACGCCATGTCATGACGCGAGCACTTCAGTGGCGCAACGTGGCTTCCGGAGACGACGCGACGATGGTCGGAGCGGCGATGCGCGCGTCAGCCGCGGGCGGAGTGAGCGGCGTCGGCGAGGGACTTCACGAAGGCGAGCACGTCGCCGGGGGCGTCGCCGCGGCCGATGCGCTCCACGATGGCCGAGCCCACCACGGCGCCGTCGGCGACGCGCGCGATCTCGGCCGCGCGCTCGGGCGAGCGGATGCCGAAGCCGACGCATACGGGGAGCCCGGTCTTCGCCTTGATCCGAGCCACCTCGGGACCGACCGCGTCGGCCGCGGCCTCCGCTGCGCCGGTGATGCCGGTGATCGAAACGTAGTAGACGAAACCCGAGGTGTTGCGGAGCACCGTCGGCAGGCGCTTGTCGTCGGTCGTCGGGGTGGCGAGGCGGATGAAGTTCAGGCCGGCCTTCTGCGCGGGGAGGCAGAGTTCGGCGTCCTCCTCCGGCGGCAGGTCCACGACGATGAGGCCGTCCACCCCGGCCGCCTGCGCGTCGGAGATGAAGCGGTCCACCCCGCGGTTGTAGATGGGGTTGTAGTAGCCCATCAGGATCACGGGCGTCTGGTCGTCGATCTCGCGCAGCGCGCGCACGAGGTCGAGCGTGCCGTCGAGCGTCATGCCCGCGGCGAGGGCGCGCTGGCCGGCGAGCTGGATCGCCGGTCCGTCCGCCATCGGGTCGGTGAAGGGCATGCCGATCTCGATCAGATCGGCGCCGGCTGCGGGAAGGCCGCGCACGATCTCGCGCGCGGCCTCCGGGGTCGGGTCGCCGGCCATCACGAAGGGGACGAAGGCCGAGCGCCCTTCGGCGCGGAGCTTCGCGAAGCGGGCCTCGATGCGGCTCATGCGGTCTCGTCTCCCCCCTCGTGCCCGGTCGCGGGCGCCGGATCAGTCTTCCTTGCGGAAGAACTTCTTCTCGCGCGGGCGCCCGTCCCAGCCGGTCTTGCCGCCGCCGTCGCGGTCGCCGCCCCGGTCGTCGCGGCCCTTGTAGCCGTCGCGGTCGCCGCCCCGGTCGTCGCGGCCCTTGTAGCCGCCCCGGTCGTCGCCGCGGGGCTTGTAGCCGCCACGGTCGCCGCCCCGATCGTCGCGACCCTTGTAGCCGCCGCGATCGCCGCCCCGGTCGTCGCCGCGCGGCTTGTAGCCGCCACGGTCGCCGCCGCGGTCGTCACGGCCCTTGTAGCCGCCGCGATCGGCGCTGTGGTCCCGCGATTCCCACTTGTTGAGCAGCTTTTCGTCGAAGCTGTCGCGGCCGATGCGGCCTTCGTGGCACCACACCACGTTCACCGTCTGTTCCTCCAGGCTCTCCACCGCCATCCGCATGGAGCCGGAGATCAGGACGACCATGTCGCCCGGTTCGAACTTGGACACGTAACGTAACCTCGTCTGGCCCCCGCAGGGGCGTGGGTCGGCCGGCCGTCTTCGCGGCGGGCCCTTCTCTCAGATGGACGCTCCGAGCGCTTCGGCGACGGTGAAGATGTCCTTGTCGCCCCGACCGCACATGTTCAGGACCATCAGGTGGTCGCGCGGCAATTCCGGGGCGAGACGCTTTACATGCGCCAGCGCGTGGCTGGGTTCAAGAGCGGGGATGATGCCTTCCGTCTCGCAGCAGAGCGTGAACGCCTCCAGCGCCTCGGCGTCGGTGACGGAGACGTATTCGACGCGGCCCATGTCATGCAGCCAGGCATGTTCGGGCCCGATGCCGGGATAGTCGAGCCCGGCGGAGATGGAATGGCCCTCGAGGATCTGGCCGTCGTCGTCCTGCAGAAGATAGGTGCGGTTGCCGTGCAGCACCCCCGGCCGCCCGCCGGTGAGCGAGGCGGCGTGCTCGTTGCGCTCGTCGACGCCGTGGCCGCCGGCCTCGACGCCGATGATGCGCACCGAGGGGTCGTCGAGGAACGGGTGGAACAGGCCCATCGCGTTGGAGCCGCCGCCGATGCAGGCGACGAGGCTGTCGGGGAGGCGCCCCTCCCGGGCCTGCATCTGCTCGCGCGTCTCGCGGCCGATGATCGACTGGAAGTCGCGCACCATCGCCGGGTAGGGGTGCGGACCAGCCACGGTGCCTATGCAGTAGAACGTGTCGGCGACGTTGGTGACCCAGTCGCGCAGCGCCTCGTTCATCGCGTCCTTCAGCGTGCCGCGGCCGGAGGTCACGGGCACGACCTCCGCGCCGAGGAGGCGCATGCGGAAGACGTTGGGCTTCTGCCGCTCGACGTCGGTGGCGCCCATGAAGACGATGCATTTCAGCCCGAAGCGGGCGCAGACGGTGGCGGTGGCGACGCCGTGCTGGCCGGCGCCCGTCTCGGCGATGATGCGGGTCTTGCCCATGCGGCGGGCCAGCAGGATCTGGCCGAGCACGTTGTTGATCTTGTGCGCGCCGGTGTGGTTCAGTTCGTCGCGCTTGAGGTAGACCTTGGCGCCGCCGAGGCGCTCGGTCAGCCGCTCCGCGAAGTAGAGGGGGGAGGGGCGGCCGACGTAATGCGCCCAGAGGTCCTGCATCTCCGCCTCGAAGGCGGGGTCCTCCTTGGCGCGCTCGTATTCGGCCTCGAGCTCGAGGATCAGCGGCATCAGCGTCTCGGAGACGAAACGGCCGCCGAAGATGCCGAAGCGGCCGGTCTCGTCCGGGCCGGTGCGGAAACTGTTGAGGCCGTCGGGGCTCATGGGCGCGCTCTCCCTTGCGTTTGTCGAAGGTCTAACCGGGCCCGCAGGCCGGGTCGATAGGTCAGGTGGGCGCGGTGGAACCGGCGGGGAACGGATACGTTGTGCGCCGCGCAAGGACGCGAAAAGGAGCGACCATGACCGCCGAGATCCGGACCGACGTGTTCCCCGTGCGCAAGATGGCGCTTGAGAACGAGGATTTCCGCCGCGTGCTGCGCACCGGCGAGAAGACGCAGGTGGTGCTGATGTGCATTCCGGAGGGAAAATCCATCGGGCTCGAGACGCATGACGGCCACGACCAGGTCCTGGTCTTCGTGCAGGGCGAGGGCCTCGCGAAGATCGGCGGGACCGAGAGCCTGGTGACCGACGGCGACCTCGCCTTCGTGGGCGCGGGCGAGGAGCACGACTTCGTCAACACCGGCGAGGGGCCGCTGAAGCTCTACACCACCTATTCCCCGCCCGAGCACGCGCCGGGCGAGCGCGACGTCACCAAGGACGAGGCGGAGGAGGGCTGACGCCCCCCGACATGCGCGGTCGCCCGGGGGGGGCGTCGTGCGTCGCCGGCCGCCCGCCGAGGCTCGGCGGCGTCGCTCAGCGGGCCTCGGGTCCGCCATCGGGAACGAGCCGCGCCTTGAAGCCCGCATGGGTGCGTTCGAAGCCTTGCGCCCGCCAGAAGCGGTGGGCGTCGCTTCGCGCCTCGTTGGAGGTGAGCTGCGCGAGGGTGGCGCCGGCGGCGCGCGCCTCCGCCAAGGCGTGCGCGACGAGCGCGGCGCCGATGCCCTCGCCCCGCCGGGCGGCGGCGGTGCGGACCGATTCGATCTCGGCCCGCGTCGCGCCCCGATGCGCGAGGCCGGGGATCAGGATCAGTTGCAGGCAGCCGACCACCGCGCCGTCGTCGAGCGCGAGCAGCAGGCGGTTGCCGGGCTGCGCCCGCATCGCCGCGAAGGCGCGGGCGTAGGCGGGGTCGCCCGGGCGTTCGCGCGCGGCGCCGAGCGCGTCGTCGTGAAGAAGGGCGACGACGGCCGGAAGGTCCGCCTCGGTCGCGTCGCGGAAGGTCGGCGTCATGGCGTCCGCTCCGGCGGAGGGCGGCGCGGCGCGCCGCGGGCGAGGCGCCGCGCCGGCAAGCGCGGCGCGGGCGGTCAGAGCGCGGCGTAGACCGCACGCTCGAACCGGTCGTAGGCGGCGAGGGCGTTGGGGTCCACGAACGGCAGATGCTGCATCATCAGCACCGCCGTCACGCCCGCCGCGGGGTCGATCCAGTAATGCGTGTTCATCACCCCCGCCCAGGACAGCGCGCCGGCGCGGCGGCGGCCGGGGATGTCGTCCTCGTTGCGCATGAAGCCGAGGGTGAAGCTCTTCTCGATCTCCGGAAAGAGGTCGATGTCGGCGCCGAGCTGGGGATTGGTGGTCGGCTGGCGGGTGAGGCGCAGATCGCCGATGGCGTTCTCGGACATCGCCGCCACCGTCTCGGGCGCGAGCACGCGGGCGCCGTCGAGCTCGCCCCCGTTCAGGACCATGCGGCAGAAGCGGGCGTAGTCCCCGGCGGTCGAGTTCAACGCGTGGCCCATGCCGTAGAACTCGGGATGGGAGGGCAGTTCCATCTCGATGACCTTCCAGCCCTCCGGCGTCGCCGCGTGCACGGCCGCCTTGCGGGCGGTCATCTCGGGGGTGAACTCGACGTCGGTGTCCGCCATGCCGAGCGGATCGAAGATCTCGCGCTTCAGGAAGGCGTCGATGCGCTCGCCCGCCGCCTCCTCCACGCAGAGGCCGAGCCAGTCCGTGCTCATGCCGTAGGCCCAGTCCGTGCCGGGATCGAACTGCATCGGGAAGAACTTCAGGGCCGATTTCCGCCCGGTGAGGGTCGGCGCGCCCTCGACGTGTTTCATGTAGCGGTCCTGCCCGGCGTTCCAGATGTCGTAGGTCATGCCGGAGGTGTGGGTCATCAGGTGTCGGATGGTGCAGGGCGTCTTCGGCCGGCGCAGGCGCGGCGTCTCGCCGTCCCAGCCGTCCAGGACCGGGATCTCCGCGAACTCGGGCAGGATCGCCTCGACCGGGGTGTCGAGGCCGAGGCTGCCCTCCTCCACCAGCTTGAGGGCCGCGGCGGTGCCGATCGCCTTGGTCATGGAGAAGATGCGGAACACGCTGTCGGTCGTCATCGGCTGGCCGCCGCCGAGGGCGCGCTCGCCATGCGCGGACGCGTGGATCACGCCGTTCCGGTCGGCGACGACGGCGGCGAGGCCGGGGCTCAGACCGTCGGCGACGACGGAGTCCAGCGTCTCCGAGATGGCGGCGTGTTCGGGCATCGTTCTTCTCCCATCCGCGCCGCGTTCCGGGGCCGTGCGGCGAGTTCGGCGCGAGGTTAGCGGGCCGCGATGCGCTCCGCCATGGGCTCCCGCCCGCCGGACCCGCGAAGGCCTCGGTCCGGCCCCGGGCGACCATCGTCGCATTGCGGTTCGGGGCCCCGCCGCCGGACGGTCCTCGCGCGATCCGTGCGAGAAGGAGGAAGCCGTGACGAGACTCGCGATCTTCGTCGTCGCCGCCGTGGCGTCGGCCGCGGCGCCGGGCGCCGCGCAGACGAACGCCGCCGACGCGATCGAGCCGGGGACCTACGTCCGGTCCTCCGACGCCGGGTGCGGGACGCTGACCAAGGGCGACGGGCTCGCCTACGTCTGGGACCGCGGCTGCGACGGCGCCGTCGATTACGAGGGGGACGACGTCTGGTCCCGCGGCTCGGTCGTCTACATCGACGCGGCGACGCTCTCGCTCCGCTCGGTCTCCCCCGAGCGGCTCGAGGGGATATGGAAGCTTCGCGACCGCTCCGGCGAGGTGGTGTTCGAGCGGCGCTGATCCGCGACGGGCGTCAGGCCGCCGCGTCCGCCTCTGAGGCCGCCGCAAGGAAGGCGCCGATGCGGGCGGGGTCCTTCTCGGCCGGGCGGGCCTCGACGCCCGAGGAGACGTCGAGCTGGCGGGCGCCGGTGAGGCGGACGGCCTCGGCGGCGTTCTCCGGCGTCAGGCCGCCGGCGAGCATCCAGGGCACGCCGATGCGCCGGCCCGAGAGCAGGCGCCAGTCGAAGGCGAGGCCGTTGCCGCCGGGGAGCGCCGCGCCGCGAGGCGGCTTGGCGTCGATCAGGAGCTGGTCGGCGGCGCGGGCGGCCTCCGCCAGGGCGGGGAGGTCCGTCTCGTCGGCGACGCCGACGGCCTTCATCACCGGCAGGCCGTGGCGGGCGCGGAGGGCGGCGACGCGCTCGGGCGATTCGCGGCCGTGCAGCTGGAGCATGTCGATCGGCGCGGCCTCGAGCAGGGCGTCGAGCAGGGCGTCGTCGGCGTCGACGGTCAGCAGCACCTTGCAGAGGCCCGGCGGCGCCTCGACCGCGAGGGCGGCGAGCGCGGCGGCGTCGAGATGCCGGGGCGACTTCGGAAAGTGGACGAAGCCGGCATAGGTCGCGCCCGCCGCGGCGACGGCGGCGAGGTCCGCCGGCCGGGTCAGCCCGCAGATCTTGACGCGGACGGTCACCGCGGCGTTCAGGCGCGCTCGAGGCCGAGGACGTCGTCCTCAGGGTCCTGGCCGAGCTTGGCGCGCAGGTCCTTGTTCTCGCGGTAGAGGCGCGCGGCCTCGGAGCGGTAGCGCCGCTCCTCGCGCCGGTGGGTGCGTTCGCGGACCATCTCGAGCGTCAGGCCGACCACCACGCCCACGAAGATCGCGGCGAGCAGGGCCAGGTAGATCGGCATCTCGAAGTCGTTGGGCCAGGAGGCCATCGGCTCGGGCAGCGGCATCCCGTCAGGCCAGACGTGCAGCTCCACCAGACCGCGGTTGGCGATCGCGAGCAGGACGGCCAGGACGGCCAGAAGGACGAGAAGAAGATACTTCAGGATGCGCACGAGGCTCTCCGCTGTCTTCAGGTCCGGCCGCGTGCGGGACTGCGGCCGGGGCGCTCACGGGCTCAGTCGTCGTCGTCGCCTTCGGCGCCGTCGTTGAGGCGCAGGCGCAGTTCCTTGCCCGTCTTGAAGAAGGGGACGTGCTTCTCCGGCACCGGCACGCTCTCCCCCGTGCGGGGGTTGCGGCCCATGCGGGCGTCGCGGCGCTTCACCGAGAAGGCGCCGAAGCCGCGCAGCTCCACCCGGTCGCCGGAGGCGAGGGCCGAGGCGATCTCTTCGAACACCGTCGAGACGATCCGCTCCACGTCGCGATGATAGAGATGCGGGTTCTCCTCGGTGAGGCGCTGGATCAGTTCGGATTTGATCATGCGACCCTCCCCCGGTCGACGCTGAGCTCGCGCCGTCTTGCGTCCCGACGGCAGGCTTTGAAGCTTGGCCCGAAAGGGCTTTTGTGTCGACCTTGTTTTGACGCCGGGCGAAACGCCCGGCGCCGGCTCAATCGAGGATCGCGTAGAGGCGGGGGCCGTGCTTCAGCCGCTCGAGCCGCCGCAGCGCGGTCGCGGCGGAGAGGCCGAGCAGCCGGTCGAGCAGGGCGACCTCCCGGGGCACCTCGCGCTCGACCACCGGCAGGCGCTCGTCGATCCCCTCGCCGGTGAGCCAGTCCCGCGCCTCCTCGGGACCGCCGAGCGCGTCGATCAGCCCGCGCGCCTGCGCCTGGCGGCCCGTGAAGACCCGCCCGTCCGCCACGTCCTCCAGCGCCGAACCGGAAAGGCCGCGTCGCAGGCCCACGAGGTCGCGGAACCAGACGTAGCTGTCCTCGAGGAGCGTCTCCTGCCACGCCTCGACCTCGGGCGGGGTCTCGGAGAACGGCGAGGGCCGGGCCTTGTAGACGTCCGAGCGGCGCTCCTCGACGCTGACGCCGATCCGATCGAGCAGGCCGCGGAAATCCGGATACTGCGCGACGACGCCGATCGAGCCGGTCAGCGTGTTGCCGCGCGAGACGACGTGATCGGCGGCGATGGCGGCGATGTAGCCGCCGGAGGCCGCGACCTCGCCCATCAGGGCCACGACGGGCTTGTTCTCGGCCACGGCGCGGACGGCGTCGTAGAGCGCCTCGGCCCCCGTGGCGGTGCCGCCGGGGCTGTCGATCCGGAGGATCAGGGCCCTGGCGTCCGGATCTTCGGCGATCTCGCGGATCAGAGCGTCGCGCTCGTCGTCGACGGTGATCACGCCGAGCACGTCGAAGCGCGCGACGTGGGGGCCCGAGGGGCCCGCGCCCGCCGTCGTGGCGAGCCACAGCCCCCAGCCCACGAGGCCGAGGACGATCAGCGTCACCACGCGCCAAAAGGTGAAGAGGCGCCGTTTCGGGCGCCTCTCGTTCTCGGTCCGGCGGATCGGGTCGGCCGGGGCCGCGGCGGACGACGGGGCCTTCGCCCCGCCGGCCGAAGCCTCCGGCGGCCTGTCCCAGGGACGATCGGTCACGCCGCCCTCACTCGCCCTCGCCGCGCTCGCGGAGCGCCGCGCCGAGGATGTCGCCGAGCGAGGCGCCCGAGTCCGAGGACCCGTACTGCTGCACCGCCTCCTTCTCCTCGGCGATCTCGCGCGCCTTGATGGAGAGGGAGAGGCGACGCGAGGCCTTGTCGACGTTGGTCACGCGGGCGTCGACCTTGTCGCCGGGCTGGAAGCGCTCGGGGCGCTGGTCGGCCCGGTCGCGCGCCAGGTCGGAGCGGCGGATGAAGGCCTTCATGCCCTCGTGCTCGACCTCGATGCCGCCGTCCTCGATCTTGGTGACCGTGACGGTGACGATCGCGCCGCGCTTCACGCCCTCGACCGCGGTGGCGAAGCTGTCCTCGCCGAGCTGCTTGACGCCGAGGGAGATGCGCTCCTTCTCCACGTCCACGTCGAGCACCACGGCCTTGACCACGTCGCCCTTCTGGTAGTCCTGGATCGCCTGATCGCCCGGGCGGTCCCAGTCCAGATCCGACAGGTGGACCATGCCGTCGATGTCGCCCTCGAGGCCGATGAAGAGGCCGAACTCGGTGATGTTCTTCACCTCGCCCTCGACCTCGGTGCCGGTCGGGAAGTTCTCGGCGAAGGCCTCCCACGGGTTCTGCAGGGTCTGCTTGAGACCGAGCGAGACGCGGCGCTTCACCGGATCGACGTCGAGCACCATCACCTCGACCTCCTGGGAGGTGGAGACGATCTTGCCGGGGTGCACGTTCTTCTTGGTCCAGCTCATCTCGGAGACGTGGACGAGGCCCTCGACCCCCGGCTCCAGCTCCACGAAGGCGCCGTAGTCGGTGATGTTGGTGACGCGGCCCATCAGCTTCATGCCGGCGGGGTACTTGGCCTCGACGCCCTCCCACGGATCGGCCTGAAGCTGCTTCATGCCGAGCGAGATGCGGTGCGTCTCCTTGTTGATCTTGACGACCTGGACCTTCACCGTCTCGCCGATGTTGACGATCTCGGAGGGGTGGTTGACGCGCCGCCAGGCCATGTCGGTGACGTGCAGCAGGCCGTCGACGCCGCCGAGATCGACGAACGCGCCGTAGTCGGTGATGTTCTTGACCACGCCCTGGAGGACCTGGCCTTCCTTGAGGTTCGCCACCAGCTCGGAGCGGGCCTCGGCGCGGCTCTCCTCCAGGACGGCGCGGCGCGAGACGACGATATTGCCGCGCGACCGGTCCATCTTGAGGATCTGGAACGGCTGCG
>Ga0102931_1001434_pt1 | contig 11813 bp, 9 predicted proteins | sample SalPonR1_C_D1_MG_FD_79282 | JGI IMG/M metagenome (GOLD analysis project Ga0102931, IMG submission 79282) | Salt pond soil microbial communities from South San Francisco under conditions of wetland restoration - Salt Pond MetaG R1_C_D1_MG | ecosystem: Environmental > Aquatic > Marine > Intertidal... | reverse complement strand
GGGTCCTGGACCTTGCCGCAGTCGCGGTGAGAGGCCAGGATCTCGCTGTGCTCGAGCAGGCGGCGGACGTTCGCCGCGGCCTTGACCTGGCCCGGGTGCGGTCGCAGCTGGTGAATGCGTTCGTCAAAGGGTCGGGCCGAGCCCTGCAGCGCCTCCAGGCTCATTGCGCCGAGAACGTCGGCGGCCGCGACCAGCCGGATACAGCGGCTGAGCACGAATGCGCCGCACGCCGCCATCAACTGGGTGCCGTTGATCAACGCCAGGCCGTCCTTTGCGGCGAGTGCCACCGGCTTCATGCCGGCTCTTTCGAGTGCGGTGGCGGCGGGCTCCGGCCCGCTGAAGTCGGGTTTCCAGCACTGGCCGGCCCCGATCAGCGGCAAGCTCATGTGGGCCAGCGGCGCCAGATCGCCAGACGCGCCCACGCTGCCTCGCGAAGGAATCCACGGCACGATGTCATTGTCATCCAGCGCCAGCAGCTGCCGGAACACGGGTTCGGAAATGCCTGAATAGCCCAGTGCGAGGGCGTGAATCTTCAGCCGCAGCATCAATCGGCTGATCTGCGGGTGCAATGGATCGCCAGTGCCGCAGGCGTGCGACAGCAGCAGATTGCGCTGAAGCTCGGCCAGGCGCGTCGGGTCGATGCGCTTGTCGGCCAGTGCGCCGAAACCGGTATTGATGCCGTAGATCGGCGTGTCGGCAGTGAGCGCGCGTTCCACGTGTCGCCGTGAATCGGCGACTAGCGTGGCATCGGCCCTCAGTTGATGCATGCGTTGGTCGAGGTCGGTGTTCAGCGTGTTCAGCGAGATGCAATTGAGCATGGGCTTTCCGCAGTTTCGGCGCGTGAAAAGAACGGTGTGTTTTCATGCGGCTCGATGACAAGCCGCGTACAACAACATGGCAGAATAACCGAATGAATATCAACCTGTATCCGCGAACCGGCTTTTCTATCGTGCTGGGCCTCAGCCTGGCGTTGCTGGGCTTTGCCTACTATTCTCAATACGCACTGGGCTACGAACCCTGTCCGCTGTGCATTCTCCAGCGCGGCGCATTCATCATCATCGCGCTGGGGGCGCTTACCGGCGCCGCCCACGGCAGCCGCGGCGGTTTGCGCTGGCTTTACGGCGGCGTGGTGTTCGCCGGCGGCGCCTGGGGCGTCGCGACGGCCGGACGGCACCTGTGGCTGCAAAGCCTGCCGCCGGACCAAGTGCCCGAATGCGGTCCCGGTTTCGATTTCATGCTCGAGTATTTCTCGCTCGGCGAGGCAATAACGTCTGCGTTTACCGGTTCGGGCGAGTGTGCCGAGGTCGACTGGACCTTTCTCGGGCTGGCCATGCCGGCCTGGACGCTGATCTGGTATGTTGTGCTCATGCTGATAACTGCGTTTTCACTGCGCAAGACGTAATGCCATGAGCGAGACACTCAAATCGATCACGCCGGCCAAGGACTGGGCCGTGGATTCCTGGAAGCGCAAGGAAGCGCTGCAACAGGCGCGCTACGACGATCAGGACGCCCTGGATCGTTCGCTGCGCCATCTCTCGGAACTGCCGCCACTGGTTACGTCCTGGGAGATTCTCAACCTTCGCCAGCAGCTTGCCGAGGCCCAGTCCGGTAAGCGTTTCCTGCTGCAGGGGGGCGACTGCGCCGAGATTTTCGACGAATGCCGGCCCGAGATCATCGCCAATCGACTCAAGGTTTTGCTGCAGATGTCGCTGGTGCTGGTTCAAGGGATGGAAATGCCCGTGGTTCGCATCGGGCGCTTTGCCGGTCAGTACGCCAAGCCGCGGTCGGATGATTTCGAGACCCGCGACGGGGTCGAACTGCCGACCTACCGCGGTGATCTGGTCAATTCTCCCGAGTTCACGCTGGCCGCGCGCAGACCGGATCCGGAGCGGATGATCAGGGCCTATTCGCGGTCGGCCATGACCATGAATTTCGTCCGCGCACTGGTCGACGGCGGTTTTGCCGACCTGCACCATCCCGAGTACTGGGATCTGGGCTGGGTGGAGCATTCGCCGCTGGCGCGTCAGTTCCACCGCATCGCCGATTCCATCGGACACTCGGTACGGTTCATGGAGACGGTCACCGGGCAAATGCCGGGCAGCGTCCGCCGGGTCGATTTCTTCACCTCTCATGAAGCCCTGCACCTGCACTATGAGCAGGCGCTGACCCGCAAGGTGCCGCGCCAGTGGGGCTGGTTCAATCTTTCGACGCATTTTCCGTGGATCGGCATGCGTACCGCCGGCATGGACGGCGCGCACCTGGAAATGTTTCGCGGCATCCGCAACCCGGTCGGGGTCAAGGTCGGTCCCGGCATGTCGCCGGACTGGCTCAAGAGCCTGATACGTGTGCTCAATCCGGACGAGGAGCCGGGCCGGCTGGTGCTGATCCACCGCATGGGCGCCGACGGCATCGGCGACAAGCTGCCCGGGCTGATTCAGGCCGCAAAGGCGACCGGATCGCCGCTGCTGTGGATCTGCGACCCGATGCACGGCAATACCGAGAAGACCTCTACCGGGGTCAAGACGCGACGGTTTTCGAACATCCAGGCCGAACTCGAGCAGGCGTTCGAGATTCACGCCGCATGCGGTTCGCGTCTCGGCGGCGTGCATCTGGAGTTGACCGGCGAAAACGTCACCGAATGCATCGGCGGCGCGCGCGAACTCAACGAGCACGATCTGTCCCGGGCCTACAAGACGACAGTCGACCCGCGCCTGAACTACGAGCAGGCGCTCGAACTGTCGATGCTGATCGTCGGCAAGCACCAGAGCCTGCAAGGCTGATATTCCCCGACGACGGAATTGGAAAGCTGTCTGGCCGCTGGCTGCAATCGGGCAAACGACCACCCGGTTCGGTTCAATTGCTGCTGCTTTAGTTGTACCCGATCCACACCGCGACCACCATCGCCAGCGCGGCCATGGCCAGCAGCTTGAGAATCAGCGGAAAGACGAACCGGAACCAGCGCGCGTAGGGAATGCCGGCCAGGCCGAGAATGCCCATCAGCACCGGGTTGGTCGGCACGATCATGTTCATGAAGCCATCGCCGAACTGGTAGGCAAGCACCGAGACCTGGCGCTCGACGCCGACCAGGTCGCCGATCGGCGCCATCAGCGGCATGGTGAGATAAGCCTGACCGGAGCCGCTTGACACGAAAATGTTCATCACGCTCTGGATGCCCAGCATGCCGACCGCGGATAACTCGGCCGGCAGGCCTACAAGCGGGCTGGCCATGGCGTTGACGATGGTGTGCAGCACCTGTCCGTCCTCCAGCAGCAGCGCAATCGCCCGGGCGAAACCGATCAGCACCGCCGTGCCGGCCAGTTCGGCCGCGCCGTTGCTGAACGTCACAGCCAGTCGGTCGATGCCCATCCGGGCGATCAACCCGACGATGATCGACAGCGCGATGAACATCGCGCCCAGTTCCACAAGGTACCAACCATGTGCCTTGATGCCGTAGACCAGCAGCGCCAGCGCGCCGAACGTGGCTGTCAGCACCGCGATCCGGGGCCCGGTCATCGGTACTTTTTCGGCCTGCGGCGGCGGCTGGGCTTCGTCGATGCCGTGGACCAGGCTGGCCTCGGGATTGCGCTGCACCTTGCGCGCGTAGGCCCAGACATGATGCACGCCGACCGCCAGAAAAGGCGCGAACAACACCGCCCGGTAACCCAAACCGGACCCCGGCTGAAGCTCCGCCACGTCCTGGGCGATGAACAGCGTAAAGGGGTTGATCAGCGTCGCGCCGTAACCCACGCCGTAGCCGACCACCATGATGCCTATGGCCGCCACGGTATCCATTCGCATGGCCACGCAGACCGCAATCAGGATGCCGGCGAACGGAATGTATTCTTCGGCCATGCCCAGGGTGGCCGACGCGGCGGCGAACAGGAACACGCCGAAGAAGATCAACAGGCCCGAATTATGGCTGTAGCGCTCTATCACGCTGCCCAGGAAGGCGTCGATGGCGCCGGTTTCCCGAATCACCCGCAGCGCGCCACCGATGATCAGCACGAAAAAGATGATGCCCTGGGCATCGGCCATCGCCCGCGGCACCGAGGTGAACAGCGACCACGGCGAAAGCTTGCCGGCGTCTTCAAGCGTGTCGTAAGTGCCGGGCACCACGACTTCGCGCCCGGATTCGTTGACTACGGTATCGAACTGACCGGCCGGCAGAATCCAGGTCAGCACCAGCGCCACGATCATCATGATGAACATCAGCGCCAGCGTGTGCGGAATGCGGAACGGAGCGGCTTTCATGGCTGTCTGGGAATCGGTCATGGCGTTTTCCGGGCCTGTCGCGCAGGCATTGTTGTTGTGGTGGCCGTATTGTAGGCAGGCGCGGCCGGGATTGCGAATCGGTGCTCATCCAAAAAAAGCAGAGCAGCTCTCGCGAAGCCGCCAGGACGCGAAGGAAGGCGCAAGAGGCAAAAGGAGAAAGGAGAAAGGATGGATTTCCCGCGGAGAAGGTGACAAAGGCACGGGCCTGCCCGTACTTTGCTCTTCCTTCGCGTCCTGGCGGCTTCGCGAGAGCCAATCTGTCTTTTACCGTTGATTCTCCCCGACCTCAGCGGGCCCGTTGCTCCCTGATTGCCGGCAGCCCGATGTTTCGGGAAAGACGCAAACAGGCTATAATTGCGGGATTTACCTGCCGGAGGCTCGTGCCATGCGACTGATCGAGGAAGCGCTGACATTCGACGATGTTTCGCTGGTGCCCGCGCACTCCGATGTGCTGCCGCGCGACGTGGATCTGACCACGCGTGTGACCCGCGACCTGGTGATCAATATCCCGCTGATGTCGTCGGCCATGGACACGGTGACCGAGGCGCGCCTGGCGATCGCGATGGCCCAGGCCGGCGGGGTGGGCGTGATGCACAAGAACATGACCATCGACGAGCAGGCTCACCAGGTTCGGGTGGTCAAGAAGTACGAAGCCGGCGTCATCAAGGATCCGATCACGGTCGGACCACAGACCACCATCCGCGAAGTGCTCGAAATCACTCGTCGGCACAACATCTCCGGCGTGCCGGTTGTCGACGACGAGGAACTGGTCGGCATCGTGACCAGCCGCGACATGCGGTTCGAGAAGAAGCTCGACGACCCCGTCCGCAACATCATGACGCGCAAGGACAAGCTGGTCACGGTGCAGGAAGGCGCCAGCCAGGACGAGGTGCTTGATTTGCTGCACAGGCACCGCATTGAGAAAGTGCTGGTGGTCGGCGAAAGATTTCAGTTGCGCGGCCTGGTGACGGTCAAGGACATCCAGAAATCGCGCGACTTTCCCAACGCGGCCAAGGACTCTTCCGAGCAGCTGCTGGCGGCCGCCGCGGTCGGCTCGGGCGGCGACACCGAGGACAGGATTTCGGCGCTGGTCGAGGCCGGCGTCGACATCATCGTCGTCGACACCGCCCACGGCCATTCGCAGGGCGTTCTCGACCGCGTTTCCTGGTGCAAGAAGCATTATCCGCACGTCCAGGTCATCGGCGGCAACGTCTCTACCGCGGCCGGCGCCGAAGCACTGGCAGACGCCGGGGCCGACGGGGTCAAGATCGGCCAGGGACCCGGATCCATCTGCACCACCCGCATCGTGGCCGGCGTCGGCGTGCCGCAGATCAGCGCCGTTTCGGCCGCTGCCGCGGCCATGGCCAAGCGCGACATCCCGGTCATCGCCGACGGCGGCATACGTTTTTCCGGCGATCTGGCCAAGGCGATAGTCGCGGGGGCCTCCAGCGTCATGATCGGCAGTCTGCTCGCCGGCACCGAGGAAGCGCCCGGCGACGTCGAACTGTTCCAGGGCCGCTCGTACAAGAGCTACCGCGGCATGGGCTCGCTGGGCGCGATGGCGCGCGGCTCGTCGGACCGCTATTTCCAGGCCGAGGTCAGCGCCGAGAAACTGGTGCCTGAGGGCATCGAGGGGCGCGTGCCTTACAAGGGCCCGCTGGGCAGCGTCATCCACCAGATGATGGGCGGCCTGCGCTCGGCCATGGGCTACACCGGCTGCCGCACCATCGAGGAAATGCGCACCCGGCCCGCGTTCGTGCGCGTGACCAACGCCGGCGTCACCGAGTCGCACGCTCACGACGTCTCGATCACCAAGGAAGCACCGAATTACAAGCTTGGGTGAGACGGCGTCTCACCCAAGCGGTTTTAGGTTTTAAGTGTTAGGTTGTTGGTTTTAGGTTGTTGTTTTTTCCGGGTTTTCCTTAACACTTAAAACTTAAAACTTAAAACTCTTGAATCGAAAAAACCGCCGTAAAACCGGAAGCCCAAATGTCCTCTAACGACCCGCAACCCGATATCCATGCGAGCCGCATCCTGATCCTGGATTTCGGTTCGCAGTACACCCAGCTGATCGCCCGCCGGATTCGCGAAATTGGCGTTTATTCAGAAATCATGCCGTTCGACGTCGGGGAACAAGCGATCAGTGATTTCGCGCCCAGCGGCATCGTGCTGTCGGGCGGGCCGGAATCGGTGTCGTTCGAGAACAGCCCGCGCATTCCCGACGTGGTTTACGAACTGGCCGTGCCGCTGCTGGGCATCTGCTACGGCATGCAGGCCATGGCGACGCATTTTGGCGGTACCGTCGACCCATCGGACGAAAAGGAATTCGGTTACGCGGAGGTCGCCATCGCCAGCCCATCGCGGTTGCTCGACGGCATAGAGGACCGGGTGGCGACCAACGGCCGCGGCGTCCTCGAAGTCTGGATGAGCCACGGCGACAAGGTGACCGTGCTGCCCGAGGGTTTCGAGACCATGTGTACCACCGGTTCGGCGCCGATCGCCGGCATGGCCGACGACGACCGCCGCTACTACGGCCTCCAGTTCCATCCCGAAGTGACCCATACCGCGCAGGGCCGGCGCATCCTCGAGCGCTTCGTGCTCGAGATCTGCGGCTGCAGCGCAGACTGGACCACCGAGGCGATCATCGAAGACCAGCTTGCCCGAGTGCGCGAGCAGGTCGGAGACGACAGCGTGCTGCTGGGGCTTTCCGGCGGGGTCGATTCCTCGGTAGTCGCAGCCCTGCTGCACGAGGCGATCGGGGATCAACTGCTGTGCATCTTCGTCGACACCGGCCTTTTACGCTTCCAGGAGGGCGACCAGGTGATGGCCACTTTCGCCGAGCACCTTGGGGTTCGGGTCGAGCGCGTGGATGCCCGAGAGCAGTTCCTCGATGCGCTGGTCGGTATCGACGACCCGGAAGAAAAGCGCAAGGTCATCGGCCGCGAGTTCATCGCGGTGTTCGATGCGGCGGCCAAGAATCATCGCGAGGCCGGCTGGCTGGCCCAGGGCACCATCTACCCCGACGTAATCGAATCGGCCGGTGCTGCCACCGGCAAGGCCAAGGTGATCAAGTCGCACCACAACGTCGGCGGGCTGCCGGAAGAAATGAACCTCAAGCTGGTCGAGCCGCTGCGCGAACTGTTCAAGGACGAAGTGCGCAGGATCGGCGTCGAACTCGGACTGCCGGCCGAACTGGTCATGCGCCATCCATTTCCGGGTCCCGGCCTTGGCGTGCGCATCCTGGGTGAGGTCAAGCCCGAATACATCGAGCCGCTGCAGAAGGCGGATCATATTTTCATTACCGAGCTGCGCAAGGCGGGTTTGTACGACAAGGTCAGCCAGGCCTTTGCCGTTTTTCTTCCCGTGAAGTCGGTGGGCGTGGTCGGCGATGCGCGCCGCTACGAATGGGTGATCGCGCTTCGCGCCGTCGAGACCATCGATTTCATGACCGCGCGCTGGGCCTATCTCGACCACGCATTCCTCGACCACGTCTCGCGCCGCATCATCAACGAGTGCGACGGCGTATCGCGGGTGGTCTACGACATCTCCGGCAAGCCGCCGGCAACCATCGAGTGGGAATAACCAGGTGCGCTCCGGTGCGTGTGCGACGGAACTAACTTGCTGATTTAAAGTCGGAATCAACGACCTTACACATTCACCGCAGGAGGTCTCCGATGAGATCCATCGCTCTCGTTATTGTCGTCACAATTGTCTCCACAGTCGGCCAGTTCCTGCTGGCTTCAACGACTGCAGCCGCCCAGGTCCTGCCGCCGATTGATGGTTACAGCGTCGAAGTCACGTTCTCGGACGACCTTCAACAGCGCATGGCGTCCATCAACAGCCTCGAACAGCGGCTGGAGGAGCGCTTCCGGGACAACAGGCACTACGCGAAAAGCCCGCGCGCTGCCGGCAGTCAGCGGTTTGCGGAAAACCGGACCGAAGGCACGGAATGGGCCGGAGAGCGCCTGATCGCAGATGTTTCCGGCTTCACGCTCGACAACCTCGTCAAGGCCCTGGTGGCTTACAACGTGAACCGGGCCGCGCCTGATTTCGGCGGCCGTATCGAGATTCGGATCAATGAACTCAAGCTCACCAATCCGGCCATCGCCTTTCTTGGGTCATTTCGGTCCTACGCCGAAGGTCGCGTCAAGGTGACCGATACCGACGGCAATGTGCTGTTCGACAAGCCGGTCCGGACCAATCTGGTGATCGACAGCACGGTCGACCCTTCCTACGACGGTCCCGAACTGGCGTTCGCCGAAACCGATCCTTCCCAGCGCGTGGGGCCGACGCTGGCCTATTTCGTCGAGCGCGCCCTGGCGCGTGCATGGCCCGAGCACAAGAGCGAATTCGTCGGCCCGGTGATCATTCGCGTTTCCGGTCCGAACGAGCGCGTGATCCTGGACTGAGACGCTGGCGCCGTCACGCCACTAATCCTCGTCCAGCGCATCGAACTGCGCTGCCAGGAAGTCGATCAGGCCGCGCACCGCCGGCAGCAGGCCCCGTCGCGACGGAAACACCGCGTGCACGATCTCGCGCGGCGGCGCCCAGCCTTCCAGCACCCGAACGAGTCGACCGTCGGCCAGCTCTTCGCTCATCATCATCGTGGGCAGCTGCACGATGCCGATGCCGGCCGCCGCGGCGATTCGAAGTGCACTCATGCTGCGGGTGACCAGCCGCGGGTGATGCGCGACCCGCGCCTGGGAACCGTCCGGGCCGACCAGCTGCCAGCTGTGCCGGTGCTGCGGTCGGCCCAGCGCCAGGCTTGGATACGCCGCCAGGTCGGCCGGCCCGTCGGGCTTGCCGAGCTCGCTCAGCAGGCCGGGGCTGGCCACCAGGCACTGGCCCCGGTCGGTCAGCGTTCGCAGCACCAGGTCGCTGTCTTCCAGCGGCGGCGGCCGCACGCGGATGGCGATGTCGAAACCTTCCTCGATCACGTCGACCCGCCGGTTGGTCGCGTCCAGCTCAAGCGTAACGTCCGGATATTGCCGCTGGAACTCGGCCAGCATGCCGGCCACGCGCGCCTCCAGCAGCGCCACCGGGCAACTGATGCGCAGCGTGCCGCAGGGCGCGGCGCGCATCGCGTCGATCGCTTCCTGGGCCGCCTCGGCCTGCACCAGCATGGCCTTGCAGTGGGCGTGGAAGATGCGCCCGATCTCGGTCACGACCACGTGCCTGGTCGAACGGTTCAGCAGGCGCGCGCCCAGCCGCTCTTCCAGCCCCGCGATCCGCCGGCTGAGCTTTGACTTGGGTTCGCCCAGCGCACGGCCGGCCGGAGCGAAGCCGCCGTGGTCGACCACCTGGGCGAAATAATAGAGATCGTTGAGATCGTGCACCGGCTTGTCCTTGCGCGAGGTTTCGTTGCGCGAATCGTCGTTTCGCCAATCATTGCCCGCCAATTGTCGCTCGCAAATCATCGTTCCGCAAATGGAACGGTGAGTGTGGATTTTGCCCACTAGCCGCAGCGCTGTCCCGGGCCCAGAATGTGTCCATGCAATATTTTCAGGACAATATGTCCAGGAGTACGACATGAAGAAGATTCTCGGCATCTACAGCGCCCCGCCGCGCCACTGGGTGGGCGACGGCTTTCCGGTCAGTTCGATGTTTTCCTACAACAGCCACGGCAAGCACGTCAGCCCGTTTTTGCTGCTGGATCATGCCGGGCCGATGGAATTCGCCCCGGCCGAGCGCCCGCGCGGCGTCGGCGAGCATCCGCATCGCGGGTTCGAGACCGTCACCATCGTCTACTCGGGCGAAGTCGAGCACCGCGATTCCACCGGCGCCGGCGGCCGGATAGGGCCCGGCGACGTGCAGTGGATGACCGCCGGCGGCGGCATCCTGCACGACGAATTCCACTCCGAGCCATTCACGCGCACCGGCGGCGTGCTGGAAATGGTCCAGCTGTGGGTCAACCTGCCGGCCGCGCACAAGATGACCGCACCGGCCTACCAGACCATCACCGACGCCGACATTCCATCAGTGGCGCTGCCGGACGGGGCCGGCGCGGTGCGGGTCATCGCCGGCGAGTTCGACGGTCGTTCCGGCCCGGCCCGGACCCACACGCCGATGCACGTTTGGGACGTACGCCTGAACCAGGGCGGTTCAGCCCGGATGGATCTTATGGATGGCTGGAACTCGCTGCTTGTGGTGCTGCACGGCACCGTTCAGGTCAACGGCACGGAAATCGCCCGCGGCGGCCAGTTCGTGCTGCTGGACCGGGCGCGCGAAGGCGTGGTCGTCGAGGCCAACAACGACGCGGTGGTGCTGGTGCTCTCCGGCCAGCCCATCGAAGAGCCAATCGTCGGCCACGGGCCGTTCGTGATGAACACTTCGGACGAAATCCGCCAGGCCATCCGCGACTTCAGCACCGGCCGCTTCGGCCGGCTGGCGCCGACGGCCTGAGCAAACGGCTCTCCAACCACATCCCGAACTACCGCAACCTGATGACCAGCTACCAGGCCAGGACCGGCTGACGACAAGCGGCGGCCGCAGCGTTCGGATTCGGCAAGTCCCAGGCATGCCGGACCGCCCAAGACCAACCCATGCCAGACCCGCCAAGACCAAGCAAGTTCTGAGCACAAAGCCAAACGCGACACTACCCGACGATCCACGCCGTTATCCAGGACGCCCCAACCCCACCGTCGTCCCGGACGCCCCAACCCCACCGTCGTCCCGGACGCGCAAAGCGCGATCCGGGATCTCGAGATGCACCCCTAAATCAACCACCCCCCCCCACCGTCATCCCGGACGCGCAAAGCGCGATCCGGGATCTCGAGACGCATCTCCCAATCAACCAGCCGCCAAGATGGCGCACGTGGCGTTGTCGCAAACAGCAATAGCCGGCGCCTTCATTTCCCAATCCGGCCGACAATCCGGCCGGCCAGCGGCGTCAGGCCGGCGACAACGGCAAGCATCATCGGCAGCATCGCCCAGGTCGCATCCAGTGCGTGCAATATCAAGCCCGTCATCAGGCACCAGACCGCGGGAATGGCCATGGCCAGCCCGGCGCGCAAGCCTGTGACGACAAGCAGAACAATCCCAAGCGTGGCGACGGCGATCGGGTCGGGGTGCAGGCCGAAGACCTCGGACCGGCCCCAGCCGTGGCCGGCGAGAACAGATATCAGCGGCCAGGCGGCAATGCCGATCACGGCGATGGCCGTGCCCGCGATGCGCTGAATCGTGCCGGGGCGTGACCGAGACGGCCGACGGACGGGCAACGCGGCGAGGACTACAAGCAGCAATGCCTGGGCGATGAATGCCCGGCCGAACCACGATGCGGCAACGTTGATCTCGGCGTAGTAATCGAAGTGGAAGGCGAGGGCGCTGACAACCCAGGCCGGGGCCAGCACGACCAGCGCGGCGCGATAATTGCCGCGAAGCGCCAGCACCAGTGCACCGAGACCCAAGGCGAGCAAGACCAGCTGCCACGGCCAGAACGCCTCGTTGACGCGCTCGATGAGCCGAAAATAGACCTCCGGCGTGAACGGAACGAAATCCCCGAGCCGGTAGCTCTGCCAGTCGGCGCTCATTTATTTTTCCGG
>Ga0102931_1001433_pt1 | contig 11816 bp, 12 predicted proteins | sample SalPonR1_C_D1_MG_FD_79282 | JGI IMG/M metagenome (GOLD analysis project Ga0102931, IMG submission 79282) | Salt pond soil microbial communities from South San Francisco under conditions of wetland restoration - Salt Pond MetaG R1_C_D1_MG | ecosystem: Environmental > Aquatic > Marine > Intertidal... | reverse complement strand
TGTAGCAGGACTTATAGTGGGGATGATGACTCCGGTTTTGAGTTCTCTTTTTACAGGTATGCCTCCAGTAATTCCTATGTTACCAATAATGTTTGTAGAGTTAGCTATTTATGGTTATTTGATTGGCTATCTTTATAAAGTGAAAAATGTAAATATATATTTGAGTTTGATAATTACTATGTTATTAGGAAGAATAAGTACTGGTATTGTAGTTTATATACTCGTTCATGGATTTAATATTGGTAGATTACCTAAAAATCCACTTATTTTTGTGCAGGGTACAATAATTTCAGGAATGCCAGGTATTATTTTACATTTAGCTTTAGTTCCATTACTTATTAAATATCTTAGAAATGCTAATTTTTTAAAAAGAATATAAAAGAGGAGGATGAAGTTGTCATTAGTTTGTGTAGGAGATAATGTTGCAGATTTTTATCATAAAAAAAAGAGATTTTATCCAGGTGGTAGTGCCTATAATGTTGCTATTTTAAGTAAACGGCTTGGGGTCGATACTGCTTATTTAGGAACATTTGGGACAGATGGCCCTGGGGAATATTTGGTGGAATTTTTAGAAAAAGAAAATGTTGATATTTCTCATATATCTGTTCTGGAAGGTAATAATGCTTTTTCAGTTGTAAAAGAAGTAGAAGGCAGAAGTGAAATTGTAAAAGTCGATAAAGGTGTATATAAAAATTTTTGTTTATCTGAAAAGGATTTAGATTTTATTGAGTCTTTTGATTTACTACATACTACTTTTTATAGTTATACTGAAGAATATCTTCCAATATTTAAAGAGAAAGGTTTAAAAGTTTCTTTTGATTTTTCTTTTTGTAGAGATAAAAATTATCTAAAAAAGACTGTTCCTTATGTTGATCTGGCCTTTTTTTCAGGTGAGAAAGATAATAAGGAAAAACTAAAAGAATTAATGACCTTTATTTATAATCTGGGAGCTAAGTATGTAATATTTACCCTGGGAGAAAAAGGAGTAATGGCTTTATATAATGATAAATATTTTTATCAAGAAGCAAAAGAAATTGAGGTTATTGATTCTCTAGGAGCAGGAGATGCTTTTATTAGTATGTTTTTAAATAACTTCAATTTTAAAGATAGTATAAGAGAAAGCGATTTTAAAAAAATATTGAAAAAAAGTGTAGATTTTGCTGCAAAAAACTGCAAACATTATGGAACAATAAAAATTAGGAGGTAGTTTAATTGAAAAAAATATTATTAAGCGGTTTTGATCCTTTTGGAGAAGAAGATATAAATCCAGCTACAGAAGTAGTAAAAAAATTTTCTGATAAAAAAATAAAAGATTATGAAATTAAAACTATTGAAATACCTACTGTTTATAAAAAATCTATTAATAAAATAAAAGAAAAAATAAATGAGATTGAACCGGAACTGGTAATAAGTATAGGGCAGGCCGGGGGAAGAACAGATATTTCTCTGGAAAGAATAGCGATAAATATCGATGATTACAGAATTGAAGATAATGAAGGGAATAAACCTGTTGATAAAGCAATTAATCCTAGTGGCAAAAATGCATATTTTTCAACTCTTCCTATAAAAAAGATGGCTGAAAAGATAAAAGAAAAGGGGATACCTGCTGAAATTTCAAATTCTGCCGGAACTTTTGTTTGTAATCATGTTATGTATGGTGTTCTTAATTATATTGAGGAAAATGAACTTGATATAAAAGCTGGATTTATACATATACCATTTTTACCTTCACAGGTAGTTGATAAGAAAAACAAGGCAAGTATGAGTTTAGAAACTGTCAGAAAAGGACTGGAAATAGCGATTGAAGCTGCGATTTGATTAAGGAGGAAGATAATGTCTGTTATTGTCCAAAAATATGGAGGTAGTTCACTAGCTGATATTGAAAAAATAAATAAAGTGGCAGATAATATTATAAAAAGAAAAGAGAGTGGAGATGATGTTATAGTAGTAGCTTCAGCAATGGGTAATACTACTGATGAATTATTGGATATGGCCTACAATATATCAAATAATCCTCAAAAAAGAGAAGTAGATATGTTAATTTCTTCTGGAGAACAAATTTCAATTTCACTCTTATCTATAGCTTTAAGAGAAAAAGGTTATAAATCTGTCTCTTTAACTGGCTTTCAGGCTGGAATTAAAACAAAAGGTATTCATACTAAAAATAAGATAAAAGAAATTAAAGCTAGAAGAATAAATAAATATTTAGCTGAAGATAAAATTGTAGTAGTAGCTGGATTTCAGGGAATAAATGAAAAAGGTGATATCACTACTTTAGGCAGAGGAGGCTCTGATACTTCTGCTGTAGCTTTGGCTGCAAGTTTTAATACAAAGTGTGAAATTTATACTGATGTAAATGGTATTTATAGTGTTGACCCTGCTTATTATTCTAGTGCTAAAAAGTTAGACTTTATTAGTTATGAGGAAATGTTAGAGATGGCAAGCCTTGGAGCAAATGTCTTGGAAACAAGAGCTGTGGATCTCGCAAAAAAATATAATGTAGAAATCTATTTAGCAGCAAGTCATGAAAATGAAAAGGGAACTTATATAAAGGAGAGCGATAAGATTATGGAGCAAAAAAGTGTTACAGGAGTTACAGTAAATGAAGATGTTCTTATGATAAGTATTAATCATATTCCATATAGTCCTGAAAATATTTCTTTAATATTTCAAAAACTGGCTGCTAAAAATATCAATATAGATATGATAAGTCAAACACCTCCAGAAAAAGAAAAAGTAAATATAACCTTTACAACTTCTAAAAAAGATTTAAATGAAGCTAAACAGGTTCTAAAAAAATTAAAAAAGAAATTTGGAAAAATAGAAATAGAAATCGATGATAGTGTTGTAAAAGTTTCAGTAATTGGAATAGGTATGAGACAGCAGGCAGGAGTGGCAGCTAAAATATTTGATATTTTTGCAAAAAATAATATAGAATTTAAACAGGTTACTACTTCTGAAATAAGTATTTCTTATACTGTTAATGAAAAAGATAGAAAAAAAGCAGTGCAGGTTTTAGGAAATGAATATGAGTTGTAAACTTTATGAAGAAAGTATAAAAAATATTTTTTAACAGGCAGGTGGAAATATGATTAATGCTATTACTGGAAGAGATAATTATTTTTATGATAAATTTATCAAAGAATTAAATAATGCTGAAGAAGTTAAAATGAATGTTTCTTTTTTAAGAGAATCTGGTGTGCAATTAATCATTAAAAATTTAAAAAAACAGGCTTTAAATGGAACTAAAATAAAAATTTTAACTTCGAATTATTTAAATATTACTGAACCCTCTGCTCTTTATCTTTTAAAAGATGAATTAGGTGAGTTAGTTGATTTAAGATTATATCAAACCGAGGACATTTCTTTTCATCCAAAAGCATATTTTTTTGAAAATAAAGATAAAAAAGTTGTTTTTATTGGTTCTTCTAATCTTTCTTATTCTGCATTTCATTCTGGAATAGAATGGAATTATCGTTTGCTAAAAAAGAATGATCAGTCTGCATATCAAGAATTTGAAAGAGATTTTCAAAATTTATTTTCGAATTCAATTAAAATCAATAAAAAAGAATTGCGCAAATATGCTTCTGAATGGAAAAAACCAAAAATTTTAAAAACAGTTGATGAAAAAGAAAAAAACATTAAAGAGATAAAAGAAAAGCCAGAACCAAGAGGAGCTCAAATTGAAGCTCTTTATGAACTTGAATTAGCTAGAGAAGAAGGAGTATCGGAGGCTTTAGTTTCAGCGGCTACTGGAGTAGGAAAAACTTATCTTGCAGCTTTTGATTCTATAGATTTCGATAAAATTTTATTTCTAGCACATCGAGAAGAAATTTTAAATCAAGCTAAAGATTCATTTGAAAATATAGCTCCTAAAAAAGAATATAGTTTTTTTAATGGTGAAGAAAAAAATCCTGCAGGTGATATTGTTTTTGCCAGTGTTCAGACTCTTAGAAAAGAAAAATATCTGAATAAATATTTTAATAAAGATTTTTTTGAATACATAATTGTAGATGAATTTCATCATGCAGCTGCAGAAAGTTATTTGAATGTAATAAATTATTTTGAACCTGAATTTTTGTTAGGCCTTACTGCTACACCCTATAGAATGGATAATAAAGATATTTTTGAAATTTGTAATGATAACTTAATATATGAATTAGATCTAAAAGATGCTATTAATAGAGATTTGTTAGTCCCTTTTAAATATTATGGAATTTATGATTCAAAAGTTGATTATGAAGAAATAGATCATCAAAATGGAAAATATAATAAAAAAGAGCTTGAAAAAGCACTTTCTACTAATAAAAGAGCAGATTTAATTTACGATCATTATAAAAAAATTGCCGGTGAAAGAACATTAGGTTTTTGTGCCTCAATTGAACATGCAAAATATATGACAGAATATTTCAATAAGCAAGGTGTTAAAGCAGTTTGTGTTCATAGTTCTGCTCATAAAGGTGACTATTTTCTTTCCAGAAACAAAGCAGTAAGTCAAATTAAGAATAAGAAAATTGATATTATCTTTGCAGTAGATATATTTAATGAAGGTGTAGATATTCCATCTTTGGACACAGTTTTATTTTTGCGACCTACTGAATCTTATGTAGTATTTTTACAACAACTAGGAAGAGGATTAAGAAAGTACCCTGGGAAGGACCATTTAAAAGTATTAGATTTTATCGGCAATTATAAAAGAGCTCATTATTTGCCATTATTGTTATCAGGAGAAAATCCAATGGCAGATAAAAAAAGAAAATATAGAAATTTAGAAGAATTCGAGTATCCTGAAGGTTGTAAGATAAATTTTGATTTAAAAATCATTGATCTTTTTAAGGAATTAAAGAAAAATGATCCTTTGAGACAAAGAATGATTGATGAATATTATAGAATAAAAAATGATATTGGAAGAAGACCTTTAAGAAAAGATATTTATGAAGGAACTGATATAGATATAAATGAGTTTTTAAAAAGAAAACATGATGGTAAAAAAGGTTATTTACGTTTTCTTGCTAGTATTGATGAATTAAATGAAGAAGAGAAGAACTGGCTGAATTCTATTGCAGAAGATTTTTTATATGAGCTCGAAAAAACTTCAATGAGTAAATCCTATAAAATACCAACCTTACTTGCTCTAATAAAAGATAATAAATTACAAAAAAGTGTAAATATGAATAAAGCAGGTAAAACTTTTGAGAGGTTTTATAGAAATCATAAAAGACATCAAAAAGATTTGAATAATAAAAAACACAAAAATTGGGAAAAATGGAATGAAGAAAGGTTTGTAAAAGAGGCAGAAAGAAATCCAGTAAAATACCTTTCAAAAAGGAAATATTTTATTCATGATGAAATAAATAATGAATTTATGTTAAATCCAGATTTGCATCGATTTTTAAGTAATAAATTAACCAAACATTTTAAAGATATAGTAGAATATAGAAAAACGAGATATTTCAGAAGAAGATTTAAAGAAAATAATTAAATTTTCAGGAGGTAATATATTTATGAAAAAATTTAATAAACTGATAAGAGATAGGATTCCTGAAATAATAGAAGAAGCAGGGAATGATTATGAATTAGAAATTTTAGATGATGAAAGTTATTTTAAGGCTTTAAATAATAAACTTGAAGAAGAACTTGAAGAATACAAAGAGAGCAAAGAAATAATGGAGTTAGCTGATTTAGTTGAAATAATTTATGCTATTTTAGATTATAAAGATATATCAAGAGAAAAATTTGAAAAGATGAGAAAAAACAAACAAAAAGAACGTGGTGGCTTTGAAAAGAAATTATTTTTAAAAAAAGCGGAAGTGGATTAAATATGTTAAATAATAAAATAATCATAAGTTATGGGGATCAGGCCAGGGAAATGGTAAAAGAATTACTTGCAGAAATAAAAATAGAAAAAAATCTTAATAAGAATGATTTAATAGCTTTAAAACCAAATTTAATTAAAGCTGCAAAATCAGAAACTGGAGCCACTACAGATCCTAATCTTGTAAAAGGGATTATAGAATATTTAAAAGAAAAAGGCTTTTTAAATATAATAATCATTGAGGGCTCCTGGGTTGGAGCAGATACAGAAAATGCTTTTAAAAAATGTGGTTATAATAAAATATCTAAAGAATATGAGATACCTATGTACAATTTACAGAAAGATAACTTTAAAGTTAAAAATAGTGAGGGGATGGATATTGAGATAGCTCAAAAAGCTCTGGAAGTTGATTATCTAATTAATTTACCGGTTTTAAAGGGACACTGTCAGACAACTATAACCTGTTCTTTAAAAAATCTAAAAGGTTGTATATCAAATAAGGAGAAAAGACGTTTTCACCGGCGAGGATTACATAAACCAATAGCTGCTTTAAATAAAGTCTTATCTCAGGATTTAATAATTGTTGATGGAATATATGGTGATCTTGATTTTGAAGAAGGTGGTAATCCAGTTAAAATGAATAGATTGATTGCAGGCAGTGATCCAGTATTAATAGATAGTTATGCTGCTAATTTACTTGGATATTCTACTCAAGAGATTGAATATATTACATTAGCTGAAAAGTTTGGAGTAGGAAATTCTAATATAGAACAGGCTGAAATTATAGAGATAAACAAGGATAAAGCAGCTCACATTGAAAATAAGACAATAAAAATAAAAAATTTAACAGAAAAAGTTGAAGCAAAAGAAGCCTGTTCAGCCTGTTATGGTAGTTTAATTCATGCCTTAAAAAGATTAAATGAAAAAGGTGAATTGGATAAGATAAAAGAAATAATTAAAATTGGACAGGGTTATAAAAATATAGATATTTCTGGAATTGGGATTGGTAACTGTTGCTTAGGAGCAGATAATTATGTTAAAGGTTGTCCCCCATCAGCTAAAGATATACTTGACTTTCTGAGAGGTGAATTTATTGAATAATAATTACCTGGATAATCTCACAAAAGCTTTGATGGATAAAGCTGATCCCGAAAAAGCAAAAGAGCAAAAAAAATATATGAGAAATAAATTTGAATTTTTTGGAATTCAGGCTAAACCACGTAGAAAAGCTACCAGAAAATTTATGCGAAAGGAAAATAGACCAACTTATGAAGAATTAGATATTGTTGTTAAAAAATTATGGAAAAAGGATGAAAGGGAATATCAGTATTTTGGAGCTGAATTAGTTGAAAGATATAAAAAAGAATTTAATGAAGATATTATTAAATTACTGGAATATATGATTACTCATAAATCCTGGTGGGATACTGTTGATCAAATAGCTAAAAAATTAGTAGGGTCATATTTTAAAAAGTTTCCAGAAAAGAAAGAAGTGTATATTAAAAAATGGATTAATTCAGATAATATCTGGCTGCAGAGAAGCTGTATATTATTTCAGCTAGGTTATAAAGAAGATACTAATGTGGATTTATTATTTGATATAATTTTACGTTTAAAAGATATAGATGAATTTTTTATTCAAAAAGCTATTGGTTGGGCTTTGCGCCAGTATGCAAGAATAGAACCTGAAGTAATTAGAACTTTTGTTAAAGATAATGAGTTATCTTCTTTAAGCAAAAGAGAAGCTTTAAAGCATCTATAAACAAATTATTTATTTAAAATGGAGTGATAAAATGAGTTTTGATGAAAAATCAGCCTCAGAATATGATAGCTGGTATGAAACAAAATTAGGTAATTTTGTAGATGAAGTAGAAACAAAAACAGCATTTGAGTTATTTCAACCTAAAAAAGGAGAAAAAATTCTTGATATTGGTTGTGGAACAGGTAATTTTAGTATAAAGTTGGCTAAAAAAGGAGCTAAGGTTGTGGGAATAGATGTTTCAGAACCAATGTTAGCTAAGGCAAGAAAAAAATCTGAAAATAATAACCTGAATATTGATTTTCAAAAAGGAGATGCTACAAAACTTAAGTTTGCTGACAATAGTTTTGATGCAGTTTTTTCTATGGCTGCTGTGGAATTTATAAAAGATCTTAAAAAAGCTTTTAACGAAATGAAAAGAGTTATAAAACCGGGAGGAAAGATTTTATTAGGTACTATCACAAAAGATTCTGATTGGGGAAGAATATATCAAAAACAGGCAGAGAAAGAAGATTCTGTTTTCAATGATGCTGAATTTAAAAATCCTGAAGATCTTGAAAAATTAGACCAAAAAAATCTTATAAAAACCAAAGAATGTCTTTTTATTGGTCCTGATACATCTGAAGAAAAAATAAATTGGAAAGAAGAAAAAAGACTGGCCGCTAAAAAGAGAGGGGGCTTTTTCTGCACATTATGGAAGGTAAAACAATAATTTCCTGTCAGATTAGTTTTTATCCTTTGAATACTAATAAAGTAAATAAAAAAGTAAAGAAGGTAATTCATTTTATAGATGAATCAGGTTTGGAATATGAGAGCAATGATTTATCTACTATTATTCACGGAGAAGCAACTAAAGTTTACTCTCTATTAGAAGAAATAACTTATAAAATGGATGAAGGTGAATTTGCTATTACTTTAAATATCTCAAATAGCTGTGGTTGTGAAAGGGATTAATATTTTTTTGAGTATATTATTATTTTTTTGTTAAATATGATATTTTTTATATCGATTTAATGAAAAATATTGCTTTTTATTACTGATAGTTGTATAATGTAATAAATGGTGGTGATCAAATGAAAGAAAAAATGATGCGTTTGCAAAAGATGGAATTGAATAACTTTAAAAATATTAGACAGGGTCAGATTGAGTTTAACAGTTATAAAAGTGAAGATTTTTTTTCTAAGACTTCAGATGTATTGGGGATATATGGTCAGAATGGTTCTGGTAAAACTGCTTTTATTGAAGGTTTGTGGATACTAAAAATGGTTTTGCTTGGAGAATCTTTGCCTGGAAATATTAAAGATTATATATATCAGGGTGAGAAAGAAGCTTCTATTAATACAGTTTTTTCTATGAACTTAGGTGAAAATAGGTATCAATTATTTTATGAAATGGTAATTGAAAGAAGAGAGAATGCTGCTCCAGTTATTATCAAGGAAGACCTTTCATATAAAAAGCTTGAAGAAGATGGCTGGACATATAAGCGAGGAATAATAACTCACAATCTAGATGATAAAAAGCAATTATTTAGACCTCAGAAGAACTATAATTTACTCACAAAAAATAATAAGGAGGCCAAGGTTGACCTTAAGGTTGCTAAGGAGCTTGCCAAAAAGAATGAAACATCTTTTGTTTTTTCTAATGAGATGGATCATATTTATAGGGGTAATGAGGCCTTTAACGAATTTGCTGATATTATAATGGAAATTAAGCAGTATGCTCGGATGAATCTATTTGTGATCAGAAATTCTCGTTCAGGTATGATCAATGCCAATCTAATTATACCCTTCTGTTTTCAAGTTAGTGATTCAGAGAGAATAGAAGGTGGAGATCTGGCAATAGCTCTTTCTGAGCCGACAACAGTTCCCGAGCGGGTGCTTTCTACTGTTAAAAATGTTATCGATAATTTAAACATTGTTTTAAAAGAGATAATACCAGATCTTACAATTACAATTAAAGAGTATGGGGAAGAATTGGACGAGAATGGTGATCCAGTAATTAAATTGGAGTTGCTGGCGGAAAGAGGAGAAATTAAAATTCCTCTGAGATATGAGTCGGATGGTATTAAAAAGATTATATCTATTTTAAGTGCGATGATTGCAATGTATAATAAGCCAGGTATTTGTCTAGCGGTTGATGAACTTGATGCCGGTATATTTGAATATCTTTTAGGTGAAATCTTAGAGATTATTCAGGATAGAGCCAAGGGACAGCTGGTTTTTACTTCTCATAACCTAAGACCCCTGGAGAAACTTAATAAAGAGTCATTGATTTTTACAACCACTAATCCTCAGAATCGATATATTAGATTTACCAATGTTAAGGAAACAAATAATCTAAGAAGCTTTTACTATCGAGGAATTAAGTTAGGTGGTCAGGAAGAAGAGGTTTATGAGAGGACCAATGAATATAAAATAGCTAGGGCTTTTAGAGCTGCTGGTAAGGTTGATGCTGATGACTAAAAAATTAATTCTTTTTTTAGTAGAAGGTATAACAGAAGAAATATTATCTTTTTTGGACAAAGAACATTATAATAAGGGTGATATTTTAGAAATTATTCATTTACTTGATACTGACGGAGCATATATTAGTGAAGACTTTATTGAAAAGCATGAAAAAGATAAGAATTACTATTATAGTGATAAGTTATGCACCCGCAATCCTGAAAATACCAAAAAGAGAAATGATAAAAAAAGTAGGATTATGGATAGATTAAGTAGTCATTCAAAAATTAATGGAATTCCATATAACGCTTACTACTTATCCTGTAATTTAGAACATGTACTTCATAATGATCCAAATATTATTGATAAGAGTTTAAAGAAAGAAAAAGCTGAAGAATTTAGTGATAGTTATTTTGGACGGGAATTAGAGTTTTTAGATTTTATTAGAAATGGAGTTTTTACAGTTGCCGGTGAATATGAAGAAACCTGGGAGTTTATTAGGCAGGGAAATAACTCTTTAAATAGATATAGTAATTTACACCTTATTTTTGAAGATATTTAGATTGTTACTAAATATCTCAAATAGTTGTGGTTGTGAAAGGGAGTGATTTAAATGAAAAGTGAGGAAAGAAAAGAACTTTTAGAGGAGATCTATCAGTCTGCTTATGATTATGAAAGTGAATATGGATTTTGTGCTCAGGCTGTTTTGGCTGCACTTCATGACTATTTTGAAGGGATAGATGATGAAATAATAAAAGCCAGTCATCCTTTAGCTGCTGGAGGAGCTATGTGTGGAGATGGAGCCTGTGGTGCTCTTTTAGGTGGTATGCTTGCTATTGGTTCTTATTTTGGGAGAAGAAAAGATCAGTTTGGAGATAGTGATGATGAATATTGGACTGGTTCTTCCAGACTGGCTAATAAGGTAAGAGAAAAATTTATTGAGGAATTTGGTAGTGTATTATGTGGAGATGTTCAGGAATTATTAATGGGTAGAACTTATGATCTCTGGGATACTGCTGATTATAAAAAATTTGAAGAAGATGGAGGACATGATGATAAATGTCCTGATGTAACAGGAAAAGTAGCAAAATGGACAGCAGAAGTTTTATTAGATGAAAATATTAAAATATTAAATTAAGATTAAATTGGGAGGAATTTACTATTCTTTCTAGAAAAATTATTAATAAGAAGTAATAATATCCATTATCAATGAGAAGTGGATGATTTTGCTTTTATCAAATATCCAAAAATTATAAGGGGGAATAAAATTGATAAATAAAAGAAGAAAAATTTTAGTAACCATTACTTTAGTTATGGCTGTTGTTTTAACTATTGGAATGACAGCTTCTGCTAGTGAATTAAGTATGTTAGATCGAGTTTTAACTGGAGAAAAACCTGAAGCTAAACAAAGTGTTAATAAAGCTCTGGCTGTTGAATCTATTGTAAATTACTTTAATTATGATGTTCCTGTAAAAGTTGAAGAAGCAAGTTTTAATGATGTTGAAGGCAAAACATTGCGTTATGCTGAAGCAGCTTTGATGGCAGGATTAATAGATAATACAAATAAATTTAATCCTGATAAAGAGCTTAGGAGAGAAGAAGTAGTAGCTATGTTAATGAATGCTACTAGAATAGAAAAAAGAGTTTCCGGTGATATTCTCAATAAATATGCAGATGCAAGTAAAATTGAAAAAGAATTTAAAGATGAATTAGCTTTAGCAGTTGATATGGGACTTTTGGTAGGAGATGCTGAAAATCTCTTATTTCCAGATAGAGATATGACTACTAATGAGTTTGA
>Ga0102931_1001432_pt1 | contig 11830 bp, 11 predicted proteins | sample SalPonR1_C_D1_MG_FD_79282 | JGI IMG/M metagenome (GOLD analysis project Ga0102931, IMG submission 79282) | Salt pond soil microbial communities from South San Francisco under conditions of wetland restoration - Salt Pond MetaG R1_C_D1_MG | ecosystem: Environmental > Aquatic > Marine > Intertidal... | reverse complement strand
GATATTGTGAGGAACAAACCACAGATATGAGTATGGCTGCATCTCATGACAAATCAGAGCCTGAGCAACTCAAAAAGAAAGCGTGTCACTTAGAAAAATAAACTCCACAATACACGCATTCGCTACGAGTTTTACCAAAAGATGATTGAGGTAGCTGAAAGGGAACTGGGTATTTCGATTCAAAAAATGTCCGACACCAATCCATCCGATTAATACGCTGCCACTACCGGGCATCGACGAGCCAGATAGCGAAATGAATCGGTATGAGCAGAGAAGCGATTTGATAGCCACGAGGATTTTTGTGATGTACCACTTAAGTAAATACTTAACAGCTTCTAAAACATGAATAATGCTTTCTAAAGCGGAATACCTCTTTTTTATGTCTATCACTTCAACTAATTAGAACAATAATATAAAACCCTTGTTTACTATTCATCACTCATCCACTTTTAAATTCCTCAACCTCTCCCCATAATCTACAAGAAAACGGTCGTAAGGTTTATCCAACAGTTCCGATGAGATCAGGAAGTCGGCAGATGACCGGTTGCACGCAAGCGGAATATTATAAACGATACAGATTCTGAGCAGGGCTTTTACGTCTACATCGTGGGGTTGCGCCTGGAGCGGATCCCAGAAGAAGATCAGGATATCCAGATCGCCATCGGCAATTGTGGCGCCGAGCTGAAGATCACCGCCCAGCGGACCGCTCATAAAACGGTGGACTTTGAGGCCCAACTTTTCCTCAATTAAACCACCGGTTGTTCCGGTTCCGTAGAGCTTGTGGTCTTTCAAAGTGCCGCTATTGTAATCAACCCAGTCGATGAGATCTCGTTTTCGGTAATCGTGAGCCACCAGCCCGATTCGTTTTTTCTCTTTCATTGTGGCGGTGTGGGATGCAATACTTGGATGTGGTTTTTTAGCCATCGGAATATTTTGTTTTTGAGAAGTTTGAAATTCAAAGTGTTACACTAAGTAAGGTCACGAAAGCACAAAATCACAAAATTATTTTGGACAATTTCGTAGGCCTAAAATTAGATAATGGATTTCAAAATCTGACTGGGATAAAATAGAAGTACTTAAGGATAGCGAAAGCGTCTCGCTTGTGCTTCAGATATTATGAGAAAAAGGGTTTTGTGATTTTGTAGCTTACCTCATTAAGAAGTGTAGAATCGATTAATCTCATTTCGGGATTTTCTGCATTAAACAGTATCTTGTCTGACTTAAAAAACTACAGAAATAAATAATAAAAAAATAACTATTTACCATGGCAGTAGAACGAACATTGACGATCCTGAAACCCGATTGTGTACGAAAAAACCTGATCGGTGAAGTAACCAAAAGAATTCAGGAAGCAGGATTCAAAATCGTAGCGATGAAAATGACGAAACTCACCGAATATACCGCAGGTGGATTTTACGCGGTTCACAAAGAGAGGCCTTTTTTCGGTGAACTGGTTGATTTTATGAGCAGCGGGCCGTGTGTCCCGATGATCCTTGAAAAAGAGAACGCAATTGCCGATTTCCGCGATTTAATTGGCGCAACCAATCCTGAGGAAGCTGACGAAGGAACGATCCGCGCAGACTTTGCGGACAGTGTAGGTGAGAACATCGTTCATGGTTCCGACTCCGTTGAAAACGGAAAAATTGAAGCCAACTATTTCTTCGCTGAATCTGAAGTGGTAGCAAATAAGGCGTAAAGTAACACGGGTCGCCGACCCGTGGAATTGAGGCGAGGGGGGTTGCTATAGCGACGTTTTGATCTACACCCCTCGAGACTAAAGTCACACTCCCCTCAAGGGTAGATCCATAGATGGTGATAGCGCGAGCGTCTCGCTCGTGCTACTGTTCTTAGATTAATACTTGTATTCCGAAAGTTCGAATTCTCATCAATCAAAATATATTTTATGTCCATCCAAATTCGATTTCTACTTCTCTCACTTATAGCTTTTTCAATGATCGCTTGCAGCGAACCAAATGAAACAACTGCCGAGGAAACCGAACCAATGAAAGTCCGGACCGGCGCCGAAATGTTGATTGAAAATCACCTGGATGAGCTGGACGGTCAGCGTGTTGGATTAGTGATGAACCCCACCGCCCGGATTGGTGATACGCATATGTTGGACACGCTTATAGCGTTGGATGTGAATGTATCGGCACTTTTTGCGCCCGAGCATGGATTTCGAGGTGAAGCCGGTGCAGGTGAAAAGATTGAGGACGGAGTTGATCAGGAAACCGGACTCCCGGTTTTTTCTCTTTATGGCGATACCCGAAAACCAACTCCCGAAATGCTTGAGCAAGTGGATCTTCTCATTTTTGATATGCAGGATGTCGGTGCGCGATTCTATACCTACAACGCTACGATGGGTTTGGTAATTGAGGCCGCGGCCGATGCCGGAATTCCGGTTTGGATTTTAGACCGCCCAAATCCCGCTGGTGGTGATTATGTGAGCGGCTGGTTAATGGAGGATGAACACCAGTCGTTTGTGGGAGCTTACCAGATTCCCGTAGCACATGGATTGACGTTGGGGGAACTTGCAGAGATGTCAGTAGGCGAAAACTGGTTGGATACGGACGCTCAGCCGGATGTTCGAGTCATTCAAATGGATGGCTGGACCCGCGATATGAAATGGCCGGATACCGGGCTTGATTGGGTTGCACCCTCTCCAAATCTGCCAACATTCGATCATGCATATATGTATCTGGGAACAGTTTTTTTTGAGGGAACCTCCTTGTCTGAAGGGCGAGGAACGGATGACCCATTTTTAACAGCTGGTGCACCGGCCACTTATTTATCTGACGGAGTTCTGGAGGATCTGAATAATCTTACAAATAATGTGTCCGTGGAAGCGACAGAATTTACACCCGAATCCATTCCCGGGGTAGCGATCAGCCCGAAGCACCAAGACACAGTTTGTAATGGTGTAAAGATCACGCTGAATGGGTATGACTTCGATCCGGTTAGAACCGGACTTGGCATATTTGCATCGCTTGTTCAATCAACACCCGAATACGATACCAGAGATTTTATTTACCTCTTGGCCGGCTCAACCGAAATTGATCAGTTGATGAGCGGAGAAGTTACAGTTGACAATATCGATTTTGAGTTGGATAACTTTCTTCAGAAGCGAGAAGCATACTTACTCTATTAAAAATAGATATTGTTTTCTAAGTAAGAATAGAGATCTGTTTCTATTCTACTAAGTTTACTTATTCAGCTTTTTATTCAATTGAGTTACAATATCCGTCCAATAGAAATGTTGAGATACATGTTTTTTCATACTTGGAATCAATTGTTCCAGTTTCTCTTGATTAGTAATGGCTTTATTAATTAATTCGGCATAGCTTTTCGGTGATTTTACTGAGGCATTCCAACCGTACTTTTTATTGCTGGTGATGTAATCAAAACTAGACATCCCTGTTGTTCCAATAATAAAATTGCCAAAGTACATAGCTTCAATTAACGCGATTCCAAAGGATTCAAACTTAGACATTAAGAAAAAAATCTTAGAACGATCATAATATTTATATAGCTTCTTTCTGTCGTAAATCGGTCCTGAAAATTGAATTTTGGGTTTCCATTCCTCATTATTTTCTAGATATAAATCCATACGGTTTTTGTACTCTGGCTGAACTGGACCCACTAGTACTATTTTCCAATCTTTCAGTTCCAAGTGTGGTAATAGATCAAAAAGCATTTCATAATTTTTGTCCGGAGCGCCTATTCTTCCAACAGAGAGAAGAATATTTTCCTTCTGCTTAAATGGTTTTCGACTAATAAATTCGTTTTCGATAAATTTATTATTGACTCCATTTGTAACTAATATTGTTTTTCGTTCTAAGATTGGGTATTTGGTCTTTAATTTTTCAACAAGTGTAGGATTTTCGGCAGAGATTAAATCCAATACTTTAAAAAATTTTTTCTCTTTCTGTTTGTGAAACCAGTGAAACACTCTCTTTTTTGAGTAAATAATTTCATTATCAAGTATTTTGCCATCAGTATCCATCTTGATGTATAATTTTCCATCTTTTCTACATTTCTTATAGTGCAATCCATAATAGATCGTCATTTTTGATAGATGAAAAAGGTGAAGAACATCTATTTCGTGAGCATGTTTAGTTATATAATCTAAAATTGCTTTTTCCAGAAAGAAAATCTTCCCTTTATTTTTTATGAATTCCATGGAAACATTCTCTACCTCTCCATCTGCATTTGGATACATTCCATTCTTGTAACACACAACTTTTGCTTTATAATCACCTTGATGTGCCAAAGCATTTCCAACTTGCCCCACATCCTTGATCAGATGGACATTATTCATATAAGGAAAGATTGTAACAAAGTTCTTCAACTGTTCTTTAGTTTATTAAGAATAAGGATCCATACAATTTGAAATAGTTTGCCGATATCTGATCTTTTGACTAAAGAGTCTGACAAAATTATTTCAGTTTCTGTCGGCGCCATTCGTAGCAAACCAGTGCAGCGCTGACAGATGCATTGAGCGACTCCACGCCATTATACATCGGAATAGAAAGGAGGAAATCACAGTGCTCTCCGGTTTTTTGTCTCATTCCGCGTCCCTCATTTCCAATTACAAAAGCCATCGGTACGTCAAAGGTTTGTTCCCAGAGTAAAGAGTCTCCATCCATATCCAGGCCGGCAATCCAAAATTTGTTGTCTTTCAGTTTCAAAATCGCCTGGTTTAGATTAACAGCCCGTACAATTGGAATGCGTCCGGCGGTTCCGGCACTTGTTTTGTAGGCTGCTGCACTGACCGGTGCCTGCCGGTGTTTAGGTACAATTACTGCATCCATACCGGAGGCGGCAGCAGTTCGTAAAATTGCGCCAAAGTTATGAGGATCTTCAATCTCATCAAGCAATAAAATACCCGTGTTTTGATTAGGCTCAACCCGTTCCAGCCAATCTTCAAATTCTTCATACTGAATTTGGCTGATGGCAGCAACGATTCCCTGGTCATTTACTTTCCCGACTAACTCATAAAGTTTAGATCCGGGAACCTCAGCAACAGGAACACGGTTATCAGAAGCAAGAGAAAAAATAGTGGAGAAAGTTTGTTTATTAAGCTTCCTGTTTATATAAATTTTTTCTATCTCATCTGCCCGATTCTTGAGCAGTTCCTCAACAGGATTTCTTCCGTAAATAAATTCGTTTGATTCGTTCAATGAATTCAAAAACTTTTCTTAATGATGAACACTTCGTACTTTAATAGTGGTGCTTGAAAAGATATAATCTAATGACAGATCAACCTAAAAAAACAACCCCATCTTATAAAAATTTGCAACTCCAAGTTAGCAACTCCAAGAATGGACTACTAGGGCGACTGACATCGCTGCTGTCGAATATTCATACGTTTATACCGCTACTGTCAGGAGTTCTTTCAATTCTATGCGGTTTAACACTGGTAAGTATAACCATTTTAGGATTTATAACACCACTTTGGATTTCGGCTGTACTTACCCTGCTTGGAAGTATATCAAGCATGGTGGGTGGTTTCCTGATTTACCAGGTAGTATCGTCTTATGAATCATTCGATACGTTGGTCAACAAGGCAATTCGCCGTGTTGTAGACTCTCAAAATTAACAATTCTCCAAACTGATATGGATGAAAAAGAACGTTTTGAGGTTTACGAGAGAGTTCATCTTCGAAAACACGAAGATTTGGCGGATGAGGATAAGATCGACAAGCTGAAAAACAAGCATCGATCTAAATGGATCCAGATAATTTTCAATGTAGTCGTGATCACCGGCTTGGCATATGGATACCTCGTTGGATATCGTCCGTTTCCGGAATGGGTGTATTATATTCTTGCCTTTATTTTTGTGCTCAATGTTGTGCTTCTCTACTGGCAAAAAAACCAGATTGAAGAACTGGCAAACTATTTGAAGCAAAGTCTTGATTCCGAATCATCGGTTTCCTGACAGATCGATCTATGTCGCGTTCAACTCTTCAGTCTCATCTTGATAAAAAATTCCTTGTGATTGCTCACCGTGGTGCCAGCAAATATGCTCCTGAAAATACCATGGCGGCTTTTAAACTGGCCCATAAAATGAAAGCGGATATGATTGAATTGGACGTTCAGCTTTCAAAAGATGGTATGCCCGTGGTTTTTCACGATGCGAAGCTCGATCGACACTCCAACGGAAAAGGGTTGGTTTCATCTTTTCTGTATGATGAACTTCATCAATTGGATGCCGGTAATTGGTTTTCAATACAATACAAGGGGGAGAAGATACCCTCGCTTGAACAGGTGTTGAAGTGGGCATCAGGCAAAATTATGGTAAACATCGAAATTAAAAAAGAATCGGTTGGAGATTCGGTTGAGGGCGGAGTAGAGGAAAAAGTTATAGAACTGGTTCAGAAAACAGGAATGGAAAAGAACGTTATTATCTCCAGTTTTGATTACAGGGCGATTGAGCGTATCAAAACGATAGAACCGAAAGTGTTGACCGGATTACTCTATCACAAAAAAAGTTCTGGAAGACGAGGGCCGATTAAACTCTTGAAAGATTACGGGGCTGACTACTTTCACTGCAGCAGTTCGGAAATGAATAAAAAATGGCGTGCTCAACTCAATGAAGCTGGAAAGAGATATCTGATCTACACGGTCAACAAAAAGAAGCAGATGAAAAAGTGGTTAGAGATGGGAGCTTATGGAATATTTTCTGACAAACCGGACCTTTTACGTGAAGTTGCCGATCAATATCAAGCAAATCTGCCTAAATAAATAAGTTTTTTGCATTGTTTTCGGTTTTGGTTTGAATGGGAATAAAAGGCCTGCTATTTTCCTTCAACCATCAACCAATTCCCCAACCCACCCTATGGCAACTAAATACATCTTTGTAACAGGAGGAGTTACATCATCGCTCGGAAAGGGCATCATTTGTGCATCTCTTGGAAGGCTTTTAGTGGCTCGCGGCCTACGAGTAACCGTTCAGAAATTGGATCCGTATATCAACGTTGATCCCGGTACCATGAATCCGTACGAACATGGCGAAGTGTATGTAACGGATGACGGTGCAGAGACCGATCTTGATCTGGGTCACTACGAACGATTTTTGGGAATCCGAACCTCGCAGGAGAATAATGTCACCACCGGCCGGGTCTATTATGACGTAATTATGAAAGAGCGGCATGGTGAATATCTCGGTAAAACCGTGCAGGTGATTCCGCATGTGACGGATGAGATTAAGTCTCATGTGATTGGCCTTGGTGAGTCAGAAAATTTTGATGTGGTGATTGTTGAGATTGGTGGCACCGTGGGTGACATTGAGAGTTTACCGTACATTGAAGCGATGAGGCAGCTTCGGTATGACGTGGGACGGAAGAATACGCTTTCAATCCATCTGACACTGGTACCTTACCTGGCGGCTGCCGGTGAATTGAAGACTAAACCAACGCAGCATTCCGTAAAAACACTTTCTGAGAGTGGCATGAGTCCCGACTTGCTGGTTTGCCGATCTGAGTATCAATTAGATCAATCAATCCGAAAGAAAATTGCGCTTTTCTGTAACGTCGATTATGAGGATGTGGTTGCTTCACTCGATGCAGACAGCATTTATGAAGTTCCCCTTTTGATGCAGGCAGAAGGGTTGGACAGCCGGGTGATTGAAAAACTGAATTTGCCCGCAAAAAATGCAGACCTCAAAAAATGGAAAGGTTTTGTTGATAAAATAAAACATCCAACCGATGAGATTACAATAGCTCTGGTTGGAAAATATGTGGAACACCACGACGCTTATAAATCCATTGCAGAAGCATTGATCCACGGGGGGGCAATGAACGATACCCGCGTGAACATCAAATGGGTTCAGTCTGATTTTATTACTGTTGAAAATGTAGAGAAGAGGTTAGATGATGTTTCAGGCATTCTGGTTGCCCCCGGGTTTGGTGACAGGGGAATTGAAGGTAAATTAGCGGCTGTTAAGTACGCGCGTGAACATAAAATTCCATTTTTTGGAATCTGTCTCGGTATGCAATGTGCAGTTATTGAGTTTGCCCGAAATTGTGCAGGATTATCAGGAGCAAACAGTACTGAATTCGATGAAAATTGTGAGTATCCTGTCATCGATTTTATGCCCGATCAGCTTGAGATTGAAGATAAGGGTGGAACAATGCGGCTTGGGAAGTATGAATGCAAGATCACAGGAAATACAAAAGCAAGAGCTGCATATGGAGAAGAGTTGATTGAAGAGCGTCATCGACATCGTTTTGAAGTGAACAACAAGTACAGGGAAAAACTGTTTGATACAGGTTTGATGATCGCCGGAATTAATCCTGAGCGAGATCTTGTGGAGATGATTGAAATTGAGTCTCATCCCTGGTTCGTTGGTGTTCAATTCCACCCGGAATTGAAGAGTACAGTCAACGAACCCCATCCATTGTTTGTCTCGTTTGTTGGCGCTTCTCTAAGCAAAAGCAAAGGAGAAAGCGTGGATTCAGAAGAATCGAAAGAAGCTGTTTCGTAATCAAAGTCCTGAGATCCGGGAAGTCTCCCAAGGACTTCGCGGATCTTCTCCTTTCTAATCTTTAATCTTCTGCATTGCCCAACTCCCAATTCTCAAATAAAGTAAGAGTTCGAGCCTGTGCGGTCATCGTGCAAGATTCGTCAATTCTACTCACGAAAATAAACTCACCAACTCGTCCTGAACCAATCTGGATGCCACCGGGTGGCGGTGTGGAGTTAGGTGAATCACTTGAAGAAGCTTTATATCGAGAGATTTTAGAGGAGACAGAACTTGAAGTCGAAAAAAAGCAGCTGCTATGGATTCATGAATTTATTGAAGAACCGTTCCACGCCATTGAATTTTATTTTCGATGCGAAGTGTTTGGTGGCAATCTAAGAAAAGGATCAGATCCTGAACTCGAAATGGATCAGCAGATGCTGCTTGACCTCGCTTTTATTCCAATAAATGAAACGAAGAATCTTCAAATTGAACCTTCATTTGTCAAAGAGTTCTGTGAAGGCGGAGGTAATTTTTTCACTGAGATACGCCATGTAAAAAACTCCCCATTCGAAGCGGATAAGTCAGCAGGGCGAAGGTCCTGAGAACTCGAAGGATGACACTCGGCCAGCTTACACGAGTTAAGTAAATAAGTTCCCCTAAAGGTGTTTAGTTTCAACCAGCGCGTTCCCTTTAATTGTGTTTCTTTAATTACCATGGTACTCCGATCCCCTTTTCTTTATATTGAGAACTATTTTTAAAGCCTACGGAAATTTATGCGAATCAAATTACTTCTGGCCAGTTTAATTCTGTTTTCAACTTGCTCCAATCCAATCGAAACCGGATTTATCTATCACAATGTGAACGGGTATACACTTATGAACAGCGAACTTCATCAGTTTGAAGCGTTAGCAGTGGCTGATGGAAAAATACTCGCTACTGGAAGTAATGAGGAGATACTGGATACCTATTCTGACTTTGAGCAATTCAATGGAAACGGTAAAACATTGCTTCCGGGATTGATTGATGCCCATTCACACGTGATGGGGCTGGGAATCCAGGAGTTGGATGTGAACGTGGCCGGGATTGAATCGTTGGATGAGACAGTTCAGGCTATTGAAGAGTTTGCATCTGAACATTCCGATCGGGAATGGATTACCGGTCGAGGCTGGAACCAGGTGTTATGGGAAGAGAATGAATTTCCAACCGCATCTGACCTGGATGAAGTGGTTTCGGACCGGCCTGTTTTTTTGATCCGAATTGACGGCCACGCAGGATGGGCAAACAGCAGGGCGATGGAATTAGCTGAATTTGATCCGGATATAGAAAATACAACCGGTGGACGCATCATTCGGAATGAAAACGGCGAGGCAACGGGTGTTTTTATTGATGAGGCGATGAATCTGATTGAAAATAGTATTCCTGAAATAACCGAAGAAGACAGGAAGGAAGCATTTCGTCTGGCGATGGAAGAGATGTCGAAACACGGATTGACGTCGGTTCACGATGCGGGAATTGATCAAAAAACCTGGAATTTATATACTGAAACCGCTGACAATGACCAGCTCATCACCCGGATTTATGCAATGATCTCAGGAACAGGCAGTACATTTGAGGCACTTTCTGAAAATGGTCCGATTGAAAGTTACGCCAATGATATGCTGGCACTCCAAAGTGTGAAGCTTTATTCAGATGGAGCTCTTGGTAGCCGAGGTGCAGCGATGCTGGATGATTACAGTGACGATCCCGGAAATCAGGGTTTGCTCTTTAATACCCAAGAACAGATGAATCAGATGTTAAGGAAAGGAGCTTCTGAGGGATATCAAATGAATGTCCATGCCATTGGAGATGCGGGAAACCGGCAGGTCTTGGATGGGTTTAAATACTTAGAAAATGAACGGGGTGATCAGGAAAATTTCAGGCATCGAATAGAGCATGCCCAGGTAGTAGCTTTGGAGGATATTCCCCGATTCGAAGAACTTAACTTAATCGCATCTATGCAGCCAACTCATGCCACCAGCGATATGAATATGGCGGAGGACAGAGTTGGATCAGAACGAATCCAAGGCGCGTATTCATGGCAGGAATTTTTGGACCAGGGTACCGTAATTGCCGCCGGATCTGATTTTCCGGTTGAGGATGTGAACCCGTTTTACGGTTTATATTCTGCGGTAACAAGGAAAGATCACGGAGGTATGCCACCGGGTGGTTGGTACAGCGAACAGAGTTTGAGCAGGATTGAAGCACTTCGCGCGTTTACAATTGATGCCGCCTATGCAGCTCACCAGGAACAATTGATTGGAACTCTGGAACCGGGAAAGTGGGCCGATTTTATTGTGATTGACAGAGATTACTTTGAAGTCTCAGCCTCCGAAATATGGCAGACGGAAGTTTTGGAGACATGGATTGCCGGAGAAAAAGTTTATCAAAAAGAAAATTAGTATGAAAATTCGAGTCGAGCAATTAAATCCAACAGTTGGGGCTCTTGAAGCAAATGCTATGTTGATTTTAGAGTCACTCGAAAAGGCTGAATCGGCCGGTATTGATCTGTTGATTTTGCCCGAGATGGTACTCATTGGCTACCCGGCCCAGGATATTTTGGAAAATAAAGCATTCCAGCGATCGGCTTATGAGCACAACGAGAAGATCATTGAAGCCACAAAAAATGCGGCTCTTCTATTCGGAAGTATCACGAAGAATGAAGGCGTTGGGCGTCAAATGTACAACACTGCACTTCTCGCAAGAGAGGGTAAAGTGTTGGGTGAAGCTCATAAGACTCTGCTTCCCACGTATGATGTTTTTGATGACCTCAGGTATTTTGAGCCAAATGACAGGTTCAAATGCCTTGAATTGGATGGAACAAAACTCGGTGTGACCATCTGCGAAGATATCTGGTACAATGAAAATGAAGTCCAGTACCATACCTATGAAACTGATCCGGCAATTCTTTTGAAGGAGGATGGAGCACAAATTATAATCAATATTTCGGCGTCTCCATTTACCAAGACAAAGCATGAGAATCGAAGAGAAATGCTTCAGAATCATGCTAAAAAAATGAATCTACCGGTTCTTTACAGTAACCAGGTAGGTGCTCAAACAGAGGTTCTCTTTGATGGCGATTCCATGGCGATAAATTCTGGTTCGGAAGTGATCGCCACAATGAAAACATTTGAAGCCGGTTGGTTTGATGTTGATTGGAATTTGGATAAAAATAATATCACGGCTGACCCTGATCAACAAAACAATGTCTATCCTGAAAAAGGGCCGGCACGGATTTTTGAGGCGCTAAAAATGGGTGTGTATGATTATGTTCATAAACTCGGAATTGCAGATCAAGTGATTTTGGGATTGAGCGGAGGCATCGATTCGG
>Ga0102931_1001421_pt1 | contig 11885 bp, 12 predicted proteins | sample SalPonR1_C_D1_MG_FD_79282 | JGI IMG/M metagenome (GOLD analysis project Ga0102931, IMG submission 79282) | Salt pond soil microbial communities from South San Francisco under conditions of wetland restoration - Salt Pond MetaG R1_C_D1_MG | ecosystem: Environmental > Aquatic > Marine > Intertidal... | reverse complement strand
GCCTTGTCGGGCGCGATGGGAAGCTGGCGCTGCGCGGTGTGCGTCCCCAGCAGGATCGCGTAAAGAGCCTGGCTGACGGAGTCGTGCAGCTCGCGGGCCAGGTGCTGCCGCTCGTCGCTCGCGGCCTGCTCCTGCACCCGCTCGTACAGCTGCGCGTTCTCGAGCGCGACGGCCGCCTGGTTCGCGAACGCGTGCACGATCCGGTCCTGCGCCTCGCTCAGCCGCCCTTCTGGACGGATCGCCAGCACCCCCGCCACGGCGCCCCGGATCCGCAGCGGAATCGCGTGGACACCGTCCAGAACAACCTCGTCGCCGCTGGCGAGGGCGGCCGTCCCGGCGCCGTGCGGCAACGACGCGCCCCGGGTCGCCAGCGGCTCCAGCCCGCCGTCCGGGGTGGGTCCCAGTACCGCGGCCCCGCGGACCTGGGCGGCGTCCTCCAGCCGGCTCAGCAGCACCTCCAGCAGCGGCAGCGGCTCCAACGTCAACGCCGTCGCGTTCGAGATCTCGAGCAGGGCCCGCAGCTCGCGGGTCCGCTCGGCGACGCGCTGCTCCAAGTGCTCGCGCGACTCCGCCAGGGCGCGCGACATGGCGTTGAAGTCCTCGGCCAGCCGTCCCAGCTCGGAGCGCGAGGTGACCGGCAGGGTGGTGCCCAGCCGGCCCGCCGCCAGCTCGCGCGTGCCGCGCACCAGCTGCGCGATCGGCTCGGTCAGCAGCGTGCGGCTGAACACCGCCGCTCCGACCAGCGTGAACAGGAAGATCGCGATCAGGTTGATGACGGTGGCGCGCACCACGTCCCCGATCTCGGGCTCGGCGCCGCCGGCAGCAGCCACGGCGTCCTGCACGACCAGCTCGAAACCGCGCACCAGCAAGATCCCCGTCGCCAGCGCCAGCACCGCCACCACGCCCAGGATCAGGAGCGTCAGGCGCGTGCCCAGCCGCTGCCAGAACGGGATCTCGCGCATCTCAGTCCAGACCCGTCAGGCCCTCCTTGAGGGCGAACAGCGCGGCCTGCGTGCGGCTCTGCAGGTCCAGCTTCGAGAGCACGCTCGACACGTGCGTCTTGATCGTCACCTCGGACACGCCCAGCTCCGCGGCGATCTCCTTGTTCGCCAGGCCTTTCGCGACCAGGCGCAGCGTGTCCGTCTCGCGCGGGGTCAGGCTCTCGCGCATCGTGGGCGTGCGCACCTCGCGCAACAGACGCTTCTGGGCGCGCGGATCGAGCCGCACCTCGCCGCGGCTGGCCGCGCGGATCGCCTCGAACAGCGCCTCGGGACCGGTCTCCTTGAGCAGGTAGCCAGCGGCGCCCGCCTCGACCGCGTCGACCACCATGCGGTCCTCGAGCACGCTGGTGAGCGCGACGACCTCGACCTCGGAATGGTCCGCCTTGATGGCGCGGATCGCCTCGACGCCGTTCATCACCGGCATCAGCAGATCCATCAGCACCACCTCCGGAGCCAGCGAGGCCACAGCCTCGACCGCCTCGCGGCCGTTGGCCGCCTCGCCCACCACCTCGAGATCGTCCTCCAGGGACATCACCATGCGAAGGCCCTGCCGCACGACGGTGTGATCGTCGACCAGCAGGACGCGAATCGTACGCGCCGAGTCCGCCATGCGCGCACGGTACCTCGCCCCTGACGGCGCCGGCCTCCGCCTTTCGGTGGACGCGTTCCCTCCCCCCACGGGCCGAGGATGGGGACACGGACCCGAGCGCAGACTCGGGGCATGGAGGCGAACATGAAACTCGACATTCGAGACCGTCGTACGCAGCTCGGCTTGGCGCTGGTGGCGCTGGGTCTGCTCGCCCTTCTGAGCGAGTTCGGACTCTTCGCGGGCGTCGGCCGCATCGTCGGACTGATCCTCTTCGGCGCCGCCGGCGTGCTGGTGCTGGGGATGTACCGCAACGAGCCCAATCGCATCTGGATGCTTCCCGTCGGCTTCGGCCTGCTGGGCCTGGGCGTCGCCAGCCTGGACCTGCCGTGGGGCGGGGGCGCGTTCCTGGGCGCCATCGGCCTGGGCTTCCTCGCGATCTGGCTCACCGATCCTACGCGCGAGCGGTGGTGGGCCCTCATCCCGACCGGCGTGCTGCTCACCCTGGGCGTCGTGGCGATGTACGACGAGTGGCTCGCTCCGCGCGGCGACTTCGCAGGCACGCTGTTCTTCCTGGGGCTCGCGGCGACGTTCGCGGTGCTCTACCTGCTCCCCAGCGTGAGCCAGCAGTGGGCCATCTGGCCGGCGCTGGCGCTGGGCGTCGTCGCGCTCTTGACGATGAGCTTCCAGGGGGGCTGGATCGTGCCGATCCTGCTGATCGTCGTGGGCGCCTGGCTGCTGACCCGGCAGTCGCGGCCGCAGGACGTGCCCCCGGACGTCGGGCCGACGCGCGAGTCCCCGCCCGAGCGCGCCCCCGAACACGACGCGGTCACCTCGTCCTCCACGCAGCGTGAACAGCCGCCCGTGCCGCCGGCGGTGCCGGACGACTCGGGCGAGGGGCGCGGCCGGGAAGGCGACGCCGGCACCGAGGCCCGGGACGAGGGCGAGGACGAGCGGAAGAGCTGATCCGACCCGCCCGGGCGCGGCTCGGATCAGTCGCTGGGCAGGTCCTGCCAGACGGGTCGGGGAAGGTCGACGATCTGGCCCAGTGCGGCGTACAGCGTTCCGGAGAGACGTGCGAGCGGATCGAGCGCTCGCACGTCGATCCGTCCGTCCTCCTGAACCAGGTCGTCGCGCACGTGCGCGACCCGCACGCGACCGAACACGACCGTGTTCCCGCCCTCCGGCACCTCGTAGGCGTGCAGCAGCTCGCACTCGAAGGCGACGGGGGCCAGCGCGACGCGCGGCGCGGCGACCACGTCCGCGGGCAGCGCCTCGAGCCCGGCGTAGGCGAACTCGTCGATCTCGTGCGGCGCCTCGACGCTGGTGGCGTTCATCGCTTCCATCAGCGCCATGTCGGCGATGTGGGCGACGAAGCCGCCGGTCGCGAGGGCGTTGTGGACGCTGTCCTTCGGCCGCCCCGCCCGGCTGCCGCCGGAGAACGACAGGACCGGCGGCGAGGCCGAGGCGATCTGGAAGTACGAGAACGGCGCGAGGTTGCGCCTGCCCTGCTCGTCCACGGTCGAGATCCAGCCGATCGGACGTGGCACCACCGTGCCGGTGAGAAGCTTGTACCGTTCGCGGGCGTCGAGTCCGTCGAGGTCGAAGCGCATGCCCGAGGATACCGCCGTCGCGCGAGAACCTCCGCTTGCGCTTTGCCTCGAGAGTGCGCTACTATCGCAAGGCTGTGACGCGACCGGCGACGGTCGCCCGCCTGGAGGGACACCTCCGGGCGTGCCGCGAGCCAAGACCTCACCAGCCCGGGAGTGGACCATGAAGTACAACAAAGGCGCGATCCTGCGCTCGATCGAGCAGCCCTCCATTCGCGACGATCACCCCGAGTTCGACACGGGCGACACCGTTCGCGTCGACTACAAGGTCGTCGAAGGCAACCGTAGCCGCATCCAGTCGTTCGAGGGCGTCGTCATCGCCCGCAAGAACGGCAAGGGCGCCCGCGCGAGCATGACGGTGCGCAAGGTCAGCTTCGGCGAAGGCGTGGAACGCGTGTTCCCGCTCTCCTCGCCGCTGATCGACAAGATCGCCATCGTCCGCCGCGGCCGCACCCGCCGCTCGAAGCTGTACTACCTGCGCGAGCTGCGCGGCAAGGCGTCCCGCCTCAAGGTCGACGTCCGCCGCCAGGAGGCCGACCGCGCCACCGCTCGTGCCGAGCGCGACGCCGCCAAGAACGGCGACTGACCCGGCCGCGGCGACGCCGCGGACACGGATTTCTGCATGCCCCGCTCGCGACGAGCGGGGCATGCTTCGTCGTGAGGAGGTGCTTCGGCGTCGCCGCGCAGGGTCGCGACCCGTCGATCTACGAGCCGCTCGTGCCCTGCGAGAGGTCGTCGGGACAGCCGCCCACCGACGCCGGAGCCAGGATCCGCACGTCGCGAGCGTCGTCGAGGCGCAGCTCGTCGCCCTCGGCCGAGACCCCTTCGTGACAGCCCGGCGCGAGCTCCTCGCCAGCCAGCTGAACCGTGCCCTCGGCGAACAGGATGCGGTAGCGCGACTCCTCGCGGAAGGCGTAGGTCCCGCTCAGGCGGCTCGCGCGGATCGACGACCTGCCGTTCCAGTGCGTCTCGATGCAGCCGACGCAGGTGCGCCCCGAGACCTGACGCAGCGGCGCGCTGCCGTATCCACGCACCACCAGAACGGCGGCGGCCGCGATCACGACCACCAGCACGCCGATCACGATCCAGACACGCGTCGCCATCACGTCACCTCCGTAGGCCGGACAGCGGGCCGCACGCACGCCGCCGGCTACGGCCAGGCTGCACCCGGGCTCGGAGCGGTGTCAAGGCGGGGCGCCGCCGTCGTGGGGGCGGCGTTCCCGGCGGCGCGAGCCCCGGACGTGCTCGCTGCGACGTTCGCTCGCCGCGGCGTTGACACGTCCAGGCCCGGCCGATAGACTCGGGATCGCTCACGCGTCAGCGTGGAGCGCTTCCCATGGGGCTGTGGCGCAGTTGGGAGCGCGTCTGAATGGCATTCAGAAGGTCAGGGGTTCGAATCCCCTCAGCTCCACCACGATGAATGAGCGTCCTGGACGCGAAGAGGCCTCGGCGATCGCCGAGGCCTCTTGCTGTCCGGGTCATCGCTGTTTCGTTCGTTCGATCGGCGCCCGTGGCGCGATCGCATGCGAGCGAACGAGTCTGAGGGCACGGAAGATCCCGCGTGGCCGGTCGCTCAGCCAGCCAGCCGCTTCGCCTCGCGTCGCGCATGCCCGTCCAGATAGGCCAGCCAGGCGCCCAGCGTCACGTCGCCCAGATCGTCATGGCGCACGCGGAGCCCCTTGTCCGCGCCGTTCGCCTCGAGCTCGCGCGCCAGCGCGACGGTGTCCGCTCGCGTGCGGGCGAACGCCTCGGCCAGGGCAGGCATCGCGGTGTCCTCGGGCAGGCGGTACGGCCGGTGGCCGTCCTGCACGAACGGCTCGCCCAACGCGACGCGTAGGCGCCGCTGGCCCCAACGTTCGATGCCGACGATGTGCTGGGCGACCTCACGGTCGTGCGGCGTGTCCGGAGCGGCGTGCATCCGCTTGGCGAGATCGTGACCCGAGCTCGCCAGGTTCCGGGCGAGATCGTCCCAGCTGCGAGCGCGGGCCTGGCGCTCGAAGAAGCGACGCAGGAGGGCGCCGATCGTCTTGCCGACGATGTTCATGCGGATTGTCCCATCGGGGGTCGGTCGGAGCCGCCGGGCGTTCGGACGTTCGGTGAAGGCGTACCGGCGGGCCGCCACGTGCCGGCGTGGTCGCGAGCGAACTCCCGGAACGTTCGGGGCGCCCGTCCCAGCAGCTCCTCCATCTCGGGCGTCACCCGTTCCGCCAGGCCGAAGCGGCAGGCGGTGTACAGCGCGATCATGACCAGCACGTGCCCGGGTGCGGTGCCCCGTGCCCGCATGCGTCGCCAGAAGCTCCACGGCGACGGATCCGCGTACCGGATCTCGCGTCCCAGCTCGCTGGCGAGGATGTCCGCGATCTCGTCGTACGACAGCGCCTCGGATCCGGTCAGATCGTACGCCCGGTTCTCGTGGCCCGGTTCCGCGAGCACCCTTACGGCGACCTCGGCGATGTCGCGCGTGTCGACGAAGGAGGTGCGGCCCCGCCCGGCGGGAACGAACACCTCGTCGTTCTCGGCGATGTCGTGGCGGTGCGTGGTCGACAGGTTCTGCATGAAGAAGCTCGGCCTGAGGAACGTCCAGGCGGGACCGCCGGCCCGTAGATCGTCCTCGATGCGGCGGTGGGGCACGACCGGGTTCCGGTCGGCGCCCTGCAGCGACAGGAACACGACGTGCCCCACGCCGGCAGCGCGGGCGGCGTCGATGGCGGGCACGATCCGTTTCTTCACGGCGGAGATCTCCGGCGGGCGCACCAGGAACAGGGCACGAGCGCCCTCGAACGCTCGGCGATGGGTGCTTTGGTCGCCGAACGCGAAGCGCACCACCTCCGTCGCGGGGAAGAGCGCCCGGGCGCGGTCCGGGTCGCGTGCCGCGATGCGTACGGGCACGCCCTGGTCGACGAGGCCGTGCGCCACGTGGAGGCCGACGTTGCCCGTCGCGCCGGTCACGACGACGGGGGCGTCGCTGCGCGTCACGACGTTCCCTCCGGGGTCGCCCGTTCGAGCTCCGTCACGACGTCACGCATGGCGCGGTCGAGCGCATCGCGTTTCTGTTTCGGAACGGGCTCCAGCAAGGCTTCCATCGAGGCGGCGGCGCGCGCGTGGATCTCCGCGATCAGCTCGCGTCCACGGTCGCTGAGCGTGATCCGCTTCTGGCGGCGGTCCTCGGCGTCTTCTTCACGGTGGACCAGCCCCTTGCGCACGACCCGTTCGACGAGATGGCTCGTCGCGGTCCTGGACAGGGCGAGGTGCTCCGCGACGGCCGAGACGGACTGCGGACCTTCCGCCCTGAGGAACTGGAGCGCTCCGAGCTGCGGCATGGACAGCTCGTGGCGCTTCAGGAGGGCCGTCATGTCCTCGATGCTGAAGCGCATGTACGCCTGCATGAAGCGGAGAAGGGCGGAGGGTGGACGGGCGGATGGCGTCGAAGATGGGGGCACGAGATCTCCTAGGAGCTGATCACGGGGGCGGCGCGCAGGTAGCGGTCGCTGTGGAGCTGGTCGAGGACGAACGAGGCCGCGTCCGCGCGCCCGATCCGCATGCCGACGTCGCCGCCGAGGTAGCCGGAGCGGACCGTTCCGGTCGCGGGGTCGTCGGTCAGGCGGGGAAGGCGCACCGCCGTCCACTCGAGGTTCGACGACCTGACGACCTCCACCGCGTCGCGCATGTCCTCGTAGACGTGTCGCGCCACCAAGCGAAGAAGGACGCCGATCAGCCGGTTCACCACGGTCGGGCGGTCGTGCGGGTCGCCGACGCCGGCTCCGCCGGTGATCACGATGCGCCGCACGCCGTGCCGGTGCATGGCCGCGACGATGTGGCGCGTGCCCTGCGCGACCTGCCTGTCGGGCGTGTTCGCGGTCGGACCCAGCGCGCTGATCACGGCGTCGACCCCGGCCACGGCGCGCTCGACCGCGGCGGATTCCTGCACGTCGCCTTGGACGATCTCGAGCCGATCGTGCTCCACGGCGACCTTCGCCGGCGTGCGGGCGAACGCCTTCACCCGGTGGCCGCGGTCGAGCGCTTGGCGTACCAGCTGCCTGCCGGTACGGCCCGACGCGCCGAAGATGGCGACGGTCGAGGGGCTCGGCGGAACGGTCGGAGTGCGCATGACGTGTCTCCTTCTCGGCGGGTCGGACCGTAGTTTTCGAGAGCGAAAGCTCGACAAGTAGAGCGAACCTTAGGATGATCCTATCATTAGACATGAGGGCTCCTGCGGTGCGATCACGGAACCCGCCATGGTCGAACCGCCGCCAATGTGCGGACCAGGCGGAGCACGGGCGGGCGTCGTCGCCGTGACGGGCCTGACCCGCCTGGACGGCGTTGCGCAGGGCACCGGAGGCGGTCGTCCCCGGGCCGCCATCGAGGCGCCACGGCGGCTCTGGGATGAACACGACATGGGTCGTGGACGGCAGACGTCGTTAGAAATCGCACCGACGCATCTGACGTGGTGAAGGATCGTGAGCATTCACACGGCCGACGGGAGAGCGGCACGCAGGCTGGACACCGCCCGGGAAGCGGGGATCCTGGAGACCCGTCGTGCACGACGAACTCGCTCTCTCCCTCTGGCGCCGTACGGACGCGTGGCTGACGAACGCCGGCGTCGGCACGCGAGCCACCCACGCCATCCTGATTCTCATCACGCTGGGCCTGCTGGGCGCGGTCTACGGCCTCGTCCGGAGCACCGGCGGAACTCAGGGGCCGTACCTCCACGTGGCGTACGTCCCGATCCTGCTCGCTGCCGTGACCGGCGGGGTCCGGGCCGCGCTCGTCACGGCGCTGGTCGCGACCGTCCTGCTGGGTCCGCTCATGCCGCTCAACGTCGCCGAGGGGCTCCCGCAGGCGACCGGTGCATGGCTGTTTCGCGGGCTGTTCTTCTTGCTGATCGGGCTGTTCGTCGCGATCGCGGCCGGCATCCTGAGGTCCCGCAACCGTCACAACATGGAGCTCCGCGAAGACCTCGCCGGCACCTATAGCCGCAACCTCCGCGTCTTCGCCGGCCTGGTCGAGAGCCGCGACGAACAGACGTACGGCCACTGCGACCGCGTCGGCAGGAACGCCGTCGCGATCGGCCGGCACCTCGGCCTCGACAACCGCGCCCTGGGCCAGCTGTACTGGGCCGGCCTGCTGCACGACCTCGGCAAGATCGGCGTGCCCGAAGCGATCCTCCGCAAGCCCGGTCCCCTGACGCCGGCCGAGTTCGAGGAGGTCAAGGAGCACTGCCGGCTGGGGCACACGATCCTGATGAACGTGAGCGACGACTTCGAGACGATCTCGAGCGGCGTCCTCAGCCACCATGAGCGCTGGGACGGTGGCGGGTATCCGAGAGGTTTGGCGCGCGAGGCGATCCCGATCTTCGGCCGGATCGTCGCCGCGGCCGACGTGTTCGAGGCCCTCACCAGCCACCGACCGTACCGCGATCCCCTCACGAACGACGAGGCGCTCGCGGTGCTCGAGCAGGGTCGCGGCACCCACTTCGACCCTGCGGTCGTGGGCGCCTTCATGACCGCCTACCGGGCGGGCAGGATCGGGCTCGAGAGCGGCCCGCCCGACGACTCGGAGGCGTTCGTGGACGCGGTCCTCCATCCCGAGACGATCGGACGGGACCTGGTCGAGGACCGGGTGCCGTGGCGGGCGCGCGTGGTGAACTGACGGAGTCGGCGCCGCCCCCTACTGCAGCGTCGCCGTGACCGGCGTCACGGCTGGAACGTGTGCGGTCGTAGGCGGCTGCTACCTTCGGGCATGTCACCCACCCGCGTCGCCCTCGTCCAGCTCGATCCGGGCGAGGACAAGGAAGAGAACCTCGATACGGCGTTCCGCCTCGTCGAGGAGGCCGCCCAACAGGGAGCGGAAGCCGTCCTGCTGCCCGAAAGCCTCCACGTCCGAGGCCCGAACGAGCTGCGGTTCGAGACGTCGGAGCCCATCCCCGGGCCGCTCTCGGAGCGCTTCGCCGCAGCGGCGAAGCGACTGGGGGTCACCGTCCTCGCCGGCAGCTACAACGAGGCCAGTCACCGCCCCGACCGGCTGTTCAACACCAGCTTGCTGTTCGCTCCCGACGGGTCGCTGCTCGCGAAGTACCGGAAGATCCACCTGTTCGACGTGACGATCGAAGGGCATGTGGTGGCCCGCGAGTCCAGCCGCAACCTGCCCGGCGACGAGCTGGTGTGCGTCGATACGCCCCTCGGCCGGGTGGGGATGACGATCTGCTACGACCTCCGTTTCCCGGAGCTGTATCGCTCGCTGGCCCTCATGGGGGCCGAGGTGCTGGTCGTGCCGTCGAACTTCGCCATGCACACCGGCAAGGATCATTGGGAGCCGCTCCTCCGTGCTCGCGCGATCGAGAACGGAGCGTGGGTGCTGGCGCCGGCGACGACCGGATCGCGGGGAGGGTTCAACGCCTACGGTCGAAGCCTGGCGGTCGACCCGTGGGGTACGGTCGTGGCGTGCTCTCCCGACGAGGTCGGCTTCACCCTCGTCGACGTGGACACGGATCGCGTCCGCGCCGTTCGTGAGCGCGTGCCCAGCCTCGCCAATCGCCGTCCCGAGACCTATCGTCTCTAACGCCGTCCGTCGCCGTCGCCGTTCTCGTCGCCCGACCCTACGAAGGAGCCGTACATGATTCGATCGAGCCGTATCCTGCTCTCCGCGCTGTTGGTCGCCGGATTCCTGCTGCCGCAGGCGTTCGCGCAGGACGAAGAGGTCGTCGTGGTCTCTCAGGCCTTGGCGCACAGCAGCCTGAACCCGGCCGAGGCCACCGGCCTGGCCGACGCCAGCGTGATCCGTACGATGTTCGAGGGGCTGGTGGGCTTCGACGCCGACTTCGAGCTCGTGCCCGAGCTGGCGACCGCCTGGGAGGTGAACGAGGACGCCACCTCGATCATGTTCGAGCTGCGTGAGGGCGTGACGTTCCACGACGGCACGGCGTTCGACGCCGAGGCCGTCAAGGCGTACTACGACTGGGTCCGCGACGAGGACAACGCCCAGCCGGCGCGCGGTCGCAGCCTCCTCTCCGACGTCGAGACCATCGAGGTGCTCGGGCCGTTCGAGCTGCGGATCGACCTGTCCGGACCCAACGGCGCGATGATCTTCAACCTGGCGCTGTCGAACGCCCGCATCGCCAGTCCGGCCTCCGTCACGGCCGAGGGTGCGGACATCACGCGCAACCCCGTCGGCACCGGCCCGTACCGGTTCCGCGAGTGGCTGGATGGACAGAAGGTCGTCGTCGAGGCGTACCCCGGCTACTGGGGCGGTCCCCCGTCCGCCGATGCGATCGAGTTCCTGGAGGTCACGAACGCGGCGACCCGCATCGCTCAGCTGCAGAGCGGCGAAGCGCACTTCATCGAGACCGTCCCCACGGCTCTCGTGCCGCAGATCGACGCTGCCGCCGGCATCTCGACGTCCGTGAGCGAGAGCACCTTCGCTCGCATCTTCCCGATGAACACGCAGCGGCCCCCGTTCGACGACGTTCGGGTCCGACGCGCCATGAACCATGCGGTCGACAAGGAGCAGCTCGTCCAGGTGGCCCAGCAGGGCCTGGCCACGGTCATGGACGCGCCGATGCCGTCGCCGGTGTTCGGCTACGCGCCGCAAGATCCGTACGCGTACGATCCCGAGCTCGCACGTCAGCTGTTGGCCGAGGCGGGCTACGAGGACGGCTTCTCCTTCGAGGTCCTTACGTTCACCGGTGACGAGTACCGCACCGTGGGTCAGGTGCTGCAGCAGATGTTCGGCGACGTCGGCGTGACGATGACGCTCAGCCCGACCGAGCGTGGCGCTCTGGTGGACGCGATCTTCCAGCCGCTGGAGGAGACCGAGCTCCAGGCCGGGATCGTCGGCGCCTCGACCCCGACGGGTGACGCCGACCGCGCCCTGACGGTCTCGTTCAGTCGCGAGTCGTGGCCGCCGTCCTCGAACAACTGGAGCTTCTACTACGACGAGCGCGTACAGGAGCTGATCGAGGCCGGCAGGGCCACCGGCGACGCGAGCGCGCGGCAGGAGATCTACGCCGAGGCCCAGGAGATCATCTGGAACGATGCGCCGTGGGTGTTCCTGTACAGCCCGGACAACGTCGCCGGAACGGCGGACTCGCTGACCGGCGTGTTCTACATGCCCGACCGGTCTCTCGACGCTCGCGGAGCATCGCTCGACTAGGCGCCCTCGCGCGCGTGCGCGGGCAGGGTGTCACGCCCTGCCCGCCTTCCCATGACCCTCTTCCTGGCTCGACGGATCTTGCAGGCGCTGCCCACGCTGCTCGGCGTGATGGTGGCGATCTTCTTCTTCGTTCATGCGCTGCCGGGAGATCCCGCACGTCTGTACGCCGGACAGGAAGCCACGGCCAGCGAGCTGGAGGCGATCCGGTCCCGCTTCGGCCTGGACCGCTCGCTTCCCGAGCAGTTCGCTCGCTACGTCGCCACGACGGCGGGGGGCGATCTGGGCACGTCGTTCCGCTCCAACCAGCCGGTCGCGCAGGTGCTGACGCGACATCTCGGACCGACGGTGATCCTCGCGATCGCGGCGATCGTCGTCGCCGTGATCGGGGGCATGCTGCTCGGCGTCCTCGCCGCCATGCGCCGCAACACCTTGACCGATCTTGGCGTGACGGCGGTGTCCATCCTGGGCATCAGCACTCCGTCGTTCTTTCTCGCGATCTTGTTCATCTATCTCTTCGCCGTCGAATGGCGCGTGCTGCCG
>Ga0102931_1001419_pt1 | contig 11897 bp, 9 predicted proteins | sample SalPonR1_C_D1_MG_FD_79282 | JGI IMG/M metagenome (GOLD analysis project Ga0102931, IMG submission 79282) | Salt pond soil microbial communities from South San Francisco under conditions of wetland restoration - Salt Pond MetaG R1_C_D1_MG | ecosystem: Environmental > Aquatic > Marine > Intertidal... | reverse complement strand
CATCGCGACGGAGCGCCCGTCGCTCGACCCACGCCTCTCGGCCCGGGCCAACCTGCGCCTCTACGCGGCGCTCTACGGCGTTCCCCGCGAGCAGGAGGCCGCCAGGATCGACGCCGTTCTGGACCGCTTCGGCCTATTGGCCCGCGCGGAGGACCGCGTCGGGGCGTACAGCAAGGGGATGACGCAACGCCTGGCGCTGGCGCGCTGCGCCTTGCACGAGCCGGACCTGTACTTCCTGGACGAGCCCAGCGCCGGGCTCGATCCGCTGGCGGCCCGCGAGCTGCGCGGCTGGATCGCGGACCTCGCCGCCGAGCACGGCCGCACGGTGCTGCTCTGCACGCACGACCTGGCCGAGGCGCAGCGGCTGGCCGACCGCGTCGCGGTGCTGCGCGAAGGGGAGCTGGCCGCCATGGGCACCCCGGGCGAGCTGGCCACGCGCTACGGCGCCGCGCGTCTCGAGGTCGAGGTGCCCGAGGAGCAGGGAGACGCCGCCCGAGCGGCGCTCCTGGAGCGCGGCTTCGAGCTCGCGGGTCGGGCCGAGGGCGAGGAAGCGATCCCGCCCGCCACCCGCCGGCTGCGCGTCGCGGCCGCCGGACGCGACCGCGCCCCCGACGTCGCCCGCGCGATCCTGGACGCGGGGCTGTCGCTCGTCCGTCTGGACCCCACCGATGCGTCGCTCGAAGACGTCTACCTGGCCGTATACGGAGAATCGCAGTGAGCGCGAGACGCCCGCCCGCGCCGCTGGACCTTCGCGCCATCGAGGCGCTGGCACGAAAGGACCTCGGCGTCGTGGTCCGCACGCCCGCCGTGCTCATCCCGCTGGTGATCGTTCCGGCGATCGTGTACGTGCTCCTCCCGATCGCGATGATCGTCGCGGCGCGCATCGGCGGCCCCATGATCGCGAACGAGCTCGCCGAGCTCGAGCGGCTGTTCGCCTCGCTCCCCGACGCGCTCCGGACCGACCTGGAGCGCATGGAGCCGGCCGCACGGATGGTGACGCTGACGCTGGGCTACCTGATCGCCCCGCTCTACCTTGTCGTCCCGCTCATGGTCGCCAGCGTCGTCGCCGCCGACGCGTTCGCGGGCGAGAAGGAGCGGGGCACGCTCGAAGCGCTTCTCCACGCCCCGCTGCGCGAGCGCGACCTGTTCCTGGGCAAGCTGCTCGCTGCCTGGCTTCCCGCCGTGGCCGTCGGCCTGCTCGGAACCGTGCTCTACGCAGCGATCGTGACGGTGGCGGCGTGGCCGCTGGTCGGGGGCGCCGTCCTTCCCCCGGGCGTGTGGATCCCGATGGCGATCTGGGTCGGACCGGCCGTCGCGCTGGCGGGCCTGGGCGCGACGGTGTTGATCTCGGCCCGCGTCGAGACGTTCCAGGAGGCGTACCAGCTGGGAGGCGTGGTGGTGATCCCGATCGTCGCGCTGGTGATCGCGCAGGCGGCCGGCGTCGTGGTGCTGGACGCCAGGCTGCTCACGCTGGTGGGCGCCCTGATCTGGCTGCTGGACGGCGTCCTTCTCGTCGTCGCGTTCCGAGGATTCTCGCGCGAGCGGCTGGCGGCGAGGCTGTGAGCGCCGTCGGGCCCGACCCGCTGCCGGATCGCGATCCTGGGGAGCTGCTCGCGTCGCTCCTGAGGCGGTTCGCGGAAGCGGACGATCCGCATGCGCCCGCAACGGCGCTGCTGTCCGTCGCCGCGCCCCGCTTCGCGAGCCGGGCGGGCGACGCCGAGCATCTCGCCCACCTGTTCGGCAACGCCGCCTGGGCGCCGCTGCTGGGCCACGCCGCGGCCGAGATCGGCGAGCTCGAAGTCCTGGACGACGCGGCCCGGGCCACGCTCCACGTCCGTGCCGCGGACGGCACGACGGTGAGCTACCTCGCCTCCCTGCGGCGGAACGCGCTCCCCGAAGCTCGGCACCACGACTCGGGCGCGGGCGCAGGGGCCGTCTGGCGCGTCACCGGCCTGGTGCGGAGCGAGCTGGCCGACGCGTGATGCGGGCGAGCGTGCCGGCGGCCACGGCGGCCCGGCGGCATCCCGAGGAGACCGTGAGCGCTACTCGGCGCGTACCAGGAAGCTCAACGGCACCTCGCCGCCGCCGCGAGCGACGACACGCGCCGTGACGCGGCGCGTGAGGTCGTACGCCTCCTCGGGCACGTCGACGCGCAGCTCGATCTCGGCGCGATAGGTGTCGTCGCCCTCCGGATCGCCCAACGGCCGCTCGCGGACGACGCGCGCCTGCCACAGACGGACCTGCCAGCCGCTGGGCGCCTCGGGCGGCGCGATCGTGATCCACCCGACGGCGCTGGCGGACTCGCCACGGATGCCCAACGGAATCCAGTTCAACGACTGAGCGCGCACGTCGGCCGGCTCGAGGTCGAGCGCGTCCAAGGGCAGCTCCTCCCGGACGTACAGCACGCCGCCGGCGGGAACGGCGTAGGTCGCGTCCGGGCGGTAGTCGTAGCGGGCGGCGTCGTCGGCGGCCAGCGGTCCGCATCCGGCGATCAGGCCGGCGATCAGGCCGGCGACGAGCACGCTCGCAGCCAGCCGGGCGAGGCCGCGGCGACGACCGTGAGGGACGTTCGATTCCATGACGGGCTGCAGCATCGCGGATGCCACCTCCTTGGGGAGCGGTCTTCAGGCACGTTCTAGCATGACGGGCCGACGCGCGCGGCGCGCCAGGTCGCCCGCGCGGCCGCTCGGGCGGGCGATGATGCGCGCATGTCCGACCGAGATCCATCCCGCCACCGGGCGCCCCCCGCCTCGGCCGCCGCCGAGCCGAACGAGCCGCCGAACGATCCCGTCGCGGTCGATCCGGAGACCGTCGACGCCGCCGATCTCGCGGCGACCGAGCGCATCCTGATGCTGGCGTTCGACGAGCGCCGGCGTGAGCACCTCCCAGAAGCGCTGCGCAGCCACCGCCGCGGCGTCCGGGCGATCCGTGGACTCCGCCTCGCGGGCGCCGTGGCGCCCGCCTCGGTCTTCGAGGCCCGCGGCGAGGACGATCCGCTTCCACCGCCCCTGCCGCCCGCCGGCGCCAGCGAGGCGTTCGGCAGGCGCGCCGACGACGCTGGCACGCCGGCGTTCCTCACGATCGCCGAGATCGCCGCCGCGTTCCGGCGCGGCGAGCTCCGCTCACGCGACCTCACCGACACCTTCCTGAGGCGCATCGAACGCTGGAACGCGACGCTGTTCGCCGTGGTGGAGCCGCTGGCCGACCGGGCACGCGCGGAGGCCGATCGCGCGGACCAGGAGCTCGCGGCCGGCATCGACCGGGGGCCGCTGCACGGCGTGCCGTACCTCGCGAAGGACCTGTTGGCCGTCCCGGACGCGCCGACGACCTGGGGCGCCGCTCCCTTCCGCGACCAGCGGCTGCCGGAGACGGCCGCCGTCGTCGAGCGGCTCGAGGCGGCGGGCGCCGTGCTGCTGGGCAAGGCGTCGCTGGGCGCGCTGGCGATGGGGGACGTCTGGTTCGGCGGCACGACCCGCAATCCGTGGGACCTGGAACAAGGATCGAGCGGTTCGTCCGCCGGATCGGCTTCCGGCGTGGCCGCCGGGCTGTGCACGTTCGCGATCGGGTCGGAGACGATGGGCTCGATCCTCTCGCCCGCCGATCGATGCGGCGTGGTGGGACTGCGTCCCACCTTCGGACGCGTCTCGCGGCACGGCGCGATGGCGCTGTCGTGGAGCCTCGACAAGCTCGGGCCGCTGACCCGCTCGGTCGAGGACGCCGCGCTGGTCCTGACCGGGATCGCCGGAACCGACGCTCGCGACCCGGCCACGCGCGAAGCCCCGTTCCCGTGGGACCCGTCCGCCGATCCGAGCCGGCTTCGCATCGGGGTCCCCTCCTCGGCGCTGCACGACCCGACGCCGACGATGGCCTCGTTCCTCGAAACGCTCCAGGCCGCCGGCGGTCACGCCACGGCGATCGAGCTGCCCGATCTTCCGACCGAGCCGATCATGACGCTGCTCATGGTCGAGGCCGCCGCCGCGTTCGACGAGCTGATCCGCGGCGAGGACGCCGACGTCCTGGTACGTCAGGACGACGGGTCTTGGCCGACGCTGCTGCGCGCGGCGCGCTTCGTCTCGGGCGTGGACTACGTCCAGGCGCAGCGACTGCAGCGCGTGGTAGGCGCAGCGATGGCGGAGCTGTTCGGTCGCGTGGACCTGATCGTGACGCCGGGAGCCCATTCGAGAGCGATGCTGCTCGGCAACGCCGCCGGTGCGCCGGCGCTGTCGCTGCCCACCGGCGAGCAGCCGGGCGGGCGGCCTCTGGGCAACGTCGCGATCATGGCCCGGCCGTTCTTCGAGCACCAGGCGCTTGCGCTGGGCCACGCCGTGCAGCGCCGTCAAGGGCCGCTGCGGGCTCCGCCGGGATTCGGCGACTGAGGCGACCGCCGGACGGCACGTAGGCGTTCCCGGTCTCGGACGGTCTAGGGCGCCTCCGGCGCGTCCTCCTCGACGTCCTTCTCGGTGACGGACTGCCGGTAGGGCGTGTCGGACGGCTCGCCCTGCCCCACGCGCCCGTAGAGCGTGGCCATTTCGCGCAGCTGCGAAGGGAGCCAGCCTGGCAGGTCGTCCCAGGCGAATCGCCAGGTCCAGTTCCCCGACGGCTTGCCCGGCGTGTTCATGCGCGCCTCGCTCCCCAGGTTCAGCGTGTCCTGGAGCGGGTACACGGCCACGTCGGCGACGCTCCCCTGCGCCAGGCGGATGAACTCGAACGCGATGTTCGCGTCGTCCCGCGCCAGGTAGCGGCGCACGTGATCGCGCTCCGCTTCGGGAGCGGACTCGTACCAGCCGCGCGTCGTGTCGTTGTCGTGCGTGCCGGTGTAGACGACGAAGTCTCGGCCGTAGTTGTGCGGAAGGTACGGGTCGCTGGCGTCGCCGGCGAACGCGAACTGCAGCACCTTCATGCCCGGCAGGCCGTTCGCGTCGCGCAGCTTCTCGACGGCGGGCGTGATCACGCCGAGGTCCTCGGCGATGATCGGAAGCTCGCCCAGCGCCTCCTCGACGGCGTCGAAGAACGGCTGTCCCGGACCGCGCACCCAGCGTCCCTCGACCGCGGTCGGCTCGTCCGCCGGGATCTCCCAGTACGCCTCGAAGCCCCTGAAGTGGTCGACGCGGATCACGTCGACGAACTCCAGCGTCGAGCGGAAGCGCGAGATCCACCAGGCGTAGCCGCGCTCCTTCATCCGGCCCCAGCGATAGAGCGGGTTTCCCCAGCGCTGGCCGGTGGCGCTGAAGTAGTCGGGCGGCACGCCGGCGACGACGGTGGGATTCCCTTCGTCGTCGAAGAAGAACAGCTCGCGGTTCGCCCAGGCGTCGACCGAGTCGTACGCGATGAAGATCGGCAGATCGCCGATCACCTGGATGCCGGCGTCGTTGGCGTGCGCCTTGACGTCCAGCCATTGGCGGTGGAACCAGTATTGCCAGGTCCGGTGCCGCCGGATCGCGTCGGCGTGCCGCGTACGGGCCGCGTCCAGGGCGTCCGGATCGCGATCGCGCAGACCTTCGTCCCAGGCGTTCCAGGGACGACCGCCGTGGGCATCCTTGAGCGCCATGAACAGCGCGTAGTCGTCCAGCCACTCGGCGTGGTCGCGCTCGAACGTCGCGAACGCCTCGCGGGCGCCCGGGTCGGCGCCGTCCGCGAAGCGGCGCTCCGCCCGGGTCAGCATCTCGACCTTGAACGGGATGACCGCGCCGTAGTCGACGCGCGCGTGCGGAAGCCCCGCGCCCTCCGCCAGGTCGGCGTCGCTCAGCCAGCCCTCCTCAGCCAGGCGTTCCAGCGAGATCAGGTACGGATTCCCGGCGTACGCGCTGAAGCACTGGTACGGGCTGTCGCCGTAGCCGGTCGGCCCCAGCGGCATGACCTGCCAGAGAAGCTGGCCGGAGGCGGCCAGCCAATCCACGAACCGGTGCGCGTGGGAGCCCAGCTCGCCGATGCCGTACGGTCCGGGGAGCGAGGTCGGGTGCAGCAGGATGCCGCTGCTTCGGCGTAGGGACATGGGAACCTCCAGGCCCGCCCGCCCGCGGATCGATCCGCGGGCGGGCGGTGCGACGAATCACTTCTCGAACGGCTTGCCGATCGCCTTGGGCGGGATCGCGCGGCCGACGAAGCCCGCGAGCACCAGCATCGTCAGGATGAACGGAACCGCCTGGACCAGCGACGGCGGCAACAGCTCGCCCCCGCCCAGCAGCGTCCCGATCGCCTCGAACGCGCCGAACAGGAGCGTCGCTCCCAGCGCCCCGAACGGCGTCCACTTGCCGAAGATGAGCGCGGCCAGCGCGATGAATCCGCGGCCGCCCGACATCTCGGCGACGAACTGGTTCAGGTTTCCGATCGACAGGAACGCGCCGCCCAGCCCCGCCAGCACGCCCGAGATCACGACGCCGTAGTAGCGCATGCGGCGCACGTCGATCCCGACGGAGTCGGCCGCCTCGGGATGCTCGCCGACGGAGCGGAGGCGCAGCCCGAACGGCGTACGGTACAGGACGTACCAAGCGACCGGCACCAGCAGGAACGCGAGGTAGACCAGCGGACTGAACTCGAACACGCCGACGCCCCACTGGGGAAGCCGGTTCTGAATGCGGGCGCTGGCCGTCGAGTTGTCGTACAGGCCTGTCAGGATGACGGCGGGGATTCCGATCGCCATCAGGTTGATCGCCGTCGCCGAGATGATCTGGTCCGCCTTGTAGCGGATCGAGACGACGGCGTGGATCCACCCGACCGCCCCACCGACGATCATCGCGGCGAGCAATCCGAGCCACGGCGCGAACCAGACGACGGCGTTCGGATCGTCCGCCAGGTAGGGGCGCTCGACCAGCTGCGCGGTGACGGCGGCGGCCAGCGCGCCGAAGATCATGATCCCTTCGAGCGCGATGTTCACGACGCCGCTCCGCTCGCTGAACAGTCCGCCCAGCGAGGCCAGCAGCAGCGGCGTCGTCGCCCGCAGCGCGGAGGCGACGAGGGTCGCGAGGATCACCAGGTCCATCTCACGCACCCTCCCCTTCGAGCTCCTCGATCGCCTCTTCGTCGGTCTGCTCGCCCCGCTGGCGCCGCCAGGCGGCACGCTTGATCGGATCGGTGAACCGCTCGGGCAGGAACCCCTTCGCCGCGATGAACAGCACGACGAGCGCCAGGATCATGTTCACCACGTCGCGCGTCAGATCGGTGAAGGTGATGTTCAGCGTCGAGCCCCCGTTCTTGAGCACCCCGAACAGGAACGCGGACAGCACCACCCCGACCGGATTGTTCGCCCCCAGCAGGGCCACGGCGATGCCGTCGAACCCGTCGCCGGTGGGGAGCGACTGCCGAAGCGAGTACTCCTCGAGGGCGCCGCCCAGGACGTAGTGCGTCGCGGTCAGGCCCGCGAACGCGCCGCTGATCGCCATCGCCAGCACCGTGTTGCGCGCGATCGACGCGCCGCCGTACTCCGCGGCCGAGGGCGACAGCCCCACGGCGCGAAGCTCGTAGCCCCACTTCGTGCGCCACAGGAAGATCTGCATGAACACGGCCGTGCCGATCGCGATCACGAAGCCGAAGTTCAGGTTCGACGGCGGCACCGTGAACGGCACCGACCGCCAGCCCGCCAGCGCGGCCACGCCGTACGCGACCGCCCCGATCACGACAGCTCCGATCAGGCGCCGGCGAAGCGACGCCAGGCCGATGCGACCCCCGATCAGCAGGACCACCAGCGCGATCCCACCGGCCAGCCAGGCCGCGGCGTCCACCGTCGTCCGGGTCGAGCCGATCATCGTCTCGGCGTCGATCCCGAACAGGGCGGGAAGCTGCGGCAGGCGCGCGGTCTCCTGGAGCGGAACCGACTTCGGCTCCGAGCCGGGGACCTTGAACGGCAGCTCGATCGTGACCGGTCCGTCGTCCGGCCGCGGCCAGCCGGCCACCGTCATCGCCCCCAGAAGCACGATCCCGACGACCGCCAGCGTCAGCCGCGGCGCGCGTCCGGCCAGGCGGCGCACCGGACGGATCAACGCCGCGACGATCAGTACGAGCACCGCCACGCCCAGAACCGTCAACACCCGCAAGGCCGACGCAGCGAACACCGGGCTGGACGAGAGCACGAACAGCAGCAGCGCGCTCGCGATGAAGTTGAGCAGGATGGTGTTGATCACCTCGTTCGCGCCGAACCGTGCCTTGAGGAAGCCGGGCAGCGCGCCCCACAGCCCTCCCCCCAACGCGGCCGCCAGCACCGCTGCCGGCAGCACGACGAACGCCGGACCGGGAAGGTACACCCCGGCGAACATCGCGAACAGGGCGCCCAGCACCATCTGGCCGGGCGCCCCGATGTTGAACAGGCCGGCCTGGAAACCGAACGCGACGCCCAGTCCGGTGAACATCAGCGGCGTCGCGAACTTCAGCGCCTGCGCGAACCCCTCGAACGTCCCCAGCGAGCCCGAGAACAGCGTGTAGTACGAGAACCACAAGGTGTCCAGCCGCCCGGTCAGGTACGCCTGCCAACCGTCGATCTGGACGCCGGTACCGACCGGTGTGGACTGCAACGCCAGGATCACGACCGCCGCGGCGCCCAGCGCCAGCAGGATCGCGGTCAGCGGCACCGCCGCGACGTCCGTGAGTCGCCTGACCCAGCGGTCGCCCACGGGAACGACCCGAGCCCCGTACAACAGCGCCAGCGAGCCGGTCACGATCGCCAGGAACGCCGCCAAGCCGGGCGACACCCCGGCGTAGGGAAGCCGACGGATGCGGACCCCGACCTGCAGCGCCTCCTGCCGGGTCTGTTCGAGCGACTGCTCGCCCATTCGCTCGACGAGCGCCCCCAGCCCCTCTGCGTCCACGCGCCCGCCCGGATCGGCCAACGCCTGCTCGAGCACGGAACGGACCTCCGTCCGCCGAGCTTCGTCGTACGTCGCGGCGTGCGTGCGCAGGCCGACCGCCGTGGTCGTCACCAGCAACGCGCCGGCGCCCAGCCAGACGATCCTGCGGGCCCGTCCCGGCAGCGCTGCGCCCGAGACCGCCGCCGCGAGGCCGGCGAGCGTCAACACCAGAACCGTACGCTGCCCGGGGACGGGCACCGGCTCGGTCCGGCCGGTGAAGTCGACCACCCGGTTGGGCAGCAGCGTGACCGCCCCGCGTGCCCCGGTCTCCCGATTGAAGGCCGCCCACGGCGCCAGCCAGATGCTGAGCAGGGTCAGGAGGGCGAGCACCGTGACTGCGACACGTTCGATCATTCGCGCCATGATACCGGACGCATCGGCCGGTAGGCCCGTCGGAGCTCGGACCGGACGGCCTCCGCGTCCGCGAAGCGGTCGGCGGGCCGTTTGTCCAACAGCCTCGCGACCAGCCCGTCGAACGGGGCCAGCGACGGGTCGAACGCCGAGGGCGGCCGCGCGACCGCGCTGCGGTGCCGCTCGATGACGTCGGAGACCGAGCCGGCGAAGGGAACCTCGCCGGTCAGCAGGCGGTAGAGAAGGATCCCGGCGGCGTAGAGATCGCTGGCCGGCTCGGCCGGCTCGCCGCGCGCCTGCTCCGGACTGAGGTACGCCACGGTGCCGGCCGTCGTACGCCGATCGGCGACGTCGTCGACCCGCATCGCGAGGTCGTAGTCGATCAGCACCGGGCGCCCTTCGCGCGTGACGAGCACGTTGTCCGGCTTCACGTCCCGGTGCACCGTGCCACGTGCGTGGAGCGCCCCCAGCCCGGCCAGGATCTCGTCGATCACGCGCAGCCGCTCACGCCGCGACGCCGCCGGCAGCCAGACGCCGAGGCGGCGGCCAGGCACGAACGGCATGGCGACCGCGGGCTGCCCGTGCAGCTCGATCCGGCGCAGCACCGGGTTCAGGTTCGGGTGATCGAGGCCCGCTCCGAAGCGGAGCTCGCGATCGGCGCGCGCCGCATCGCCCCCGGGGAACGCCTTGACCGCCTCGACGCGTCGTCCGTCGCTGGCCAGGAACACCATCGCGCCCGCGCCGCGCGCGATCTCGCGCACCAGTTGGTAGCCGGCGCCGTAGCGCGTGCCCAGAAGACTCACGACGCCTCCGAGCCTATCGCGGCGCGGGCGCCCGGCGGCTCATCGGCGCGCCACCACGCCGGCCCGTACCAGGCCGGCGAACGCGTCGCGCTCGAGCTCGCCGACGGGCGTCGCGGCTTCGGCGGCCGAAGGCGGAACCTCGAGCAGCACGTGACGCTGCCCCGCCGCCAGGATCTCGCTCCGCAGGCGCGACACGAACGCGTTGGCCGCGTCGCGGTACGCGCGCGCCTCGTCCGGGCCTACCTCGATGACCGAGCCGTCCTCGACGTCGACGAGCTCCAGACGGCCGGGCGTCGGGCGCCTCTCGGCGCGCCCCAGCGTCTGCACGAACAGCAGCTCGATCCGCCGCGCCCGGGCGGCCGTCAGCAGCGGCTGGAGCGGCGCCGGATCGAGCAGATCGGAGAGCACGACCAGCGCAGCCGCGCCCCGGTGCGTGGGCAGGCTCAGCACCCGGTCGGCGAGCTGTCGCACCAGCGACACGTCCGGATCGACCGGCGTCTCGGGCGCCTCGTCCACGAACCGCCAAAGCGCGCCGACCTCGCCGCGCCCGTGGGCCGTCGGGCTCGATCGCCCGTCCAGCAGGTGGACCTTCGCGGACGCCTCGTGCCGCGACAACCCGGCCACGACCCGGGCCGCCGCAGCGGCGTACCGACGTTTCCCGTGCAGCCGCATGCTGGCGCTCGTGTCCAGCAGCACGTGGAGATCCGCCGCCCGCTCCGCGTGGTAGAGCCGCGTGTACAGGCGTCCGCTGCGCGCGTAGGCGCGCCAATCGACGGCCCGCGGCTCGTCACCCGGCTGGTACGCCCGGTAGTCGAGGAACTCGACCGAGTGGCCCGCCTCGCGGGCTGACCGCTCGCCGCTGCGCGCCCCCCGCGCGCCCGTCACCAGCGCGTAGCGGTCCAGCAGCGCGGACGGGATCGCCGGTGCGGGCACCTTAGCGGCCGACCTCCGGAACCTTCTCGACGAGCTCGTTCAGAATGGCGTCGACGTTCCTGCCCTCGACCTCGGCCTCGAACGACGGCAGCAGGCGGTGACGCAGCGAGGGCAGCACCGCCCGGCGAAGATCCTCGTACTCGACGTGCGGGCGGCCGTCCAGCAGCGCGTAGCCCTTGGCGGCCAGCACCAGCGCCTGCGCGCCGCGCGGGCTGGCGCCCAGCCGGACGCCGGGCAGCGCGTGGCTGGCCTCGACCAGCCTGGCGGCGTAGTCCAGCCCCGCCGTCGCGATCGGAACGTCGCGCAGCAGCGACTGCAGCGCCAGCAGCTCGTCGCGCTCGAACACGGTTCCGGGCGGCTGCGCCTCCCGACCGGTCGTCGCCTCCAGGATGCGGACCAGCGTCGCGCGGTCGGGCCGGGGCACGTCGAGCTTGAACAGGAACCGGTCCAGCTGCGCCTCGGGCAGCGGGTACGTCCCCTCCATCTCGATCGGGTTCTGCGTCGCGAGCACCAGGAACGGGTCGGGCAGCTCGTGGCGCTCCCCCGACGTCGTGACGAAACGCTCCTGCATCGCCTCGAGAAGCGCCGACTGCGTCTTCGGCGTGGCTCGGTTGATCTCGTCGGCCAGCAGCACGTTCGTGAACACGGGGCCGGGACGGAACTCGAACCGGCCGTGCCCCTCCTCGACGAACACGCTGCTGCCCGTCACGTCGGCCGGCATCAGGTCGGGGGTGAACTGGACGCGACCGAAGTGCAGGTCGGTCGCGTCGGCGAACGCGCGGACCAGCCGCGTCTTGCCCAGACCGGGCGCGCCTTCGATCAGGACGTGACCGCGCGCGAGAGCGGCGACGAGCAGGTCCTCGACCAGGCGCTCCTGGCCCAGGATGACGCGGCCGATCGAGCTTCGCAGCGTCGCGACGCGGGACGCGACCGTCTCGGGCGTCGGCGCGTCGCCGGCGCCTCGTCGGCTGGT
>Ga0102931_1001414_pt1 | contig 11919 bp, 10 predicted proteins | sample SalPonR1_C_D1_MG_FD_79282 | JGI IMG/M metagenome (GOLD analysis project Ga0102931, IMG submission 79282) | Salt pond soil microbial communities from South San Francisco under conditions of wetland restoration - Salt Pond MetaG R1_C_D1_MG | ecosystem: Environmental > Aquatic > Marine > Intertidal... | reverse complement strand
CCTACCGACTTGTTTTTGATACAGTAAAAGAATTGGCTAATGTGATCAACAGGGTAGCATACCCGGCTTTTGCTAAACTACAGTACGAGATTCCAAGACTCCGAAACTATTTCTTTACAATGTCCCGAGCCAGCATGTTGTTGGTAGGTACGGTGATGGTGATCATCGGGGTGTACATCGACTGGTTTCTGCCTTTTGTTGGTTATGAAAAATGGTTGCCGGCAGTTCCCTATATGAGAATTTTTGTGGTTGTCGGTATCATTCAATGCCTTGTTACACTTCTTCCGAAACTCATTAATGCCAAAGGTGAAGCAAGATTTATTTTCTATTACACTTCTGCCAATGCCATTCTTCTGCCTGCCGGTTTTTTAATAACAGCACAATACAGCATGATGGCCGTAGCCCTTGTTTGGCTTACGGTCTATCCCCTCGCCTCCATCGTTTTGATATACTTCGGTTCGAAGCTAACGGAAACGAATGCCTTGACTTTCGGCCTGAAAAGCATTGCCGCTTTTGGAACTCTTATACCGTTAGCGGCTTTGGCTTATGCTGTTAGATATGGAATAAATGCAATTTTTGGAGAGGCAAGCCTGCTGCTGATTGTACTTGCATCCCTGTTTGTATTTGCAGTGGCTGCAACCGTAATCTGGTTTCGTGAAAAAGATGCAATCCAGGCTATTCGAAGCTAAACCGAAAAGTCATAATTTTTCAGAAACTCATATTTTTGGCTTCTCTCGGCAACCTGTTCAACCATCTCTTTTGGCCATTCAATTTTATTCCGGCTGTTTGAGGGAGAGTTGAATACCTTGTCAGCCGCAGCTTTGATGTAATCGTCATACGGCTCTACTTCAAGAAACTTAATCAGTGTTGTGAGTGATTTCTCCGGTTCTTCAATGAACTGCTCGTGGGTAAGTTCGCACCATTCCTCTTTCGCAACCTCAGATCTCAGTTTTGCATTTGCTTCTACACGTTTGAAGTAATCATCAATCGCTTCCTGGAGAGTTGGTTTGACGGAATACTTTCGTTTATGAGTGGCGATATTATCAAGTGGATGGCGAACTATGTGAATAAGTTTGATAGGCAACTGCATTTTTTTTCGTAGCTTTTCTATAATATCCGGCTTAGCCTGCAGATGCCGTGAAGAACCTCCTCCTTTTTTATCACCTATGACTCGTAATCGACGATAGCGCCCCTGCCAAAGTCCTTCTACGGCATAATCGTATCCTGTCCATTCGCGGCCTTTTCCCGTAAAAACCTTGTCCTTATGAAGAATCATCGAGAAAATCTGTTCGCGATTAAAGCCGGCTCTCAGGTAGCGAAGTGCATCCAGTTCGTGAGAGATAACCACTTCGGGATGAGCATCCAGAAGCGATCCCACGAGCGTATGTCCGCTGCGGGGATAGCCAATAAACATGCAGTAACGCTCAATTTCATCATAATCCCATTTGAAATGAGAATTTAAAACCTTGCTTTTTACATAATGCCATGGCACACCGAGATCAGCTTGGAGGTCTCTTCGTTCAAACCCCATAGCATCGGATGCGGCTGTTATCTGTTCACCAATTTTTTGAAATACACCCACGTCGTCAGTTCTTTGTTCTTTTGAGTTCGCAATAATTAAAATTTAAATGTATGAGGATCTATGTATCCTTCTTGCCGTGAACCAGTAATAGCTGCCCGGGCAGATCTGCTGTAATCAACAGCTTTCCATAACAGTTCTAAGGGAAATGGAAGGGATTTTAGGTTCGATGTTTTAAAATTCATCTTTTTAAGATAATCACCGGCTGTGTTTTCAATCAACGCAATTTGCCAATTCGTTAAGGCAGATTTCCAATCCTCATTCCTGTTTTTTTGAATCGGTTTTAGTGTCCGTTTTTTCCAGGATGTTTCACCGTCGGCAAATCCTGTTTCATCCCGATCATAATAGTTTAGCATCTGTTTCTCAAAAGATACGTTTAAAAAATCACAAATTTTTTGAAGAACACCTTCGGCATCCGCAATTAAATCGCTGTAACGAAGCATCAGGTACTGTTTTTTATCAAGTTCTTGTTGTAGTTGTTCGTGAACCCGGACATATTTTTTCCAGCGCTGTGTTGATACAAGTACTGAGGGGGAACCAAATTGAGCTTTAATTTCTGAATATGCTTTGGCTCGCGGATCCCGAAATAGGGAAATGATTTTTGCATCTGGATAGGCATCCAGTATATCAGGCACATGTAGCATGTGGCGAGGTGTTTTTTCGCCGACAATTAATTTCTTACGCTCAACTCTGTACATGGTGAGCTGAAGCGTAAATAACTCGAGAGGAGTTGCAAGATCCAATTTCTCAGCAAGTTTTAATACTTCCCCCTTCTGTAAATTCAAATCCCGAATTCGGGTTTTTTGATCGTACCAGAAATCGATAACTCTGTCTCTGAAGTCGGTTCTTTTTTTAGTACTTTTAAATTCTTTTTCCAGGTGTTGATAGGAATTAAAGAAATGGGTTTCAGGCGGTACTATCAGTTCGCTGTGGCTGCTGAGCATACTTTGCAGAAGGGTTGACCCGGACCTGCTCGTACCCAGGACAAAGAATATCCGGTTCTTGGTATTATGTAAATCCTTTAATGTAATTGTGGGGTTCAAACTTCAAATAATCCTTCAGAGTTCAGATAGGGTCTCTATCAGTTTTCGACAAGCTCTTTAACAGCATTCCAGGTACGTTCGCAACTTTTTCCATCGGCTGATAGCATGTGTTTATCAAGATATTCCTCTGCTGCCTGTTCACAGCAATCAGGATGTTCCAATCCTTCAATGATCTGGTCCATCATTGTATCAAAATCATGGGCAAGCAAACCGCCGTTATCCTCGGGAGAATATTTCCAGATAAACTTCACCGAATCTACTTTTTTCTTTCGGATTCCAAAGAGTGTTTTATTGAGCCACATGAACGATTCATCTTTACTTTTTACAGGGTAAATATGAACCGTGGGACGTTTTGTGGCATAAAATAAATTTGCAATGCTGCTGAAATTAGTGACGAGCAGATCAGCTACCTGGAGATCCAAAAAATTGTCCGGATTATGGTCTTTATATTTCAGCATTACATTGCTGTAGCTGGTTTCAAGCTGTTGTAAAAACTCCAGGTAGTGATGTTCAAAACGATAAGAATCGTGAAGACGAAGAATAACATTTACATTCCTTTCCTGTAAATCAGACAGAAGTTTGTTAAAAAGCGTATCATCATCACCCCAGTGAGAAAAAACCTCTCCATAATGCCATGTCGGGGCAATTAATACCGTTTTTCGGTTCACCACATCAAATGGATAGTAGGGTTGGAGATCTTCTTTAGGGACATCTTTTTGTAAATAATCATGACTTGCGGAACCAAGTGTTAGGCAGTTCTCAGTATGAAATCCACTGATATTAGTGCGATGTTCAAAATCAATTGGGCCAAAGCACTGCCATTTTATGTTCGGGTTGGGTTCTTTCATGCTGCCCCAGGTAAGTCCGATATTTCGATGAATCCACTTCCATTCCACTTCATCATTAGGGCCTTTCCATCCATATCCGTGCCATAGAACCAACGCCTTCGGACTGATTTTGCGCAACGGAATATTGTTATCCATGATCGTAATATCGGGTTCAAACCCCTTGATACCCCGGAGGGGACTCATTTTTGTTGAACTTTTTAAGTCTATATCAATATTCCAGAAATCAAAAATCCCTTCTTTTGTAAATTGTTCAGCATCGTTTAAAATAACTTTTACTTCAGACTGGGTTTTATCGGTGAGATATTTTGTGAAGCTTAGTAAGTCTGCCCCAAAGGTGGTAGCATAGATCAGTATCTTCATTAAATCTATTTAAAATGACAATTCATGGCTTATAAAGCTAAGAAATTAAGGTATCACAAAACAGGTGGGGTCAGGCCGTTATGGTGTCGTAAATGTTTTCCACTTCCTCAACCATCCGGGTTACACTGTATTGCTTTTCTACCAGTGCAAGGGCATTTCTTCGAATGTTGTTTAGATTGTACTCTCCCTCTATAATTAATTTTAGAGTTTCCGTAAGGCCATCTATATCTTTTTCATCAAACAAAAAACCAGTTTCTTGATCTATAACTGCTTCCGGTATGGCTGCATGTTTTGAGGCAACTACCACAGTTCCCTTTGCCATTGCTTCCAAAATGGTGTTAGGCAACCCTTCCATATCACCATCAGATGCCGTGGTACTTGGAACCAGCATTATATTATGTTGATTGAGAGCTTCCATGATCTTCTCAATGGGTTGATAACCATGAAAGTGAACAGAATGGCTGATGCCCAATTGTTCTGAATATTTTTTTAGGGACTGTTCGAGAGGTCCATATCCGTAGATGTTTAACTCGGGATTCATACCAATCTTGCAAAGATTTGATAGAGCCTCAATAGCATACTTGAATCCTTTTTTTTCAACCATTCGCCCCACCATCATTATTTTTTGGGGTGCTGGCGAGTTTTCATGGTACTTAAACTTCTTTAAATCCAAACCAAAACGAACGACGGAGATATGATTGCGGGGGAAACCAAGGGCAGTCAGTTGGGATTTCATAAAATCTGTTGCTGCAATAAAGTGATCGCCAAGGGCAGCAAGTTTCTTGTAGCGTCGTTTCCAGCCAAACTCTGAAGGAAGCCGGGATACATCACTCCCGTAAAAGCTGGTAATCAAAGGTATTTTGTGCTTGTTTGCAAGGCCTGTGAGTTTGTAGGCATCATACCCAAAGTGAGCGTGAATTATGGCCGGTTGTATATTTTTTAATGTTTTATCATAAAAGGGCAGGGACATGTTGGCATGAAAAGCAGCCGTATTTATCCACGACTCAAGACCATTTTTCGGTACCGCATATAGTTCTAATTTTTCAGTGAATGCTCTCTCCCGATAACAAAGCGCAACTGGTTTATATCTGACATGATTTTGCACCAGTCGGACGATAAATGTTTCCGAAGGATTCAGAAAATTTGTTTTATAGTGTAGTACTTTTTGCAAAATAATTTCAGGCAAGAAGAATATTTGAGTAGTTTTCAAAAAATAGCCAATTAAACTTGGTTATAAAATCTCACTTAAGATCTCGAAACCGGGAAAAAATAGATGCAGCCGAAAACCATTAAGCGCATTTTTCTTTTTTTTATCATATACCTGCCGATTCAGTACGCATTGGTGGGAGTGATTGGGTTGAATGGTAGTGAACCTTGGCCTGCCTTCGTTTTCCCGGGATTTAAGAGTGTTTTCGCAACGGAGGATAATGTTGAGATTGATGAAGCAAGATTTTTTGCTATTACAGATAATGATCAGCAGAAGAGAACAGAGATAGCCCCGTCACATCTTTTTGAGGGATTGCCGGCATCACAACTCCAGGGATTTTTAAGGAGCAATTTCAACAAACAAAATGAGTTCAGCGATGAAGCTAAACAATGGTTTCGGGATCAGCTTGAACGGCTGTATCCCGGCCAATCCTTTTCATCACTCAATATAGAGTGGGGAGTTGTTACCTATCGACAAGAGGGTAATTCCGTGAGTTTGATTAATCGGGAGACTACTGAAACATTCACGATCTCGTTGGATACGGAGTAATGGAATCGACCAAAAAGAACAGATTCTCGAACTGGATTTTCAATTCGTTTTCAGTGACGGCAGAAGGGTTGGCACTCTACAGGATTTTTGCTGCCCTGTTTTTATTGCTTTTCCTCTTACCGGCCACTCAGATATATAGCTTTTTAGGGACACTTCCTGCGGATTTCTTCAACCCACCACCCGGCCCGATGGGGCTGTTTCAAGAATTTCCGTCCGAAATGGTTTTCTTTGCAATGCATTATCTGCTGATTACTTCGCTCATATCTCTTTTGGTTGGATTTAAAACTAAATTCTCATCAATCGTTGCAGGTGTCTTGTTCCTTTCTTTGAAAGGATTTTTCTACAGCGTTGGTAAAATCAATCACGATCTGTTGATAGCTGTTGTGCCGTTGGTTATGGCATTTAGCGGGTGGGGTAAATCACTCTCTGTAGATTCATTGATGAAATCAAAATCCCATACTGTCCGTGAGGTCCAAAATTGGCCTCTGGTGTTATTAGCATTGATGCTCGGTTTTATGATGTTTACCGCCGGATTCCCGAAGATTTTAGGTGGATGGTTGGATGTCGGCACTCAGGCTACTTATGGGCACTACTTCAAGCAGTTTTTTCTGAACGGACGTCAAGATCTGCTGGCATCACATGCCTTAGCTATTGAAAACAAAATTGCGTGGGAACTGCTTGATTATGGAACGGTTGTATTTGAAACTGGTTTCCTGCTGGCTATTATGCATCCCAAATCAACCAGGGTTTTTGTATGCATTGCAGTCATCTTTCACTTTTCTACGATGGTTTTGCTGAACATCGCTTTCCTCCCAAACTTTTTAGCATATGCTGCTTTCCTGAACTGGACATCCATTCATCAAAAAACAGAACAAATCTTTTCATCTGAGAGGTCTGCTCCTGTAGTATCAATTTTTCTATTTTTTGGAGTTATTTTGGCAATAGTATTTATAGCCAATCACATTGGAGTTCCGGACCTGAATTCTGATCTAAGAACTTCAGAATTTTACCTCTTACTCACTGCATTATCTATAGCGCTGTATTACTTGGGTTCACAAATTTATCAATCTTCAAAAGGTTTGATTGAGGATTAAACCATTTTTTGAATCCAGGTGGGTGTTGAACTTACAGACCGATCGATCAGTTTGTACCAGGGAAACCCAATCAGAATTAATTCCAAGACAAATGCATCAAACCGGATATTCATACTTAACGTGATTCCGAAGTGCATTAAAATCAGGAGAGACATAGAATAAGGACGTATTTTTTTCCACCAGACTGTAAAACCAATCAACTCTGTGAGCCATCCAAAAAGAAGAATCACTGAGGATATTAAGGTACTGCTCAGTGCTAATTGTTGTAAGAAATTCAATTGAAAGCTTCCCTCACGTGAAAGAATGTCGACACTTTTTTCACTAATCCAAAGCCAAAGGTGTCTACCGTCGAACCAGTTGAAACCAGTGCCAATCAGTTTCGAAAAAAATGCGGAAGTATAGCCTAAGCCTACGAAGAAGATGATAGCTCCCAATACAAAACGCGGCATTTTTTGCTTATCAGAGAAGAATATGGAGCCAACAGCCAGGCAAAAAACAGATAAGCCAATCATGTTTTGGCTGTGGGGTATTTCACCCTGTGAATATCGAATAACATACTGTAAATGCAGTAGGAAAAAGACAACTGCATAGAGCCATTTAGGCCCTTTTCTGAAAAAACAAACAATTCCCAGAATTGAGGTCAGAAATGCTATAAAGAGTGGAATGTTGTGATTAAATAGATAGGAGACATCGAAATAGTTTGCAAGACCAAGCGACAGAACAACTTCTGAGTTATGAAGCTTTGTATAGAGTCCCCATGACCATGAATAGTAAATGGTATAGAGAAGGATAAAAAGCTCAAAAAACTTGAAAAAGATGAGTTCTCCGGGTGTAACACTCCTGTTGGGCTCAAATAGTTGATCGCCAATTTTTTCGTACCAGCGCATCGTATCTATTCCTCTCCGTTGAAATATTCCGATTTGTCTAAACTTGGATTCATGCGAACGGTATCGGCGGTGACTAACAGGAACGGTTTAATTTCCACGATAACGGAATCCTCTTGAACAAGCTGCCCACGAACTTTTGACGCCATCCAGCGTTCGGAGCCGAGTCTATTCTGTCCAAACATGTAGCGCAAAGCTTCTCTTCGTTCCGGTGTCCAGTTTTCTGTTTTAGATATAAAGTTAGAAAAATCAATTTGGTCAATACCATGCTCTTTTAGCGGTACAGGTTCTGCAAATCGATTATATAAGGAGTGAGTTTCCCAAATTTGGTCGTCCGGCAGATCTGTTACATCCAAAACCATTGCACGTGTCCATGGATTACCAGCCTGAGAGAACATAGGGTAGATACTAAAAGGCCAAAATTCCCCTTTGTGTGATGCAACAAGTACTGCATAGAGTACAAATATCACACCGATGATTTTAATCCCTTTTTTAGAGAATGAATGATCCATTTGATTTTTACACTTCGGTAGTTAATTCTTACCCTTGAACGAGTAGAACTTTACGGACGTCATTTCAGTTTAAAAACTTTACCAGTTAGAATATATTCTTTCGGTTGATTATCTCACAATATCAGGATGAATCAATTGGGATTTTTTACTTTATCTTATGCTTCCTTATGATGAATAGAATCATTTGCTAATTTTATTTGTCTCACTTATTGTAGTTCAGTTTATCTTTATGCTGTAAAATTGTTCGATGTAATTGAATCGAAAGGTCAGTATTGTTGATTTATTTATCATAACTAGTTAATCATATTTGTCAACAGTTATCTTTCGTTTAAGCTTTTAAGTAAGCAAATTTATAATTTGAGTTTAAAAAGGGGCAATGAAAAAGCTCATATTCGCTACTCTTAAAAACGTGGCTCTACGTACTTACTATTCCAATACATATAAGGTTTTCTGTAGATGAAAATAATCGATGTAGCTGAATTTTATACTGATCAGGGTGGCGGGGTAAAAACCTATATTAATCAAAAACTTAAAGCGGCTAATCGATTGGGGCATGAGATGGTTATTATTGCTCCCAATACAGAACCAGGAGAGGAAGAACGGTTTGGGGGACGAGTTATCTGGGTTCAGGGACCTCGGTTACCATTAGATCCACGATATACGATCTTATGGCGGCAAAAGGAGATTCACAAAATTATCGACCGCGAAAAACCGGATGTGGTAGAAGGATCCTCGGCTTGGACCGGTGGATGGTTTGCAGGACAGTGGAAGGGTGATGCGGTTAAAACACTTATTTTTCACCAAGATCCCGTTGCAGTTTATCCACATACATTTCTCGGCAACTTCTTTTCTTTAGATCGGATCGATCGGCTTTTTAGCTTCTATTGGCGGTTCTTGAAGAAATTGAGCAATAAATATGATGCAACGATTGTTAGCGGAGACTGGCTTGAAAACAGGCTGAAGAAATACAATATCCATAATCCTGTTTCAATTCCGTTTGGGATTGATAAAAACTTTTTTTCTCCGGAAAGAAGAGACTCAGAATTAAGAGCTAAAATTTTAAAAGACCTGGGATTACCTGAGGAAGCTCACCTGTTGATTTCTGTCAGTCGTCATCACCCCGAAAAGAGACTCAGCACGATTATTGATGGTTTCAAAATCGCATCAGAAAATAAGCCGATGGGTTTGATTATTTTTGGAGGCGGACCGATTAAAAAATGGATTGAATTTAAAGTCAAAGATGTTGAGAACATTCAGTTAATGGGTTTCACTTCCAACCGTTCTGAACTTGCTGATATTATGGCTAGCTGCGATTACTTTGTTCATGGATCAGCCGCGGAAACATTTGGACTTGTTGTTGCAGAGGCTATCTGCAGCGGACTTCCGGTTGTAGTACCCGACAGCGGTGGAGGTACAGACCTGGCGGATCCGGATTATGCCGAGATTTACGAAACTGGTAATAATACCAGCCTGGCTGAAGCTTTGTTGAGAGTTACCGGGCGCGATCGCAGAAAACTAACTAATTGTTGCGCGAATGCTGCAGTAGAATCTATTCGAACGGTTGATGAACATTTCAACCATCTTTTTTCGTTTTATAAAAAGTTGATTGATAAGAAAGAGGGTGTTTGATTTATGTGGACCCTCAGTGCGAATAACCTTATTGTAAATTATATGAATGTGTATCCGAAGACGTTGACATACGTAACAAACTTAAGCAGTAATTTGATTTGTGTACCTCAGCTAGTTGAAATGAGCAACGTGAGTGATGTTTTTTGAGGTAATAGATCATTCATCTGGAGAAGCCAAACGTGAACTGTTGCATCGATAAGCTTTATAAAATTCCTTATCTTCGCCAATTATATTTTTTGTTACATGAATAGATACGTCTCATATTTGCATCCTTTGCATATTTTATGAATAAAGTAATTCAGTTTTTTGAGCCGCTTGTTAAGTATAATATACAACACCCCTTCTGGGTATTAGCTGTAACAATCGGTTTATCGGTTGTAGCATCTTTTTTTGCGCTTCGTTTACAAGTAGACACGGATCTTGCCAATCTACTTCCCGATTCCAATCCAAACGTACAGGCCCTGGAGAAGCTGAAAGAAGTGGCCGGTGGAGAAACTGAAATGAAAGTGGGGATTAAATCTCCCGATTTCCAGGCCAATATTGATTTTGCCAGGCAATTGGCAGACAGCAGTCTCGAGCTATACTATTCCCGGTTAGATATTAACTATTTTAACAGGGCCGAGTTAAGGCGAGAAACCGGTGTATTGAAAGACAATGCCCTCTATCTGGCAACGACTTCGGAGCTCCAGGATATCATCGATTTTCTACAGGCCGAAATTGACGAAGCCCGAGAAGAAGCAAATCCGTTCTTTGTAGATTTTAGCGCTGACTTTGAAGATGAAGAGTCAGAATCGGCCGATGAAGATTCAAGCCAGATTGATCAGTTCCAGCAGAGTTACGATAACCTGATTCCATCGGAGTACCAGACCAACGAGGACAGTACTCTTGTTATTCTAACTCTTTATCCAACGGGTTCGCAAAATGATATTCGATACCTGGAAGATATGTTTGAAGAGTACCAGGATCTGATCGACTCACTAGAACCGGCATCCTTTCACCCTGAGATGGAGGTCCGTTTTGGAGGTCGTTTGAAGCGGCATTTGACTGAATTTGAATCGATCATGAATGATGTCTTCAACAGTTTTTCTCTCGGGATTTCAAGTGTAATTCTTTTGGTGATGATCTATTTCGGCGGTAAAAAATATATCAACTATCGAAGGGGATCGGGTGAGGATAGAAGTCATGGAATTTTTCAGCATATCATTCGAATGCCTGTTCCGATAATTATAATCGGACTGCCGTTGCTCATCAGTCTCACGTGGACGTTTGGCATTACTTACGCAGTTTTGGGAGTGCTGAATACTATGACGTCCGTGCTCTTCGTAATCCTTTTTGGTTTGGGTATTGATTATGGGATCCATTTTTATGCCCGGTATATTGAAATTCGATCCTCCGGCTTATCTGTTGAACAGAGTGTGATTGCATCCTACAGAAAAACAGGAATTGCCATCTTAGTCAGTGCGGTAACAACGGCTTCCGCACTATTTATTCTGCTTGTAGCTGATTTTAGAGGATTCTCGGAATTTGGCTTTATAGCCGGTACGGGGATAATCCTGGCTCTTTTTTGCATGTTATATGTATTACCCGCACTGCTGGTAATTTTTGACCGATGGAACTGGATTCTGTTGGTGGAGAGAGCAGAAGATAAAACTCTGAAACCTGTAATGCGCCGATTCCCGTTTTCAAGAACCATTGTTGTTTTTGGGCTTGTGGTTTCTGCGGTTGTACTTTCGTTTTCCGGAAACCTCCGGTTTGAATACGATTTTGGAGTCCTTGAACCTGAATATGAAGAGTACGATGAATTCAGAAATTTTGTAAAAGCAGCAGATGAAGACACCCGAAGAAATCCGGCTTATATTATCACTGATAATACTGAGGATGTATTCAGGGTACTTGAGAAAGTTCGTACCAATAAAGAGGAAAATCCAGAAACCCTTATTGATGATGTGGAAGCCCTGCAGGAGCGATTTCCTCCCACACAAGAGATGGCAGAAGAGAAACTTGAATATATCTCCAGGATCAGGCAGTTACTTCAAAATGATTTTATTGTAAACCAGGATAGCGAAACACTCGATATTCTTCGAAGAGGTTCACAAACGCGTTCACCATTGGATGAATCCCGGATCCCGGAATATCTAAAGAACAGGTTTATGACGAAGGAGGGCGAAATTGGACGGTTTGTAATTGTCTACCCAAAGGCAGGTTTGTCAGATG
>Ga0102931_1001412_pt1 | contig 11925 bp, 10 predicted proteins | sample SalPonR1_C_D1_MG_FD_79282 | JGI IMG/M metagenome (GOLD analysis project Ga0102931, IMG submission 79282) | Salt pond soil microbial communities from South San Francisco under conditions of wetland restoration - Salt Pond MetaG R1_C_D1_MG | ecosystem: Environmental > Aquatic > Marine > Intertidal... | reverse complement strand
GAGCACCGAGCGGGGCACCGTCGCGTCCTGCACCATGAGGTCCGGCGCCAGTCGACCCATCGTCCCGAACGCCTTCTTCCGTCCCTGCCAGAGACGGAGCCGTTCCGCGTCGTCGGTCGCGCGCCTGACCTCCGTGGCCCCCGCGCGCAGACAATGGGCCTCCGCGCGGTCCGCATCCGCATCGAGTTCGAACTCGTTGCCGTCGAACTCGACCACCAGCGCGGCGCCGACACCCGTGGGATATCCGGCCCGGAAGGGGCTCGCCTCGACGGCGGAGATCGTGTGCCGATCGACGATCTCGAGCGCGGCGGGAAGGAGGCCGTCGGAGATGATGGCCGTCACGGCCTCGCCCGCCTCGGCGGTGGTCTCGAACAGCCCGAGCAGGGTCCGCACCCCCTCGGTCTCCGGGACGAGGCCGAGCTCGATCTCCGTGACCAGCCCGAAGCAGCCCTCCGATCCGATGATCGGACCGAGCAGGTCGGGCGCGTCGCCACGGGGGCGATTCGCCCCGCCCAGCTCCACGATCCGGCCGGCCCCGTCGATCAGCGTCAGCCCCTGCACGTACCTGCGCGTCACGCCGTACTTGAGGCAGTGGGGCCCGCCGGAATTTTCGGCGACGTTTCCGCCCAGCGTGCACGCTGCCTGCGACGAGGGGTCGGGCGCGTACACCAGTCCATGGGGGCGGACCAGCGCGGCCAGCTGCGAATTCCGGACCCCGGCCTGGACACGGGCTCGGCGGCGGTCGGGGTCGAAGCTAAGGATCCGATTCATCCGCGCCGTGCCCAGCATGACGCTTCCGGGGGCGGCCACGGCCCCGCCCGACAGGCCGGTGCCGGCTCCGCGGGGGACGATCGCGAGGCCGGCCTCGTGCACCGCCTCCACGACCGCGGCGGCCTCGGCCGTGTCGGAGGGGAGAACGACGGCAAGCGGCGTCTGGTGGAATCGACCCAGCGCGTCCGTCTCGTAGACGAGCAGGCGCTCGGGGTCCGACACCACGGCTCCGTCGCCCACGATGTCGCGCAGTCGTCGGGCGAGATCGGGCGAAAGGATGTCCATCGGGCGGGGCGGGGGCGACGCCGGAGCGGCGGGGTGCGCGGAGGAGGTCATCCCCCTTGATCTACTCCGGACCGGCGGCCGTGTCCACATGGTGAAGGAGGGCGCGGAGCGACGCTTCGGCCGCGGAGCGCAGATCCTCCGGCACCGTGTCCCCGTAGACCTCCTCCCAGATGTCCTCCGGGGAGGCGGAGGGGCGTGAGGCCCGCACGGCTCGCACAGCCGCGATCCGCTCCTCCCGGTGCGCCCGGTACCGCTCGATGACGCGCGCCGGGTCGGTGACGACGGGCCCGTGCGCCGGATGGATGGTGTCCGGCTTCAGCGCCTCGATCCGGTCCAGGGAGGCGAGGTAGTCCGCCACGCACCCGGGGTACTCCGCCACCCATGTGGTGTCGCCCTCGCCGAGCACGAGATCGCCTGCGAAGACAGTGCGCCACTCGGGGTGATGGAAGCAGAGGTGGTCACGCGTGTGACCGGGTGTCGGTACGCAGATCAGCGAACCGGCGTCGGTATCGACCCGGTCACCGGCGCGGAGCCGGCGGGCCGTGGCATGTCCGGAACCCACCACGTCCACGACCGAGCGGAGCTGCGACCGGGGGTCGGACAGAGCGCTCAGGAGCGCATCCACCGACCCGGCGTGGTCCGCGTGCCCATGGGTCAGCACCACGGTCACCTCCTCGGCGCCCACGACGGAATCGACGACGGCCCGAACGTGGGCGTCCACGTCCGGGCCGGGGTCGATCACGGCAACGCGCCGAATCCCGAGGATCCAGGTGCGGGTGCCGGTCGATGTGAAGGGGCCGGCGTTGTCGGCGCGGATCGAGCGAAGCCCGTCCACGACGACTACCGCCCCCGAACTCCGATCAGCGGCGTTCGGCCGCGATCTGCTCGGCGAGCTTGTCCGCGACCGCCGAGATCTCCTTCTCGTCGTCCTCGGTGAATGCGGCCTCGTCCGAGGAGTCCACGTCGATCTGACCGAAGATCTGGTCACCCGCACGGATCAGGACGACGATCTCGGACCGGGTGTCCGGGTTGCAGGCGAGATAGTTCTCGACCTCGGTCACGTCGTTCACGATCTGGTTCGCCTTCTCGGCGACCGCCGTTCCGCAGACGCCCGTTCCGACCGGGATCTTGGCGTGCTCGGTCGGAGCTCCCACGTAGTTGTGGAGCCAGAGCTCGTTCTTTTCCTCGTTGAAGAGATAGACGCCCACCCAGTCGAATCGGGGGTCGGACTTCTGGATCTGCTTCACCGCGTTGCGCAGAAGGGCGTCGGAGAGGTGTCCCTCGTCCCGAAGCCGCTGCAGGTCGTGTACGACGGTCGTCCCGTCAAGCATCGTGTCTCCTGACTTCATTGGTTCGCGAGGTGCCGCCGCGGATCGTCCACGGGGTGCCGTCGCAGGCCCGGAGTGCCGCGAATCGGGGCTCCGGGCGGGCGTTCCAGACAGCCTTGAAGGGTAGAAACGCCCCTGAATCGCGTCAACGGATGCGAGACATGTCCCTTCGCGGCGCGTGCGCCGTCATCGCGGCGTGAAGTCCGTATCCGGCGTCAGCGATCGCACGAATGCGGCGAGCAGTCGGGCCGTCGCCTCGAGGTCGGAAAGGCTCACCACTTCGTTCGGTGAGTGCATGTAGCGGTTCGGCACCGAGATCAGGCCGGTCGGAATTCCGCTCCGTACCAGCTGGATGCCGTCGGCGTCGGTCCGCGTCATCCGCGGTGAGGCCTGAATGGTGTGATCGATGCCCTCCGCATCGGCCACCTCGACGAGACGCTCGAAGACCTCCGGATGCGCGGCCGACCCGCGGCTGAGCACGGGGCCACCACCGAGGGTGTGATCGCCGTGCTCCTTCTTCTCGATGTCCGGCACGTCGGTGCTGAAGGTGACATCCACCACCAGCGCCACGTCCGGTTCGAGATCGTACGCGCTCGACCGGGCGCCGCCACCCTGGTAACCGATCTCCTCCTGAGCGGTCGCGACCGCCCAGGCGCCGGCGTGCTCGGCCGGGTCCTTCTTGAGCAGGCGCAGCGCCTCGAGCACGACGTAGGCCCCGATCCGATTGTCGATGGCGCGACTCGCGATGCGATCGCCCGCCAGCTTCACCATCCCGACGTCCACGACCATCGGATCGCCCACGCGAAGCCCCAGCTCCTTCGCCTCGTCGAGCGACCCGACGCCGACGTCCACCCAGAGCTGCTCCATCTTCGAGGCCTTCGCGGCCTCCTCATCCTTCATGAGGTGGATCGCCTTCTTCCCGACGACGCCGGGAACGTCGCCCTCCTTCGCGAGAATCCGGACCCGCTGACCGACCAGCACCTGAGGGTCCCACCCGCCGATTCCGTCGACGTACAGGAACCCCTTGTCGTCGATGTGCGTGACCTGGAGGCCGATCTCGTCGATGTGGCCGGCCATCATGACGCGCGGACGGGCCTCCGGATTCATCCCTGCGTAGGAGTTCCCGATGCGGTCGATCCGGATCTCGTCGGCGAACCCGCCCGCCTCCTCCCGCCAGACTCGCGCCGCACGCTTCTCGAATGTGGACGGGCCGTGCGCGTCGAGGAGTCGGTTCAGAAATACGTCGTTCATCGTGGTGGCATGCTGGTGATGTCGTGAATCGGGAGGTCGTGCGTCGCGCGGTCTCCGGTCGCCCGGTGACGGGGGTCGCCCGGGTGGCGCGCTCAGGATACCCGGTCGTCGTCGTCGAGTCGAATCTCGTTGCGAGGGTCCAGGGGCTCATCGTCTCCCGCTGCCCCCCCGGCGCCGGACCCGCCGCCGCGCCACCCGTCGGCCTCGGGTCCCGCCCCGGGGCCGCCCGATCCATGGAACGCCCCGAACCCCCCGAGGCTCACCTGGAGCCGTCCGTCCTCCACCCTCTTCATGATCTCCCGCACGGCCGCGCGTCGGACCAGCGCCCGGGTAGGCGGGAACAGCAGGGCGAATCCGACGAGATCGGTGAGGACACCGGGAGTGAGCAGAAAGGCGCCGCCCACGAGAATCGCCAGCGCATCCAGCGCCGCCGTCCCCGGTACCCCCTGCTCGGCCATGTCGCGCTGCACCCGACGGATCGCCCGGAGCCCCTCCCGGCGTGCGAGCCAGGCCCCCGAGATGCCGGTGAACAGTACGAGGAGGATGGTCGGGGACGCGCCGATCCACTGCCCCACCTGGATGAGCAGGGCGAGCTCGATCAGCGGCACGAGGACGAAGAGCAGGAAGAGCATATTCTGTGGGGCCGGTTCATGGTGATCGACTGGCCCCTGCCGAGGCCATGTTCTCAGCTGGCAAGGCAGACTGAGCGTAGTGTAGCATCGCTACATGAGGGAGGGATAACGCCGCCAGGTGTGAACATGGCCCGGTCTTTCAGATTGTGCCTGAACTCGCACCCAGCGGCGTTGCTCGTCGCTCATGTAGCGATGCTACACCGCACTCCTCGCGCCTTGCCTGGCACGAGTTCAGGCGCAACAGGGGGCAGTCGATCACCATGAACCGGCCCCCGAGGAACACCCCCCGGACGGGGGTGTTGCAGAACGCTCGCCGTGTCCGCCTCACAAAAAGGCGGCCGCCGCACCTGACGGACAGCTGCCGGATCGGGACGAACATCCGCCGGTGGGGGTCCACGGCTTCGCCACACCCATGGAGCAGACGTACTTCCGGAAGGGCTTCGGACTCAAGGCCGAAGTTCGCCCGCTGATCGACGCCGAATATCATTCCGCCATCGTCGAGCGCATCCGCGCCCGCGGGTACGAGGACACGATCGGTGATGTGAACATCCGACTCGCGCAGGAGTTCGGGTTCTGCTACGGCGTCGATCGTGCGGTCGACTACGCCTACGAGACGGTCCACAAGTTCCCCGACAAGAAGATCTACCTCGTCGGTGAAATCATTCACAACCCGCACGTGAACCGGCGGATGACGGAGATGGGCATCGAGTTCATCTACCCGGAGGACGACGGCTCCTTCGACTTCGGGCACGTCACCGGTGACGACGTGGTGATCCTCCCCGCCTTCGGGGTGACGATCCACGACTTCAATCGGCTGAAGGAGATCGGCTGCATCCTCGTCGACACGACGTGTGGCTCCGTGCTGCACGTGTGGAAGCGGGTCGAGGGGTACGCCAAGGACGGCTTCACCGCCGTCATCCACGGCAAGTACCAGCACGAGGAATCCCGCGCGACCGCCTCGCAGGCGCTCAAGTACGAGGGTGGGAAGTACCTCATCGTCCGCGACATGGACGAAGCCATGCTCGTCTGCGACTACATCGCCAAGCGCGATGGACACATGACCCGCGAGGAGTTCATCGAACGCTTCGACGGCGAGAAGTCGTCCGACGGATTCGACCCCGACGAGGACCTGCTCAAGATCGGCGTCGCGAACCAGACGACCATGCTGGCCAACGAATCGATGGCCATCGGCGCCCGCGTGAAGGAAGCGATGATCGAGCGGTGGGGCGAGGACCACGCCGAGGAGCACTACCGGACCTTCGGGACGATCTGCTCCGCCACCCAGGAGCGGCAGGACGCGGTGAAGGAGATGATGGAGACGCCGCCGGACGTCATGCTCGTCATCGGCGGCTACAACTCGTCCAACACGAATCACCTCGCGCACATGTGCCGCGAGTACACCACGACCTACCACATCGAGGATGCGCCCTGCATCGACGTGGACGAGGGCACGATCCGGCACAAGCCGGTCCTCAGCGCGACCGCGCCCGAAGATGTGGAGACGGAGTGGCTGCCCGAAGGACCCTTCTCGCTGGGCATCACCGCTGGCGCCTCGACGCCGAACAACAAGATCGGCGAGGCGCTGGTGCGGATCCTCGAGATCCGCGGCATCGACGTCGCGGCGATCGCCGAAGAGACGGTGGGCCGCGAGGGCCAGGAGCCGGTCGAGGCCTGAGGGAGCGCCCCCGGCCTCCGACCTTCGGGTCGGCCCGTCAGGTCACCACATACTCCTGAATCATGCCGTGCACGAAGTGCGGCGCGCCGTCTCCGGCGTCGGGGATGAAGCAGATGAAGGCGTAGCGACCGGGGGCGAAGTCGACCGTGATCTCGTTCGTCTCTCCGGCGGACAGGGCCGCCACTCCACCCACCGGCCGGAACGGTGGCGGCCCCTGCTGCCCCCCCTCCACCCAGGCGAGCACGTCGCCGGCGGCTGCGCCCTCCTCGAGCGCGAAGATCACGATCTCGTGGCTCTGCTCGGCCTCCGTCTCGACCCGAATCGTGTGCTCGCCGGCCGTGATCGGCCCGGAGAAATCGAAGCTGTAGTCCCGCAGGGTCAGGACGAGATCCGCCTCCGATGCGGGGACGGGCGCTCTCGATGGAGTCACCTCCATCTCCGCCATCATCCCCTTCTCGACGTGCAGCGTCATGTCGGGACTCGGAATGACGCAGAGCAGGACGTAGCGCCCGGGCTGAAGGTCGACCATCGCGCTGAGCTCGGCCCCGGGCATGGCCGGATTCGGACCCCCGACGTCGCTCGCGAACGACGGGTGGTACTCACCCCCGGCATACGCCGCCATCAGGTCGTCGAGGTCGTGCCCCTCGTCGAGCCGGACGAACTGGATGTGATGAATCTCCGCGCCACGGTTCACGAGGCGGATCTCGCGCCGGCCGGCTTCGATCGAGGCGGGTGCCTCGAAGGCGAAGTCGGTGGCGACGATCGTGACCGGCTCGGCGGTGGCCGCAGGGACGGCGGCCACAGTGGGCTCCGCCGCGGTGTCGGACGCCGGAGGCGCGTCGCCGGAGTCGCAGGCGGCAAGGAGACCGAGGGCGAGAAGAAGCGAGATCGGCGCGGCGCGCATGGCGAAGCCTCTGGATGACGGGTGGAACGGGTCGCCGGGAAGGACCGGCGGTCCACTCATTACAATCCGTCGGCTCGCGACACAATAGTCACGTCGCACCCCCGCCTTCCGCGGGATCCCACCGGCTCGGTCCAGCGGGATCAGTCCGCCAGCGACTTTCCCAGCTTCTTCAGCAGGCTCCGCAGCGTCTCCTGCTCGTCTTCGTCGAGCGCGCTCATCTGCGTCTGAACGAAGGCCGTGTGGTCCGGAAACACGTCCGAGACCAGCTCCTGGCCATCCGTGGTCAGGCACGCGAGCACCACGCGACGATCTTCCTTCGAGCGGATCCGCTCGACGAGGCCCTGCTCCGCGAGACGGTCCATCACGTAGGTGATGTTGCCGCCGGTGACGAGCAACTTGTCGGCGAGCTCACCGAGCGGCAGGGGGCCCAGGTGATACAGCGCTTCGAGGACGCCGAACTGCGGCGTGGTCAACCCGTAGTCCGCCACCTTCCCGGCCACCAGGCGCGACATCGTCGAGTAGCAGCGCGCCAGCGAGATCCAGAGGCGCAGCGCACGCTCCTCGTCGTCGTTCCAGTCGCGCTCGGCGACGTCGCTGACCACACCGTCCGGCGCCTCACCCTTCGTGGGGTCCCCCATCGTGATTACGCGTGGCATCCGGTCAGATGTGGATGGCCCGGCCCAGCGCGTTGAGCGCGCCTTCCGCCACACCCTCGGAGAGGGTCGGGTGCGGGTGCATCGCGAGCTCCATCTCCTCGACGGTCGACTCGAGGTGCCGTCCCAGCACGAACTCGGCGATGAGTTCGGTGGCGCTCGGCCCCACGATGTGTGCGCCGAGGATCTCGGAGTACTTCCTGTCGCGGATGACCTTCACGAATCCGTCCGCGTGGCCGTGCGCGATGGCGCGACCGACGGCGACCCACGGGAGCTTGCCGACCTCGATGTCGTACCCGGCCTCTTTCGCCTCCTCCTCGGTCATGCCGATCGACGCGACCTCGGGGTGACAGTACGTGCAGTTCGGGACGTTGTCGTAGTCGACCAGGTGGTGCCCCTCGCCGGCGATGTGCTCGGCGCAGACCACGCCCTCGTGCATCGCCTTGTGCGCGAGAAGCTGACGACCCGCGCAGTCGCCGATCGACCACACCCCGTCCACGTTGGTCCGCATCTGCGCATCAACCTTCACGAATCCCTTGTCGTCGGTCTCGACGCCGGCGGCGTCCAGCCCGCAGTCCTCGGTGTTCGGTACGCGGCCCACGGCCGACAGCACCTTGTCCACCGTGAGCGTGTGATCCTCACCCTTCGAGTCGGTGAACGTCACGGTGATCCCGTCGTCGCCGATCTCGCAGCTCTGGAAGCGGGCGCCCGTATGGATGTCCATGCCGCGCTTCTTGAACGTGCGCTCCATGAACTTCGAGACCTCGGCGTCCTCGAGCGGGAGAACCCGGTCGAGCGCCTCGACGATGGTGATCTTCGAGCCGAACGCCTCGTACACGTCGGCGAACTCCATCCCGATCGCGCCCGCGCCCACGATGAAGAGATGCCCGGGCGCCTCCTTCTGGTACAGCGCGCCGGTGCTCGAGAGGATGTGCTCCTCGTCGATCTTCAGCGTCGGGAGGTCGCGCGGACGCGAGCCGGTCGCCACGATGATGTTCTCCGCGGAAACGACGGTCTTCTCGCCGTCGTTGTCGATCTCGACCTTGCCACCGCCCTGAAGCCGGCCCCAGCCCTCGAGGTGGGTGATCTCGTTCTTCTTGAACAGATGCCCGATGCCCCTGTTCAGCTGGTCGGCGACCTTCCGCGACCGCTCCTGCGCCGGACCCATGTCGAAGCTGAGGTTGTCGGCGACGATCCCGTGCTGGGCACCGTCCTTCATCTCGTTGACGAGGAGGGCGCTGGTGAGGAGTGCCTTGGTCGGGATGCACCCGATGTTGAGACACACGCCGCCGAGCTTCTCGGCCTCGACGCACGCGACGTCGAGTCCGAGCTGGGCGGCACGGATCGCCGCCACGTACCCACCCGGGCCGCTGCCCACCACAACGAGATCGAATTCGGTCTTGTCGGCCACTATAGTAGCTCCACTTGATTCGGGCCGGAGCGAAGGGTCCGGCCGGTCTGCTTCGTATTGGAATCGGTGAGACGGTCGATCGCGATCGGTGCGACCACCGCCACCGGGTCATATCCTAACGAAATTCTCTCCCTTTCGGTGGAGTCGGACACGTGTTCATGAACACCTGGTGGCAGTGGCTCATCCTCTTCGGCGTGATCGGATGGGCCATCTCGGTCTACAACAAGCTGGTGGCGCTCCGCGAACAGGCGGAGGCGGCGTGGGCTGACATCGACGTCCAGCTCAAGCGGCGCCACGACCTCATTCCCAATCTCGTGGAGACGGTGAAGGGCTACGCGTCGCACGAACAGGAGACCTTCGACGCGGTGATCGAGGCGCGCTCGCGGGCGATGAGCGCGGAGGGGCCGGCGGAGGCCGGTGCCGCGGAGTCGCTGCTCGGGGGAGCGCTGGGTCGGCTGTTCGCGCTCGCCGAGGCCTACCCGGACCTCAAGGCGTCGGACGGTTTCCGCGACCTGCAGCAGTCACTGGCCTCGCTGGAAGGCGCGATCCAGAACGCCCGTCGGTACTACAACGCCGTCGTTCGCGACTTCAACACGAAGGTACAGACGGTGCCCTCGGCACTGATCGCCCGAAGCTTCGGGTTCAGGCAGCGTGAGTTCTTCGAGATCGAGGAGAGCGAGCGGGCGGTGCCCGAGGTGGACTTCGACTCGTGACTCTGGCGCGCCGTCACGCGAGGGGTCACCCGGGTCGATCCCGGCGCATGTGCCGCCCCTGCCGCCCGAGCGCCGCAGCGATCGCGGTGGCAGTGCTGGTGGGGGGGGTCCTCGCCGCGGTCGCCGAACCGGCGGTCGCGCAGCAGCGCGAGCTTCGTGCGGAGCGCATGGACGTCGAACTCACGGTTCTGGCCTCCGGCGCGCTGCTGGTTCGGGAGCGCATCACCTACGCCTTCACCGGGACGTGGAACGGGGTCTACCGGACCATCCCCATTCGGTACGAAGGCCCGGGTGGATTCGACTACGGCCTCGACGTCGATCTGCGTGACATCTCGGTCGAGGGCGTCGACGACGACCCCCGCGTCGAGACGAGCCGTGAGGGCAGGAATCTCGAGTGGCAGGTCTGGGTTCCCGGGGCCTCGAACGCGCGGCGGACCGTCGTCTTCGAGTATCGCGTCTCGAATGCGCTCCGGTTCTTCGACGACCACGACGAACTCTACTGGAACGTCATCGGGGACGGCGCGGAGGTAGAGTTCGGCCCCGTCGAGGCCCGCGTCTTTCTCCCCCCGGGTGTCTCGGGCATCCGGACGCGCGCCTTCGTCGGGGGATACGGCGCACGGGAGGAGTCCGTCCTGATCGACCAGACCCCGGGCTACATCGAGTTCGATTCGGACGAGGACCTGGGGTGGCGCAGGGGAATGTCGATCGTGGTCGGGTGGAACCCCGGCGTCGTCGAGCGGCCCACCGCGGCCGACAGGGCGGCCGGATTCATCTCGGCCAACATCTGGCTGCTCCTCCCGTTTCTCGCCTGGTTTCTCATGCATCGGCACTGGCGCGCGCGGGGCCGGGATCCGGAGGAGCGCGCCATCACCCCGCAGTACGAGCCGCCGGAGGGAATGGGGCCGGCGGAGGCGGGCACGCTCCTGGACCATCACCCCCACGTTCACGATCTGACCGCGACGATCGTGGATCTGGCGATCCGCGGCTACATCCGGATCGAGGAGCAGGAGCAGGACGGGCTGATCGCGAAGTTCGTCGGGGGGACGGACTACGCCTTCCGCCGTCTTCCGGATCCGGAGGTGGACCGCCTGCGCGCGTACGAGCGACAGATCCTGGACGCGCTGTTCGCCGAACATTCCGGACTAGTCACGACGGACGATCTGAAGTACGAATTCCACTCGCGGCTGTCCGGAATCCGAACCGCGATCTTCGAGGATCTCGTCGAGGACGGATACTACGGGCGCCGCCCCGACAAGGTGCGGAATTTCTGGGTGGTGACGGGGGTGATGATCTCCTCGCTCGGCTTCCTCGCCATGACCGTTCTGGCTTCCCGGGGCATGATGGGCCCCGTGACCGCAATGGTCGCCGGAGTCGGAACTGGAATACCGGTACTGATCTACGCGTTCTTCATGCCCGCGCGAACCGGCCTCGGTGCCCGTGTCACGGAGCGTATCCGGGGTCTGGAGGAGTTTCTTTCACGCGTCGAACAGGATCGCTTCCGTCGCATGATCACCACTCCGGAGCAGTTCGAGGCCCTGCTTCCGTTCGCGATGGCGCTCCAGGTCGACGAGAAGTGGGTGGAATCGTTCGACGACCTCTTCGCGGAGCCCCCGGACTGGTACGTGGGCCACTACCCCGGGGGGGGCTTCCGGGCCGGGTATCTGATGAGCTCGCTGAACAGCTGGTCCCGCGAGACCGGGACGGCGCTCACGGCCGCCCCCCGGAGCTCGTCGGGTTCGTCCGGCTTCAGCGGGGGCGGCGGTTTCAGCGGGGGCGGCTTCGGCGGAGGCGGGACCGGGGGATTCTGAGCGGAGGTGATCGGCCCGGCGTTCGGTCAGTTCGTGATCAGACCGCCCAGAACGCTCGGATCGCCGTCCACCTCCGGACTCTCCAGCCCGACCAGCTCCGTGAGGAAGGGATAGACGTCCACGGCGCGAATGGCACGGAGTCGTGCCCCCTCGGTGATTCTCGGGCCGGCGGCCACGAAGATCCCGTACATGATGGGGTCGTCCGGGAACCACCCGTGCGTCCAGCGGGGGCCACCGCGCGGCTCCAGACCGGGCCGCAGCAGGGCCACGGTGACCCCGATGGGCGGAACGACGAGGATGTCCCCCGCTCGCGCGGTCCCGGCGATGTGCAGCTCGCGCGGTGCCTCCGACCGCAGGTATACGTCGATGTCGGAGGACAGCTGGCCCCGTACGCTCTCGAAGACCCGCTCGACTTCCCCCGCATCCCCCTCCACGTGGATCGCGGCAGTCGCCCCGCCACCGACGAACCGGGCGGACGGGTGTGCCGACAGGTC